>Ga0222419_100077_pt1 | contig 182368 bp, 177 predicted proteins | sample 1B20Ametagenome_FD_182474 | JGI IMG/M metagenome (GOLD analysis project Ga0222419, IMG submission 182474) | Enriched microbial communities from leaf-cutter ant dump, University of Wisconsin, Madison, United States - 1B20A (version 2) | ecosystem: Environmental > Terrestrial > Nest > Insects... | reverse complement strand
TGTCATTGTCTGCATTGTGAACTGGGTATTACCTGGGACGATCACATCGTTAGCCACCCAGTTGCCTGAAGAGAATCCTGCACCTGAGATCGGATCTTCGGTGGTGTAGAAATCCTGCTCACAGTCAGGCGGTGGCGGCGGTGTGCTGCCGGTGCAGATAGTGAATGCACCGTCAACAGGGAATCCGTAAACCGCTGCATCTTCCCATGATGCATAACCATCGAGAGAGACAAAGAAATTGGATCCGTTGTTAACCGTTTCTGTAAAATGCCAGTAGCTGCTGCCAGAAGGAGCAGTGGTTGTAATTGCCATCCAGTACATACCGCCTGTCAGGCTGATGTTGTAAGAAGACAAATCGAGTGTAACTTCATAAACATCCGTACCCGATGCGTTTCCAACTATTTCCTGATTTGCAGGAGTAAGCACTGTCGGTGCAAATACCTGAGTTCCAGGCAGCCCTCCCGCATCTTCATAGAATGAAACTTCAACAGTAGAGGTTTCGTAGAGCAGCTGAACTTTGGTTTCGCTCAGATCCCAGGTTTCACCTGCAGGAACAGGGAAGTCGGCAGCAAGAATAATTCCTGTAGCGAGGTTACCCAAACCGTCAACAAAGTCGCCGTCATAATCGATCGGACAGTCTCCCGGAGGCGGTCCTTCAGGACAGGTCACTTTGATGGATACGGTGGTAGGCCCGCCGGCACCTGACCAAAGGTCAGCAATAATATAAATGGTGTCTCCTTCGTTCAATGCCAGTGATTCACCTCCGGACTGTCCGGTCCAATAGGTGCTTCCAAGAATATTGTTGGCAGTGTTGCTGCACGCATCCATTACCATAAAGTCAGCATCATTGGCGCCCTGAACAGGTTCAAATAAATAAGTTCCGGTTGACGGTGCAGTAAATTCAAACACCTGTTCAGAACCTGTATAGCTCCATGAAACACCTGTATAATTCACCCATTCACCTGCATCCGGTACCAGATCAGCGGTATAGGTTACACCACAGTCCATCACGATCTTGTCTGCACAAGGCCCTGAAGGAGCTTCGCTACAACTGTAAGTTCTAAAGGTATAATCATAATTAGGCCACGAACCATAGTCGTTTGCGAACACCATTCCATCAGGATACGGGTTGTTTAATGAACCGGCTATACATGGTAGTGAAGCGTCGCCTTCAATTACAATATAATAGGTATTTCCAACAGTTACGTTAACAATTTCGTCCCAGAATACATCCACCCAATTGTCTCCGCTTGTTTCGGTAGTACCTGTTGCGAGCATAGTTCCGCCTGCATTTGGCAGACCATCCCACAATGAGAGTGTTACATCCAGACCGGTTGAAGGATCACGCAGTTTGATTCCTGCACCTGCAGCGCTCGAATCAAGAGGTTTGTAGGATTGAGCCAATCCGCCCTGACTGAAGTCTGCCATACAGCTGTTGTCCTCATCCTGATTAACTTCCAGGGTCGGATTTTCACAGGCACCTCCGCCGCTTCCGCCATCAGAGCATTTCAGATCATCAAATGTTCTTGTGTCACCGCCGAACGGCATAGTACCGCTGATAACGATTCCGTTCTCGTTAGAGACCTCATAATTTGGTTCATTATCGCCATAGAATCCGTCATTTGTAATCCAGAAGGTAACAGGACCTTCGTTGGTAACAGTTTGGGTATCGTCATAATCAAGATCGTAATCACCGCCTGAAATCAGAACAGTTCCTCCCGAATCTCTCAATTCCCAGAATACTTCGTCACCATAGTAGTCTTCCCAAACATGAACAGTCCACAGACATCCGTCTCCGCCGCCACCTTCTGTTTCACAAGTTCCTGAGACTGTAAACGAATAGTTATAGCTGCTTGAATTGGTTATCCAGGTTGCTCCGCCGTCGACTGAATATTTACCGGGCTGACCGATTCCTGAATTGGTAATTGTCCAATAATTGGTTCCACCGTCTGTACCCACTGTGTTTTGAATTGCGAGCCAATAAGTTCCTTCGGTCAATTCTGCAGTAGTCGGCAGTGTAAACACGATGTCATATATATTCATTCCATAATTGTTGTCAATCACAGTTTGTGAATCAGGAACAACATTTGAATAAGTATATAAAGGTGATGCTGCCGGCTGACCTCCTGCATTTTCATAAATTGCAAGTGTAGTTGCCTGCCCGATGTTGTTGAACATACGTACGCTGACCTGATCAATGGTCATTGTTACACCGGTTGCAACCTGGAAGTCTTCAGCGAACAACAGTGTTTGTGTATTTCCTGTTCCATCCAAATTTGAATGTGGGAAATCAATTTCACAAGGATCACCGGTTCCTCCTCCACCTTCACCAACACAGTACTGAACTTCACCAACAAATGCTCTGTTTGCAGTTACATTTCCAAATACAGTTGCGTTAGAACCGTATCCGTTTGAAAGAATGGTAAGGTCACCATTGGTTTCGGTAAAGTTTCCGTTTGAATAACGATAAGACGAAACGCCGCTTGCGTAGCTGGTTAAGAATATGTAGATACCTTTTGATTGTCCCGGTTGCAATACAAGTGTATTGCTCAGATCAACCTGGCTAAACGTGCTCGGATCGAACGGAACTGCATTCTGCTGTGCAACACCGGTCAGCGAATCAAGCAAAGTCCATTCTGAAGGATCCTGTTGTACGCCTACGTTGGTAGAAGCAGTGGTTGTATAATAGATATCGACATCAAAAGCTGTACCGGTACCGCTTACAGGTATTTTAAATCCTGTAATGGACATTTCCTCCGCTGTATCATTTACGATATCAAAAGTGACTCCCGCAAATGAGTTTGCAGGACCGCCTGCAGCATTTGTTGTAAACAAAGCGTCGCAGTCTTCATTTCCGCCTGGAGTCGTACAAAGGCCTTCAACCCACATTACTCCTTCGGCTGTTCCTCCGGCGCCTGAATATTCAAACCAGGCGTTAGCTGTTGTTGTATATTGCCATGTTGGATAAGATTGCGGATCGCTTATATAATAAGCTGATGACCAATAGGTGTATTGACCCGCAGTCGAAAGTCCACCGCTGATTGCCAGCCAATAATGAGTATCTGATGAAGCATCTGCGTTTAGAAGCGCATCCGGTACATTAAGTGTAACTGCATAAAGCGGAAAAGCACCGTCCCAGTTGCCCAAAGAAACAAAGCTCATATTTGAACTGTCGAAATGATAAGTCATTCCGGTGGTTGCACCCACTCCGCCTGTTCCATTGTCTTCAAAGATTTCCATGTCAAATGTTGTAGGCTGACCTGAAATAGTGATCATGTCAAAAGTCACCGATTGAACAGTAAAGCTTCCGCCTGCTGGAATAAATACATCATTTGCTACCCAGTTTCCACTTGAGAAACCGACTCCGTATGGAGTTCCTGTAGGAGTCGCTACTTCAAATCCTTGTTCACACGGATCTCCTGTTCCGCCGCCGCCACCACCTTCGGTGACATTGATGGTGTAATCTTCAGCCTGACCGTAGCCGGTTGTATTACAAGCATCTGTTACATAGCTGTTCCATTTTTTGAGAACCCTCATACGGGTTTCGCCAAGTGTAGCATCCGCAGGCGTAACAATGTTGCCGGTTGCCTGAATACCGTCAGTTCCTGTTGAATTAAAGATGGTTCCAATGTCGGTTCTTTCGCTTGCTTCAAAAGTACCACTCTGATCCCAGTCAATATAGACAGTAACATATGTTGTGAAAGCTCCGTTTGTATTTCCTTCAACAGCGATTGCATTGGTACTTCCTTGTGCGATATCGGTAGAAATCGCGGTAAAATCCTCATGTGCAGGTGAACCGTTCACCGTTGGGTCTGAAGAATTGTCGATGTCACCATAAACAACTCTTGTGATGGGTTCAACATCGCTTGGGAATGTAACTTCACAATAAGGCTCGGGGAAAGGACCTCCGCCACCTTCTTCAGGAATGGTTACCGGGTTTCCGTCAAGATCTATACAATAATCTACAATGACAGCAGGATAGCCTGTTGGTGCCGTTGTAGTCATATGAGCATAACCGTAGCAATGACCTGCGGGACAATCGAATCTGAACCCGAGATATCCGTCGGCACCGGCCATCCAGTTGGTTGTACTTGAGCTTGTTCCAAATACAGAGTCGGGACCGACAGTGTCACCCGGCGCAAGAACTGCAGAAGTTGAACCGTCCATCACACCGGCATTTCCGAGAGAAGAATTTGGCCAGTAGAATGCTAAATTAGTTGAACCGTAAGGATTGAAATTTGCACCTGAAATTGAGCCGGTATCAGAAAAAGTATTATCTATCCATCTGATGTAGGTTCCATCAAATGTTTGGACTACCGCATGGTTGGGTTCAAAACAGGTTAAATCACCTGAACTGCCGCCTTCTTCTTCACCTACAACGTTCATAATCATATGAACGCCCGGAAAGCCTATGGACGCCATTGTAGTCGGTGAGGTGATACCGCAGGTTGGAGCTGAAATATAACTTGCGTCTGTTTCACCCAAATTGTTTGAGCCAAAAAACAATGCCTGGAAGGTAGGCTGTCCATCCTCACTGATCAGTTCATAAATCATTTTTTCACCTGCGGGAATGGTAGCCGAAACAGGTACGGAAATGATATTTCCGATGTCTGCACCTGTTACCGAATAGGTTCCTGTTCCCTGCAATGTTGCATTTCCGGGGAAACCGGAGGGGAAAGTACCCGAGGTGGAATAGATGTTGATTGTGGCAATCAGTGCAGTGCCGCTAAAGGTTTCGACACCAAATTCTGCACTGCTGACATTAAATTCATCTGAAATTCCAAAATCGGCTGCCAGATTAAAGGCCCTGTAGTAGTTATTAAGGGCAGTCGAGCCACTGTTACATGATACCGTATTTAAAGCCATGATTGTTTGAGATGCACTGTGGGTAATGGTCACAGGTGCAAAAAATGCCTGATTCAATTTCAGATTAAATTGAATCGCTTCAAAATTCCGCCAGGAATTTTCCAAATTAAAACTGCTGTTTGACGAACTTGTGCCAAAAGCAGTTGAAAGAGTTCGGTTGGTCTCTTGCCGGTGGTAATTATCCGTCGACCATGGTACGGCCGATAGGGGAATAGCGCCAACAAGGAACAGAAGGATTATCATAGATAATGCCTTCAATGAAAATAAATTATTCCTCATAGTTTAAAAAATTGATGTTAATTGATTGTGAAATTAATTAAAATAATTGGAATTGAAAAATTTAATCTGCTTAATTCGCTGTCTGATAGTTTCTTTTTTTACATTCGGATACAGCAGCTTAATTATTTGAAATCATTTTGCTGTTTAATATCAAATAAATTTAGGCCAATCAATCAGTTTTTACAGAATTATTGATATAGAAAAGTTTTAAACACCAAAAAAGATTTGGAATTGAGAAAGGGGCATTAAAAAATTCATCCAAACTTTGGCTGATAAGCAGCAAATACAGATATGCCACAGACTGCTCTTTTCTATGGTTTCAAGCTTTTGACAACAATCAATTGCTGATTCACAGGGACTCTAAGTGATTGCACTTAACTTATACCGCAATTTGCGAATTTGAAAAATGAAATTTCTCTATATCAGCATGGTGACAGGATTTTCCAGATAAGTTCTCAATGTCTGAAGAAATTTGGCGCCGGTAGCACCGTCAACCGTCCTGTGGTCGCAGGCAAGACTGAGCTTCATCGTATTTCCGACTGCGATCTCACCGTTTTTCACAACCGGTTTTTCGATGATTGCACCCACCGACAATATACATGAATTCGGCTGATTGATGATCGAAGTAAAGGATTCGATACCAAACATTCCGAGATTGGAAACCGTAAAAGTGCTTCCCTCCATTTCGTTTGCATTGATCTTTCTTTCTCTCGCTCTGCCCGCCAGATCTCTCACATCAGTCGAAATTTCGGACAGAGTTTTGAAATCTGCATTGTTGATGACCGGAACAAGCAGTCCGTCCTCAACCGCAACCGCAACACCGATATTGATATTTCCGTGGATGATGATTTGCTGATCAGTCCAGCTTGAATTTACCTGCGGATGTTTTCTCAATGCCATCGCACAGGCTTTGACGATGATGTCGTTGTATGAAATTTTGCTTTCCGGGTCTGCTGCCTTGATTTTATTTCTTGAATCGATACAGTTTTCCATATCGATTTCAACATTCAGATAATAATGAGGTGCTGTGAATTTTGATTCTCCAAGCCGTTTTGCAATTACTTTTCTCATCTGAGAATTCGGAATGGTACTGTCTTCGCCTGCATTGAAATTAAATACTGCCGACGGTGCCGAAACTGTGGCGGCTTTTTCTGCCGGTTTGTAATTTTCAATGTCTTTTTTCACGATTCTTCCGCCGTCGCCGCTTCCTTTGACCTGACTCAGGTCGATTCCTTTTTCATCAGCCAGTTTTTTGGCGAGCGGTGATGCAAAAATCCTTCCGCCGCCTGCAGTTGCTGCTTCCGCTTTTGTTTCCTGATTATCTGTAGGCTCAGCTTCCTTTTCGGCAGCCGGAGCAGTTTTTTCCTCTTTTGGTTTTTCGGCTTTTCCAAATCCGGCAACGATACCCGAAACATCTGTTCCCTTTGGTCCGATGATCGCAAGAATTGCTTCAACCGGCATAGAATTTCCCTCTTCTGCACCTATATATAATAAGGTGCCTTCATCCTCGCTCTCAAATTCCTGTACCGCTTTGTCGGTTTCAATGTCTGCAAGTATGTCGCCTTCAGCAACCTGATCACCAATCTTTTTATGCCATTTTGCAACTGTGCCTTCTTCCATGGTGTCGCTCAGTCTCGGCATGGTCACCACCGAAACGTCTGCTGGAACTTCAGCAGTCGGCTGTGCATTTTCGGACTGTTTGGTTTCAGCCGGTTTTTCTTCAACTTTTTCTTCTTCTTTTTCTTCGGATTTATTTTCTGCTGATTCTCCGACCGAAAATTTTTCGCCCTTTTCGCCAATCACCGCCAGCACTGCATCGACCGGTGCAGATTCGCCTTCTTTTACGCCCTGATAGAGCAGTACACCGTCAAACTCGCTTTCGAATTCCTGGATGGCTTTGTCGGTTTCAATATCGGCCAGCACATCTCCTTCAGCTACCGTGTCACCCACATTTTTGTGCCATTTGACTACGGTTCCTTCTTCCATGGTGTCGCTCAGACGCGGCATAGTGATTTGTTCAGCCATAATATTTTAATTGTTTTCGATTTGATCCAAAAACGGATAATCCTGTTGTGCATAAGTGTATTTGTAAACAATCTCGCTCGAAGGTACGGCGGATTCTTCAGCAAATTTTTCGCATTCCTCAATTTCTGCTTTAATTTCCTCAACGATTTTGTCCAACTCTTCCTGAGTTGCATAATTATTTTTCAAAATGGTGTGCTGCACCAGAAGAATCGGGTCTTCGTGTTTGTGTGCTTCCACCTCTTCTTTGGTTCTGTACGGTTCTGCATCAGACATTGAATGCCCTCTGTAACGGTAGGTTCTGATGTCCAGAAAAGTAGGTCCGTCGCCTTTTCTTGCTCTTTCGATTGCCTCATAAGCAGCCTCTGCAACTTTGACCGGATCCATTCCGTCCACCGGAAAAGACGGCATATCGTAACCCAGTCCCAATTTATAAATATCATGCTGATTGGATGTCCTTTCAACCGAAGTTCCCATCGCATAACCGTTGTTTTCACAAACAAAAACCACCGGAAGTTTCCAGTTCATCGCCATATTGAAGGTTTCGTGCAGTACGCCCTGTCTTGCGGCACCGTCGCCGAAAAGACAGATGACAACGCCTTTTCCGCCATTGTATTTTTCGCCAAATGCAATTCCGGCTCCCAACGGAATCTGACCGCCTACAATACCGTGACCGCCGTAGAAATTATGTTCTTTGTCAAAAATGTGCATCGATCCGCCCAAACCGAATGAGGTTCCGGTTTCTTTTCCGCAGAGTTCTGCCAGTATTCTTTTCGGGTCAGTACCCAAAGCCATCGGCCATACGTGACAGCGGTATGCAGTGATCACCTTGTCGGTTTCAGGATTCATTGCATGCACAAAACCTGCGGGCAATGCTTCCTGACCGTTGTACAAATGAAGAAAACCTCTGATTTTTTGTTTCAGATAAAGCGAACGGCATTTATCTTCGAACCTTCTCCAGAAGACCATATCACGGTACCATTGGAGGTATGTTTTTTTTGTGACCTTTTTCATAATTGTAAGCGCAAATTTACTCGTTAATATTTATTTGTGCAAACCGGTTTTGACCGATTCCAGTTGTATTCAAAACAGTTTTTGGTTAAATTCAGATCAGTGATCGTTCAAACTCTCACTGTTAAAATGCAATGGGAGCAAAGACGCACCCGAAGGAATGATCAAAACAGTACCCGAACGGTTGTGAAGAATAATTTCAATCGGTTCATTTTGTATCGTTTCATATTCAATAATTGTCTGCCGGCACAAACCGCAGGGCGAAGCTTCCAAATCGGTATCCAAAACCGTAATTGCAAGGATTTTTTTCTTCTGATCCGGAAAATTGGCATGAACATAAGAAAGCAAAGTGCGTTCTGCACAGATTCCGACCGGATAGGATGCATTTTCCTGATTGTTTCCGCTGATGATTTCACCGTTTCCGAGCAAAACAGCAGCACCCACATGAAAATTCGAATAAGGCGCATAGGCTTTTCCGGCTGCATCAACCGCTTTTTGAATCAGCTCTTTTCTGACCGTATCCAGTTCATCGATTGATTCATAACGCTCATATTCAAAATTGAAATTCAATTTTTTCATCTTAAAATTTAAAAAGGATATGCAAGTTAGAAATTATTCTTAACTTTTAATCCAAAAATACACTCTGCTATGCTCACAAAAGTATTTGGAAGTGCAATTTACGGCGTTTCCGCAAGAACCATAACCATAGAGGTAAATGTTATCAATGGTGTAGGTTATTTTCTGGTCGGACTGCCCGACAATGCCATTAAGGAAAGCAATTACAGAATCGGTACTGCTTTGCTGAACACCGGTTACAAAATTCCCGGAAAGAAAATCACCATCAATATGGCACCGGCCGATTTGCACAAAGAAGGCTCGGCCTATGACCTGACCATTGCCATGGGCATCCTTGCCGCTTCAGAGCAGATAAAATCTGAAAGGATATCAGAATACCTGATTATGGGCGAACTGGCACTGGATGGCGTTATCCGCCCGATCAAAGGGGTGCTTCCCATTGCGGTTCAGGCCAGAGACGAAGGTTTCAGAGGATTCATTCTGCCAAAACAAAATGCCAAAGAAGCCGCCGTGGTCAACGGACTGGAAGTCTTGGGAATCGAAAATATTTCAGAAGTCATAGACTTCTTTAACGAAGGAAAACCGATAGCTCCGACAGTGGTTGATATCCAAAAAGAATTTTATGAACATCTGAATTCATTTCCGTTTGATTTTGCAGATGTCAAAGGGCAGGAAAATGTAAAAAGAGCTTTGGAAATCGCTGCTGCCGGCGGTCACAACATCATACTGATCGGTCCGCCCGGAAGCGGGAAAACAATGCTCGCCAAACGAATTCCTTCCATACTTCCGCCGCTTACACTCGACGAAGCGGTTGAAACCACCAAAATTCATTCGGTGGCCGGAAAGCTGGGTGAACATTCTTCGCTGATGACCGTCAGGCCGTACTGTTCGCCTCATCATACCGTTTCTGACGTCGGCTTGGTCGGCGGAGGTTCTTATCCGCAGCCGGGTGAAATTTCGCTCGCACACAATGGAGTTTTGTTTTTGGATGAACTGCCCGAATTCAAAAGAACAGTGCTCGAAGTTTTGAGACAGCCGCTTGAGGATCGTGAAATTACAATTTCAAGGGCGAAATTCACAGTGACCTATCCGTCGAGTTTTATGCTGGTCGCATCGATGAATCCAAGCCCGAGCGGTTATTTTCCGGATGATCCGAACAATACTTCAACACTGCTGGAAATGCAGCGTTATATGAATAAAATTTCGGGTCCGCTGATGGACAGAATCGATCTGCACATTGAAGTCAGTCCGGTTCCGTTTGAAAATCTTTCGGCCGAAAGAGACGGTGAAAAAAGCATTGAAATCAGAAAAAGAGTTGAAAAAGCAAGAGAAATTCAAACCAAAAGATATCACGGTCTGCCCAAAATCCATTACAATGCACAGATGGGACCGACACAGCTCGACGAATATTGTGTCACCGACGAAGCATCCAACAAACTGATTAAATCTGCAATGGACAAGCTGAATCTGTCTGCCAGAGCTTATGACCGAATTCTGAGAGTTGCGCGAACCATTGCCGATCTGGAAGGCAGCGAAGGTCTGAAAAGCCATCACATCGGTGAAGCAATCCAGTACAGAAGTCTTGACCGCGAAGGCTGGGGAATATAAAGCTGATAAATTTTTGAAATCATTTTGAAATTAATTCGAAATTTGCCGAATGATCAGACGAATCCGGAAAATCATCAAACGGACATTCATCATCCTTTTTATTGCACAACTCGTCTATATTGTTGCTTTAAAATGGATCAATCCGCCGATTACAATCACTCAGTTCAACAGTCTAATCGAAGGTCACGGACTGAAGCGAGATTATATCCCATACAGCCAAATGCCGAAAAGCGCAAAACTGGCAGCGATCGCATCTGAAGACCAGTTGTTTGCAACCCACAGCGGTTTTGACCGAAAACAAATTGAGAAAGCGCTTGAATACAATGAAAAACACGACGGCAAAAAAATCAGAGGCGGCAGTACCATCTCTCAACAGGTTGCAAAAAATGTGTTTTTGTGGCAGAAAAGAAGCTGGCTCAGAAAAGGACTTGAAGCCTATTTTACCTTTATGATTGAAAAAATATGGGGCAAAAGACGGATACTCGAAATGTATCTCAATGTTTCCGAAACCGGTATCGGAACTTTTGGAATTGAAGCGGCATCTCAACGGTATTTTCAAAAACCGGCATCAAAACTCAGCCGGAACGAAGCAGCAAGAATCGTTGTGAATCTTCCCAATCCAAAGAAATACAGAGTGAATCCGCCGAGTCCGTATGTGAGCAGAAGAGCTGCATGGACCGAACGGCAGATGAGAAATCTGGATGGAGTGCCGGAGATCAGTGCAATCGTTGATTAGATAATTTAAAGGTTGAAAAAAAGATTATGTCTGAGAAAACAAATGCGGTCAGGATACTTGAAAACAACCACATCGAATACGAAATGCTGAATTTTGAGGTAGACGAATCCGATTTGAGCGCAGAACATATTGCAGAGATTCAGGGAATCGAACCCGAAAGGATTTTCAAAACCCTTGTGCTGGTCAACAATGAAAAGCAGCATGTAGTAGCGGTCATTCCTTCGAACTGGCATTTGGATCTGAAAAAAATTGCAAAAGCATCCGATTCAAAAAAATGCGAGATGATTCCGATGAAGGATCTGCTTTCGGTCACCGGTTACATTCGCGGCGGCTGTTCGCCGGTCGGAATGAAAAAACATTTTCCGACCTATATCGAAGAATCTGCCCAGCTTTTTGAAAAAATATTTGTCAGCGCGGGCAAACGAGGTCATCTGATGGGATTGAAACCCGAAGATCTGTTGAAAGTTACTGAAGCGGTTTATGCGGATTTGGTTGAAAATTGAATTCGGTGCCTGATTCCCTATTAAAGAAACTTGTGGATATGAAATTTGAATATCATTTGTTTTTTTTATTCCCAATTTCTTCAAATAAAGTTTGATAACTTTCAATGAATTCATCCATTCTCATTTGATCAAATTCCCATAATTCAGGATACATGAGCTTTCCTTTATTTTGAGGGCTAATTTCCAAATCATCCAAATTAAGTATATCATGAGCTAATTCATGATACATTAAAAAATATCTCATTGGTTTCTTAAACCTCTGCCATGATGTTGGATTAATGTATATCTCAATTCTTTCATCGTCAAACTTTCCAAGGGATACACCATGTGAATGTGTTAAATTATTTACTTTATCTAAATATGAAAACTTAATGATAATATAGTCAGGTTTAGGCTTGTACGGAAATATTCCGTAAACAGCTAAATCTCTGTAAAATTTTTCAACAAAAATTGTAAAATCTTCTTCTGATTCAAAAGACTGCTTTTGAATTTCTTTATAAATTGCTTCATCATTTGCTTCATCATTTGTTGTGCTTTTAAAATCCTGCGCATGTATTAACATTAATGAGAAAGCTGAAACTAAAACAGATATATTAATTTTATTCATAATATTCTGGAAATGAAATTGAATTAGTTATCATCCTATATAAGGGGGAAAAGATATCAAAATCCTTTTGAGTTCCTGAAAAGCTCATTAGTGTAATATACTTATCTTCATAAAAAATAACCCAGTTTATTAAAAAAAAGTCATAAGTTATCCCAACTCTTTCTATTTTACCTTTAAGGGTCATTTCTAAAGCTGGATAAAATCCAATTGTAACGATTTTAGAATTAATTAGCTTTACATCTCCATATTCTTTGTATATATCTTCAATTATTGACTCTTTAAATTCTTTATCATTAAATATTTCTTTAGCATTTTCTTTCGAAATAAATGTTACAAAGTCTTTTATTAAAACCATATAACTATTTGTTCCGTAGTTGAACTTAATTACAATATTTGGACTGTTGGATTCTAATACTTCCCAATTCTCAGGTGGGCAAATTCGCATACTAACATCTTTTGATTTTGGATAATCTTTTGTGTTAATACACTTAGTTGACAGTTCATTTGTGCTTTGTCCAAAACAGACTGTCGTGAAAATTGATAAAAAAGTAAATATTAAATATTTCATGAATAAGAAACCAATTTAATTAATCGTATTTTGCTTGATTTTTTAGAACATAATCTTTTAAAACTTCCGCAATTTTTCTTTTTAATTTTTTAATTGTAAGGCTAAATAAAATTGAATAAATAAAGTCAATCAATAGAACCATTATAAAACCAATCCAAAAAGTATATATTAGATCAAAAACATCTATAATTTCAGGAGGTAATTCACGATTAGACTTTAAGGATGTGTAGAAAATTATAAATAAAAATAAAAGCCAGCCCATATTCTTTCTTAAAAATTTATTATAGAAAGAAAAAATGAAAACCAAACAAATTATAGACATTAAAGATAATAAAAGATCGATACGCTTTTCTTTCAAATCTGTAAATATTTTCACAATCTGTAATAAAGGAAAAAATATATAAAAGAAGATTCGTAAATAGTTTGGAGCTTTAATTCTTACTTGGTTAACAATCTCATTTTCATTTTTCTCAACAGTGAAATTACGGTTATTGAAAACAATATAATTCCCATCCTTAAAAATGCTTTTATCTTGTTTTACTATAAAGTCGTTTTCAGTTAAAGTATCAATAAAATCACTTTCTTTTATACCAACCATTTTAAAGGTTTTTCTCATCATATGATTATGTCTTAAGTTTTCCGAAGCGCTAAATTCCTTACAGACAGGGTGCTACTATTTATAGTTTTGGTTATTATTATCAATCAAATAATTTGATTTGTTTTTGGATTTTACATATTGTAACACAATAAACATAATTATGAAGCTAACTACAATTATTATGCTCCTAATTCTTTCATTAAACAAATTAATTAAAGTTAATATTGCATAAATGTACATGCTAACAAATGCTGAAAATAAGAGAAGAATAATATAATTTATGATATAAATAGCATAATTGATTATTGGGACAAAAGTAACTTTTATCCCTATTTTAAATTGTTCTGAATTCGTTGGTTTTCTTTCAATTTTCTCATGATATTCCCTAATAGTATAAAACCAAATTATTTGATAAATTTTTGAAATAATAAGAATTAATGAACCTAAAATTAAGAAATCATTAATTAAATAAATTATGACTGAATTAAACAGCATGAAAAATATAAATACCAATAAGGTTGCCCAATAACCATAATAAATCACTACTAATCCAGGGAAGAGAATAAATAGAATAAGCTCTGAATTTAATTTCAGTTTTGTCATTTCTTTAATATTTCAATTTATAAAAACAAAACGTGAAGTATGGAAACGAAAAAAAACAGCGTATCCAACTCACGCTGTTCAACGTGGCTCGGCAAAGCCAATGATATGCAACGGAAAGGATACGCCTTATCGGCGTACTTTGAGAATCCGTCCTGCATATCAATTGAAATTTTGCCGATTTCGTCGAACAAGACTTTTAAGTACAATATTTTCAAAGCCGTTTTTGCAAACAGCACAGGCAAATGTAGGAAAATAATCGGTATGTAAGGAAGTAGATTTAAAAATTTGAAACCGTGACAAATCTTCACGGTCTGAAAAAAAGCCTGACTCAAATAAAGTGACCTGAAAAAAGAAGGAAGTGAACTGTCCGAAAAAATCGGACAACTGAAAATGAAGTCAGTGGCTAAAAATGTATGGATTACTTAATTTTTAGTTTTTCATCTCTGTTTCCGTCCCAAACTGCTAATATCTTGATTTGACTTTCATCATATTCATAAAATACCAGATAATCTCTCACGATTTTTAGACTGACGGTTTCATCGAAATCCGTTTTTCTTCCGATTTCAGGAAAGTCAGCAACTCTTTTCATTGTTTCAACGAAAAGTTTATTTAATACTGTAGGTTTTGGATTTATTTCTGTTGATCCAGTATTCGAGGATTTCTTTTCTTTCGAAAATTGGCCTTTTCAGTCCGGTTTATTTTTCTTTTAGCCATTTTTCGATTTCGCCGTTTGCTTCTGCTTCAGTAAGAACTTTATCAGTTTTTGCTTCAGTCAATCTTTTTCTTTGTGCGTCACTTAATTGGTAAACGCCTTCATCCAATTCAAAATCAAGAAAATTTTTAATTTCCTCAATGATATAAGATTCTTTGAGGCTTGTTATCCGTTTGATGATATCCAATTTTAATTCATCAGTATTCATTTTCTTCCAATTTTTATCAAAATTACAATTTTTATTCTGAAACATGATCCGGTTGAAAACCAAATCCATTTTCCGAAATTAAAAACTAAAAAAAATCAGATTGGAGATTGTACAGACTTTTTGGATTCCATTCAGTATTTTTGCACAAAAATCACACAATGACAAACGGAATCCTAATTCTTGATTTTGGTTCGCAATACAATCAGCTGATCGCCAGAAGAATCAGAGACTTTGGCGTATATGCCGAAATCCTTCCTTTTAATGCTTCAATCGATCAGATTCTTGAAAAACAGCCAAAAGGAATCATACTTTCGGGCGGGCCTTCTTCTGTATTTGCTGACGATGCAGCGCTGGTTGACAAATCATTGTATGAATTGAATATCCCGGTTTTGGGCATCTGTTACGGTATGCAGCTGACTGCTCATCTGTTGGGTGGAAAGGTTAAAAAAGGAGAGAAAGGAGAATACGGGAAAGCTGATTTTTCAATCCTCGAACACTGTTCGCTGTTTGACGGCGTGCCCGAAAATTCAAGTGTTTGGATGAGCCATTTTGACGAAGTGGCTGAAGTGCCCGAAGGATTTGTGAAAGCAGGAAGATCTTCGGTTGAAATCGCTTCGATTGTTAACTCCGAAAAAAATATTTACGCGGTTCAGTTTCATCCCGAAGTTTCACACACAGATTTCGGTTCTCAGATTTTGGAGAATTTTGTATTTAAAATCTGCAAAGCCGAAAAAAACTGGCAGATCGATGATTTTATCAGCAGTCAGATCAGACAAATCAAAGAAACCGTCGGTGACAAAAAAGTGATACTTGGCCTTTCGGGCGGTGTCGATTCGTCGGTGGCTGCAGTGCTGATCCACAAAGCGATCGGCGATCAGCTCAACTGTATTTTTGTGGATACCGGTCTGCTCAGAAAAGACGAAGGCAAAAAGGTTTTTGAGAATTACGGAAAACATTTCAATCTGAATATCAAGATGGTGGATGCTTCCGAACAGTTTTTGTCAAAGCTGAAAGGAGTGAGCGATCCCGAAAAGAAAAGAAAGGTAATCGGTCATGAATTTATTGAAGTATTCAATGCCGAAGCAAAGAAATTTCAGGATGCGGATTTTCTGGCACAGGGCACGATTTATCCGGATGTAATCGAATCACAATCTGTAAAAGGACCTTCTGCAACCATCAAATCTCATCACAATGTGGGCGGACTTCCTGCAGATATGAAACTGCAGCTGCTTGAACCATTGAGAGAACTGTTCAAAGACGAAGTCAGAAAAGTGGGCGTGGAACTGGGTATTCCAAAGGAACTGGTATTTCGTCATCCTTTTCCGGGACCGGGTCTCGGTGTCAGGATTTTGGGTGAGATCGACAGGGAAAAAGTCAGAATCCTTCAGGAAGCAGACGATATTTTTATTGAGGAACTGTACAAAAACGATTTGTACGACTCGGTAAGTCAGGCGTTTGTGGTATTGCTGCCGGTCAAATCGGTAGGTGTGATGGGTGATGAGCGTACCTATGAATATACCGCTGTTCTTCGTTCGGCAGACACGATTGATTTTATGACAGCGACCTGGTCAAAACTTCCGTATGAATTTTTGGGCAAGGTTTCAAACCGTATCATCAACGAGGTCAGAGGGATAAATCGTGTGGCATATGACATCAGTTCGAAGCCGCCTGCAACAATCGAGTGGGAGTAGAAAAATTTAAAATTCTTTTTTTGGAAGACCGGAAAATAGAATTATATTTGCAAACCAAAATTTAAGGCAGACCCGTAGTGTAACGGTAGCACACCAGGTTTTGGTCCTGTTAGTTGGGGTTCGAATCCCTGCGGGTCTACTGAATTTTAAACCGGTTTTCATTTCAAATGAGAACCGGTTTTGTTTTTGGGTGATTCTTTAACATCTTATATCTTTTCAATATCTGATAAATGTTAGTCTTTCAGGATTTTCAGGAGTTTTTTTTGATCTTGTCTATTGTCCCAAAATGCAGTTATAATAATATTTTGATCAGAAATTTTATAATAAAAATTCCCCAATGATGCTACTCTGGTGTCGGGAAAATCAGTTGCTTTATTAATTAAAGGCGTTTCAGCGATTTGTTTTGTCCTTTCTGATACAAGTTTTACCAGCTTTTTGGAAAATGTGTTTGATTTATTTCTCTTGACCCAATATTCCAAAATCCCGACAAATTGAAGGTCTGCAGTTTTTGTTCAAATTACATTGAGTTCAGCCATTCCAAATTCCGTTTGTCCATAACTTCCTGAGAAATCAGTTTTCCGTCTTTGATGTCCTGTTCGCTCATTTCGAGCATTATTTTCTGTTCTTCTGTCAGCTCAACGATTTCCGATTCTGAAGTACTTGTAGCAATCAGTTTATCAAGCGCAATTAAAAAATCCTTATTTTTAATTGATAAAATTCTGTCTATCAATTTATTTCGCAAGCTTTCAACTGTAGTCATTTTGTTTAATTTTTTTGTTTATTCTAAGTAAATAATAAGTTTCTGTTAAGTCAGACCTTAACAAATATACAAAACTAAATCAGGAATCGGCGCTTTTCTCAGCGCTGCCAACCTTCAATTTTATAATTCTTTTCGATTAATTTTTGTTCTGATCCGCCATTGTCAGGTTTGTACCAAACTTCAAATCTGGCGGCATAATACTGCCCCCAATCACCTTCATAAATCGTAAAATGAGAAGTTGTGCTAAATTTCATTATGCTGTCTTTCGGATTGTAAATTTTAACTGAACTGGTTTTTGGCAGCCGGTTGGCGGTCAATGAATATTTCTGAGTAATCTCAAACGCTTTCAAATAAATGATTCCACTGTCAATTTTGTTTGTCCAGAAGTCATATTCATACAAACCCGGCTGAAATGAATTGTACAATTGAAAGTCGGTTTTCGTGACAATTCTGTTTGTGATGCTGTCCGGCTTTACTGACTCAAAGTTATTTCCAAATTCAGTGTCAACAGGTTCTTCGAGTTCTATATTTTCAGGTATTTTCAAATTCCTTGCAAAATTATCGGGAACAAAAAATTCGACCCAAAACAAAGCGAAAACGTATAAAAATATTCCAATTACTGTCAGACCAAAAATAGCCAGATGAAATAAACCAATCAACCATTTTTTCCTTTTGAATGAATAAAATGCGGATATTAAAATCACAAGCAGTCCTATTCCCAACAAAAGAATGGAAACAGCATTGAAAATTTCATTTTCCGAATTTCCGGAAAGTACGAATATCAGACAGCTGACCAAACAAAATAATAATGGCGGCCACCATTTGTCAAAAAAATATTTAAGAGCTCTTTTCATTTTAAAGGTTTGGACTTTTGACAATTGTAAATAATCATTTCACGAATATAACCACTTTCAGCAAGCTCGGAAAGACCAAATAAAAAAACCTCCCCTCAAAAGACAATTAGTAAGCTCCGGTATTTGTGAAAGGATTTATTTTTCCTCGTTAAGCGTCTTTTCTATCAAATTATAGATTTCCACTAATTTTTGATGAAATGGATTGTCCTGATGAAACATAAATGAAGTGTACATTTTCAGCGTCTCGGTTTTGGAAATTCTATACTGAATAATATTGTCAATTTTTACAATAAATGCACTGTATTCAGACTTCTTATACCATCTGTCAAAAACTTTGAAACGAGCAAATGCTTTGTGATCTTCGTCTGAACAAACGTAAATCATTGAGTTCAGTGCATTTTGAAAGAATCGCTCCACAATATGTATTATCGTTCTTGAAACTTTTGGATCATAAGGCTCAAGTTCGTCACTTGCTTTTTCAATTACCAACTGAAAAATATTTGGAATTTCTTCGTCTGAAATGGCACTAAAAGTTTCGTCCACTACAAAAGCGACACGATACAGAATATTGTTTTTGGTTGTAAAATTGTATGTGTTTGTAATGTTATCAAAAGTGTAATTATAGTGGTTTCGCAAGTTTGATTCCTTTTTTTGACAAGGTGTCTTTGGAGGTTTTACCTTTTATATAAGAACGTACAACTTCCTTGTCTGATCGCATTTTTGCTACAGACTTAATGACTTTGTCCTTATTGATTTTAACCTTATTCATAATGCAAAGATAGTAAATAGTTTACATTGAAATAGCATAATATCTTTGTCTGCTTGGACAATCCGGTGAAACTGCTTCAAATTCAAAAAAACCTTCCGTCAAAAAATCAGGAAGGTTTTGAACTGAAACCGGAAAAAGATTATTTGGTTTTCCTGTTTTTCTTCTTTCCGATTTTATTGTCGATTCGACGGTTGAATTCTTCCAAAACCGAATCATTGCCGGTATTGCAGTTGAGCAGCTTGATCTCTTTCAGCACTTTTTTGGCCGATTTAAAATCACGCAAAACTTCTTTCAGCCAGGCTTTTTTGAAAAGTATATTCACCTTGTCCATACCTTTCACGGTCAGCGCAAAATCAATCAGCTTTTCGGCTTCGGTGAAATCTTCGTTAAGAATCAGGGTGTCGATATAGTACGGATATACTTCCAGCGCATGAATATTGTACGAAATCGCTTCTGAGAAATATTCCTTAGCGGTTTCATAATCCAGCAATTGTTCCGCATAAATCCTTCCCATCAGACAAATCGCCATCGTGTTTTTATCGTCATACGACAGCGCGTATTCCAGCGACTCAATGGTTTCGCTCAGCGAATAAGGATAATTATCCAAAGCATTCAGCAAATGTTTATCTACGGCTCTCATTTTTAATCTTTTATTCCAAATCCTTATCCAAATTTCTTTTCAGTTTTTGTCTTTCGGATTTGTAATTTTTTTCATCAATTTTCTGTTTTTTAAAATCCGTACCTTTAATTACCCGGGTCGGATTCCCTTTTTTTAATTCAATCCGGCTGTTTCTTTCAACTTTCATCCAGTTTTGAATTTCCTTCAGATTTTCTTCATCCAGCTTTTGAAGCAGTCTTTCAACAGCCAGTTTTTTATTCTGATGCTGAGAACGACTGTCCATGGCTGTTACTGCAATTCCGGTCGGTTTGTGAATCGCACGAACTGCCGTATTCACCTTGTTGACATTCTGTCCGCCGGCACCCGAACTCCGCATCGTCTGAAATTCAAAATCCTTTTCGTTAAAAACTTCGGACCGAAAATCTTCCAATTCAAAAACACCAATAAACCAGGTTTTTGATTTTTTTCCGGTCTGACTTCTGCCGATCCACTGTATCGTTCCTTTCCATGAATCAACAAATTGCTGAGCAGAAATTCCTTCCACCATCACCGTTGCCGACAAAACCGTTCCGTTGTGGTTCCCGGCTTCCCGATGAAGCACCATCGGATTCAGACCCGACTGCTGCGCTTCATCCATCAGGATTTTCAATACCTGAGCCACTACCCAGCTACATTCTTCGGGACCGTTTCCGGCGGTTATTTGAATTATTTTTTTCATTTTTCCAATTGTTTAAATGTTGTGAATCAATTGAATCTCAATTGACATCTGCCAATTTTGATCATTTTTTTTTTAGATAATTCCGGGAAATTTTTGAATGATTCCAACTAAAAGCCCGGAGGTTTTAAATCTTCGGGCTTTGCATATTTTGATTAATTTCCTGATCAGGAAAATTGGAAAGCACGAAGAAAAGCTGCACCAAACTTTGGCGAGTTGCTTTGCTGATTGAATTTTATAACAAACATTTTTCTTCGTTTTGATTAAACTTTCTTTTAATGGCTGCAAATATCCGAATAATTTTATTGAAAAAGCAAGATTATCCTATGAATCAGTAGTACTGCGTCGGCATGAAGACTCAAAATTTTAAATAATTCCGTTGGCAGGATGAGCCAATGAAAAAAATAATTGTATCTTCCGCCGAACGACTTTTTATTTGTTTTATTATTCAATTATATGGAGCATTTACCCGGACTGATCAAGGATTTGGCGCTGATACTTATCGTTGCCGCTTTTGTTACATTAATTTTCAAAAAAATCAAACAACCTGTAGTTCTCGGATACATCATCGCCGGTTTTTTTGTCGGCCCTCATTTGTCGCTTGTTCCCACCGTTACCGATACTGAAAACGTTGAGACACTTGCACACATAGGCGTGATCTTTTTGCTGTTCAGTCTCGGGCTTGAATTCAGTTTTAAAAAACTTGCCAAAGTCGGCAGTTCGGCGGCAATAACAGCATTGGTCGAGATTGTTGTCATTGTTGTTGCCGGATATTATGCAGGCCGTTGGATGGGCTGGTCTTTTATGGACAGTATTTTTCTGGGCGGTATGCTGGCCAGTTCTTCCACCACCATCATCGTCAAAGCTTTTGACGAACTCGGCATGAAAAACCGTCAGTTTGCTTCGGTTGTTTTTGGTGTGCTGATCATTGAAGACATCATAGTGATCATGCTGATGGTATTGTTGTCGGCTATTGCTGTAACCCGCGATTTTCAGGGAATCGAGATGATCGGTATTCTGGGCAAACTTTTATTCTTTCCGGTCATCTGGTTTCTGGCCGGTATATTTCTGATTCCGACGCTGATCAAAAGGACAGCCAAGCTTTTGGACGACGAAACCCTTTTGGTTTTGTCGGTCGGACTTTGTCTGGGGATGGTTGTATTTGCGGTTTCGGTCGGATTTTCGGCAGAATTGGGGGCATTCATCATGGGTTCAATTTTAGCAGAAACAACTTCGGCTGAAAAAATCGAAAAAATATTTAATCCGGTCAGAGACCTGTTTGCAAGTGTATTTTTTGTTTCGGTTGGTATGCTGATCGATCCCAACACCATAGTCGAATACAAATGGTCGGTTCTGATTGTTACACTGATTACCTTGTTTGTAAAACTGTTTGGTACTACTTTGGGCGCCGTCCTTTCGGGTCAGCCTTTGAAGCAGTCTGTACATGTTGGAATGAGTATGGCTCAGATCGGTGAATTTGCATTTATCGTTGCCACTCTCGGTCTGACTTTGGGTGTCATCAGTCCGTTTCTGTTTCCGATTGCGGTGGGCGCTTCTGCCATTACGACATTTACCACACCCTATCTGATCAAATTTTCGGATCCGCTTTATGATTTTCTGGATAAAAAAATTCCCGATTCCATAAAATCCAGAATCAACAATTATGCGGACAGTATCAACAGAATGCAGACAGAAAAAGGATGGAAAACCGTATTGATTGCCTATTTAAAAATCCTGGTGATCAATGGAGTGGTTTTGATAGCTCTGAATCTTATGACGGTTGAACTGCTGGTTCCTTTTCTTGACCAACAGATCGGTAATCTGTCAGTAAGCAGAATTATTGCCACCGTAATTTCACTGATTGCAGCTGCTCCGTTTCTGTGGGCAATTATTGGGAAAAGACCCGGAAAAGTCATTTATAGGGAGTGGTGGCTTAAAGAAAAATACGGGGTGACTCCGATGCTGGTCATCAAAATTATCAGACTGACACTGGGCATCCTGATCACAGGATTCTGGATTGATACCATCTATACGGGAAGCGGGATGATCATTGCATTGCCGGTTTCAATCATCCTTCTTGCAATATTTTCAAAAAGAATTCAAAAGTATTATTACAAAATTGAAACCCGCTTTCTGGATAATTTAAACAAAAGAGAATTTCCGGCCAAAGCGGCTGAAAAACAGAAAGAGGAAGAACCGTCTGCCGGCGAATTGAATCCTTTATTGTGGGATGCCCATCTGGTAAATCTTGAGGTGGATCCGCTGGCTGTCTATGTAGGCAGGCATTTGAAGGAACTGCGGTGGAGAGAAAAATTCGGAATCAACATCGCCTATATCAAACGGGGAGATAAAATTATTTATGCGCCCAAGCGAGACAACCGGCTTTTGCCTTTTGACAAGATCGGTATCATTGCAACCGATGAACAAATGGAAGTTTTTGATCCGGTTTTTAATGAAAGAGAAACAGCCGAACAGTCGGATTCCGATTCTGATGATGTGATTCTTTACAAATTAAAGGTGGGTCATCAAAATAGCCTGAATGGCAGGACAATAAATGAATCTCAAATTTGTGAAAGAACCAACGGTCTTATTTTGGGTGTGGAACGGAACAATCATAAAATTCTGAATCCGGAAAAGGATTTTGATTTTCAAAAGGATGATATAATCTGGATAGTGGGAGAAAGAAAGAAAATTTTGAATCTGAACAAATAATTCCGGGTTTCAAATGATTTGACTGAGGCTGTGTTTTTTACGGCAGACTGTGAAATTTGAATTTTTGACCCAAAATCACAAAAAAAATAATTGGCTATATTTGAAGTCAATTGATCACAAAAATCATTTTGGATGAAAAAATATATCAGTTTTTTTATTTTGCTTTTTCTGACGATTTCCAATGCACAGGACTATCATATCGTTATAGAATTGAATAACGGCACAACCAAAGAAGGTGAAATCAGCGGTTGGGGCGGTTATTTATGGGGTTATGACAATATCAGCTATAAATCGGGCGGAAAAAAAGTTAAAGTTCCGATCGGTGATATTAAAGCATTTACAATTTATGAACCAGGAAAAATCAGGAATTTTGAAAAAATAAAAGCATACAGAAACACCAAGAATATAAAGCCGGACAACAGGGTTTTGTTTGCAGAGATTTTGTATAAGGGCGAAAATATTGCTTTGTTTTATGGAATTTACGGAATGGACAGCCAATGGAGTGATTTGAGATTTTATTGTTTGAGAAAAGGCGAAGAAACAGCAAGCATTGTTTCATTTATTTTTGGCAAAACCAAAAATCAGGCTTTTAAAAAAATAGGAGCTGAATATTTCTCGGATTACCCTGAATTATCTCAAAAAATTAAAACCAAAAAATACACTTACAAAGATATCATTGAGGCGGTTCGAGAATATGACCGATGGAAATCAACCAGATAATTTACCCAAACACAATGAAACATAAAACCTGAACATTTCATCACACTCGATCCCGACAGGGCGCCATTTCTCACATATACATTCACTAATCCAATGAATTTGTCCAATTGCGGATTAATCAATACCTTAGCCGTTTGAAAATTTTTATGATGAGAAAAACTTTACTGCTTATTTCGGCTGTTATTTTGGTATTTACACATACGCATGCACAGCAATTGGAAAAACTGTATGATTTTGAAATTCAGGATGGTAAATTAACATACAGCCATCTGGTCAGCGACGGAAACTATCTGTACGGTGTGGCTTATTTGGGTGGTGAATACGACAAAGGAACCATTTACAAAGTCAAAAAGGATGGAAGTGAATTTATGAAGTTGCATGATTTTGACGGTGCCAACGGTGAACGATTTTATAATTCCTTGACTTTGGTCGGTCAGGAATTATTTGGCGCAGCATACAGAGGAGGCGCAGCAGACAAAGGAGTTCTGTTTAAAATAAATACCGACGGCAGTAATTTTCAGAAACTGATTGATTTTGGAATTGGAAACAATGGCATATATCCGAACTGCACATTGTATCATCTTGATGATTTCTTGTACGGAACCACATACACCGGTGGAAATACAGGCAGCGGAATATTTTTTAAAATTAAAACTGACGGCAGTGACTTTACTGAACTTCATTATTTTAACAATACGGATGTGGTAAGTCCGCACGGTAATTTTGTATTTGATGGAGAATATTTTTACGGTGCCAGTTTCAATGGAAACGGAGTTAACAATTCAACCATTTACAAAATCAAACCCGACGGTACAGGTTTTATGAAACTCCATGATTTTCCGGATGAACTGACAAATACAAATGTTTCTCCAAATGAACTGCTGTTGGTGGATGATGTGCTGTACGGAACGACCATATATTCTGAAACTGAACAGGACGGCTATGTGTACAGCCTGAAAACTGACGGTACCGATTTTTCGATCCTTCATCAATTTGTTCAGCAATCGGGAATACGGCCGCGCGGAAAACTGGTTTTTGTGAATGATTTTCTGTACGGAACAACTTCTGTCGGTGGCGGTATTTTCAGGATCGGCACAGACGGAGCTGACTTTGAAAACATTTTTGTTTTTGACAGCCAATCGGGCTATGGTACTTTTGCAGGTCTTCATTTTGAAGATGATGCCTTTTTTGGAACTACTTTTTACGGCGGTGCAAACGGCAACGGTACAGTATATAAATTTATCGAAGAATCGCTTTCAGTCAGCAATACAGATACAGAAAAAATCAGCCTCTTTCCCAATCCGGTTAAAGATTTTGTGCAAATCCGATCAGCAGCTGCCGTAAAGTCATATCAGTTGATTTCGGTCACAGGCATACAATTGATGAGCGGAACAACCCCCAATCAAAATAAATTGAATATGAGTCAGTTACAGACAGGGGTTTATTTTTTCAAATTGTTATTGAATAACGGGCAGACCAAAACACTGAAAATGATTAAACTATAATCCAAGAATGTGTTTTTAAAAATCTGATTATAACCGCATGCCGGGCAATTAATTTTTTGACATAATTTTTTTTGATGATGCAAATCTAAATTCATCAACAAATTTTAATTGGAATCATTCTAAATTTCATAATTTTCAAATATTAGCTTACCTTTACCCAAACTTTGTCAGTTAGATTATGGACACTGTAAAACAAAGAAATTATGAGATTGTAAAACAGGTGTTTACCAATTTTTTGGAAGAACACGGACATCGCAAGACACCTGAGAGATACGCCATATTGGAAGAAATTTATTCGACCGACGAACATTTTGATATCGACCGGCTGTATATTATGATGAAAGACAAAAGATATCGGGTCAGCCGAGCCACGCTGTACAATACCATCGAACTGCTGATGGAGGCAAAACTGGTCAGAAAACATCAGTTTGGTGAACAGCAGGCACACTATGAGAAATCATATTTCGACAAAAACCATGACCATATCATTCTTTCGGATACAGGCGAAGTGATCGAATTCTGCGATCCGAGGATACAGGTGATCAAGACCACGATTGAAGAAGTTTTTGATATAAAGGTGGAAGGCCATTCACTGTATTTTTATGGCAGAAGGAACAACTAAACAGCTGAAAGTATTTTCATTCATACTGCTGATAATGACCGGATCGATACTTTTCGGACAGGTTCAGCGTGATTTGAAAAAAGACCCGCCAAAAAAAATCAAACATCTTCATTCTGATGTGATGAAGGTAACGCCCGAAAAATTTGAGGGCAATCCGTTTGCATACGGAAATGTTGCCTTTGAACATGACCGAACCTATCTGTACAGCGACAGCGCTGTATTTTATCAGAAGGAAAATTTCTTTCGCGCCTGGTCAAATGTGAGGATGATCAACGATACCGTCGCAATGACCTCAGACAGTCTGGAATATGACGGCAACACCAAGCTGGCAAAGGCATTCGGACGCGTCCACATGAAAGACAAAAAGTCCGAACTGTTTGCAAATTATGTCGAATACAACCGTGAAACAGATATAGCTACAGCAACCGGAAATGTGGTGATGATCGATCCGAACCAGCGGATTGAAACGCCCTATATGACTTATGACCGAAAAACAGGAATTGCATATACAGACGCGGGTGCAATCATCACAGGCAGCGACGGAACGGTGACCCATACCCAGATTCTGACCTACAATGCAAACACGAAAGTGATTGATTTTGATCGGAATACGATGATCGAAACACCCGATTACAGAATCGTTTCCGACAAAATGAAAATGAATCAGGCAACTGATATTACAGAATTCATCGGTCGGACGACGGTTACTGATCGGAAAAATCCTAGAAATTATATCGTGATGCCCGAAGGTGGCGGAACTTTCAACAAACGAACCGGCGAAGCGATACTGAAAAAAAGATCGACGATTTACAGAGACGGAAAGGAGCTTTGGGGAGATGAGATGTATTTCAACGACCAGACCGGATACGGCTGGGCAAAAGGAGATGTATTCATCAACGATCCGGAGGAAAAAAGATTTGTCAAAGGCGAATACGGTGAAGTTTTTCGTGATGTTGATTCTGCCTATGTGACCGGTCGCGCCTATGCGGTCAAAGCATTTGCGGAGGATTCGCTTTATTTTCATGCCGACACCATCATGGTGGTCAAAAGAGCAGATTCAACAAGGGTGCTGAAAGCTTATTTCAAAGCGAGATATTTCAAAAGCGATGCGCAGGGCAAATCTGATTCAATTTTTTACAATGAAACCAAGGGTCTGATGAAATTTTTCAGAGATCCGATCATGTGGTCGGGTGAACAGCAGATTACGGGCGATACAATTTATGCGTACAACAATCCTGAGAAACAGGTGATGGATTCTGTCCGGGTTTTCAATAATGCTTTTGCAATTTCAAAATCTGATTCGCTGACCGAAAAAGATTTCAATCAGGTCAAAGGAAAATTTATGACCGGATTTTTTCTGAACAACGAGCTCAATCTGGTTGAAGTCCACGAAAATGCACAGTCGGTGACTTATGTGGACGACGAGGATACTGAAAATAACGAAAAGGAAAGGATCGGAATCAATCTGTCGGATTGCGGCATCATTGAAGCAGAGATCAACGGAAACAATGTGGAAGTTCTTGCCTGCAGGATTCAGGCGACTTCAAAACTCTATCCCGAATCAAAACTGCCCGAATCTGCAAAATATCTGAAAGATTTCAATTGGCGCGGAAATGAAAAGATGCTCAGATGGCAGGATATATTTGAGGATCCGCCTGATTATATCGAAGTCAGAATCAAAGAAAACGGAGAGGAGGAAACACAGGAGAAAACCGAAATCATCGATTTGGACGAATTACTGAATTCATCCGAACAAAAAGAAGAAAATCAGAAATAATCCGAAAGAGATTAGTATTTTTACAAATTAAAGAAGACCAAAAGAATGATCTGAAATGAGAAAGAAATTAATTCCCTTTTTGAGTATTTTATTTTTTACGGCAGGCTGTTATATCTACAAACCCTATACCGGAAACACCGATTCAACTACTAACGATACAAGTTCTGCACAGTCGAAATCACTCAGAGATCCGCGGTCAAAGACGCCGGTAACCGGAGTGTCGGATTCAAAGAATATTCCTCCAAAAGATCAGGGGCAGAGATTGGTAGGGGAAGATAAGAAAGCCGAAAACGATGAACGGATGGAGACCCAAAGAAATGGAGAAGGAGGTAAAATGGAAGAAGAAAACAGAAGAACCAAGGAGCAGGAAGTCAGAAAGGCAAAGGAAGAAGAAATTAAAAGAAATAAGGATATTGAATCTGCCGGAAATCGTGAAAAAGGAAAAGTTGTGATGGACGACGGATTGATTGCGCCTGAGGCGGTTGGAATATCTCCGGTCGGAGATACGGCCGGTGATCTGAAATCAAAGATTCAGCCCAATAAATATTATAAAATCAGCGTTCAGGAAAGACAATACAAAATTCAGGCAGATCAGTGGGAAGGAGATACTCTGGTTTCACACATCATCAGAAAACCAAAAAAGGTTTTAAAATTTCATCAGAATCAGATCGATGAAGAATCGCTTGAAGAAAGAAGATTTTCAAAATCTTATTCTGATCTGATCACTGTCGGATCTTATGTTGCAGCCGGTGCGGCCGTATTATTGCTGGTATTGTAATGGATGCTTCAGATTTAAAAAAGGATTTTTTCAGATATCAGGCAAAAACCACCCATTCGGCTTCGGGCTTTGAAGTTGATTATGCAAAAGGTTCATACATCTACGGTAAGGACAGAAGGGCATATCTTGATTTTGCAGCCGGTGTTTCTGCCAATACACTCGGACATTCATTTCCAAGAATTATTGATGCGATCAAACAGCAGGCGGAACGTCATCTGCATGTGATGGTCTATGGCGAATATGCGCAGGAAATGCCGGTCAGATTGTGCAAACGACTGGCTGAAGTTCTGCCCGATCCGCTGGATACCACCTATCTGGTGAATTCAGGGACAGAAGCAATCGAAGCATCGATGAAGCTGGCAAAAAGATATACCGGCAGAGAGGAAATCATTGCCTGCAAAGATGCCTATCACGGCAATACCCAGGGTTCACTGAGTCTTGCCGGAAGAGAGGAAAAGAAGAGAGCCTTCAGACCTTTGCTGCCGATGATTGATTTTATCGAATTCAATTCTGAAGCAGATTTGAACAAAATTACATCGAAGACTGCCGGCGTTGTGGTTGAAACCATTCAGGGAGCTGCGGGATTCAGAGTTCCTGAAAATGATTATCTCAAAAAATTAAAAAACAGATGTGAAGAGGTCGGTGCACTTCTTATCCTTGATGAAATCCAGCCGGGTTTTGGAAGAACCGGAAAGCTGTTTGCCTTTCAGAATTATGATATGGTTCCCGATGTGCTGGTAATGGGCAAGGGAATGGCTGGCGGTATGCCGGTCGGTGCATTTACGGCAAGCGCTGAAATGATGGACTGTCTGTCGCATCGCCCGTCGCTTGGTCATGTGACCACTTTTGGCGGAAATCCGGTGATAGCCGCTGCGGCTTTGGCTGTACTCGATGAATTGATCGAAGGCCCCTGGATGAGACAGATCGATCAGAAAGAAAAACTGTTCAGACAGTTGCTTGTTCATCCGAAGATTAAAGAAATTCACGGTCGCGGTCTGATGCTTGCACCTGAGTTGGAATCTTCAGAATATGCGATCAGAGTCGCCGGGAGATGTATGGAAAAAGGTTTGATTCTTTTCTGGCTGATGTACAGCAATTATAATTTAAGGATTACTCCGCCGCTGACGATTTCTGAAGATGAAATCAGGGAAGGCTGCGAAATACTGCTGAGCGTTCTTGATGAATAAATTACAAAAACCTTAAAAAAATAAGACAAAAAAAAGACCGGAAATTTCCGGTCTTTTTTATCATTCAAAAATTCTATTATTTGATAATCAGTTTCTGAGTTGTTTTGCTGTCTGCAGTCTGAATCACAATCATATAAACTCCTGTAGGAAGTTTCAGATTGTATGACTGGCTGTAGTTACCTCCAAAATGGTTCAGATCCCGGCTGTAAACTGTTCTTCCTGCAGTATCAAAAATTGTGGTAGTCACGTTTCCTGCTGAAATATTGGCAGCCTTCACAAAGAACTGTCCGTTGTTCGGGTTCGGATAGATGCCGACAGCGAACTGATCAACATCTGAAACACCCATTACACCTGACAGGTTGAACTTTCTTGAAACTGCGTAATACACATTATCGATTGCTTCCACCAAAACCCTTGCATTTGTTCCGGCAACAGTTCCTTCGGGCAGTGAAATCACTTCGCTTCCGTCATTAGGAGTACTTTCTTTAACCACTGTAAAGGTAGCACCATTGTCCTGAGAGAACAGGATTCTTACGTTTGCAGTGCTGATCGGTGCAGCATCTGTGCCGTTCACGCTCCATTCAACCGGCATAGTACCGCTGTTGATGGCAACAGTTTGTCCATCAGCTGGGTTTGTAATTTTGAAAGGCCCTGCATCTCTAACGTTAACTTTCATTGCTGAAGTTGCGGTCTGAGGTCCTGCAGGATTGTTGTCTCTCACCGTAAATTTAAAGTTGAAAGCTCTCGAAACCGTAGTAATCGCTTCCCATCTTCCTTTCCAGTAAGTTTCATTTTCAGCCGGATCTGTAATCAGTACATAATCGAATCTTGGGAAATAACGGGTCGGAACAGTCAGATGCGGATTTGATCTGAAATTTGGACCGATTGTTTTTGTAAATCCTACACGGCTGTTATTTCCGGTTGTTGCATTGGTTCCGCTGTCGGCCTGCTCCCAGTTGTAGAGAAGCGGATCTCCATCCGGATCGCTTGCTTCACCTGTCAGTTTAAATGCAGTTCCTTTCGGAATATCATAGTTTGGACCCGCATCTGCTGTCGGAGTTCCATTTCCTGTAATGGTAGTATTGTTTGCACAAGCTTTGTATTGCAGGTTTGCCTGGATTTGTTCGATGCTTTTATAAACAAAATAGTCGTCTGAGTGGGCCTGTACATTCTGACCTGTAATACCTGCATAACTCATGATGGTTGAACCGCTGCCGGGTTCAACGTTTGCACCTGTTCCTTCATATCCGTGAGAGAAAGTGTGGTTGGCACCAATCTGGTGTCCGTACTCGTGAGCTACATAGTCGATATCGAAGTTATCTCCTTCAGGACCTCCTGTTCCCGGAGATGTATATCCGGTTCCTTTGTTTGAGTTGTTACAGATACATCCGATGCAGCCTGCATTTCCTCCACCGCCTGAACGTCCGTACAAGTGACCGATATCGTAGTTGTTTACGCCGATGACACTGTCAAGGGTAGTTTTCAACTGGCTTGGCCAGCTTCCCATTCCTGAGGGCGGTGAATATGGGTCTGTATTCGGATCGGTATAAACAACCAATTCGTTGTTTGCTACCAGAATCAGGTTAACCGCCAAATCTTTTTCAAATACTCCGTTTACACGGGTAAGGGTCGCATTGATTCCGGCCATTGCACCAGCAACAGTTCCTCCGAAATATACACCGTACTCACCTGTACAAGACTGAGCCAAAAGGAAAGTTTTGAATACACCTGCACTTGATTTTTGAGTATCGTTATCCACCAAATCCATCAGCTCGTTTGACAGAGCAGTTGTCTCTTCGGTTGTACATTCAAATGCCTGTGCACCCAATTCTCTGTGTTTCTTCGAATTGAATACGATGTATCTGCTGTTGTCCACAGTATAAGGCTCTATAAACTCAGACTGACCGGCTCTCAGTGTCATGGTCTGAATTCCCTGCGGTGACAGACTGAATCTCAAATATGCATTCGGATCGTCAATCCCTACACCGATATAAGATCTGATATCTGGAAATTTTGCCTGCAATTCTGGCTGAAAATTCGATGCTTCCCAAACTTCAAATCTCTCCATCATTCCCTCAACATTCGGAATTGAAATAATATTTCCGGGCTGACCGGAGAAACGTTCCGGTACATTTGCCAATTGTTGTTTGAAAACCTGTCCATCGAAACTATAAAGGCCTGCCGCCTCTATCATTTCTTTTCCCTGCCTGACATCAGCATTACCCAAAGAAGTAGTTTTCCACTGCGAGAAAACTGCTAAAGGCAAGGCCAAAGCCACAGCCAATAAAACTTTTTTCATGTGTTCTTTTTTTAATTGTTTGATTAATTAACTTTGCTAATATAAAAAATTACAAATTATGATAAATGCTTTTTCAATAAAATTTATGACAATGGTGGGTATTTTCACTTTTATTCTTTCCTGTGACACCTCCAAAAGTGCGAGCAGTAATCAATTGGTGAGTATAGAAATGGAATCAGCCGGCATGAGCGGCATGACACAATTTACAGCTTCAAAAACCAAAATGGTTGAGAAATCGGTAAAACGATCAGAAAGCAGTCAGGAATCTGTAAAATCTGTCAGCAAATCTGATTTAACCCAATATTGGAACAATATTACAGAATTGGTTGCCGATTTGGATATTGATGATTTTGAAAATCTTAAATCGCCCACTCAGGACAGACTGTTTGACGGTGCCAGAGCAACTGTCATCACCATTCATTTCAAGAACAAAACTATGACTTCAGCTGCTTTTGACGAAGGAAATCCGCCAGCAGAATTGAAAGCCCTGTATGACTATCTGGTGTCTGTGGTGAACCAGTAATCGTCCCGGTCATCAGTATCCTTTTTCTGATTTTCACCGTATTTTTCCTCCAAAGATTTTCTATCTTCTTCGGGAAGACTTTCTTTGTATTTTTCCCACAGCCATTTTTCGCGTGAATCAGGCTCCGAGCGGTTCTCCCATGAATATTGTTTTTCGGCCGGACCGTATTTTCTTGTGATAAATGCAAACAGCAAACCGACCAGAACGCCTGCCAAATGGCTTTCCCACGAGATCGGATTGCTGTCTTCCCTATAAAATTTGGGCAGCAGTTCCTCAGGAACCATTCCCCAAACCATGCTGCCGTACAGAAAAACGACGATTAGCGAAATTGCAATCAGATTTCTTGATTTTTTGAGAATTCCGCTGAAAAATACAAACGAAGCAAGCATATAGACAACACCGCTCGCACCGATATGACAGCCGATCGGACTGCCGTAAATCAGATTTCCGCCCAGCCAAACCAGTATTCCGGTGAGCAGCCAGCCAAAAATAATGACATAATAGGCGATCCGCTGATAAAACAAAACCGCAAAAAAGCTCAGCACGGCAAGCGGAATAGAGTTGTTGATAATGTGTTTCCAGCCCGAATGGAAAAGCGGAGCAAACAATATTCCGCGCAGACCGACAAAATTTCTGGGTACGATGCCGTAACAGTTGTATTTTCCCAAACCCGCCAGCTGAAGCACAAATGTACTCCAGATCAGAATCAGCAGTATCGCCGGAACGATTAGTGAATTTTTTGGGAAAGGATACTTCATACAGAAAATTTGATTACGGCAGTCACAAATTGTTCCAGCCTCTTTTAACTGACAAATTTGCTGAATTTTAGAGTATCTATTTCAAATCAAATCTGATCGGTATATTAAATATCAGATTGACTGCTGTTCCGTCATCGGTTTCTGCCGGTTTGATGTATTTTCCTTTCTGCACCAGCTTTTTCGAAATTTTATTCAATGCTTTTTGAGCTTCTGCGCTGAGTTCTTTGTTTCCGCCGTTCATCGCCTGAACCTGAACGATTTTTCCGTTTCTGTCCACCACAAAACTCAGTTTTGCATTTGCTTTGTCAATTCCGTTTTTGTTTGCAATGTCTTCAAAATCTCTCAGCTCTATACCGAGTTCCTGAGATAGTTTTGTAGCCATACAGTTGGTTAAATCCTGATTGGTTTTTGATTTTTCGCAACCGGGAAAGACAGCCATTTTGGTCACCTGTGTTGAATTCATCGTTTTGGGTGTATCGGGCACCGGAACCGGATCGGGCTGACTGACAACATTTCCGTTGTCGCCTGTATTGCTCGGATTACCGACAGGATTGAAGGCCCCGAGATTTCCGGTATCGCCGTGGTCTTCATCACCTTTTGTGATTCCAAGATCGGTCTGCTGCGCCAGCGGATGTTCAACCGGCGGATCAGCTTTGGGTGTCGGCACCGCATCTGCTCCCGATTTTTCTTTCACCGTAACTTTTGGAGGCGGCGGCAATTCAACTTTTTTGGGCGGAATTTTGGGTTTGTCATTTTCAATCTTTGTCAGATTAAGGATCGGCGGTTTGTTTCCGTCATAGGGCACAGGCTCATCCTTTGATGATGAAGGAAATACTGTAATTGCAATTCCGAGTGAAAAAACGATCACCAGCAGAGATTTCAGCAGGTTTCTGCCTGCATTTGTTCTCAGTTCATAGGCACCGTATGCCTTGTTTCGATTTTCAAATAGAAAATCTTCCCACGATTGTCTGTTTTTTTTCATTGTAACGCGATTTTAAATTAAACAATTAATCAACCGGTACATTTATATTTTAGCAGTTTTAAAAATTGAATTGCAATTCAAATCCATCATGATAAAAATCAGGTTTTCAAATTCCGTGCCCTTAAATTATTCACAATAAAACTTTAACAGATTCTGGATGCTGTTGACAACTTTATTCAGAAAAAATTAGTCTTCTTTGGTTAACAATTTCTTATCTTAGCCCAGCTTATGGAGGAAATAGGAAGAATCACATCAATCAAACGTAAAGATCAGGAAATCATTAGCTTAGAACGGGGAAAATTGCCACCGCAGGCGGTTGATTTGGAGGAAGCGGTGCTCGGTGCAATGATGATAGACAAAAAAGGAATCGATGAAGTAATCGATCTCCTTTTTCCTGAAGTTTTTTACAGAATTCAGCATCAAACCATCTTTGCTGCCATCCAAAAACTGTTCAATGCCACCCAGCCGATCGACCTGCTGACCGTTTCAAACGAATTGAGAAACGAAGGCAAACTTGAGCTTTGCGGAGGCGAATATTATCTGATTCAACTGACCCAAAAAGTATCTTCATCGGCACATATCGAATATCACTCAAGAGTTCTGATTGAAAAATATGTATTGAGACAGTTGATTGAGATTTCTTCAAATATCATCGACAAATCATACGATGAAACCACTGATGTGCTTGAACTTCTCGATTTTTCTGAAGGAAAATTATTTGAAATTGCAGAAAGAGGTATCAAACGAAGTTATGCAGATTCAAATTCACTGGTACATCAGGCACTTGAAAAAATCAAAGCGATCTCTGAAAAGGACGGTCCGAGCGGTGTGCCTTCCGGATTTGCAAAAATCGACAATATCACTTCGGGTTGGCAGGATTCAGACCTGGTGATCATCGCTGCAAGACCGGGTATGGGTAAAACCGCATTTGTGCTGTCTATGGCGAGGAATATGACGGTTGATCAGGAAATACCGACAGCGATTTTTTCACTCGAAATGTCTAGCGTACAGCTGATAACCCGTATGATCTCAAGCGAAACCGGAATTTCTTCTCAAAAACTGAGAAAGGCAACCCTTGAAAATCATGAATGGAAACAGCTGCTTGAAAAAGTAAAGACACTTGAAAAAGCACCTCTTTTTATAGATGATACACCTGCGCTTTCAATCTTTGACCTGAGAGCAAAAGCAAGACGACTGGTTTCCCAGCACGGAATCAAACTGATCGTGATCGACTATCTTCAGCTGATGACATTGGGCGGATCCAAAGCGACCGGAAACCGTGAACAGGAGATTGCAACCATTTCAAGAAACCTGAAATCGATAGCAAAAGAACTGAACATTCCGGTGATTGCACTTTCACAGCTTTCGCGTTCGGTCGAAACCAGAGGCGGCAACAAAAGACCGCTGCTTTCAGACCTTCGGGAATCGGGTGCGATTGAGCAGGACGCCGATATCGTTTCATTTATTTACAGACCCGAATATTACAAACTCGAAGTGTGGGATGATGAAAACGCGACTTCCTGTATCGGTCAGGCTGAATTCATCATTGCAAAACACAGAAACGGCTCGCTCGACAATATCCGTTTGAGATTTATCAGCGAACAGGCAAAATTCATGGATTTGGAAGAAGATTTCCTGACCGGGAATTTTGTATTTGAAAGCGCAATCAACAAAGATGTCGGAATTGAAGATTCGGGAAATTCAATCAGTCTTCCGACTGTCAATCCACAGGATTCATTTGGAACCGATGATGATTTTGATGATTACAAAGATGCGGATGACGATGATGATTCGGATGATGAGCTTGGCTTTTAAACCCTAAAAAATCAGTTTTTTTAATCATAGAAATATTAACAGTATTCTGTTTCAATCCATAAATTTGTAATCTCAAATCGTTTATAAACATGGCTTATTTTGACGACACCAAGACTGCCTTTGAACTGAAATCAAACAAAGATCTGAAGAAGGCTCATTTTCTTTTCAAACTTCTGGGCAGCCCGGCACTGACCAATTTTGGAACTTTCTTTTTTAAAATTCCTTTTGCAACCGGAATTCCGTTTGTGAAACCTGCGGTCAGAAATACGATCTACAAACAGTTTGTGGGTGGTGAAACTACAGATGACTGTCTGGTGGTCGCAAAAAATCTGTACAAATCGGGTGTCAGCTCGATCATGGATTATTCGGTCGAAGGTCAGACTACCGATGAGGAATTTGACCATGTAAAAGACGAAATCCTGAAACTGATTCAGATTTCAAAACAGAATCCCAAAGAAATTCCCTGTGTCGTTTTCAAACCGACCGGTTTTGGACGAATCGATATCTATGAAAAAGTCGGTCACAATATGCCGATGGCAGATTATGAAAAAGAGAGTTGGGAAAATATCAAAAAAAGATATCTTGAAGTCTGTCAGAATGCTTTTGACAACGGTGTACCGATCATGGCAGATGCCGAAGACAGCTGGATGCAGGATGCTGCCGACGATCTGATGGACGAAATGATGCAGAAATTCAACAAAGAAAGATGTATCGTTTGGAGCACGCTTCAGATGTACCGACACGATCGGGTTGAATATCTGAAAAAGATTTATGAGCAGTCAGAAAGAGAAAATTATCTGATCGGTTTCAAAATCGTTCGTGGTGCATACATGGAAAAAGAACGCGAACGAGCAAAAGAAATGGGTTACAAAGATCCGATACAGACCAACAAAGAAGCAACCGACAGAGATTTCAATGCTGTCATGGAATTTATGATCGAAAGAATCGGCAGGATTTCACTTTTTGCAGGGACTCACAACGAATACAGCTGTGAACTGCTCACCAAACTGATGGAAAAAAACAATATTGAAAAAGACGATTACCGTGTCTGGTTCGGCCAGTTGTACGGTATGAGCGACAACATCAGTTTTATTTTGGGCAGCAAAGGGTACAATGTGGCAAAATATCTGCCTTACGGTCCGATCAAAAAAGTAATGCCTTATCTGGTCAGACGCGCGCAGGAAAATACTTCGGTTGCCGGGCAGACCGGTCGTGAACTTTCGCTGATTCAAAAAGAAATCAAAAGAAGAAAACAGAAATAAATTTACTTTCAATTTATAATTTTATCATTCATCAGCCGTCTTCGGACGTACAAACTGATGTGAATTTCTATGGTTTTTATTAAATTGGCTGAATTATAAAATCAAACAAAAAGCTTCTGTTTTCCGTTATGGCCGAACATCATTTTGCCGAAATCATTCTTCCGCTCGCACTGCCGGGCACTTTTACTTATGAGGTGTCCAAAGACGAACTGAAACAGCTTTCTGTCGGCAGCCGGGTGACTGTGCCTTTTGGAACCAATAAGCTTTATACCGGCATCATTCATTCCTTTCATCAGAACAAACCCGAACTTTTCAAAACCAAAAAGATCGATTCGATTCTTGATTTGGAACCTTTGGTGACCGAAGACCAGATCAGGCTTTGGGAATGGATTGCAGATTATTATATGTGTACTTTGGGCGATGTTTACCGTTCCGGATTTCCGACTGCGCTCAAATGGGAAAGCGAAACCATGGTCAGATTTACGGGTATGGACGAAGCTGTGGACGAAGAATTGACCGATTCCGAAAGGATGGTGATTCAGGCGATTCATCAGAAAGGATTGATTTCGGTGAGCGAAACCGCAAAAATCATTGAAAGAAAATCTGCAATTTCAGTGCTCAAATCGCTTTGGGAAAAGGGAATTGTTCAATTGGATGAAGTCCTCAAAGAAAAATATACACCCAAAATCGAGCTCTATGTCAGGGTGATTCCGAATTTAAAAAAGGATCAAAAATTCTTTAATGAATCAATGGACAGACTCAAAAATGCAAACCGTCAGCGCGAACTTTTGCTGCAATTGATCGTTGAGGAACAGCAGTCCGAAAAACCGGTCAAAGTTTCAAAATTTCTGAAAGAAAGATCGGGTACACATGCTGCGCTCAGATCGATGGAAGAGAAAGGACTGATTGAAATTTTTGAATTAAAAACTTCAAGAATCGAAGAAGAAGAAATCGAAACCGAAGATTCAGAAAAACTGACGATTGAACAGAATCAGGCGCTTGAATCAATCAACAATTATTTTGAACAAAAAAAGACGGTTTTGCTTCACGGTGTAACTTCGAGCGGAAAAACACAGGTTTATATCAAACTGATTGAAAAGACTTTGGTACAGAATAAAACCGTTCTTTTTCTTTTGCCTGAAATTTCGATTGCATCACAGATGATTCAGCGGATTCGAAAATATTTTGGTGAAATTACAGGAATTTATCATTCAAAATTCAATCAGAATGAAAGAGCAGAATTATGGCAAAAAACATTGAATGGCGATTACAAAATCATTATCGGCGCACGTTCTGCGCTTTTTCTTCCGTTTCAGGATCTCGGTCTGATCATCGTCGATGAAGAACATGATTCTTCCTACAAACAAAATGATATCCGACCCTATTTCAATGCGCGCGATACCGCAATCGTGCTTGCATCACAGTCAGAAGCGGATGTCATTCTCGGTTCGGCAACCCCCTCATTGGAAAGTTATCACAATGCACAAACCGGAAAGTTTGGTTATGTAACCTTGACCCAAAGATATTCAAATGTAAAACTGCCAAAAATCGAATTGGTCGATCTGAGGGCAGCCTTGCGGACAAAACAAATCAGCGGAGATATTACACATACTTTGAGAGATTCGATTCAGGAATGCTGCAATCACGGCAAACAGGTGCTGATTTTTCAGAACCGTCGCGGATTCGCGCCAATCGTTGAATGCATGAATTGCGGTTTTACACCTTTTTGCCCGAATTGCGATGTACCGCTGACTTTTCACAAATTCACAAATACGCTGAGGTGTCATTATTGCGGACATACCCAGGCGATGCTTACAAAATGTCCGAACTGTCTGAGTCTGGATTTGAACACAAAAGGAATTGGTACTCAGCAGATTGAAGTTCAGCTGCAGTCTCTGTTTCCAAAACTCAGCATCGCGCGAATGGATGTGGATGCGATGAGAAAAAAACATGCTTACGAAAAAACGATTGAGGCTTTTGAACAGCAGGAAATCGATATATTGATCGGTACTCAGATGATTTCAAAAGGTTTGGATTTCAGAAATATAGGCCTGGTTGGCGTGATTCGTGCCGATTCGATATTGAATTTTCCGGATTTCAGAGCACACGAAAAAGCATTTCAGCTGCTCACCCAAGTGGCGGGCCGGTCGGGCAGAAGGGAAGAGCAGGGGTTGGTGCTGATTCAGACTTTTAATCCCGATCATGAGATTTTGCAGAATGTCAGCCGATATGATTATGAAAAAACTGCAAAAGATATATTGTATGAACGCAAAGCATTTTTGTATCCGCCATATTTGAGACTGATTCAAGTTACTTTCAAACATGCAAACCGTGAAAGAAATGAAAAAGTTGCCAAACAGTTTGCAGAATTGATGAAACCGTTTCTGGACGAAAAACATCTGCTCGGACCCGAAGAACCGGCGGTCAGCAGAATCAGAAATTTGTATATCAGACAATTAATGATTAAGATACCCGAAAATACTTCTTCAAAAAAAATCAAATCATTGATCGAAAAAAGTATCGAAAGATTGCATACAGTAACTGCATACAGATCGGTGAGAATCGATATTGATGTGGACCCGCTGTGATTTTGAAATAATTATTTTGAATCTTCAGATTTCTGATTTCCGGAATTTAAAATATCCGACAGTTTTTCACCGCCTTTGATTCCAAAATCAAGTGTGGTGATTGGGAACGGCATCGAGATTTTGTTTTCGTCAAAAGCTTCTTTCATAACGATGATGGTGTCATTGATAAACTGAAGATAATCACCGAATTTGTTTGAATTGACCCAGATTCTGATTTTAAAATTGATTGAACTTCCGTCAAATTCCTCAAACAGAACAGTGGTATCTTCCGCAATCACATTGGGAACATTTTCAAGTGCTTTCAGCGCAACTTCTCTCACTTTTCTCAAATCCTCGCCATAGGAAACACCGCCGACCACATCTGCTCTTCTTTTTCCGTAACGGGTGTAATTTATAATTGCATTTTGAAAAACTTCTTTGTTCGGCAATGAAATCAAATGTCCCTGATGGGTGCGGATGATGGTTTCCCTCAGTCTCATTTCGACCACAAAACCTTCAAAATCCTTTACCCGGATCAGTTCATCCACATAAAAAGGACGGCTGAACGCGATAAAAATTCCCGAAATAAAATTGGCAGCGATATCCTGAAACGCAAAAGCAAGCGCCAAACTGACGATACCGGCACCGGCAAGCGCAGTGGTGATGGTGCTGTCGAGATTCAGAATTTTCAGTGCGACAAAAATTACGGTTCCCAGACAAAAAATATAAATCAGACTGATCGACAGATTTGCAAGTGTTCGTGTCGGAAGGATGCCCGGCAGTTTTTTCTCTGCAAATTTTCTGATCTTTTTTGAAAAATAAAATCCGAGCACCAAAATCAAAGATGCAATCAGCAGATTGGGCAGCATCGAAATCAGATCGGATGCCCAATGATTGATTTTTTCAAGAATCAGAGTCAATGCCTTGTCTATATTTAAATCATCCATAATATGATTATTCCTACAGACCGCAATTTACTAAAAAAAGGAATAGTCCCGAATCAGGCAGGCTGGCTCTCAGCGATTCTCATTGTTTTCATCGACTCGCTCCATTTCTTCAGTTCGTCAAGCATTACACCCGCAGATCTGATGGCAGAATCGTTGGGATGAAAAATTCCGTTTTCGTCGATTTCTTTTGAAAAGAAAGGAAGATTCACCTGCTGGGTCAACGGCATCATGCTCAAAGTGGTCAGCACCTGTTTCAGCATCTGAACCGCGCGAAGACCTGCTGAAATCCCGCCATAGCTTACAAAACCGACCGGTTTATATTTCCATTCCTGATGCAGATAATCGATTGCATTTTTGATCGGTGCCGGATAACCGTAATTGTATTCCGCCAAAACAATGACAAATGCATCTGCTTCATCGATTTTTGCACTCCATTTTTTGGTGTGTTCAAACTGATAATCTTTCAAAACCGGATGATTTGGTTCATCCATAAACGGAAGATTGATTTCTGCAAGATCGAGCAGTTCCACATCAAAATCGCTGTTTTCTTTTGCAAATTCAGTAATCCAGTCGGCAACAGATCTGCCTTTTGCACCGCTTCGGTTGGTTGAAGTCAATATCTTGAGTTTGGCCATTTTTCTATTAAATTTCTGCAAATTTAGATATGAAAATGCGATTGCAAATTGATTTATGATAATTAAATCTTATCGTACAAAAGGACGAACCTTATTTCTGCGGCTGATTTGATTTTGGTTAATTTCCCGATTGATTTGGCTCAAAACTTTATATTTTCATAAATTCGGGGGTTCAAAATAAACAATATGAAAAAAATAATCATGAGCGCAATCATTGCAGGATCTCTGATTTCGTGCAGTCAGAACAAGGATGGCAGCAGCGATTCGGAATCAAAGACCGAAAATAATTTTGAAGTCAAAGCAGACCGTTTTGCAGATATCCAGGTGCTGAGATACAAAGTGGATGATTTTGACAAACTGACACTCGACCAGAAAAAACTGGTTTATTATCTGACCCAGGCAGGTCTGGCCGGAAGAGATATTGTGTATGACCAGAATTACAAACACAATCTCGAAATCCGTCAGGCGATCGACAATATTGTCAGAAATTACAAAGGCGAAAAAGACGAGGACTGGGATAAATTTATGGTTTATGCCAAACAGATGTGGTTTGCAAACGGCATCCATCACCATTATTCGATGGATAAATTCACACCTCAGTTTTCAAAAGAATATTTCCAAAAACTGATGGACGAAACCGGTTCTAAACTGAGTGAAGCTGCGATGGAAGCAATTTTCAATCCGGCAGTTGATCCGAAAAGAGTCAATCTTGATCCTTCAAAAGGACTGATTCCGGGCAGTGCAAACAATTTTTACGGCGATGGTCTGACCGATGCAATGGTGGATGATTATTACAATAAAATCATCGATCTCGCTGACAAACAGCCGGTTTCTTACGGTTTGAATTCACAGATGATTCTTGATGAAAACGAACAGATCAAAGAAGTTCCGTGGAAAGTCGGCGGAATGTATGGTCCGGCGCTTGAACAGGTAGTTTTCTGGCTTGAAAAAGCAGTCGGTGTGGCTGAAAACGAACCCCAGAAAAAAGCTTTGGAACTGCTGATCAAATATTACAAATCGGGCGATCTGAAAGATTGGGATGATTACAGCATCGCTTGGACGGAAGCAACCGAAGGCGACATCGATTACATCAACGGATTTATCGAAGTGTACGGTGATGCAAAAGGTTACAGAGCCAACTTTGAATCAGTGGTCCAGATGAACGATTTTGCAGCATCCGAACGGATGAAAGTGGTGTCTGACAATGCGCAGTGGTTTGAGGACAATTCACCGATTATGGTGGAACACAAAAAGAAAAATGTAACCGGTGTCAGCTACAAAGTGGTGGATGTGGTCGGCGAATCGGGTGATGCTTCTCCGGCAACTCCGATCGGAATCAATCTGCCGAATGCGGACTGGATCAGGGCAGAACACGGTTCAAAATCAGTGAGTCTCGGAAATATTATCGATGCTTATCAGGCTGCTTCGGGCGGTGCGACCATTGATGAATTCGGTTATGACGATGAAGAAAAAGAAAGAGACAAAAAATATTCAGAGCTGGCTGACAATCTGCATACCGCGCTTCACGAGGTGATCGGACATGCAAGCGGGCAGCTGAATCCGGGTATTGCAACTCCAAATGTAACTTTGAAAAGCTATGCGAGTACGCTTGAAGAGGCAAGAGCCGATCTGGTTGGTCTGTATTATCTGATGGATCAGAAACTGATTGATCTAGGTCTGATGGAAACGCTGGATGTGGGCCGTGCCGCTTATGATAATTATATCAGAAACGGTATGATGCTGCAATTGAGAAGGATAGAGCCCGGAAACGATATTGAAGAATCACACATGAGAAACCGACAGTTGGTGGCTGCATGGGCATTTGAAAAAGGAAAAGACAAAAATGTGATTGAGAAAATTGTAAAAGAGGGAAAAACCTATTTCAAAATCAATGATTATGACGCGCTTAGAACGCTGTTTGGAGATTTGCTGAAAGAAATTCAGAGAATCAAATCGGAAGGTGATTATGAAGCCGGAAAAAATTTGGTTGAGAATTACGGTGTGAAGGTGGATCAGCAACTGCACAATGAAGTGTTGGAAAGATACAAACCTTTGAATATTGCACCTTACAGCGGTTTTATCAATCCGGTTTTGGTGCCTGTGACCGATAAGGACGGAATCATCACCGACATCAAAATCGAGTATCCTGCCGACTTTGTTGAACAGATGCTTTATTATGATGAACATTATAATTTTCTGAAACTCTGAAAATTTAATTTGAAATAAAAGATGTCCGTTTTGATTTTTTGAAACGGGCATTTTTTTGTTGGTTTGAATTGATTTATCAGGGCTTTGTGATCCGTTCTTCTTTAAAAATCACTAACTTTGAACCTTATGAAAGCATTAATCATCGTTGATATCCAATACGATTTTCTTGAGGGTGGAAGCCTTGAAGTTCCGGGCGGAAATGAGGTGATTCCGCTGATCAACGGACTCCAGAAAGATTATGAACTGATCGTTGCGACCCAGGACTGGCATCCTTCGCATCACAAAAGTTTTGCAGCCGAACATCCCGGAAAAAATGAATTTGAAATCATTGATCTGAACGGTCTCAGTCAGGTGCTTTGGCCGGTTCACTGTGTACAGGGAAGACACGGTTCCGAATTTCATGATGAATTGGAAATCAGAAAGATCGAAGCAATTTTCAGAAAAGGAATGAATCCCGAAGTGGACAGTTACAGCGGATTTTTTGACAACGGCAGACGAAAAAACACAGGTCTGAACGGTTATCTCAAAGACAGAAATGCAGATGAAGTTCATATCTGCGGTCTGGCGGCTGATTTCTGTGTGAATTATACTGCAAATGACGCTTTGGATCTCGGATACAAAACGGTAATCATTGAAAATGCAACCCGACCGATCGATCCCGACAACTGGGAAAAAATCAAAAGAGATTTTGAATTGAAAGGCGGACTTTTGTTTCATTAGAATTTATAAATCTACAGTTGATATTGACTGCATTATTTAATTTATTGAAAATCTCTAAAGACTAAAACTTAAAGAAATGAAAAAGGAATTTATTGCCGAACTTTTTAAGAAATTTGAAGATGCCTGCTATGATTTTGAAGGTGTTGAATGCTGGAGTGTCAGAGAGTTACAAAAGACTCTTGGGTATGCACAATGGCGAAATTTTAAGAATGTAGTTGATAAAGCACAAAAATCCTGAGAACAGGCAGGTGAAGAGGTTAAAAACCATTTTGCTGAATTCAGCAAAATGGTCGAAATAGGAAGTGGTACCCAAAAGTCAATTGAAGATATTGCTTTAACAAGATACGCCTGCTATTTGATTGCACAAAATGGAGATGCAACTACAAAATCTGAAATTGCTTTTGCTTCTGAAATGATTTGATTGAATTCTGTTGTTTTTAAATTCTGATGGAATCTGTATGCATAATAACCATAAACACAAATCAATAGAAGAATGATACATCCAAGAAAGACAAATATCTTTTTAAAAAAATTCTTCATTGTGGTCTTCAATTATTATTGATTAAATCAAAGATATTGAATTTACCGAATTCTTTTGATTCATTATATTTATCAGCTCAAACCACACACAAATGAGGAATTTATTTTTACTGCTTCTGTCTGCTGTTTTTCTGACGGCATTAAATGCCCAAAACCAACTGATTCCGCAACCCAAAAATCTGGAACTTAAACAGGGCGAGTTTGTGATTCCCGAAACTTTACTGATTTCAAAATCACTTCCGCAGCAGGAAAGCAATTATCTGATCAACAGACTGAAAGGGAAATTCAATATTGAAATTTCCGATAAAAAAGCACATATCAATGAGATCCAAATAGACACGATTGGCAATCAGTCTGAATGGTACACATTAGAAATTAGTCCTGAAAAAATCAATTTGATGTTTATTTCAAAAATCGGCTATTTCCGTGCGCTTCAAACGCTTGCACAATTGTTTGAAGAACATCAGCATGACCGAAAGATTCCTGCAATGTTTATTGAGGACGAGCCTCAATTCAAATGGCGAGGAATGCATCTGGATGTGGTGCGTCATTTTTTCAATAAGGAAGAAGTCAAAAGATATTTGGATTATCTGGCGATGTACAAAATCAACACTTTTCACTGGCATCTGACCGATGATCAGGGTTGGCGAATCGAGATCAAAAAATATCCGAAATTGACCGAAATCGGTTCAAAAAGAAAGGAATCGATGATTGGACCTTATGGCGACAATCGCTTTGACGGTGTGCCTTATGGCGGATTTTATACTCAGGAAGAACTCAAAGAAGTAATCGAATACGCAAAAAAGCTGCATATCACCATCGTTCCCGAAATCGAAATGCCGGGTCATGCGCTGGCAGCACTTTCGGCTTATCCAGAACTCGCCTGTACACCGGGGCCTTTTGAAGCAGCCACAAAATGGGGCGTGTTTGACGATGTGTTTTGTCCGAAAGATGCAACTTTTGAATTTCTTGAAAATGTGTTGGATGAGGTTATTGCGCTTTTTCCGTCAGAATACATCCATATCGGCGGAGACGAGTGCCCGAAAATCAGATGGAAGGAATGTGCACATTGTCAGGAATTGATCAAATCCGAAAATCTGGGTGATGAAGAAGGTTTGCAGAGTTATTTTATCAAAAGAATCGAAAAATATGTCAACAGCAAAGGCAGAAAGATCATAGGCTGGAATGAAATCCTGGAAGGCGGTATGGCGCCCAATGCGGCTGTGATGAGCTGGACAGGCGAGGAGGGAGGAATCGAAGCTGCAAAAACCGGACATTATGCGGTGATGACACCGGGTTCTTACTGTTATTTTGATCATTATCAGGGAGATCCGCAGAATGAACCGCTGGCTTTTGGCGGATATACACCTTTGGATAAAATTTATTCTTATCATCCGATTCCGGAAGAACTGAATGCCGAGGAAGGAAAATACATTTTGGGCGTTCAGGCAAATCTTTGGGCGGAATACATACTCGACTTCAAACAGGTGGAATATATGCTGTTTCCGCGTCTGATGGCGCTTGCAGAAGTCGGGTGGGGAACGAATGATCCCAAAAATTATATTGCTTTTGAAAAAAAGGCGGTTGATCATTTCAAATATCTGGATGAAATGGGCGTGAATTATTCAAAAAGCATTTTCAATCCGAGTGGAAAAGTCATTCGCAGCGAAAACGGGATTGCGTATGAACTTTATATGTCAAAAGATGTGCACAATATCCGTTATACCACCGATGGCAGTGAACCGACGATCAATTCTGAAACCTATCAGTCACCGATTCGTGTTGACCGGCCGATGACGATACGGGCTGCATATTTTGAAAACGGTGAATTGAAAAGCGCGATTACTCATCAAAGACTGAATGTGAGCAAATCGACCGGAAAAGCGATTGAGCTGGTCAATCAGCCGGCACCGAATTATTCTTTTGGCGGTGAACTGACTTTGGTGGACGGGATTGAAGGCGACCCAAAAGTGCTGGGCAAAACCTGGCTCGGTTTCAGCGGTACTGATGTGATTGCAACCATCGATCTGGGTGAAAAGACAGACTTTTCAAAGCTTTATTTCAACTCGCTCAACAACAAAGGCAGTTGGATTCATCTGGCGGGCGGTGCAAGAATCCTGATTTCTGATGACGGTGTCAATTTTAAAGAAATCGGTGAAATCAGCAAACAGAAGATTGAGGAAATGAACGGTCGGGTGGAGATTAATTTTGTTCCGGTTCAGTCGGCCCGATATCTGAAAGTTGAAATTTATAATGCAGGTATTATTTCGGATGGAAATCCGGGTGCGGGTCATGCCGCCTGGCTGTTTGTGGATGAGATCGGTCTGAAATAAAATTACAGAATCAAACTCATAAAAAACCGCCCCAAAAGGCGGTTTTAAGTTTTTTGTCCGAACCGGTCAATGAACGTGCATATCACTGCTCATCAGCAGTTCGAGTATATCTTCAACCGGATAATCTGCCGGGTAGTTCAGATTCGGATTTCTGACGGTCACATGAAAACAGGGCTGTCTGACTTCCTTGATGTAATAGATTTTTCCGTCTTTTACCAGATCGTCCAAAATCTGCTGAATCATTTTTTCGTATTTGTAATTTCTTCCTCTCACACCGTCATACTGCGAATAAGAAATATCAAAAGCAGCGCCGTAAGCATGCGCGCTTTCGCCTTTTGCAGCATTGCTGTTGACTCTTCTCAGTCTGCTTTGAGACTGTTCGGTGCGTGTCAGCGATGAAATGCTTAATTTTTTTGAAGTCTGGCTGTAAAATGCATCCGAAATTTCTTTCAGTACATCATAAGCTTCATTCAGCAGCACCGGACGCGAATGAGTCAGTTTCTGAATGCTGTATCCTTCGCCTTCTTCAGGCACTTCGACCAGTTTCCCTTCTCTGATCAGTTCGTCCATCTGGAAAAAATCCGATATCATCGGAATTTTAAAAGAAGAAGCTTCAAATACATGATCTGCGTATTTGATGTTTTCTTTGACAAACAGGAATTTTTCTTTTTTGATTGTTTTTGCCTCTTTGGCGGGAAGTATATCAGGCTCGTAATGATAGTTAAAGCCGTTTACAAAAAAATTATTTTCTACTGAAAGACTTTGTGCGTTTACTGAAATTGACACAGCCAGCACAATAATACCCAACCAATTTTTCATCCCTCTTTTTTTAACCTGCCCAAAAATAAATTTTAACTTTCAGATTTTCAGCATTTAAAATCTTAAAAATTTCTTAAAAATTGGGTATTTCAACGGTTTTCGGGAATTTTTTGTTCCATTTTCGGAAAAATGATACAATTGAGTTATAAACGACAGCTGCTTATTTATTAACAATTTCAGCTTTTTGCTTTTTCAAAATATAGAATGATAGTCCAAAAGCAATTAGCGTGATGATGGTTCTGAAACTCATTGCTTTGACTGTTTTTTGTTCGTACAGACCGCCCTGATTGATGTGATTAAAGAAAAACACAAAAGTGATGACCAGTATGATGAAAGCCACCAACAAAGCGTAAACTCCTGCCTTTCGGTTGTGCCAGATATCGTAAGATGCAAACAGATAGATCAATCCGCAAAACAGATTTGCTTTGACCACAAAATCAACATAATTGCCTTCTATTTCTCGGATTCCGAACAGATTAAAGATGACCGATGAGCCCATAAATACGGTGAGTGCGCCGAACAAAGCCAGAAAAACGCACAATATGATTTTCAGTGTTTTCATTTGAAATTCGTTTTGAATTCCAAATTTAAAGTATTTTGATGCTGAAATATGATTTTGGACAAGGTTTTTAATGAATTGACTGTTTAGGTTGTTGAAATTCACTCAATAATTTGTTTATGCTTCTTTTTGGCTGCTTCTTCGTCCTGTTATTTTTGAGTAAAATGGATATGGTTAAAAATGAGTGTTTTTGTCTTCATACAGAATGTTTTGCAACACAAATTTACAATGTTTACAAAAAGCAATTAATTTGATTTCTTGTTTTATCAGACAATAATGAAATGCAATAAAAAAATCATTATAAATGAATATTAAAATAGAGATACTTAATTATAAAGGAGAGGAGGATCGTTACGACGAAAATTTAGATGTTTTTTGTACAATATGAGGATAAAGAATATGTCGGGTCTTTTTACACTTATGAGAATATTAGATCTTTACAAAAAACAAACAAAGAGGTGAATGTTTGGATGGTCAATATTGGTGGTCATCAGATATGATATTAATTGAAGATGGTAGTTTTTTATGCGTTCTCACTTATTCAGGAAGATGGGTAATGGGCGCCAGAGACGGTGAGTTAATTTTTATAATGAAAATGGTTCAGCTATGAAAGTCAATTATAATCAATTCAGAACAGCACTTTTATTAGAGTTTTTTAAACATTTAAAATTTTGAAAAATATAACCCGTCCGAAAGTTTTTCAAAACAGGATAAACATCTTTGGAATCCGCTGTTTACAGGGGGCAGATTCATCTGATGGCTGAAATTATCTAAGTCAAAAAGCGTTTTTTTGCGGTGGTTTCTTTGCTTTCCTTTAGCTTGTAAAGTGGTTTGATTGGGAGCTTAATCCCTGCTTTAGCCCTATGTCCAACAAAAAGGCTGCTTAGTGATAATCCGCAGCTTACATCAGACAGCGTATGACATTTGTTCAGCTGTCCGAAAAGTTAAAGCGACCAATTAGTCGTAACTCCTGTATTATGACAACCCTTGTCCGACCGGTACCTGTGGATTTCTGAATGGAGTAAATGTGTCAGTATCAGATTTAAGATTTGACCAATCACCGGCTTATTTGTATTTTTGGAACGCCTGAACAATGCCATATTTGAAAAAAGTTGAGATGTTTTTCAAAATGAAGCATTCTCAGGTAATTTCTTTTTTTAAAGTTTTGGATTGTTGTGAAAATACTGTGAACAATAATTTTATCCGAATGTAAACGGCATAATTTTTGTAATTGATACAGCAGTACTATTCTTTTCATAAAGATAGTTGAATTTTCATGGTACTTAAGTTTTAGTAGAGAGGATCCCGGCAGCAGTGCCGGGGTTTTTATTTTTGAGTCCCTGAATTTCAAATTCAAAATTTAATCAGCCGGCGGTTTCCGATAATTCATCAGGAAATCTTAATTTTGCAGACTAACAAAGACAAATGGACAAATACAGAAATCCTTTGGAATCAAGATACAGCAGCCCCGAAATGCTGTATAACTTTTCACCCCAAATGAAATTCTCGACCTGGAGAAAGCTTTGGCTCGCACTCGCCGAAACCCAAAAGGAACTCGGACTGAACATCACAGATGAACAAATCAGCCAGATCAGGGATAAAGTTGATGAGATTGATTTTGAAACGGCTGCCAAATATGAAAAACAACTGAGACATGATGTCATGGCGCATATCCACGCGCTGTCTGAAGTTGCACCCAAAGCCAGACCCATCCTCCATCTCGGCGCAACCTCTGCATTTGTTCAGGACAATGAAAATCTGATTTCAGCCCGTGAAGGAATGCTGATCATCAGAAAAAAACTGGTGAATGTCATCAAAGGGTTGAATGATTTTGCAAAGACCTACAAAGATCTTCCGACGCTCGGTTTTACCCATTATCAGGCGGCACAGCTGACAACCGTCGGGAAAAGAGCAACTTTATGGCTGCAGTCTGTACTGCTCGATTTTGAAGATTTGGAATTCAGAATCGAGAATCTGAGATTCAGGGGTGTAAAAGGAACTACCGGAACCGCTGCAAGTTTCAAAGATCTTTTTGACGGTGATTACAATAAAGTGAAAGAACTCGACCGCCGATTGTCCGAAAAATTCGGATTTAAAAAAGTATTGGCCGTTACCGGTCAGACTTCTGACCGAAAGATTGATTCTCAAATTCTCGATGTGCTTTCGGGTATAGCACAGTCTGCTCATAAATTTACAAATGACATCCGCCTGCTTCAAAACCTGAAAGAAATCGAGGAACCGTTTGAAAAATCACAGATCGGATCTTCGGCTATGGCCTACAAACGAAATCCGATGAGAAGCGAAAGGATTTCATCTCTCGCCAAATATGTGATGTCTCTTGCAGCCAATCCCGCTATGGTTGCTGCGACCCAATGGTTTGAAAGAACGCTTGACGATTCAGCCAACCGAAGACTGAGCGTTCCTCAGGCATTTTTGGCGATCGATGCAATACTGATTATCTGGAACAATATCCTCGACGGCATGGTGGTCTATCCGAAAGTGATTGAAAAACACATACTTGACGAACTTCCGTTTATGGCAACCGAATACATCATTATGGAAGGTGTCAAAAACGGCGGCGACCGTCAGGAACTGCATGAACTGATCAGAGAACACAGCATGGAAGCGGGAAAACAGGTGAAGATCGAAGGCAGGTCAAACGATCTGGTCGAAAGAATACTGGCGGATTCGAGATTCAATATTGACAAAGAAAAACTCAAATCGGTACTCGATCCAAAGAATTTTATCGGTTTTGCACCCATACAAACCGAAGAGTTTCTTGAAAACCATGTACAGCCGATCCTTGAAAAATACAGCGATCTGATCGGTATGGACAGCGAATTGAAGGTTTAAAAATTCAGCTTTGTAAATTTTAAGATTCAGCTTGATAAATGTTATTCAATAAACTTTCTCAAGTAAAACGATTGTGTTTTTTAAAATGATTAGGAACGGCCTTCAGGCCGTTTATAATAAAGGATTCTAAGGCTGGCTCCAGCCGAAATTTATAATGGTTTTGTCATTATTTTTGTTTCTGCACGAGCTGAATCTCAGGAATATTGAAATTTTTAAATAAAACTTGTTTTCACCAAATACTTCGCTAAAAAAATAATGCAAATCACTGGTTATCAATAATATAAACGTTAAAATGTTTGAATAGCCCATTGATAGTCAGCAAGTTTATGCTTGCAACATATTACGAAAAGTCAGGGTTATCCGGTACTGAAAGTATTATTTTTTCCGCATTTGAGCAAATGGAGGGGAAATTGGATTGTAGAATCCCTAAAGCTTTGTTCCTTTGGTGGTATTGTTTATAAGCATCAAAGGACGAATCAACTTTTTACAGTTGGAGCGGTTTTCTGACCGTTGTGAATTGGGGTTCCGGTATTTCTTTGAACGAAGTTTCGATTCCTTGAGTTTGGAAAGATTGCTGCTTAGATTTGTCAGCGAAATATCGTCACCCTAAAATTTGAATCAAAAACCGGGGTTTTTAATAATTTATAAGAAGCATTGTATTTGCTCTCTTTTAAAGATTACATTTGTCAGTTCAAAAAAATTAGAAATGAGGTATATATTTATTCTGTTATTTTTACCGATTTATTCTGTTTTGTCAGCTCAAAACTACCAGATTGGCAGTTTTTATGAGGGTTATCTTATCAAAAAAGACGGCAGCAGAGAAAGGGGATACATTTTATTGACGGATGAATCCAAACGTTATGAAAAAGTGACTTTCAAAAAGGAAAAGAAGGGAAAGAATCAGGCATTCAAACCCAAAGATATAGCGGGGTACAAGGTGGCAGATCAGGTCTATCACAGTGTGTCTTACAAAGATTTTCCGTTTAGCAATACACGATTTTTACTTTTGGAAAAGGACGGTTGTCTGAAAGAATATTCGTATAAATTTTACAGCGATGGAGCCTGGGTAAGACATACGATTTTACAAAACGATGAAGGTGAAGCTGAAAATATAGACACTTATTTACTCAATTTTCCAAAGAAGATGTCAAATATGGTCAGAAATGACAAAGAGTTGGCTCAAAAAATCCAAAATAAGGAGAAAGGCTATGATTTACTTCATTATCTGGCGATAATTGATGAGTATAATGAGAATTGCGAATCAAAATAAGCATCTGATGAATAGAAATTATTTGTTACTGATTTTTGGCCTGCTGACCATCAGTATTTCGGCTCAGAGTTTTTATTGGGGTTATCCTTTTCCACAGCCGAATGAAACCGAAAAGACAGTTTTTCATGTTTTTGACGACAATCATTTATACAGGGTATCGAAAGATTATGATCAGTCAATTTTCAATTATCATATTTTGGCAGATCAGTTTTCACTGAATGAACTTGAAAAAGAAAAAACATTGGATTTATCGGTGGAGCAGCCTCCAATGGGATTGGCGACTCTGACATTTGTTGATCTGTTCCAATTAAAGGAATCGGATTTTATTTTCTTTTATTATGAATACAATAATAAAACCAAGAAAAACGATCTGTACTCCAAACTGGTGAATATTCGTACGGGGAAGAGTTCTGATTTGAAACCGGCAGCATCAATGGATTCGAGAAACGGTAATTTCTGTATTGCTCAAAGTCCCGGAAAAAATAGATTTGCAGTGCTTAAAGAACTACCTTTTGAGAAAAATGCCAAAGATAAAGTCGAAGTAGTTTTGCTGGATAAAGACAGGAATGTTCTTTCACAAAAGGAGATTGAATTTCCATTTGAGGATCAAAGGAATAAGAAGCATGAAATATATGTTTCTGATGAAGGCAGAGTTGTACTGCTCAAATATATCAAAGAGAAAAAAGAAAAACCATATTTCAATTTATATGAATGGAATCCGGTCAGTGATGAATTGAGCACAATTTCATTGCGACAGGAAGACAATTATCAGATTTTTCAGTATGAAGGCGGGTTTTTGCAGGAAGAATTTTATTTTCAGGGTCTGCTCACCCATGAGGAATCGACAGATATAGGTTTAAAAATCGATTTCAGCGGAAGATATTCGGGTGTGAGAGGCAGTGGTGTGCTGGCAGTTAAAATTAAAGCTGACGGACAGTTGGATTATGATCAGCGGAATAATTTTGAAATCATGTCAAATCTGAATATTAAGAATTTGATTTACAGTCCGACTCAAATTTTGCTGGTCTGTGACCGTTCCTTTACCGAAAAGAAATCAAAGTCGTCAAATATCGGACAGGCAGTTAAGGAATATGACTACAACTATCTGAACAACGGATTTTACATACTCGTGCTGGACAAAAACACGGGTCAGCTGCAATGGGACAAAAGAATTGACACTTCTGAACCGAACACCAAAAACGACAATGGTGATTTTTTATCTGTATTGTCATTTTTGGACAGCAATAACCGTTTGGTGCTGCTTTACAATGAAACCAGAGACATCAACAAGGGAGCTGTCCATATGGTTTTCAACCGCCGCTTTCCGATTATGGAAATAATTTCGGGCAAGGGCGAAACGCTTTCAAGAGAACCCCTGCTTGCTGCCGGAATAGGTGTTGTGAAGGAAGAACCGTTTGAACTGAATACTCAATTTCTTGTCCGGGTAAATGACAATAAGTTCATTCTAAGAGCAAGCAACAGGGTAGAGTACAAATACGGGTATGTGGAGTTCATGCCATAGTGATTTAAAGATAAATACTTTGGTTAAAGCCGATTTGAACTGATGGCTTTAAATCCCTGCCAAAAGCAGGGGGCTGTTCAATTGATCTGAATCTTTTGGACAGGAACTGATTTCAGTTTTAAGGTTTTTTTGAATAAAAGAGGATTGAAACTGAAATACTGTTGAAAGCCCGAAAAAATCGTACAATCACATACAAAGTGATAATTTGACCCTCAAAAAAAATGAATCAAATACTGAAAACCAATTTTCAACGTTTTATCAGTAACGGGCTTATTTAGCAAATGTTTAACATTTGTGAATTATTCCAGAATAACTGAAGCAGGAATTTTTTATACCTTAGCCCCAAATTAAAAAACAGATGTCAAAACAGGGTGACAAATTGGACAGAGGACGGCTCAGGTCGTCAAATATTACGGTTATTATCAGTATCGCACTTGTTCTTTTTCTGCTCGGTCTCTTTGGTCTGATTCTGGTCAACGCAAAGAGTTATGCGGATTACATCAAAGAACAGCTCAAAGTCGAGGCATTTTTCAATGACGAATACGACCCCAGACTGCAGGACAAGGAATTGGAGAGACAGCAGCAGTTTATAGATTCGCTCAAAATCAAACATGTTTTTGTAAAAAAAGTAGAATACATCTCAAAAGAAAAAGCATCTGATATCGCCAAAAAAGAACTTGGAATCAGCGACAACGATATTTTTGAAGCCAATATATTTCCGGCTTCCGCACTGATTACACTACAGCCTGATTTTGTCAATCCGGAGCAGGTGGACAGCATCAAGACGCTGCTCGGCGCCGATCCGATCATCAGTGATGTGGTGAACGACGACGAACTGATGACGACGGTTTACAACAATATCGACCGGATCCGTTTTTGGCTGATGATACTCGCCGGCATCTTTTTGGTCATTGCAATGATTTTAATCAACAACTCGATCAGACTGAGGATTTTCGCAAAACGATTCAGCATCAAAACCATGCAGCTGGTGGGAGCAAGAAGAAGATTTATCATCAAACCGTTTTTGATGCAAAGCTCGTTGCTCGGACTGCTGGGCGCGATACTGGCCATCGTCATACTCGGTGCGCTCTGGTATTATTTTGCATCGCTGGTCAATCTACCGTTCTGGCATCCCGAATATTATTATCTGATGCTGATCCTGATCGTTGTCGGTGTGGTGATCGCACTGATCAGCACCGGAATTGCAACCTGGAGATATCTGAGACTGAACACCGATCAGCTGTATTAATAAAAAATTAAAAGATGAGCAAACTGAACGAAATCGATTCAAAATTCAATCTTCTTTTTTCAAAAAAGAATTATCTGCTGATGCTTGTCGGCGTTGCGGTCATACTGATCGGATTTCTGCTGATGACAGGACCCGATGCCAACACAAGACCCGACGGCGTTTATGATCCGAACTATTGGAATGACGGAATTTTCTCATGGAGAAGGACAAGACTTGCACCTTTTGTAATTCTTGCCGGTTTTGGAATTGAGATTTATGCCATCATGATGAATCCGGACAAACAGAAAGCCAAATGAATACACTTGAAGCGATCATCGTCGCCATAGTTGAAGGACTTACCGAATATCTGCCCATCTCATCCACCGCCCACATGGGTTTTGCAGCCGCACTGATGGGATTGCCCGAAAGCGAATTTTTCAAAATGTTTCAGATTTCAATTCAGTTTGGCGCCATACTCGCAGTGGTTGCGCTTTATTGGAAGAAATTTTTTGATTTTTCGAATTTCAATTTCTACATCAAACTGATAATTGCGGTGATTCCTGCACTGGTATTGGGTTATCTGTTCGATGACAAAATCGAAGCGGTACTCGGAAATCAGATTGCGATTTCTGCCGTTTTGGTATTGGGCGGAGTGGTTTTGATCTTTGTTGACAGATGGTTTAAAAATCCGACGATACTGGACGAAAAACAAATCAGCAACAAAAAAGCGCTGACCATCGGTTTTTGGCAGTGTCTTGCCATGATGCCCGGTACAAGCCGTTCCGCGGCATCCATTATCGGCGGGATGACCCAGGGACTGAGTCGTAAAGCAGCTGCCGAATTTTCATTTTTTCTGGCTGTGCCCACCATGGCAGCCGCAACTTTGTATTCTGTTTTTCTGAAAACCTGGGGAAAAGGAACCGTCAACGAAGCAAAAGGATATGAGATGATTTTTCAGGACAGCAGTCACATCATGCTGTTTCTGATCGGAAATGTGGTTGCATTCATCGTTGCAATGATTGCAATCAAATTCTTTATTGCGGTGTTGACCAAATTTGGTTTCAAAGCCTGGGGCTGGTACCGAATCATCATCGGAATCGTGCTGCTGATTTATTTTTGGCAGAACCCAAATACACAAAAAGATGAAAGCGTTCAATCCGAAATTGTAATGATTTCAAATCAGGATCAATGATCAGTCTTGAAGAACTTCAGCTGGGAAAAATACTGTTGATTGACAAACCGCTCGACTGGACTTCATTTGATGTGGTGAAAAAAATCAGATGGAATATCTGTAAATCATTTGGAATCAAAAAGATAAAAGTAGGTCATGCCGGAACGCTCGATCCCAAAGCAAGCGGACTGCTGATTGTCTGCACCGGAAAGTTTACAAAAAGAATTGACGAAATCCAGGGACAGTCAAAAGTCTATGCCGGAACCATAAAACTGGGTGCGACCACACCGACTTTTGACACCGAATCAGAAGAAGACCGGACTTTTCCGACCGATCATATCACCGAAGAACTGATCCATCGGACTACTCAACAGTTTCTTGGGGAAATCGAACAGCATCCGCCGATTCATTCTGCCGTTAAAAAAGACGGCAAACGGCTGTATCAGCTTGCCAGAGCAGGGAAGGAGGTGGTAACCGAAGCCCGAAAAATAAGGATTGATCAATTTAAAATTACAAAGATCGATCTGCCTTTTGTTGAATTTGAAGTCGAATGCGGCAAAGGGACCTATATCCGTTCGCTGGCCAATGATTTTGGTACGGCACTGAATTCGGGCGGTTATCTGACCGAATTGAGAAGAACCAAAATCGGTGATTATTCGGTGGATGATGCAGACAATTCGGTTTTGGAAAAATCTTTTTTTGAATCGAATTAATCGATTTTCAGTTTTTCTGCAAATGCAATAATATGTCCGTCAGGATCTGCCAAATAACAAACCCGATCGCCCCAGTCTCTGTCTTCAGGCAGGCTGATTAATTTGGCGCCCGACTGCAGTGCATTTTCAAATTCAGCCTCAAGATCATCAACAGTCAGATAGAGTTCGCATCTCGGAATTCCGTTTCCCAAATCAGGATTTGGCGTTTTGTCCAAAAGTATTTTTGAGATCCCGCTGTTGGGCATCAGACCCAATTTGCAGTTGTCGGACAGTTTGAATTCGGTCATTCCGGGAACATCCAGATTAGGTTGGGTTTTGAATAATTTTGAATAAAACCCGGCGCTTCTTTTTTGGTCTTCCACATAAAGTATGATTTCGGTGTGCAGAATGTGATTCATTGATCAATGATTTTAACTGTAAAGATAATACAAACGGAATATTTTTTGAGAATCAGCAAAATACTTTCAAAAAGCCCTAGCTTTAATTATTTATTTGCTGATGAAATATTATTTACTTTTATACACGCTGTTCTTTTTGTTTGAGATTTCTGTTTTTGGGCAACCGACTGAAAAACCTTATTTCAATACACAACCCAAAGACACGATTTTCACCAAAAATCAAATTACAGTACTCAATTCTTCAGGCGATACCATTGAAATCAGTGATTTTAAAAACGGGAAGGTTCATGGAATTCAAAAATTATTTTTCAACAATTCTGAGCTTCGTTACAAAGCCGGTTATAAAAACGGTTTATTGGACGGAAAAGCAGAAACTTTTCAGCAAAATCGAAAATCACCGGTAAAAATTGAACATTATAAATCCATTCCGGCAGAAAAGAAATCGGTTTTGAACGGACTTTCACAAGTCTTTGATTTTGAAGGAATTTTATTGGAAGAAATTCATTATAAAAATGGATTGAAAAACGGGAAATACAGGCTTTTTCATCCCAACGGAAAATTAAAACAAGAAGGAATTTATCAAAATAATTTAGATACTGGGCGAAAGAAAACTTATGATGCAAACGGTTTTATATTGAAAGATGAAAATTTCATCATAATCGATAATCCTGATTTTGTAAAATTGAATCCATCAAAATTACCGGAAGAAATCCCTGAAAAGTCAAAAAGTATTTCAAATGTTCCGGAGAAAATTTCAGTGCTACATGGAAAAGTTAAGTATTATTATGCCGAAGGAAAAATTTCGCATGATTTGAACTTTAAAAATGGCTTAAAAGAAGGTTTGAACAAGGAATTTTATCAAAATCAAACGGGCAGCCCCAGATCGGAAGTGTATTTTAAAGAAGGAAAAGAACACGGTTCTTTTGTGTATTACAGAATGGACGGAAATGTTGAAAAGAAAGGAATTTATTATGCCGAAATCAAGGTGGGCGACACGGTTTTGAAAAATGTTTATGAGGGAGAGAATATCTTTTATCAGGAAAACGGAAAACGAAGTCGTTTGGAAAATTGGAAGAATTATAAGCGAAACGGTGTTTTTGAAACTTATGTTTATCGAAGCGGAGAGTTGAGCACCCGAATGCATTTTGAAGATGATTTGAAATCCGGAAAAGAACAGCATTTTGATAAAAACGGTCAAATGACCTATGAAGTGAATTATGAAATCAGTGAAATTGACGGACAAAAAATATCTCAAAAATCGGGTCTGCAAACAACTTGGGAAAACGGCAGTTTAAAATCTACGGTGGAATGGGCAAATGACCAAATGCAGGGAATTTCAAAAGTGTTTTATCCGAACGGAAATATTGAAAAAATCACCTATTATAAAGACGGTTTTCTGGATGGAACCTATCAGACATTTTATGAAAACGGACAGATCAAACAGGATTTGATTTATTATATGAATCCAAAAACCAAAACGAGTGCATATATCAATTGGGGAAAATCTTATGATGAAAACGGAGATCTGAATACTGTGTTTTTTGGTGAGAAAAATGACAAAAAAACAGTAGAACAAAAATTCAAAAACGGAAAAGAATTGAGTTTATATGTAAATGATATTTTTAGGATTCAATATTCTGAAGTGAGCGGAAAAATTGAAGAAATTGAATTTTCTGCCGGACAATACACAACCGTTTTGGGTTTTAGATCTTTCTCAAACGGCAGTTTAAGAAGGATGAATTTTACCAATATGGGAAATCATTCATTGATTGCGAATTTTTCTTCAAACGGCGAATTGATTCAAATTATGGGTGCTTCCGGAGTAAACACTGAAAGTGCTGAGTTAAAGAATCTGGCCAAAGAAATAGCCAAGCAGTACAATAATTCCTGGACCAAAAATCCGCCAATTTCTATTTTGGAAAATAATGGGAATTCTGTTTTTGAATGGAATTATGCGAATAATAAACCATTTTTCAGGATTGAATTCAAAGACAGTTTGCCCAACGGGAAATGGATGCTTTTCAATCCAATTTCAAATGACAGTTTGTTTTTGAGTGAATTTAAAAAAGGAAAACCAATTGGAAAATGGACAAAAAAACGAATGGATGGCAGTTTTGTCTATCAAAAACTTTATGACGAAAGTTCTGTGTTGATTGAAAATAAACAGTATAATGAAGAAGGAAATTTGCAGGAACATAAAAAGAACAATTCACAGGGAACCAATGAATTGGAGATTATTTATTATTCAAACGGAAAAGTCAGAGACTGGCGCAATGCATTGACAAAAAGTTATATTCATTTCAGTGAAAATGGAGATACACTTTCGTATAATTTGCTTCAATCCGGAAAAGATTCGATTGCGATTCGAAAAGACTTTTTTGCAGGAAACAAAATCAGACTGGATGAAAAACAAAGCAGAATCAATGGCAACGGAATCAAAAGAATTTATTTTGAAGATGGAACATTGAGATTTTATCAAGAATTGAAAAATTGGAAAAAAGACGGGAATTATGAGGAATACAATGAATTTGGAAAACTGATTCGAAAAGGAAATTATAGTGCAGATAAGCGAGAGGGAAAATGGATGAGTCTTGATTCGGACGGAACCGAAAAAATAAGCTATTTTGAAAATGATGAATTAGTAATTCCTAAAGAAAATCCGGAAAATGATTCCTGCAAATGTTACGATACTTCATTGAACAAATCAAAAATAGGTTTTGCCAATTCTCTGAAATATATGTCGGATTATCAGGTTGTTAAACAATATATACCCAAAACAATTATTCCGATTGATGATTTTAATTATGAGAAAATCTTCTATCTCGGAAATAATTTCAACAGCGACCGAAATTACGGATATGCGCAATTCAGAATGTTGCCTTTGGCAGGATTTTCATTTTATTATCCAACGGCTGATTATCTGAAGTTTGATTTAATTCCCTGCCCGACTGATGGTTATGTGAATAATATGGAAGTTAGCATCAGTTATTCAAATTCGGAAAAATCAGTCAGTTATGCTTCTTTGTATCCGCGGAGAATTTCAGTGGAACTGATGAATAATCCATTGAAAGATTTAGAAACAAAAGGAAATTTCAAAGCGTATTTTGATACGGATGGAATGACGATTACAGAAAATGGAATTACTTCTCTGAATTTGAAAAAAGATAAAAATGCTTGTTTTTCAAAAGGATTGATCAATGATTTTATTCAAATTGAAGTTTTGGATGCAGAAATTCAAATTCAGCCCAACCAATTAATGAATGTCGAAAATTTACCTTTGGAATCGTCGGAATTGTCTAAGTTCTATGGTTTAGAAATTCTAAAATCAAATATTGAATTTAAGTATATTGAAAACAATACAACCGTTTCAATTCAATCCGCTGAAAATCAAATTTTGGCAGGTTCCAATTTTGTGGCAGGTAAAATCTTTTTAGAAGGAAAAAGGCTGAATGATAAGGAATTTCAATTGGAAACCGGCTTAAAGATTCGTCCTGAATCACTAAAAGAATCGTTTGAACAAAAAGGATTTTACCGAGTAAAAACCATGGTTTCTGATAATAATTTAATTCTGTTGTTTTATGTTGAGAAATAAATTGTTCGATACACTGCTGATTCTCAGTTTTTTGCTGGGTTTTTCATTGAAAGCACAGTTTTACGATATTTATCAAAATCAATCGTATGAAATTTCAAACCGAGTGTTGAAACATCTTTCGGACAAGGAGTACCATCCGGGAGAAATTGAAATTTTACAGCATAAAAATCAAGATGAAAATCCACAATGGAAAAAGATTGAAGAGGATTTATACCGTTTGGCGATTCAAAAAATCGACAGTGAATTTGAGTATTTCAAAATTCTAAATCGTTTAAAAAATCGTTCGGAAAATGCAAGTGAATTATTGCGTTTGCGAAACAGAGAAGAACCCGGAAAAGCAAAATTAGACAGAATTACCATTGAACTAATCAGTCTTTCAAATGGCTTTGGTGTTTATTCGATCAATTATCGTTACGAATTGCCGACACAGAGAAATGATTTTTTAGCCCTACCGATTTCCGACTATTTTCTTGCCGATTATAAAAGCGGAAAACTTATGGAAATTGGTGGAAATCCGGATTCAAAACAACAAATTGAATTGAAAAAATTGAGTTCTGCCGAATTGAAAAAGTTGTACTTGCTGCAAACCAAAAAATTATTTCCGAATGAAGTGGAACGAATTCAGAATCTGACATTTGACCCAAAAGATGATTCTGAATTTTTGAACAAAATAGATTTTTCGGAAGTAATTGTATTTCCATATTTTAACGGATTGAGAATAGAATTTCCGAAATATTCAAATTCATCAAAAATATTTGACGGAAAGAGTTTTAGGATTGTTTTGAATGAAATGGAAACCAAAGAATTACTGAAAGTTTATCCCGAATTCAAAAAAGTGTTTGCCAAAGAATTAAAAATTCCAACCCAAGAAAATATTGAGAAACTGAATAATGACAATAATTTTGATTTAAGCAAATTTAGTTCTACACCAAAAGAATTGGAACTTTTGGGAATTTTAAATCCAAATTCTGGGCTAAAAATGATGAAAATTGAAACCTATAGAAATCAATCTTCTTCAAATGAATTGATAAATACAAAATATTTCTATTTCAATGATTTCAAGAAATTAGACAGCATAATAATAAAAAATGAAAGAGAAGAGACCCTTTTTTCTGAAGCGTATTTTTATGACAAAAACAATGAATTAACTGCGATTTACAATCCAAAAGATGAAATAAAATTAAGGTTGTTTTCAAATAAAGGCTCAAATGGAAATAAAGAAAAAATAAAAATGTATGAATACAGAGATGCGTTGAGTAATCAATATTTGGAACTGTCGGTGGTCCGGGAAATTGCCATTTTTAATGATTTGTATCGGTATTCCCAAGAAATTGAATTGGTTGGAGAATCAAAATATGAAAACAAAACGTATGTTCGGTTTTTGGACAATTATTCGTATTGTACAGAATATCTGTGTGTTTTGTATGATGAAAAAGGAAGGCTGATTGGTGTAAAAACAAATAAATATCAGACTATGGATGTGTTGGTCAATGAAAACAATCAGCCATTGGAAGCTTATTTTGACAATGACAGAGACAAGTGTTTTTTCATTTATGATGAGAAAGGAAGAATAAAAAAATTCCAATCCATTTCATCAAACAGGAAATCAGTTGTTTATGAATACCATGAGGATCCAAATCATCCTTTAACAATTTTTGAATCCAATCCTGAATTCAGGTATGAATATTTTTTTGAGATTGGGAAGAAATGAGTTAGAATAAAACCCGGCGCTTCTTTTTTGATCTTCCACATAAAGAATGATTTGAACCGAATTGAACTTTTTCATTTGATAGAAATTTTATTTGATTCTTTTAAAAACCACAATGTCCTGGAATTCAATTGATTTTATGCCTTTCCAGAATCCGTCGATGATTTCTACAACTTCAAGTCCTTCATCTGCCATCATCTTTGACAGTTTGTCTTTGTGGATGGCAATATTTTCTGATTTCACCTGATCGCTCATCAGTTTGTAACCGTCTCTGCAGACCGGAAAACTGTAATCGCCGTTGGTTTCAATTCGTTTTTCATCTTTTTCGTCAAACAGAAAAAAGGTTGAAAAAGCAAGACCGTCCTTTTTGAGCACCCTTGAAATTTCTCTGAAATAATTTTGAATTTCAGTCAGTTGCATGTGTGTGAATAACGAGAAAGAAAATACTTTGTCAAAAGAATCGGCTTCGTAAGGAAAAACAAAGTCATTCGCTGTTTGTTCCGAATCATTGTACAGATCGTTGTAAAGCGGAACGTATTTGAATTTGAAATTTGGGAAATCCTTTCCCAATCTTGAATTGCACCAGTCCACGCCAAGTTTGACCACATCAAAACCTTCATACGAACCTTTTGAATTCAGATAGCCCGAAAGCGCAATCGCGGTTCGACCGATTCCGCTGCCGATGTCAAGCACACGGTCTTCGGGTTTCAGATCTGCGGTTTCTTTCAGTACGCTGAGTTGCTGCTGTCCCTGTTTGATGAATTTGTCAGATCCGGCCGAAGAACCGGTATAGATCAGGCCTCTCGGCGGCACATATTTGTGTCTTTTTCCGGTGATGGAATCGAGGGTGTCAGCCGGCAGATAATACAGTCTTCGAATCATAAAGCGCTGATTGGCAGAAAGACCGTACCAGTATTTTCTCAATTTGTTTTTATTCACTTTCAGCTGTTTTTGGATAAAATCAAGTCAGGGATTAAATATACATTAAAACGAGGAACGATTTCAAATTCTTCAAACACTTTTACATCTTCTCCAATTTTTATTCGTTGAATTGAAATGAAGCATCAATGCTGTTCCGACTTTGAAAGCAAAGGAAAGGTTTTGCTTTGTCAAGCCTTCTGATAACAACAATGTCCGAATGACTTTATCCACAAGGATTTTGTCCGCATTGCGGTGTTGCTTTGATACTTGGTTAAGCCACTCAATTGATATTTCGTTTTTGTTTATCACTCTATAAAGCGGCAGTTTAATTTGATTATTGCCATAAATTTGAAATTGTTTTTACAAATTGATTTAGTTCTTCTTTTTTTACTTCTCCTGTCAGCATAGAGAAGCATTCTACTTTGGTTAATGGTGTATTTATCAGTCGCTGCTTAAATTCAGAGAGGGAGTGTTTGCTGTTTGCATATTGTAAAGATTCGTGTTCGTCTTTTTTGTCAGGATAAGCGGAATTGAATTCAGATAGTCACTGCTTAAATTCAGTGAGAGAGTATTTATTGTTTGCATAGCTCAAAGATTCAAATCCATTCTTTTTATCTGAATAAGCAGAATTGAATTCTGAAAGTCGCTGCTTAAAACAACCCGAATTTTCTGTCACGGTTGCGTCCTGTTGATTAGTATTGTTCTGTGGATTGCTTTCAGTAGATTGATTACTGCAAGAACAAAAAACTACTGTCAAAGTGTAATTAAAAATTTCATCTTTTTTGTTTTAAATTTTTGCATACTTTTTTCGGTTTTTCAGCATCCCCGTTTTTGTCAGTCGGTCAAATTTAGCACTGCCGATTGGACCGTAGTAAAGTTGCCGCTATCACCCAAATTTAAGAAACTTTCCCAATCCCCAAATCAAGTATACATCCCGCCATCCACACTCAACACCTGGCCGGTGATATAATCAGACAGATCAGAAGCCAGAAACAGACAGGCGTTTGCAATGTCCTCGGGTGTACCGCCTCTTTTCAGCGGAATACTAGCTCTCCATTCTTCAACCACTTTGGGATCGAGTTTTTCGGTCATTTCGGTTTCAATAAATCCGGGCGCGATCACATTGCAGCGGATATTTCTGGAACCGAGCTCAAGCGCAACCGATTTTGAAAAACCGATCAGACCCGCCTTTGAAGCAGCATAGTTCGCCTGACCCGCATTTCCTCTCCTGCCGACGATCGAACTCATATTGATGATCGAACCTTTTCGCTGCTTCATCATCGGTTTTACAACTGCTTTTGTCAGATTGAATGCAGAATTCAGATTGACTCGGATCACTTCTTCATAATCTTCAAGACTCATCCTGAGCAGCAGATTGTCGCGTGTGATGCCCGCATTGTTGATCAGCACATCGATCTGACCGAATTCGGCCAAAATCTCATCGACTAATTTTTGTGCCGCATCAAAATCGGCAGCATCCGACTGATATCCTTTTGCTTTGATTCCAAAATCTTCTTTCAGTGCTTTTTCCAGTGCCATTGCTTTATCGACGGATGAGGCGTAGGTAAATGCGATATTGCAGCCGTTTCCTGCAAATATTTCAGCGATTCCTTTTCCGATTCCGCGGGTTGCACCGGTGATGATGGCGGTTTTTCCTTTTAGCAGTTCCATATTTTTGTATTAAAATGCTAAAATAATAAAATCGGCTGATGATTCGGACAAGCGCAGCTTATATTTTTATTTGATTTTTTGGGAATGCAGGTAAAATGGTTCGACTCCTTCAGGGTCACAAGTTCCGGGTATTCATTGTTTACTATACACATTCGATCCGCCGTAGGCGGATCGGTCAAATTGAGATTCAAATTTCTTTATTCATAGTTTTAAATGAACAGGATCAACTATGTAATTTGGGATCTTTATGATTGTTTCCTGAGGACGATCCCCGGAGGAGATCGAATGTTTGTAGCATTAAATTTTGAGTCGTCGAAATGTTTTGGCTTGCGTTTATCGTTCCTGTAATTTTTCACGGACTGTATGATTTCTTTCTGTTTGATCTGCAGCAGTCGCCGGCCATCTATTTTGTGCTGATCACCATTCTCTGTCTCAGTCTGTGGCGGTACGGACTCAGACGAATCCGGACACTGATCTCATTTGACAAAGAGAGAATGAGTGATGAAGAAAACGGGAGGGTTTAATTTTGATTGAATTAAATTATAATAAAAAAAGCCGGAAATCAATCCGGCTTTAATTTTAAGGTGTTTTAACTGATTATCTGACAATCAGTTTTTGGGTTTGTTTTTGTTTTCCGTTAAAGAATTCAACCACATAAATTCCGTTTGGCAGACTGAAACGAATACTGTCACCCGATTTGATGCTGTTTCTTTTCAGAACTGTTTTTCCGCTCATATCTGTGATTCTGACGGTACCCGATTCTTTTGATTCGATTTGGAAGTAATCTTTTGCAGGATTCGGATGGATTCTGAACGCAGTTTTGTCCAAATCGTTTGTTGACATTTCAATTCCGCATTCAAACGGATCAAAGAAAACTTCGCCCAGATTCGGATCGTCATTTTTGTGGAAAATCACATCTTCAACTTCGGCTTCGGTTGACTGCTCACCTTCGATCCAGCAGTTATGAAGCGCTTTGACTTCGTTTGCAGTATTGTTGTACAGCGCATAAACCACACCTCCGTTTCCGTTTTCGCTGAACACATTCAAACCCGGATTGAAATCGTCAGGATCATCACTTCCCAGATTGATTTGTGCAGTTTCCTGGAGCGTAATTCCCCAAAGGTTTCTTCTGATCTGGTTGTTGGTCACATAAATCATTGAAGAACTGTAAAGATTGATTCCGCTTCCGCCCAGCATCGGTTCGCCTTCGGTATCGTTGTCCTCGATAATATTGTCTGCAATGATTCCCGAAGAAGCAGGACCCATCGATGTGATTCCGTAGCGGTTGTCTCTGACTTCGTTTCCTGTAATCAGAATTTTGTTGGTAACACCGGTCAGACTTGAAGCAGAAATACCGCCCACTTTGGTCAGATCTCTGTCGCCGATCACAATATTGTTGATGATTCTGATGGTATCGGTTGTACCGCTCGGACCCATGTTGATCTGGGGTGCGTTTCCGTTCAGCTGATGGTTTCCTTCAAAGAAATTTCCTTCGATCCATGCAGATACCGATGCATTTGCAGCAGAACTCAGCGCCGGTTTGTCGTTAAAAAGGAAAAATGAATCTTTTACGATCGGACTTCCTTTTGAAAATGAAATTGCACCGCCGGTCGATGAACCTGCCGAATTTTTCGAAACTTCACAATCATACATCTGGAAATTTTCGGTTACGACTTTCAGACCGCCGCCATATTCGATCATTGTATTTTTAAAATAAATTTCAGATCCGTCATAAAACCAGAATCCTTTGTAATGATCAGCCGGATCGACTGCAGTGATTTCGACCAGATCTTCTGCATCACTTCTGAAATATCCTTTCACACCGATTTCAACGCCCGGTGCGATTTTGAGAATCAGATCGGTGTTGAGCAACAGCGAATCGTTTTCCATTACCATCAGATCTTCGTGGAGCGTATATACATTATCGTCAACCGTAACAGTGGTCGGCGAATCAGCTGCTATATCGTCAAGCGTCCAATTGACGCCCGTATTTGGGGTCGAATACTGTGCATTGAGTCCGAAAGCCGCCAACAGCAGGCCAATTGTAAATATTTTGTTTTTCATATCCTGATAATTAATTTTTTGATAAAGGCCGCAAGTTAGAATAAATTGCCGAAATTTGCGATTATATTGAGTATTGTTTATGCTGACAAAAAGAGCAAAATACGGTTTGAAGGCGATGAAGTATTTGGCAGAACTGCCGATAGGAGTTCCTGTTTTGATTTCTGAAATTTCTGAACAGGAGAACATTCCTTTTAAATTTCTTCAGGGGATACTTTTGAATTTAAAAAAATACGGCTTTCTGGATTCGAAGAAAGGAAAAGGAGGCGGATATTTTCTGAAAATGCCTGCCGAGGACATCAATATGGCATCGCTTTTCAGGATTTTGGACGGTCCGATTGCTTTGGTACCCTGTGTGAGTTTGAATTATTATGAAAAATGTGATGACTGTCCGGATGAGTACACATGTTGTGTAAACCGTCTGATGGCGCAGGTTAGAGACCGGACACTCAAGCTGCTTGAGAACGAAACTTTGGCTGATTTGATAAAAAATCAAAAAAAATCTTCGGAATAGTATACTAAATTGATAGACTTTTATATATATTTGTTGGCAGAAAAAGTCATTAACCAATCTGAACTTTTCTAAAGTCTTAATTTTTTTTAAGATTATTTGTGTGTTAGTTATTTGGCCTCATAGTTGAACTCTCTACTGTGAGGTTTTTTTTTGGCCCTGTTTTTCCGGTCCTGAATTTTATTTTTTGACATATTATATATAGTGTTAAGTTAATCATATTGCTTCGAACTTGAAGTCATTTATATAATTGAATATCAAATAATTAAACAATATACATTATATAATTTTACAATTTACATAACAATTAGGTGTCTTTGGGTAGAAATATCAAATCATATTTCGGATTTGGATTTGAATCGGTGAGAGGCAGGTTCCTGGTCAAAAAAATAAAATACTTTATTCTTAATTTGTCAAATAAAAAAATCTTCCTACATTTGCACGCCTAAAAGTATGCTGAATCATTGGCTGCTTTTGGGAGAGTTTAAGTTTAAAAGTAGAGCCAGAGCGGTTCTATACTGTAAAATAAACGTATTTATGTTAACAGATCCAATTTCAGATTATCTGACACGCATCAGGAATGCGATGTCTGCAGGACACAAAGTTGTTGAGATTCCTGCATCTAACCTTAAAAAGGAAATCACAAAAATCCTTTACGATCAGGGTTACATTTTGAACTTCAAATTTGAGGACGGAAATCATCATCAGGGCTTGATCAAGATCGCTCTGAAGTATGACAGGATGACCAAAGAACCGGTCATCAGAAAACTGAAGAGAGTTTCACGTCCCGGATTGCGTCAGTACAAAGGCGCCGGAGAACTTCCAAGAGTTTTGAACGGACTTGGGGTAGCAATTGTTTCTACTTCAAAAGGTGTAATGACCGACAAACAGGCTCGTCAAGAGAATGTTGGAGGTGAAGTATTGTGTTTGGTATATTAATGATTAAAAGAAGAAGAAAATGTCAAGAATAGGACACGCACATATCAACATTCCCGCCGGTACTACCGTAGAAATGAAGGACGGTGTTGTAACCGTTAAAGGGAAGAATGCAGAAATGACCCAGACCATCAAAGAAGGTTTTGAACTGAAAATCGAAGATGGCGTACTGACCGTTACCAGACCGTCTGAATCAAAAGAGGACAGATCACTTCACGGACTGTACAGATCGCTGATCAACAATATGGTGATCGGTGTTTCTGAAGGATTTAAAAAACAGCTTGAACTTGTAGGTGTAGGTTACAGAGCGTCTCACCAGGGACAGGTTCTGGATCTTTCGCTCGGGTTTTCGCACAACATCATGATGGAACTTCCAAAAGAAGTAACAGTAGAAACCCTTTCAGAAAAAGGTAAGAATCCGGTGATTACACTGAGCTCGCACGACAATCAGCTTTTGGGCATGGTTGCTGCAAAAATCAGATCATTCCGTAAGCCGGAACCTTACAAAGGAAAAGGAATTAAGTTTGTAGGAGAAGTATTAAGAAGAAAAGCAGGTAAGACTGCATAATAAATTATAATCGAACAATGGCACTATCAAAAACAGAAAAAAGACAAAAGATAAAAAGACGTGTTCGTCGTAATATCTTTGGAACAGCCGAAAGACCAAGATTGTCTGTGTATCGTTCCAACAAAGAGATTTACGCTCAACTGATCGATGACAATGCGGGCGTAACGCTTGCATCTGCATCGTCGAGAGAGAAGGCAGAAGGAACCACCAAAACAGAAATTTCTGCTTCAGTAGGAAAGCTGATTGCCGAGAAGGCAAAGGCTAAAGGAATTGAAACGGTTGTTTTCGACAGAAACGGTTTTGTGTATCACGGTAGAATCAAAGCTTTGGCTGACGGAGCAAGAGAAGGAGGTTTAAATTTCTAAGAAGCGAAAATTATGTTAGGATTCAAAAATATTGAAAAAGTAAAACCGGCGGGAATGGAACTTACCGACCGTCTGGTAGGTGTACAAAGAGTTACCAAAGTGACCAAAGGAGGACGTGCATTCGGATTCTCTGCCATCGTTGTGGTTGGAGACGGAAACGGAGTCGTAGGTTACGGACTTGGTAAATCAAAAGAGGTGGCGAGTGCAATTGCAAAAGCAGTTGAAGATGCAAAGAAAAATCTGGTAAGGATTCCTTTGACCGGCAACACGGTTCCTCATGAAAACGAAGCAAGATACGGAGGTGCTCAGGTGTTTCTGAGACCTGCTTCTGTTGGTACCGGTGTGATTGCGGGCGGAACTGTCCGTGCGGTGTTGGAATCGGTTGGCGTGCGCGACGTACTGTCCAAATCAAAAGGTTCTTCAAACCCTCACAACGTGGTGAAGGCTACTTTCAAAGCATTGCTCGAAATGAGAAATGTAAGCGAAGTTGCCCGTCAGAGAGGAATTTCTGTAACCAAAGTGTTTAACGGCAAATAATTATTGAGATGAGTAAAGTGAGAATCAAACAGGTACGCAGTGCAATCAACAGAGAGAAATCTCAGAAAGATACGCTGATCGCACTGGGACTGAGAAAGATGAATCAGGAGGTTGAACACGAATCAACTCCGGCCATCGAAGGAATGATCAGAAAAGTTTCACACCTGGTAAAGGTTGAAAGATAATTATTTGTAATTCAAAGTACACTTAAAAAAGAAACAAAATGAAATTAAATAATCTAAAACCCGCAGCCGGCTCTGTAAAGAACAAGTTCAGAAAGGGCAGAGGACAGGCAAGCGGAAACGGAGGAACTGCCGGAAGAGGTCACAAAGGTGCCAAATCCAGATCAGGTTACTCGAGAAATGTCGGATTTGAAGGCGGGCAGATGCCGCTTCAGAGACGTGTTCCGAAATTTGGTTTTAACAACATCAACAGAGTTGAATACAACGGTATCAATCTGGATGTGATCCAATTGCTGGTTGACAACAATAAAATCAGCGACAGCCTGACAAAAGAAGATTTGGTGAAACACGGTCTTGCACACAAGAACGATCTGATCAAAATCCTGGGAAGAGGCGAATTGAAAGCAAAAGTCAATGTGACTGCCGACAAATTCACCAAAACCGCACAGGAAGCGATCGAGAAAGCAGGCGGCAAGGCAGAAACGACCCAGGTCAAATAATCTAATTTTCAACTGTCGGATGAGTTTTCATCAAAGACGGGAACACATATTTAATTAACAATGAAAGGTCTTATACAAACCATAAAGAATATCTGGAACATCAAGGAGCTGAGAGAAAAGCTGACCATTACTTTCATGTTTTTGATCGTTTATCGTTTCGGTTCTTATATTCCGCTACCGGGTATTGACATCAACGAGGTGACCCGACTGCTTGCCGAGCAGACAGAATCACAAAACGGACTGCTCGGACTGTTGAACTCCTTTACCGGAGGTTCATTTAACAGGGCGTCAATCCTCGCTTTGGGAATCATGCCCTACATCTCTGCTGCGATTGTGATCCAGCTGATGCAGCTTGCTGTTCCGTATCTGCAGAAACTGCAGAAAGACGGTGAGAGCGGTCAGAAAAAGGTGACTCAGATTACCAGATGGCTGACCATTGCGATCTGTCTTGTACAGGCGCCTGCTTATCTGACGCTGCTTCAGACCCAATTGCTGCCGTACAGCGGTGGATTCCATTCTGCCTACCTGCTTGCGCCGACCAATTTCTGGTTCCTGGTGCCATCGGTGATCATCCTGGTGACGGGCTGTATCTTTACCATGTGGATGGGTGAGAAGATTACGGACAGAGGTGTCGGAAACGGTATTTCAATCCTGATTATGGTGGGTATTTTGGCCGATCTTCCTCAGGCGCTGTTAAACGCTTTTGAAGTGGACACTACCGGAGGGATTGCGTTCATGATGGAAATCCTCGGGTTGCTGATCGCCATTTTCCTTTGCGTGCTTTTGGTTCAGGCAGTCAGAAAAGTTCCGGTGCAGTATGTGAGAAGAGCCCAATCGGGAAGCAGCAGCTATATGAGGTCTGTTACCGACTCGGTTCGTTCATACATCCCGTTGAAAGTAAATGCAGCAGGTGTGATGCCGATCATCTTTGCACAGGCAATCATGTTTTTGCCGGCTACATTGGTCGGACTTGTTTCTGATTCGAATTCATCGCTGATGATATTTTTTCAGAAAGTTTCGGACCCGTTCACCTGGCAGAACAATATAGTGTTTGCAATACTGATCATTGTATTTACCTTCTTCTATACTGCGATTACCATACCGGTCAATCAGATGGCGGACGATTTGAAGAGAAACGGCGGAATTATTCCGGGAATCAAACCGGGAAAAGATACGGCTGAATATCTGGATGATATTTTGTCAAAAATCACTCTGCCCGGTTCAATCTTTCTGGTGCTGATTGCGGTTATGCCTGCAATCGTACACATGTTCGGAGTCGATCAGCGTCTGTCGATGTTTTACGGCGGAACTTCGCTTCTGATTATGGTGGCTGTAATTTTGGATACGGTACAGCAGATCAATACCTATCTGCTGAATCACCACTACGACGGTCTGATGTCATCGGGTAGAGTAAGAAATGTAGCCTGATAAAAGGCTGTCAAAAAGAATATGGCAAAACAAAAACATATAGAACAGGACGGTACGATCATCGAAGCATTGTCAAATGCGATGTTCAAAGTTGAACTCGAGAACGGCCACATCGTCACTTCACACATTTCGGGAAAGATGCGTATGCATTACATCAAACTTCTTCCCGGCGACAAAGTGAAGATCGAGATGTCGCCTTACGATCTGACAAAAGGACGAATTACTTACCGTTACTAAAAAATAATTTGAAAGTCCGGGAGTTGCTTCAAAAAGGAGCAACTCTTTTGGCTTTTTTTGAAATAATGAATTTCTGATCGAATCGACAGAAATTACTGACAGTTAGAGAAAAAATATTGTGTGTGAATATTATTTTTGTACCTTTGCACACCTTAAAGTTGACTGATTTGACTGGATTTTTTCGGAACTGATTGCAGATCAGGTTATTGTAAAGAGAAAGTTGAATTTTGAGATTTTAAATAAATGACAGGAGGCCATGTGGCCGGAGCAATAAATTAATAAAGAACTTTATGAAAATCAGAGCATCAATTAAAAAAAGAAGTGCTGACTGCAAGATTGTGCGCCGCAAGGGCGTTCTGTTCGTGATCAATAAGAAGAATCCTAAATTTAAACAAAGACAAGGTTAATTATGGCACGAATTTCAGGAGTAGATTTGCCGAGCAAAAAAAGAGGTGTAATCGGACTGACTTACATCTACGGAATCGGCAAAAGCACAGCACAGAAGATATTGGCACAGGCAGGTGTCGATGAAGACAAAAAGGTATCGGACTGGAACGATGATGAAATCAACGCAATCCGTCTGGCAATTACCGAAAACTACAAAGTAGAAGGTGAACTTCGTTCTGAAGTTCAGTTGAACATCAAACGACTGATGGACATCGGCTGTCAGCGTGGTATCCGTCATCGTATTGGGTTACCTTTGAGAGGTCAGAAGACCAAAAACAACTCAAGAACAAGAAAAGGAAGGAAGAAAACAGTTGCCAACAAGAAAAAGGCTACTAAATAATAAATGAGTTATGGCAAAGAATCAAAAAACCGCAAAGAAGAGAAAAGTTGTTGTTGAAGCTACAGGTCAGGCTCATATCCAAGCCTCTTTCAACAATGTCATCGTCACTCTGACAAATAAAAACGGTGAAGTCATTTCCTGGTCATCTGCCGGAAAGATGGGCTTCAGAGGATCAAAGAAAAACACTCCTTACGCTGCACAGGTAGCTGCACAGGACGCAACTGTACAGGCGCTTGAAGCAGGTCTGAGAAGAGTGAAAGTATATGTGAAAGGACCCGGTCAGGGAAGAGAATCTGCAATCCGTACAATTCACAACGGAGGTATCGAAGTAAGCGAAATAGTTGATGTGACCCCACTTCCGCACAACGGATGTCGTCCGCCAAAACGCAGAAGAGTTTAATTTAAATCTTAAATCTTCCCGATAGTTATCGGGACTAATCTAAAAATTAAATAAAATGGCAAGATATACAGGACCAACAACAAAAATCGCAAGAAAATTCGGACAGCCGATCTATGGTGACGATAAGAGTTTCGAGAAGAAAAAATATCCTCCCGGACAGCACGGCACCAACAAAAGAAGAGGTAAAAAATCAGAATATGCGATTCAGCTTGAAGAAAAGCAAAAAGCAAAATATACTTACGGTATTCTGGAAAGACAGTTTGCAAATATGTATAAAAAAGCAAACGCACATCCGGGGATTACAGGTGAGATTTTGCTTCAGCTTTGCGAATCAAGACTGGACAATGTGGTTTACCGATTCGGTATCGCACCTACCAGAAACGCAGCGAGACAGCTGGTTTCCCACAAACACATCACTGTCAACGGAGAAGTGGTAAACATTCCTTCCTATCAGTTGAAAGCAGGTGATACAGTTGCTGTACGTGAGAAATCAAAAACACTGACCGCCATCAGTGATTCACTCAGATCGAAGTCGAATTACGAATGGCTGATCTGGAATGACGAAAAAATGTCAGGTACATTTAATTCGGCTCCGGAGAGAATTCAGATTCCGGAAGACATCAAAGAACAATTGATCGTCGAATTGTACTCTAAATAATCCGTCGGATTAGCAGAGAGTTGTGTTTAAATAAGAAATCACTGCGGTTTCACTCAATTAAAAACTTTAAAAAAAGATGACAATTTTAAACTTTATAAAACCGGACAAAGTAATTCTGGTCGAATCCAATGACCATTACGGCCAATTTGAATTCCGTCCTCTGGAACCGGGCTACGGTCTGACCATAGGCAATGCGCTGAGACGGGTGCTGCTTTCCTCACTGGAAGGTTATGCCATCACCTCATTGAAAGTTGAAGGCGTTGATCATGAATTCTCCACCATTTCCGGAGTTGTAGAAGATGTGACCGAGATTATTCTGAATCTTAAAAAAGTGAGATTCAAAAGACAGATCAGCGAGACTGACAGCGAAACTGTCAATGTTTCTATCAGCGGTCTGGATCAGCTTACAGCCGGAGACCTGGGCAAATTCATTTCCGGATTCCAAATCCTGAACCCTGAACTTGTGATTGCCAATATGAACAAAAAAGTAAAACTCGATTTTAGTTTTACAATTGAGAAAGGTCGCGGATATGTGCCTGCAGATGACAACAAAAAGCCAAATGCAGCCATCGGCACCATCGCAATCGATTCGATCTACACACCGATCAAAAATGTGAAATACAGCATTGAGAACTATCGTGTGGAACAGAAAACAGACTATGAAAAACTGATTCTGGAAATCATTACCGACGGTTCCATCGCTCCGCAGGATGCACTGACCGAAGCTGCCAAGATTCTGATCCACCACTTTATGCTGTTCTCGGATGAAAGAATCACTCTGGAAGCCGAAGAAGTTGCATACGGCGATACTTATGATGAAGAAGCGCTTCACATGAGACAGCTGCTGAAAACAAAACTGATCGATCTGGATCTTTCTGTTCGGGCTTTGAACTGTCTGAAAGCTGCCGAAGTGGAGACTTTAGGTGAACTGGTTTCTTACAACAAATCAGACCTGATGAAGTTCAGAAACTTTGGCAAAAAATCATTGTCCGAATTGGAAGAACTGATCGACAACAAAGGTTTGAGTTTTGGAATGGACATCGCTAAGTATAAATTGGACGTAGAATAATTTTAGAAAAATGAGACACGGTAAGAAAATAAATCCACTGGGAAGAACGGCAGCGCACAGAAAAGCGATGCTTTCAAATATGGCTTCTTCTCTGATTACTCATAAAAGAATCAATACAACGGTTGCTAAAGCCAAATCTTTGCAGACCTATATTGAACCCCTGATCACCAAATCAAAGACCGACGACACCCACAACAGACGTATCGTTTTCAGCTATCTTCAGGATAAAGAAGCGGTAACCGAACTGTTCAGGGAGGTGGCGCCAAAGGTCGGAGACCGTCCGGGCGGATATACAAGGATCATCAAAACCGGATTCAGACTGGGTGACGGAGCAGATACCGCCATGATCGAACTGGTTGACTTCAACGAAACCTACACAACTGCAAAACCTGAGAAGAAAACCAGAAGAAGCAGAAGAGGCGGCTCCAAAAAAGAAGAAGCTGAGGTAAAAGAAACCGAAGCAAAAGCTGAGGAAACTGTTGTTGAAGAAACTCCCGAAATTCAGGAGCTTGAAGCGGCGGTTGAGGAAACTCCGGCAGCAGAAGAAACTGCTGAGGAAACCAAAGACCAGACTGCGGATGATGCACCTGCTGAAGAGGAAAATCAGCCCGAAGCATAATTCAAAACAAATTGAATTCAAATACAAAAGCAGGCCGAAAGGCTTGCTTTTTTTGTGTTTGATTTTCTGTAATTTTCCGAACCTTCATAACAAAAAAACCGGCTCAATCCGAACCGATTTTCTGTTATTTATTGAATTTAATCTTTATCCTTCGGTATAATATTTAAAGAAATACGGAATGGTTTCGATTCCTTTGTAGAAATTGAACAAACCGTAATTCTCGTTTGGCGAATGGATCACATCCGAATTCAATCCAAATCCCATCAGTACAGATTTTGAGCCCAATTCTTTTTCAAACAGCGCAACAATCGGAATGCTTCCGCCGCTTCTTGTCGGCAGCGCTTCTTTTCCAAATGTCTGTGTCATTGCTTTTTTGGCTGCCAGATAACCTTTGTCGTCGGTCGGCAGCAGATACGAATGTCCGCCGTGATGCGGTTTTACAACCACTCTGACCGATGAAGGCGCAAGGGTAGGGAAGTAATCCGCAAAAAGTTTTGTGATCCTGTCGGGATCCTGATTCGGAACCAGACGCATTGAGATTTTTGCATAAGCACTTGCTGCAATCACAGTTTTTGCACCCGCACCGATGTATCCGCCCCACATTCCGTTCACATCCAAAGTCGGACGGATCGAAGTGCGCTCGATGGTCGTATATCCTTTCTCACCCTGAATATCTGCAATTCCGACTGACTTTTTGTATTCCTCTAAATCAAACGGAATTTTTGCCATTTCAGCTCTTTCTTCTGCCGAAAGTTCGATTACATCATCATAAAATCCGGGGATCGTAATTCTTCCGTCTTCGTCATGCAATTTTGCAATCATTCCGGAAAGCACATTCAGCGGATTTGGAACCGCACCGCCATAAACACCCGAATGCATATCCATATTGGCACCGTGCACTTCAACCTCCACATAGCTCAAACCTCTCAGACCGACAGAAATCGACGGCTGATCTTTTGAGATGATTTCGGTATCTGAAATCACGATGATGTCATTTTTTAATTTCTCTTTGTTGGCAGGAACAAATTCGCTCAGACTGCTCGAACCGACTTCTTCTTCGCCCTCAATCATAAATTTGATATTGCAAGGAAGCTCGCCGGTCCTGTTCATTGCTTCAAAAGCTTTGACCTGCATAAAGAACTGACCCTTGTCGTCTGCCGAACCTCTTGCAAAGATTGCTCCTTCGGGATGAATCTCTGTTTTTTTGACAATCGGTTCAAAAGGCGCAGATTCCCACAATTCCATCGGATCTGCGGGCTGCACATCGTAATGGCCGTAAACCAGTATGGTCGGTTTTGACGGATCGATGATCTTTTCGCCGTAAACAACCGGATAGCCGCTGGTTTCGCAAACTTCAACATTGTCTGCACCTGCTGCTTTCAGGAATTCGGCCACTTTGTCGGCCGTATTCAGAACATCCTGGTTAAAAGCCGGATCCGCACTTACGGACGGAATTCTCAGCAATTCAAACAGTTCGTTCAAAAACCGATCTTTATTGTCATTGATAAACTTTTGGGTCTGGTTCATTATTAATTTTTATTTATACGAACGGCTAATTTATGAAATTCAGCCTAAATTTTGGTTTTTTTCTTTTGACTTTCCAAAAATCGCTTATATTCGTCAATAAATTCAGTCAGACTATGATTATTTACAGCGTTACCATCAGTGTGGATGAAGCAGTTGAAGAAGAATTTGTCAGCTGGATGAGGAAGATCCATATACCCGATGTGATGAATACCGGCCGTTTTATTTCCTGTCGTTTTTCAAAACTGATTTCACACAAAGAAGAAGGCAGTGTCAGCTATTCAGCCCAATACACCTGTCATTCGGCCTATGATCTGAATGATTACAAAATGAATTATGCAAAAGAACTGCAGAAAAAATCACTCGAAAAATTTGCAGACAGTATGCATGCTTTCAGATCAGAGCTGGAAGTGATCGAGGATTATTATTCGGTTTTGAGCTGATCTTAATTCAGCCGGCCAATTTCTCCAAAGCATACTGAATCATCAGATCAACACTTTTGTGGGTGTCTTTGCTGAATTCTCCCTGCGCACGATTTGCAATGATGCAGTTGATCGACAGCGCTTCGTGGTCCATCATCGCCGAAAGACCGTAAATCGCCGAAGTTTCCATTTCAAAATTTGTGATTTTCAAATCTCCAAAACTGAATCCTGCCAGTATTTCATTGATATTTTCAGGTTCGGGCATCAGTCTCAGAAATCTCCCCTGAGGACCGTAAAAACCGATTGCAGTGGCCGTAATTCCGGCTCCGGTCAGTTCGGAATTCAATTTATCAAACAGACGATCCGAACCTTTGACCACATAAGGCATTGCTTTCTTTGAATCCCAATTTGAATGATCCAGGAAATCTTTTTCAATTTCGAGCGATCTGTATTTTTCGGAATCCCGATAAAAATGAAGCAGACCGTCAAAACCCAAACCGTGAGTGCTCAAAACATAGGAATCCACCGGATTTTCTTTGTGAAGCGCTCCCGAAGTGCCCATCCGCACAAAACTGAGTTTTCTGAACTCGGATTTGATCTCGCCGGTTGACAGATCGATATTGGCAAGCGCATCCAGTTCACTGAATACAATGTCGATATTGTCGGTTCCCATTCCGGTCGAAATCACTGTCATCCTTTTTCCGTTGAGCGTTCCGGTATGGGTTACGATTTCTCTCTTTTGGGTTTTGAATTCGATATGGTCAAAATATTTTGAAACCTCTTTGACACGATCAGGGTCGCCGACCGTAATCACCAGATCGGCAAGATGTTCGGGTCTGATGTTGCAGTGATAGATACTTCCATCCGAATTCAGTATCAGTTCTGATGCGGCTTTGCTCATGAGTTGATGAATTTAATAATCAAAATTACACAAAAATAAGCGTCTGTTTCTATTTTACTGAAAAAACAGTTTGATGGTTCGACCGCCTTCGGAGTCGGATTCTCTCAAATTCAAAAAATTCTATACGCATTTGACCTCTTTGAGGGGCAAAGCAATCCGAGAATATTACAAAACAAGTTTAGACAGGAATTATATCGGAAGTTTTCTTGAAACCAGCCAGGAGACCGTTCCGCCGATCAGCAGTACGGTTGCGGTGACCGTCAGATAATTCAAAATCGTAAATTCGAACGGAAAAGCAACAAAAGGATTGGCCATCACCAGATGGAAACTGTTCTGCATCCAACCGATGATGCTGCCCTGTATCAGACCGATGATCACCGAAAATAAAGTAATCAGCACACCGGTCTGAAAAAATATCTGTTTGATGTCTTTGAGCGGCATGCCAAATCCCCAGATGGTTTTGATCTGTTCTTTTTTGTCGATGATGATGATGATGATCGCACCTGCCAGATTGAATGATGCAATGATGATAACCAGTGTGAATATCAGATAGATAATCAGATTCTCGACATTCATCACCTTTAGAAAAGTCGCATCCAGATCCTGACGGGTTTCGACCCGAATATGATTTCCGAATTCTTTTTGAAGTCTGGTTTTTGCGACTGCGGGCGATACGCCGGCTCTGAGTCTGACCTCGATGGCATAAGCGGAATCGGGCGGCAGATTGAGCAGGATTTGTGTCAGTTCGATGGGCGCAAACACATATTTGTCAAACTGATCATTGATGATAAAAACACCGATGGGCGATGCCACCGCTGTATTGAAAGCTTCCTCTTCGGTTTTGATCAGACCGGTTCCGGGTTTGGGCATCCTCAGCCGTGCGGTATGCTGATGATCGATGTACATCTGAAGCCGTCTTGCCACACCGTCTGAAGCCAGAATTTCATAAGGATTTTTAAAATCGAAGTAACTGCCATAAACCACTGCCGTATCGACTTTTACCACATATCTGTAGTTTTGATCGATCCCTTTGATGTATGCAATATCCTGTTTGTCGTCAAATTCTATTGAAACCTTTTCCTCAATCACCTTTGAATAGGTCAGCACCTGGGAGTCATTGTCAAGAATCTTTGTAATGTTCTCAATATCTTTGAGTTCCTTTCCTTTGATCGGCGAAACCCTGAGATCGGGATTCACATTGGTGAACAGTCTGATGTTCATTTTTTCAAGACCCGAAAAAACTGACAGTATGATAAACAGCGCACAGCTTGCAATGGTGATTGCAAACACGGCAATCGAAGTGATGATATTGACACCGGTAATCTTTCGTCTTGAAAACAAAAATGCAAGCAGACCGATAATCAGCGACAGCAGACCGGTTGAGAGCAATATCAGTGATACAAAACCGCCGATATTTGTTTTTCCCAAATCGGTAAATTGAATGATAACCGCCGGAATCGCACACATAACAGCAATCAGCAGTCCGACCGGAAGTTTTTTTCCGGGTTTCAGTTTTTTCAGGGCCCGATTAAAAAACAGATAAACGATCAGGATTTGGAAAAGTATATAGCAAAAACAGATCGAATAAATCATCAGTCTTTCGCCCATTCCGATGGTCAGATCGCCATAGAGCGAACTTTTGAGCAGTGCTGTAAAGGTATTGGTTATATAAATCAGTGTGCCGGTCAGCAGCGCAACTATACTTATCAGTGCGATGCTGATCAGCAGGGTATAGGTGTTGTACCTTTTTGCTATATAGAGCGATACCTTGTTCATTTACAGCTTTGGATTGTTGCCTTCGCCTCTGAGTGCTTTTTCAATTTTTTCGATATCGTCGAGCGAGGTATCGAGATAGAACAGCAGTTCGGGTGTGGTGCGCATATCTTTTGCGGCTGTTTTTGCGATCAGCGAACGGAAATATGGCGCTTTTTCTTTGATTTTTTCAATGATTTCCATTTTGTCTTTGGTCGGAAAAACGCTCAGATAGACCTTTGACACGGACAGATCGGATGATACCCAGACCGAGGTTACCGTAATCAGTATGCCCGGAAAATGTTCGCCGGCTTCTTTTCTGAAAATCTCTGACAGTTCCTGCTGAAAGATATTGGCCACTTTTTTTTGTCGGTTTGTTTCCAAAACAGCTTTTATTTATTATGCGAAATTAAGGTTTTTTTCATTAAGGCATGATTAGATGATGGCCCAATATTATTTTCGGTCAGAGGCTGTCAGCCGAAAAATAGTTTGTACAATTAAACGGATTGTTGTAAAATTGCAGTCCCTAAAAATCATAGAGAAAAACCGGTTTTTTCGGGTTGATCTCACGGTCCTATAGCTCAGTTGGTTAGAGCACCTGACTCATAATCAGGTGGTCCCTGGTTCGAGCCCAGGTGGGACCACATAATTTAAACGCACTTGCAGAAATGTAAGTGCTTTTTTTGTTGGAATTTGGAAGGGTACTGATCTAAGGTTCTGTATATTGTATAAATGTATAATGTAAACCGTCACATCGAGTGGCTGAGGAACGAAACCGTATCAAGATGCGGCGGTGGATTACTTTGATGATTCTCGATACGGGCGCTTCAGGAAATTATTGTCAGTACTTATATTTTTGATAAATTTTATCTAAGCAAAGAACTAAATTTATTTAAAGCGCTCTACTCGAATTGACGGGTCGGTATGAGGATTCAAAGCTGTAGAAAATTCAGGTGGAAACATCAAACTCCTACGATTGTCGTTTTTTTATATTAAACTTCCAATAATTCAATTAGAGAACTGTCTTTGCTCAGCACATACTCATTGATATCGTAGATTATTCAACAATCTGATTGTCTTCATCAATAAGCAATTCAATCAGATCATTCAGTGAACTCAAACCCAAACAGGTAAATCCGGTTTTTTTGTGTTTTCGGAAACTATACCCAAATAAGCGTCAGAACCCAATCTGATATTTTCATCAGAATTTCGATTGAACTTTTCGGTTAAATCATAAGCAGATTTAAACTTATTTCTGATATTTTTTGATTGCACTTTGGTCATTTGAACAATGCACAGTCACAAAGATAATAAATTTATGTTTGGTCTAATTTAGAAGTAAAGATAGGGTGTGTTTTGAAAATTCAGATTTGAATCAGAAAATTTATCCGATTCAGTTTCTGCGGGTAATTGTTTTTCAATTGAATTTCAGTTCCGATATATTATTAATTTTCAATTGATTAATCATTATCATCAAATGACCAGATTTTGTGTGACCTTATTTCAGAAATCAGGTTGTATTCATTATATTCAATTATTTGGCTGAATTTTTTTCAATTTGACCTGCTAATGATAAAATTTTTAAATCTTTTTTCAATAAATTTTTTATTTAAAAAAAGCAATTATATTTTCCAAATTTGAATTAAAATATTGATCATCAACCTATTATATATTCAACTCTGTCTTTTAATCGAAAGATTTTTGGATTTTGTATTCAGGGGTTCTGGGATAATTTCAAAAACAATTGTAAAAGATAAATAAATTTTCTATAAGTTTGTTACAAATATAATTAAAATTAACAAGTATGAAGAAAATCTATTTCGCATTTGCTGTTTGTTTCGGCTCGCTCGGACTTATGGCTCAAAATTCATTTGTCAGTGATGGTACGACGAATTCAAACAATTCGGCTGTAACTGTTCAGGATCTTTTAAACCGGATAGACAATATCGGTAACTCACTTGGAAGTGTAAGTGAATATTTCACACCTTCAGAGCAAAGAATGCTGAATCATCATTTCAATAACGATCCTCAGTTTGCTCCTGTGGTTTTGACCCATGCACCTTCGCAAAACATTGCTATGGGTGCGGGTATTGCATGTGCAAACTCGATTCGTTTTACAGACAACAATCTGTACCAGTCGTTTGATTTGCCCGGAGAGTTTGGTGTTTCCAATGGTTTGGCAATCAGTGCGGTTGAATTTGCATTTGATGATGTGATGACTCCTGCGGGATTCCCCGTTACTGTAAACCTGTACCAAGTGGACAATGCAAGTGATTTCCCGGGTGTGTGGGCATCTATGACATTGGTTGGAACTGCAGTTTACGATGCAACCAACGCAGACGCATTCTCAATTGTGAATGTGCCGATAACAGCTGAAATCGCTGCAGGAAAATCTTTGGTAATGGAGCTGGTGCTGATTGATGACGGAACTGAATCAAACTATACCAGAATAGGTGTAACCCAGGATGCATTTACAGGTGAAAGCTACATTATGGCACCTGAATGCGGTGCAAACACACCGACAGCTTTTTCTGCTTTGGGTCTGGGTGACAGAACCTTTATCTTCAACATTATAGGTGATGATGAACCGGGCGGAGGTACGGGAATTTCTGTTATCTTCGGTATAGACAATGCCGCAGAGAGCTTCCTGAGCTTTAATCCTGCTGATCCTTCAGATTTCACTGATATCGGATCTTCACCGATTGGAGCAAGCGGTAACTTTGAAAATGCGGGTGCTGTTGATCCGAACGATCACTCAACTGCTTATGTATTGTCAAACGACAATAAATTCTATAAAGTTGATGTGGCTACCGGAGTTTATACCCAATTGGGTACAATCACACCGACAGGTGCCGGAGGAGCCTCTTGGAATGGAGCTGAATTCAATCCGGTTGACGGAGAGTTTTATGCAATCGCATCTGACCTTTCAAATACTTATCTGTTCAAAATTGACATAGACGGTTTGACTGCAGAAAACATCGGACTGACCGGAAATCCGGGATCAATCTCACTGATGATCAATGGAAACGGTCAAGGATTTACACACGATTTGGCAGATGATTCACTGTATGCAATCGATCTTTCAACCGGAGCAGCAACTTTTATCGGTGCGCTTCCTTTTGATGCAAACTACGGTCAGGGCGGTACTTGGGTGGAAGGTGATGATGATGCGGTTTATCTGTCTGCATTCAACGCAGGTTCATTCCAGGCTGAATGGTGGAGAATCGACACTTTTGACGGTTCAGGAACCATGATCGGAGCATTCCTGAGAGGTGGTGCACTGATGCAGATCGGTTGGTCTTCAGCGCCAAACAATCCTACACTTGGCGTATCTGATCAGACTGTTTCAGGATTTAATTTCTACCCGAACCCTGTAAGAGACGTGATTTCACTGAGATCTGAGAAAAATATTCAGTCTGTGGTATTCTACAATATCATCGGAAAGAAAATTGAAAGTGCGAAAACTGATTCCAATTCAATGGATATCAATCTTTCAAGACTTCAGCCGGGTCTTTACATCATGAGTGTAACCATCGATGGCAAAGTAACAAATCACAAAATTCTTAAAAAATAAGTTTTAAGACTTTGGAAAGAGGAGACCGTCATTCAGACGGTCTCTTTTTTTTGTGCCGATTCAAAGATGTTTTTTAGATTTGTAAACACTGTAAAAAATCAGATGATGGATGAATTCGGCAAAAGAATAGATGAAAACATCGGACGGGTACCCGATTTCCCTTCGCCCGGCATTCAGTTCAAAGATATTTCCACACTGTTTCAAAATCCTCAACTGGTCGATGAAATGGTCGATGTTTTTGCTTCTTTCAGCAGAGGGAAAGTCGATGCGGTCTGCGGAATCGAAAGCCGCGGTTTTCTGTTCGGACTGCTGATTGCCCAAAAACTGAAACTTCCGTTTGTACTGATCAGAAAAGAAGGAAAACTGCCGCCACCCACGGTTTCAGAATCCTATGAACTCGAATACGGAAATGCAGTCATCGAAATCCAGCCAAAATTTGTCAGTCCGGGAATGCGTTTTCTGATTCACGACGATGTGCTGGCAACCGGCGGTACCGCAGAAGCAACTGCCAGACTGATCCGAAAATGCGGCGGAATACCCAGCCAGTTCAGTTTTATCGCCGAACTTCTATCGCTGGGCGGAAAACAAAAACTGCTTTCTTACAGTTATGAAATTCAGTGTCTGATTGATTATGACTGATTATTCAATCACAAATTTGTAGATATCGTAATCGCCCAAAATCGGCGAAGCACCCAAAAATTCGATATTGTCAATCCGATATCCGCCACAGTCTCCGGTAATCGATGAAGATTTGACCTGAAAACCAAATTCGATCAGCGGTGATTCAAAAGTATAATTTTTGATCCCGTTGTACCAGCCGATTCCGCTGACGGTGATCCGATTGTCTTCTCTCAGAATAAAACCGACATTTTCGGTTTGATCATTTTCAATAATTTCTTTGATTTTGATATCGCTGATTTTGAGTTCACCGTTTTCGATCAGATTGTTTCCGTCCGAATCCGTAAATTCAAATGTAAGTTCAGCAGGCGGCGTAAAACAAGTGTAGTAATCATCGTCGCTGCTGCATCCGGCTGCAATCAGTGAGAATCCGGACAGGATCAAAAACAGAAAAGGAATTCGATTTTTCATTTCATGAGATTTGATCCAAAGTTAAAATTATAAATCAAAAAGGAATTACAGCAAACCAAAAATGTAATTTGGACTGACCTGATAGCAAATGATTCCAAATAGGCTGATTATGGTTGAATTCCTCTCGGAGTTCCTTTCTTTTGTGCGGTATTCCCACAGGTTTCACCTATGGTTACTAATGATTAAACTTCAGGATTTTTATAATTTAAATTTTTTGAAACGAATGCTCCAACCGGAACTGCGAAGCAGTTCAACTGTCAGTAACCCTCAATGAAATTGGGGGCAATTAATCGCACGACCAAACCAACCCGCGAAGTCGGGTTGAACCATTAATTTCCATTTAATGTTATAATTTATCATCTAATGAAAAATAAAAATTAAAATTTCTTCCGCTTTGTAACTTTTTGACGAAATCACTGACAAATGAAATAGTTTAACAAGAGTTTCAGACAAATGATAAAGATTCGGGATTTGAACAAATCATATAAAATGGGTGCCAACCTGCTTCATGTGCTCAAAGGAATCAATCTGGATGTGGATGAAGGCGAGTTTGTTGCCATCATGGGCGCGTCGGGTTCGGGTAAATCCACACTGCTCAACATCATCGGTATGCTCGACACCCACGATTCGGGTCTTTATGAACTCGCAGGTGTGAAAATCGAAAAGCTGAACGAAAGAAAGGCAGCCAATTACAGAAATAAATTTCTCGGTTTTATTTTTCAGTCATACAATCTGATCAATTTCAAAAATGTAACCGAAAATGTGGCGCTGCCGCTTTACTATCAGAACATCAGCCGAAAAAATCGTTCGCTGATTGCCATGCAGTATCTGGAAAGGGTAGGACTGACCGATTGGGCACACCACATGCCCAACGAACTTTCGGGCGGTCAGAAACAAAGGGTGGCGATTGCCAGAGCACTTGCCGCAAAACCAAAACTGCTGCTTGCCGATGAACCGACAGGTGCGCTTGATTCAAAAACTTCGGCAGAAGTGATGAAACTGATACAGGAAATCAATGACGAAGGAAAAACCATACTGATGGTGACCCATGAAAACGATATTGCACAAATGTGCAAAAGAATCGTAAGACTGAAGGACGGTATGATAACCGACGATGTGAAAATCGAACAGCGAAGACTTTGAGAATTAAATGGTTAAAAAATGTTTGATATAGACCGCTGGGCAGAGATTTGGGCTTCGATCCGGAGCAACAAGCTGAGGACAATACTTTCGGGATTTACCATCTCGCTCGCACTCTTTGTCTTCATCGTGCTCTTCGGTATGGGTAACGGCCTTCAAAATGGTTTTCAGAAAGAATTCTTTCAGGCGGGTGCGATGAACATTTATTTATATGGTACCCGAACCTCAGAATCTTTTGGCGGTTATCAGAAAGGAAGACAGATTCAGCTGAAAAATGCGGATTTGAATTATGTCATCGACAATTATTCGGACAAAATCAAATACATCAGCGGTGAATTTGATCAGTCGCTGATGGTGAAATACGGCGGTGAATCGGGCAGTTATGCAGTAAGCGGTGTCAGTCAGGATTATCTTGGAATGACCAATATCAAACTCGAAAAAGGAAGATTTCTGAACAGCGACGATATGAAGGGTCAGAAAAAGACAGCCGTCATCGGACGGATGGTGGTTCAGGATCTGATGAAAGGACGCGAAGTGGTCGGTCAGTTTATCAACATAGGATCGGGCATGTATGAAATCACCGGTGTTTTTTCGAGCAATTCAAATGACGACCGTGAAGAAAGACAAATTTATGTTCCCATCACCACTTTGCAAACGATATATGGAACTGACGAGCTGCCGAGCATTACCATTGCGCCGAAAGACGGAATGTCAACCGCCGAACTCGGGCAGTTTGCAGAAGATTTGAAAAGTAATCTGAAATCAAGACATACCATCAGCCAGACCGATCAGGGCGGAATCAGGGTTTGGGATTCGTCAGAACAGATGAGCAACACCAATGCATTTTTCTTTGTGCTGACCATCATTGTATTTGTCATTGGCGGCGGGAGCCTGATTGCAGGCGTGGTGAGCATCGGCAACATCATGGTTTTTAGTGTGAAAGAAAGAACAAAGGAAATAGGAATCAGAAAAGCATTGGGCGCGACACCCTACAATATCATTACACTGGTGATGCAGGAAGCGGTGATGATCACACTGCTGTTTGGTGTGATCGGAATCCTTGCTGCAACGCTGCTGGTTGAAAATATCAATCATGGTCTGGACGATTATTTTATTTATGATCCGGGTGTGAGCACCGGTTCGCTGGTCATGGCCTGTGTGATCCTGTTTTTTGCAGGATTTCTTGCAGGATTTCTGCCGGCGAGATATGCTGCCAAAATTAAACCGATAGACGCATTAAGAGACGAAGCATGAAACCGTTAATATTCAATACAGACGCGTGGGCTGAAGTGTATGCAGCCATTCGAAAAAACAAACTGAGGACGATGCTGACAATGATCGGTGTTGCCTGGGGAATGTTTTTGTTTGTCGCACTGCTCGGCGCGTCGAGGGGTGTACAGAATGGTTTTGATAAATTGTTTGGAAATGCGGCGACCAACAGTCTTTTTGTCTGGATGAATCAGACGGCGGTTCCATTCGAAGGTTATCAGAGGGGGAGAATGCTCGAACTCAAAATTGAAGACTTGGAAGCATTGAGGCAGAATTTTCCCGAAATCAGAAAAATCGCACCCAGAAGCATGCAGCCCAATGTGGTGATTCAGTATGCGGGCAAACCCAACAATTATTCGGTAGTTGGGGATTACCCCGAACAAAACGAAATGTTCCCAAAACCGATCATCAAAGGCAGGTTCATCAATCAGGATGATATCAAATACAAACGAAAAGTATGTGTGATCGGAAAAGACAATCAGTCTGAAGTCTTTGGACCGAATGTGGATCCGATCGGTAAGATGATACAGTTGGGAGACGGTATGTACACAGTGATCGGTGTTTACGGAGAAAGTGCAATTTCCTTTGGCCGATCAACCGATATCCAGATTCCGTTTACCACTTTTCAGCAGGTTTACAACCGTCAGGGAGTGGTCGGATTTGCGATTATCAATGCTTATGACAATGTGGACATTGTGAAATTTGAACAGCGTGTCAAAGATTTTCTGAAAAAACGAAAAACGGTTTCGCCCGACGATTCCCAGGCAATCGGCGGATTCAATCTGGGTGAAAATCTGAACAAGATGTTTTCATTTATGAAGGGACTTCAGCTGCTTGCGATCATCGTCGGTGCGCTGACCCTGTTTTCGGGTGTGATTGCCATTGCGAGCATATTGCTGATTACGGTTTCTGAGCGGACCAAGGAATTTGGAATCAGAAGGGCATTGGGCGCAGTTCCGTCTCAGATTCGTTCACAGATTTTGCTCGAATCGATTGTACTGACTACCATAGCCGGGCTTTCGGGAATCGTGGGTGCAACCTTTGTGCTGTATGTCATTAACACCTTTGTGTTGTCGGGCAAGGAAAACAGTTTTCCGTTTATAAATGCTTCGGTCGATGTAACAACTTTGGGCGTATCACTACTAATTATGGTAATTATGGCGATGGCCGCCGGGCTGATACCGGCACAGCGTGCAATCGCGATCAAACCGATCGATGCGTTGAGAGATGAATAAAAAAATTTAATGAGAAAATGAAAAAAGGATTAAAAATTCTGCTGATCATCGGCTTTATACTTGCGGTTGTGCTTGCCATCGGCTATATGTACAAAACCAGCACCAAGGAGCTTGACAAATATGAAACCGCAGATGTGGTCAAACGGGATATCGTAACCAAGGCAGTTGCCACAGGTTCTGTAAAACCGAGAGAACTGATTGAGATCAAACCGAATATTTCGGGTGTGATTTCACAGATCCATGTCAAAGAAGGAGATGTGGTGAATTCGGGCGATCTGATTGCAACGCTGAAGGTGATTCCAAGTGTGAGCAGTCTGAATTCGGCTCAGCAGCAGATCAATTCGGCCAGAATCACACTCAGCAATGAAGAAATCCAATTCAACCGAACCAAATCGCTTTATGATCAGGGAGTAGTTCCAAAACAGGATTATGACAATGCGCTGACGGGTTATCGGATGGCACAGCAAAATCTGAAAGAGGCTGAGAGCAATTACAGAATTGCACAGACAGGTGTTGCGCCCGGACTTGAAAATTACGCAACCACTCAGATTCGTGCGACCATTTCGGGGATGATTCTTACCATTCCGGTCGAAATCGGGAATATGGTTCAGGAAATCAACAACTTCAGCACCGGTACCACCATTGCAACCATGGCAGATGTGAAGCAGATGATCTTTGAAGGAAAAGCAGATGAGGCAGATGTAGGAAAGTTAAAAGAAGGAATGCCGATTTCGGTGACCATAGGTGCTTTGCCGGATGAGAAATTTGAAGGTGTGCTCAGTTTTATTTCGCCTTCCGGTGAGGAAAACAACGGCATCGTTCAGTTTGAAATCAAGGCAGATGTCAGACTCAAAGAGGATATTTTTCTGAGGGCAAATTACAGTGCAAATGCAGAAGTGATTCTGTCAGAAGCAAAAGATGCATTGTCGATCGAAACTGCGCATATCAGATATGACGACAAAGGCGAGCCTTATGTTGAAATTTTAAAACCCGGAACCGAAAAATACGATCAGCCGGTTTATCAGAAAAAAATGCTGAAACTCGGAATTTCTGACGGAGTTTATACCCAGGTGACCGCCGGTCTGAAAGAAGGAGACAAAGTCAAAATTTTTAATACTGATCTTGAGGAAGGTTCTGCCGCACCGCACAGAAGGTAATAAAGAAAAATAAACAGGTTTTGATATTGTATAATGTTGTACGTTGAACATCCCTGATTAATGTTGATCGCTTAAAATTAAACTTTTCCAAAGTTTCAAACTTTGGAAAAGTTGTATCAGCTGAATTCATTTTAAATATTTATTCAGTATTTTAGCTTCTGTTGCCGACCAAAAGACTTCCGCTCCAAAATGGCTTCAGTCCCATTGAATTAGTTTTTGTAATTCATATTACATTCAATAGGGTTTCTGACTGTCAATGTTTTGTCACAGTTTTTGAGCTGCTTCGCGTCAAAAACAGCGCCAAAACATTTTACCACAATCCACTGATAGTCCGTCAGCTGAAGCAGACGACAATGTTTTTTCTTTTTTATCTGTGCAAATCTGTGTTATCTGTGAGTGTGAGAGATTTTAACATCATCACCCTGAATCTGCTGATGATTCGCCCACTCGCGCCTTCGCCCTTTCTTTTCAGGTTTTAGTTTTCCGGGTTATCATCCGCCACAGCCCGCCATCCATCTTGAACATCCCTGATTAGTGTTGACCACTTTTGATTAAAAAATACCCCGCATCTTCCATCCTCCATCCTCCATCTTCCATCTCCGCATCCAACATCCCACACCCAACATTCCCATCCATTCACCGATTATTTTTTACGGCTTCACAATAGTTTAACAATTATTTTTATATTTGATAGATTTATTACAGGTTGGTTTTAATTTTAAAAAAAATTATTATGCATTTACCAAAAATTGACAGAGAAATAAAGCAGATTCGGAAAATGATTCCGCTGCTGTTTTTGATTTCGGGTTTCGGTTTTTCTCAGAATCTGAATTCAAATAAAGGAGATGACGGAGATTATCTGGTGTTTGATGCGTCAAAATCTTTTCAGGGAAATGAATTGATCGATCATTTGCAATTTTTGATTTCAAACAGTGAAGCGGTTGAACTTCCTGCCGAAGTCATCAACCGGCTGGATGCAGTTCAGGATGAACCAAGATTTCATTCAAAACTGACTTATATGAGGGCTTCTTTATTGAAAGTAATTTATAATGAGCAAATCAGCCCCGATGATAAAAAATTTATATGCGAGCATTATATCAACAGTTCGTACAATGAGAATTATGAACCGATACTCCCCATACTGGAGGCTTATTTAAGGGACGGATCATTGTAATAATGAATAAATTAACACACAAAAATTTACTAAATGTTAAAAAAGTACTTTTTTATATCATTGGTTTTAATCTGCACACTTGTTTTTTCCCAGGGCAGTTTTCTAAATGTCGGTAACATAACGCGAACAGGTAATTTTGAAGCCTGTACTACCGGAGGTGATCCGATTATTACCGCCCAGATGGTTACGTCTGACGGGAGTGAAGTTGTAAACGGGGAATTGGTAATTACCGATCCCTGTGGTTTTACGACCTTGAAAATCGTAATGTCAAATTTAAGATATAAACAACCAAATTATAACTGGCCTCACGGTTTCCATTTTCCTGCCGGTGAAAATATTATGATCAGTGAAGTAAATCTTCCAAATGGCTGGATACCAATGAGTTCATGTACAGGTGCTTACTGTTCTAATCAGATTACCGGAGGGCCGGGATTTTATTATGACGGAATTTCAATAGGTTCATGTTGTTCAGGAGCATTAAATGACGGAGATCCATCAAATAACTGGGGTCAGTCCTCAATGGACTGCAATTCATCTTTCAGCATCGGTTTTGATATGACCTTTTGCAACAGCCGGGTAGAAACAGAAACCACTTTTTTTACTTTAAGAGGACGTTCTGACAGTGATACAGGTTGCTGGGTTTCTGGTGAAGAGGAAGATAATACAGTCAATTTCTCAATCAACACCATCGCATCCGAAATTCCGCTGTTTGAGTCAGACCCCGTCAATCCTGAGGTGATCACACAATGTTTGAACGGAGGTGCGCAATTCAACTACATTGCTGTGCTTGAAGCAGAATGCGGATCAGGTGATAATGTTACCTGGTGGAGCTCAGCTTCGGGAGGCACACTGCTTGGAACCGGCTCACCGTTTTATTGGGATCCGCCCGGACAGGCCTGTCCGCAGGGAGCCATCATTTATGCATCCTGTTGCCCGGATGGTGAAGGCTGCGAACGAAAACCGGTCATTATCGGTCCCTGTCTGCCGCCAAGCGATGTACCCACTTTTGCGCCAATCCCGCCACAGTGTCCCGATATGGACAGTCCGCTGCCGCCACAGTCAATCGAAGGGGTGACAGGAACCTGGACACCGGTGTTTGATCCGTTCAATACAGCTGTTTATACCTTTACGCCCGATCCCGGACAGTGTGCCACAGTGCCTGTTGATGTGGAAGTTGTAATTCTTCCGATGATCGATCTGACTTTTCAGCCGATCGATCCGATCTGTCAGTTCGACACACCGCCGCTTTTACCCAATCCGACCCCAAATGTAGGCGGAAGCTGGTCGCCGGCAGTCATTGATACAAGTACGCCGGGTGTTTTTGAATACACCTATACGCCAAACAATACCTGCTCGGAAATATTTACAATGGAAGTTACGATTCTTGAAAAAATAATTCCGCTGTTTGATTTACAGCCACATTATTGCGAGGGAACGGAAATCATAGTTCTTCCAACGACCTCTGACAACGGTTATCCCGGAACCTGGGTACCTGCTCAGGTGGATACGTCGGTAGTCGGAACTCAGACTTATATATTCATACCCTTGGTTGAAGAATGTTCTCAAACATTCCCATTCGAGATAGAAGTGGAAGCATACATCATTCCGACTTTTGCAGATGTACCCGAACTGTGTCAGAATTCGACACCGCCCGCTCTGCCCCAGCCAAACGAAGGGATTACCGGAAACTGGCAGCCGGCAGTGATCGATACGACAACGCCCGGAACTTTTGATTATACCTTTACACCCGATATGGAATGCTCCGAACCGGTGACCATACCGGTGGTGATTAATCCTGAAATCATTGCAGAATTCAGTCTGTCGAATTCATACTGTCAGTATGAAACGCCCGAGTTGTTGCCGACAACTGCCGGCAACGGAATTACAGGTGTGTGGTCGCCGGCTGTGATCGATACCGATACGCCGGGTGTTTTCAATTATACATTTGAACCCGATGGCGGACAGTGTTCCTATGAGGTGGTGCTGACCGTTGAAATTTATGAGAAACCGGTATTGAATTCGGTGGCTCCGCAATTGCTTTGCGATGATGATTTTGACGGAATCTATCATGTCAATCTGAACAATCTGGATCCGCTGCTTGGCGGAGGAACAGGCATCGCCTATACTTATTATGCTTCAATGGCGGATTACAACAATGATATTCCGATTCCGACCGGACAGTTGAATGATTACCAGTTTACGGTGCTTCCGGCTGCCATCTATGCGGCAGGAACCAGCGAACAGGGTTGCAGATCCGATGTGGTGCCGATTAATTTTGATAAAGGTGAAACGGTTCAGCACAACAGCGGTCCTTTTGGTCCGATCGAATACTGTAAGGGAGATTCAATCGTTCTGACACAGTACGAAGCACAGATCAGCGGTGTGACCGGTGTTGAATTCGGATATTACAACAATCTGAACAATGCACAAACTGACTCCAATATGATTGTGAATCCTGATGATTTCAATCCGGCTGAAAACCAGAATTCTGTATTTGTCAGAATTGAAGCGGGTGATTTTTGTCCTGCAATCGTTGAAATTACACTATTGAGACATCCGCTGCCATTGATCGAAATTCCGGAACCGGTCATCAGACTTTGTCCGGATGATGAATATGAGGTAACAGCGACCAGCGATGATCCGGATGCAATCTTCCAGTGGACACTCAGCAACGGAAATACGGTTGACGGACCGACCATCGTGATTACAGACATTGGAACTTACACAGTGATTGCACACAGTCTGTTTGGCTGTGCCAGCGATGTGAGAACACTGACCGTCAATCTGCCGGCAACCCCCGTGATTACACAGATTGAGATCAGCGGAAATGATCTGATCATCGGTGCGACCAACGATGGTGAAGGCCCGCTTGAATATTCGCTTGACGGTATTTTCTGGCAGTCGGCCAATCAGTTCCCGAATCTGATTCCTGGCGAAGTTTATACGGTTTGGGTGAGATCATTCGGCTGTATGACCGCAAAAACAGAAATTGCAATACTGGCAGTTCCAAACTTTATATCGCCCAACGGTGACGGAGTCAACGATACCTGGATGATCAGAGGAATTCAGGCTTACAAAGGTGCGACCATCAAAATATTTGACCGTTTCGGAAAAGTATTTGTGGACAGAAAACTTGAAGCCGGTTATGAATGGGACGGAAAATATATGGGCAGGGTCGTTACATCTGATGATTACTGGTACATCATACAGATTCCGGCAACCGAACTGACGCCTGCACAGAAATTTGTAGGTCATATTTCGGTGAGGAACCAGTGATGACTGTTAAAATTGAATTGATCAAAAGGATTTGTCGGCAGCGGCAAATCCTTTTGACTTTAAGTCAGAAACAGATATTTTAAGTCGGATCGGATAAGCACCGAACAGCTTTTTTAAAGATTCGAAACAAAATATTTTGATTGGTTTCGAAAAATCTTTGTAGATTCGAAACCGGAATAATTTTGAAATGATTTTTAAACGTAATTCAGACCAATAAAAACTGCCGTCGCCGGCAGTGCACCAAAAATCGGATGCATTTTAAAATATATTGGCAATATTGACGTTTAGACAAAGAGAAAGAAATTTATGAGAAGAAATTTATTTACTGTAATCCTTGTATTCGTATCCGTACAATTATTTTCTCAGGAAGGGATGCCGTTTTACAATCATTATCTGGTAAGTGATCCGTATTTGATCAACCCTTCATACGCAGGCCAGGATCCCGAAATATTGAGTCTGACAGCAACACACAGAAACCAATGGTCAAATCTGCCCGAAAGTCCTAACACTCAGACATTGAGTGTTCATGCCACCGTGGTTGACCGACTGGCTTTTGGTGTTTATCTTTTCAACGACCAAAACGGTCTGTCGAGTCTGAGAGGGATCAATGCTTCGGCTGCTTATCACATTCCGATCAATCCGAGAAGAGACTACAGAGACGATGAACAGGAGGATTTGTTCTCTTTTGGTTTGTCTTATAATTTCTTTCAGCAAAAACTCGACAAAGACAGAATCATCGTCAACGATCCGAGTGACCCGCTGCTTGACGATCCAACCTACAATCTGAATTATTTTAACCTTGGTGCTTCATTCAGATATTTTGGCGCATTTGGCGGTGTTGCGGTTAACAATATTCCGCTGGTTGACAATGAAGCAGTTGCAAACGGAGTGGAACCGATTCCGACCTGGTACAACTTTTTGGTCGGTTATCAGATCTTTGTATCGGACAAAATCCATATTGATCCTTCGGTGGTAATGAATCTCGGTTCAAATTCAGCCCGAAAATTTGATTTGAATCTGATGACCCATTTCTCATTTGGAGATTTCCAGCAGGGTGTCGATTTGGGTGTATCTTATCGTCAGGACATTGACAAAAACGGATCTCAGGGTCTGAGCATTTCGCCGGTAATGAAACTCAAAATCGGTGAACTGAGACTGGGCATGTCTTATGACATCGGTCTTTCGGACATTGCAAAAGAAGCCGGAAACGGAATACTGTTCAGTCTTGGTTATAATTTCGGAAATCCGTTTGATCCCGATTTCAGATAACAATTTGTATTTTTTATTTAATTTTACAAAACCTCAATCAGAGGCAATACCATATTGATTCAAAATGAAAAAAATCCTTATACTGGCCGCAACGGTCTTAATCATCGGCTGTAATTCAAAACCTCAGCCGGAAGAAACAACAGAAGTTCAAACAGAAAAAACAACAGAAATGGAAAACAACAATCAACAGGGCACAGCCATCACTTTTAAGGGAAACACCATCCACACCGTCGGAAGTCTCCCCGCAGTCAATACACAGGCAGAAGATTTTACGCTGGTTGCAAATGATTTGTCAGAAAAATCATTGAACGATTTCAAAGGAAAAAATGTAATCCTCAATATTTTCCCGAGTCTTGACACAGGTACCTGTGCGGCTTCGGTCAGAGCATTCAACCAAAAAGCGACTTCGCTTGGCAATACCGTAATTCTTGGGATTTCAAAAGATCTTCCTTTTGCGTCGGGCAGATTCTGTACAGCCGAAGGAATCGAGAATGTGATTACTTTGTCAGATTTCAGAAGCGATTTCGGACATCAGTACGGAGTGGAACTGGCGGACGGACCGCTGAAAGGACTGTTGAGCCGGGCGGTGATCGTGATCAATCCGGAAGGAAAGATAGTGTATGAGGAACAGGTGGCTGAGCTGACAGAAGAGCCGAATTATGAGGCAGCACTGGCTTCGCTCAATTAAAAAGTAATTTTCAACAAAAATTTAAAACCCGGCAGTTGTTGAGATTGTCGAGTTTTTTGTTTTGCTTGAAATTCTGATTGTCAAATGTTTTGTCACAGATTTTGGTTGGCTTCGCGCCAAAATCAGCGCCAAAACAAAAAGATTGTGTTCTAATCATCGTCGGCAATATTAATGAATTGATATCCAATTTTAAGAAATCAATAAAAAGTCAATTTGTCTGAGCAAATCATTCAAAAAAGAATTTTTAATTGCTAATATTATTGCCGTCGGTTTCAACCGACGGAGAAAAGGATTATCCCATCAGGATGGGCTTCAGCCCCATTGCAATGCTGGCATATCACAAATTGTACATAAGGCTCAGAGAAGCCAAAAAGTTAAGCCAATACTCTCCCCGGGACATTATTAAACGATCCAAATCCATATACAAACTAAAAATGAAAGATGAATGGATGACCTCCGAAATAACCAAAAAAGATCTGAAACTTTTTAACCAACTCGGGATAGACTACCTAAATAATCGGAGTTAGGGTTTAATTCAAAAAAAAACAATAGGTTTCGGCAATATTAGACCTCTGTTTAAATTTCACAGAAAAATAATTGCAATAAAATTTAAACAGGGTCTAAATCGATTTTCTGACAAACACTTTTTTGATTCCTTCAATGACCAGAAAACAAATGATTCCCGCAACCAGACCGATCAAAGCTTCTTTTGCAATTACCGGAAAACCTTTTGGGAAATTTTCAAAAATATGGGTCTGATGAACAAAGATTCCGCCGGCGACCAAAATCAGCGCAATCGTGCCGACAACGCCCATCAGCCGGATGATATAAGGCAGCAGTTTTACAAGCGAGCGACCGATTGCTGCAAGGAATCCTTTGTTTCTTGAAATCCGGATCAGACCGTGACCCGCATCATCCATTCTTACAATCAGCGCAACGATTCCATACACGCCCACTGTGGCGACCAGCGAAACCACCGCGACAGTTCCGATCTGAATGTAAATTGATTTGTCCAAAACAGAGCTCAGTGCAATGATGACGATTTCGATCGATAAAATGAAATCTGTGATGATCGCAGACTTTATTTTTTGTTTCTCGGTAACCGGATTGTCTTCCTGTTTTTCTGTTTTGATATCTTTTTTATGTTTTTTTGAATGAAACAGATAATGAACGATTTTTTCGATTCCTTCATAAGCCAGATAAAATCCGCCAATGATCAGCACGATCTTTATTGCAGCCGGAAAAATAAAATTCAGAAAAAGGACAATCGGAATGATGATGAGTTTGTTCAGAAATGAACCTTTTGTGATAGCGATCAGAACCGGAATTTCTCTTGAAGACACAAAACCGCTTGCTTTTTCGGCATTGACTGCCAAATCGTCGCCGAGCACACCGGCTGTCTTCTGGGTGGCAACTTTTGCAGCTGCCGACACATCGTCCATCAGTGCTGCGATATCGTCCAAAACTGCAAAAATTCCTGAAGCCATCCGCTGAAATTTGAGTGTTTATTTTCGTTTGTATCTGTAATCTCCCTCTTCGTACAATTCAATCGGCAGACCGTCCGGATCTTTGAAAAATGTAAACCGCTTTCCGGTGTATTCGTCTGTCCGTATCGGTTCCACTGTGTAACTGTGTGAATTAATCCTTTCGATTTCTGCATCAAGATCATTCACTTCAAAGGCGATATGTCTCAAACCGCAGGCCTCGGGTTCGGTCAGCCGTTTTGGCGGATTTGGAAAAGAAAAAAGTTCGACGATATAATTTCCGTTCAGCGACAAATCGAGTTTGTTTGAATGTCTGTCTTTCCGATAAACTTCACGAATGATTTCCAGACCGAGCACTTCTGTATAAAATTTCTTTGAAACTTCATAATCAGAACAGATGATCGCGATATGATGAACCGATTTCAGCATTCAGACAATTGGGTTTTCTCTTTTCAATCTGAAGATAAATATAAACAAAACCATGATCAGTGCATACGACAGCGGCCACAAAATATTTCTTTCGCTAAAGTCGAGAAAGGTTTTGTCCATCAGCCGGAATGTGATGAATATGCTTACCACCGCCACCGCCGAATTGACCAGTTTGACTTTGAGAATTCCCCAGTCCAAAGGTGCAAAATTCAAAAATGCAACCATGGCAGCTACCGCCGGAATCGAAAGCAGCAGACTGGTTGAAAGCACCACGATATACACATACCAGTAATCCTTTCCCGGATCGTCGATCGCAAAAGCGGCAATAGGTGCAAAAACCATTGTCAGCAGCCAGACTTTGAGTATATAGAATAAAATTCTCATTTTTAATTTTTAATTCCTTCCAGTTTGAAGAGAAATGAATATTCAAGCGCAGTCTCTTTGAGCGATTCAAATCTTCCCGACGCACCGCCGTGTCCCGCATCCATATTGGTTTTGAGCAGCAGCAGATGATGATCTGTTTTCAGGTCTCTGAGTTTTGCCACCCATTTTGCAGGTTCCCAGTACTGAACCTGTGAATCATGCAGACCGGTGGTCACCAGCAGATTGGGATAATCTTTTTTCTCGATATTGTCATAAGGCGAATAAGATTTCATATAATCGTAATATTCCTTCTGATTTGGATTTCCCCATTCGTCATATTCGCCGGTGGTCAGCGGAATGCTGTCGTCGAGCATGGTGGTCAGCACATCAACAAAAGGAACCTGAGCCACAATACCGTTGTACAGTTTGGGTGCCTGATTCATCACCGCGCCCATCAGCAGGCCGCCGGCAGAACCGCCCATCGCATACAGATGTCTGGCCGAAGTATAATTGTTTTCGATCAGATAGCTTGAAATATCCACAAAATCATTGAAAGTATTTTTCTTTTTCAGCAGTTTCCCGTCTTCATACCAGGGTCTGCCCAATTCCTGACCGCCTCGGATATGTGCGATCGCATAAATAAATCCTCTGTCGAGCAGGCTGAGTCTCGGAATGCTGAAATAAACATCCATATTGATTCCGTATGAACCGTAGCCGTACTGAAGCAAAGGTGTGTCGGGACCGATTTTCAGATCTTTTCTGTAAACAATCGACACCGGAACTTTTACGCCGTCTCGTGCAGTTACCCAAATTCGTTTGGTTTCATAATCGTCTTTGTTGAAATTGCCCAAAACCGGCTGTACTTTTTTGACTTCAGAAGTTTTGTTCTTCATATTGAAGTCGATCACCGAACTCGGCGTAGTCATCGAAGTATAACCGACTCTCAGTATATCCGTGTCAAATTCGGGATTTCTGCCGATTCCTGCGGTATAAACTTCTTCTTTGAACGGAAGAAAATAATCTGTCTTTCCGTCCCAGCTTCTGATATTGATTCGGGTCAGTCCTTCAAATCTTTCTTCAAGTGCCAGATAATCCTTGAAAATTTCAAAATTTTCAATAAACACTTCCGGCCGGTGAGCGATCACATCTGTCCAATTGTTTTTCTCGGTTTTGTCAACCGGCGTTTTCATCAGTTTGAAATTGGTCGCCTTGTCTTTGTTGGTCAGTATGTAAAAATCATTTCCGTAATGTTCTATGCTGTACTCCAGATTTCTTTCTCTCGGCTGGATGATTTTAAATTCATCATCCGGATGGTCAGCTGCCGTAAAACGATATTCGTCCGAAACCGTACTGCTGCTGCCGATGACGATGTATTTTCTGGATTTGGTTTTGAAAACAAAGGTGTCAAAAGTATCGTCCTTTTCTTCAAACACCAATTGGTCTTTGCTCTGATCGGTTCCCAGTTTGTGTTTCCATATTTGGAATGCTCTCAGTGTCTCGTCCTTTCGGGTATAGAAAAGTGTTTTGTTGTCAGCTGCCCAAACCGAACCGCCGGTGGTATTTTCAAGTTTGTCAGAAAGCAGTTTTCCGGTATTCAGATCTTTGATTCGGATGGTATAAATCCTTCTGCTGACGGTATCGACTCCAAAAGCAGCCAGCTGATTGTTTTCGCTGATATTCACACCTGCCAGATTGTAAAAACTGTGTCCTTTAGCCATCTCGTTGACATTGAACATGATTTCTTCCCTGGCATTCAGACTTTCTTTTTTTCGGGTATGGATCGGATATTCGCTGCCGGTTTCATAACGGCTGATGTACCAGTAACCGTTGAGTTTAAACGGTACCGATTCATCGTCTTCTTTGATTTTTGATTTGATTTCCTGATACAGTTTTTGCTGTAGCATTTCTGTATCTTTCATCATTTCGTCGGTATATTGATTTTCGGCATTCAGATAATCGATGACTTTTTGATCTTCTCTTTGATTGAGCCAGAAATATTCGTCGATTCTTACATCGCTGCCTTTGATCAGTTTTTTTTCAATTTTTTTTGCGCGTGGTGCTTCCATCTGCTGTGCGTTTAACAGCACAAATGTACACATTGTGAAAACAGCGGCTGTAGTGATTAATTTCATAATAATTATTGGAATAGGTTAATTTATTTTGCTGAATTCTTCGGTTTTTGATTTTCCGTTTTCGATGAAATCTATTGCCAGACTGCTGCCGTCATAAAATCCGGTGGTGGTATATTTTTCCTTTGAACCAAGAACTGTCACCTGATAAACACCGGCTCTTGAGGATGGTTTGAGCTGTGCAATCATTGATGAAGTTTCTTTGTCGATCAGCAAAAAAGAATTGTTTTTCATTTCGACCAGATAAACCGAACGCTTGCTGTTTTTGAATTCAATTCCCATATCGGGCGTGAAATCCATCGGCGGATCAACAGTAGTAACTGCAGCTTCGCTTGGTGCCTGATTTTCGACGGTACCTTTGCCGATCAGAGCTGCCATTTCAGACGGCTTGTATGCACCTGCCTGTCTGATTGCCAAACGCATGGCCTCCTGATAACCTTTGTCGTATTCTTTGATTTTTGAAACGCCTTCATAACTGCCGACCACATTTCCTTTGCAGTCTGTAAATTTCAACTCCAAAGCATTTTTTAGGAATTTGTTGAGTTTGAATACATCGGCATTCAGTACCAGGCAATAATTGTTTTTTGCTTCTTCAGGCCAACTGGCGGATATTTCGTTCAGCACTGTATAATCGTTTTTATTCAGCAACTGTTTCAGATAATAATTCAGCTGATACTGGTTTTCATCGAAATCCGAAAAGGTTTCGGGCACTTTGATGTATTTGTAATCATTCAGCCTTTGTGAGTGTCCGAAGCTGAATGACAGCAAAAATGCGAGTAAAATCAGATTTTTCATAATCTATTGTTATAGAATTCAAAAATACATAAAATTATGCGGTTTGAATTTCCGAATTGTCGAAAGAATTTTAGTTTTCAAAATGGCTGCCTGATAATTTTTGAATCATCAACTTTCAGCGTAATTTTACGCATCCAAAAAAATACAGCTATGAAATTTTTTATTGACACCGCAAATCTGAACGAAATCAAGGAAGCACACGACCTGGGCGTACTCGACGGTGTGACCACAAACCCTTCGCTGATGGCGAAAGAAGGAATCACCGGAAAGAAAAATATACTGAATCATTATCTTGAAATCTGCAAAATCGTTGACGGAGATGTCAGCGCAGAAGTGATTTCGACCGATTTTGAAGGAATGGTTAAAGAAGGGAAGGAACTGGCAAAACTCGATGATAAGATTACGGTCAAAATTCCGATGACAAAAGACGGTGTGAAAGCCTGTAAATATTTTTCGTCAAACGGAATCAAAACCAATGTGACATTGGTGTTTTCTGCCGGTCAGGCACTGATTGCGGCTAAAGCAGGCGCAAAATATGTTTCACCGTTTTTGGGGCGGTTGGATGATATTTCAACCGACGGTCTGAATTTGATCGAAGAAATCAGAATCATTTATGACAATTATCTGTTCGACACCAACATTCTGGCAGCATCCATCAGACACCCGATGCACATCATCAATTGTGCAAAAATAGGAGCTGATGTGGTGACTTCGCCGCTTTCTTCGATTTTGGGACTGATGAAACATCCGCTGACCGATATCGGACTTGAGAAATTCCTGTCGGATTATAAAAAGGGAAATAAATAGTCAGCCTTAAAAAATTAAACTGATCAGATAAAAAAACTGAGAAATCCGTCCGGATTTCTCAGTTTTATTTTTCGTTAAAATCAATAAGCACAACGGGTTAATAATATTTAAATTATTTCTTGTCCTGCAGGCCAAATACTTCTTTCAGCAGAGGAGTAGTCCTCAAACCGATATTGTTTCTGATTCCTTCTTCTTTTTGGGCAACCATTTTGAAAACGCCGTTGATCGCCTGCTGGGTAACATAAGCATTCAGATCTGTGGTTACGGTTTTGCCGGTAAAATTATTGTACTGGGTGATGATCTGTTCCCAGATATCATCAGCACCGACTTTGCCCAGTGAATTTTTAACCTTTGGCTGAAAAGCTGTAAAAAGCTGGGGTGAAGTTTTGTTTTCGAGATAAGCGGTTGCCGCATTGTTGTTGCCGAGCAGTATTCCCTTTGCATCATTAAAAGTCATTCCCATAATTGCATTTTTAAAGATCGGAGCAGCTTCAGTAACCGCATCTTCTGCCGCACGGTTCAGCAGTTTCAGACCTTCGTCCGCCAGACTGCCCAGCCCGATGCTTCTCAGTGTTCTGTCCACCGTTTGAAGCTCTTCGGGCAGCAGAATTTTGGTCATACTGTTTTTAAAAAATCCGTCTTTTTTGCCCAAAGTCTGTACACCGTCCTGCACTCCGATTTCGAGCGCCTGTTTCAGTCCCTGCGAAATTTGATAGCCTGAAACTCCGCCGATACCTTCACCGGTTCCGGTTGGAATCTGACTTGCAATCTGCTGCATTTCTTCACAGCCGGTAAATGCGAATCCGGTCAGTCCGAGTAAGATGAGTAATTTTTTCATATCTGTTTTTTTTAATTGTTTCTGACATTGATATGTCCTGAAATTTTCTGATTTTCATCCAAAGTGATGATGTACCAATAAGTTCCCGACTGAACCGGACTGCCCATATACCGTCCGTCCCAGATGACTTCTGCCAAATTGATTTTCCGATCAACAAACATTTTTCCGTAACGGTCAAAAATTCTGATGCTTGCATCCGGAAACTGACTCATTCCTCTGATTTTCCAATCATCATTGAATCCGTCGCCGTTGGGTGAAATAAAATTTGGAACATTGAAATAAGTGAAATTAAATTTCTCGGCATAACAGCCAACCAGATCTCTGACATACACTTCGAAATCATCAGGTTTCAAACCGTAGAAAACCGGTGAGCTCTGCCAGAAAATTCCGTCAAGCGAATATTCGTAATTTCCTGCAGGCGAAACCTGAACCGTTACCGACTGATCCGAATTGAAAACCACATTTGTAATCACCGGTTCGCCACCGTTGACCACTTCAAACGGAAGTATGAATGTGCAACCGTTCAGGTCGGTTACGGTCACCGAATAATCACCCGGCAGACTGACCGAAATTTCATATCCGTCAAGCGGCTGATCGATATCTTCGCCCTGAAGACCGTTCCAGTGATAACTCGTAAATTCATCGGGTATGCTCAAAACCACAAAAGTTCCTTTGCAAAAAGCGACATAATCTTCATAATCCACATCTGCTTCCGGAATTTTCAGATTGAGAATCGAAGTTCCGTAACAATCCTGAACACCGTCATCCACCCGTACATAAACTGTTTTGTTTTCTGAAATTGAAATTATGGACGGAAGCGGATTCTGGTTGTTTTGCAAATCCTCCGGATTATTATAAAATTTGATATTCACATTCGGATCCGGATTGATTGAATTTTTTGCTTCGTCCAAATTGAATTCTGCCAAACCGGTTTCTGCATCCCTGCATTCGGTCAGACTGCTGTTTGCGGCATCAGGAGCAACACTGATGATGATGTGAACAGGAATGATATAGGTGATATTCTGAGTGGATTCGTGCACCCTGATATAAACATAGGCATCCTGATATGCAATCGGATTGGTGAAAGGGTCGTTCAGCGGATTGTTGCCGCTCGCTGCATCCGCCTGACTTCCGTGATAGCTGATCTGAATATTGAGTCCTTCGTGATAACCTGCAGCGCCCCACCATTGGTTTGCATTGCTGCCGGCCGGCCGTTCTTTGATGACCGTTCTTTCCATGGTTTCGAGATTGATTTCATAAAGAAAATCAACCGTATTTCCATAAAGCCTTCCGTATTCTGCCGCCAGTCCAAAAGTTCCGGTTTCGATTTTCCCCATATCCTGATGGCTCACATACACATTGTCGGCACCAAGTGTAACTTTGAGCAGATGGTCTTTTCCGTCGGGCATCGTCCAGGCGACATACATAAAGTTGCCAATCTGTACAAAATCTCCGCTTGCATTCCCGATTCCGAAGTCATGCCACAGATAAAAATTGGTGATGTCATCCGGATCTGATCTGTAAACTTTGCTCGTCCAGCCGCCTTCATACAAATGGTCGAGATGGTCAAATGAAAGCGCAAGTACAGTCTGTCCGTTGGAATGAATCTGACCCAAAGTCTGATAATTGCAACTGACCGGATCCACTTTTTGAAGCACTCCGTTTTTTCGGCTGACATAAAGGTCTTTCTGACTGTTGAAAGCAATGTCGTAATAACCGCCTGCACCGTCGGTATCACCGCAAACCGGAACCACCTGAGGGTTGTCGTACAGTTGGATGATTTTCTCAATTCCTCTGTGCGCTTTGGTTACATAGATTTCGGGTGATTCATTGAATTCCGACAATACATCCAATGCATAATTCTGAAACTGACTGAATGGAATGCTGACAAATCCGTCACCGTCATGATCGCAGACACTCAATTCTTTGGTCGGTGTGATGATTTGTCCAAATGAGAGCCCGAAAAGGCAGATAAACAAAATTAAAAAATTGAGTTTAAACAAGGCTGTAGTTTTTTGAACTGCAAATTTCGGAAAAATTGAACGGACGGACTTTAGAAAAATAAAAAAACCGGCTGAGAAAGCGCCGGTTTTATATGATTTTTAACATTCGGTAAGATCAAAGACCGAATTCCTGTTTGATTTTATCAACCGCATCAAGTTTTTCCCAGGTGAAGAATTCAAGATTGTGAAATGTTTTTTCATCCTTGGTTCCCTTGTTAAAAGTCTTGTCAGCCACATAAAATTCTCTGCCCATATGTCCGTAAGATGCAGTTTCCTGATAAATCGGATTTCTCAATTTCAAATGCTGTTCGATTGCGTAAGGTCTCAAATCAAACAGTTTGCTGACTCTTTCTGCGATTTCGCCGTCAGTGAGATTTACTTTTGAACTGTTGTAAGTGTTTACATAAATACCGATTGGTTTTGTCACTCCGATCGCATAAGAAATCTGGATCAGGATTTCGTCTGCCACACCGGCTGCCACCATATTTTTTGCAATATGTCTGGCTGCGTATGCACCGCTTCTGTCAACTTTTGACGGATCTTTTCCGCTGAAGGCTCCGCCGCCGTGAGCGCCTTTACCACCATAAGTATCAACGATGATCTTTCTTCCGGTCAGTCCGGTATCACCGTGCGGTCCGCCGATTACAAATTTTCCGGTCGGATTGACGTGGTATTCGATTTTGTCATTAAAAAGTTCCTGGATTTCCATTTTTTGTTTTTGAAAAACTCTGGGAATCAGGATTTCTTTTACATCTTTTTCGATTCTTGCCTGCATTGCTTCGTCGCTTGCAAAATCGTCGTGCTGGGTAGAAACCACTATGCTGACAATGCGGATCGGTTTGTTGTCATCCGAATATTCAATGGTTACCTGAGATTTTGCATCAGGTCTCAGATAGGTCATTTTTAATTTTTCTTTTCTGATCAGCGACAATTCTTTCAGGATCGAATGGGCGAGATCAAGTGCAAGCGGCATATAGTTTTCGGTTTCATTGGTTGCATAACCGAACATCATTCCCTGGTCTCCGGCGCCCTGTGATTCGGCTCTTGCTTCAAAGTCGATTCCCTGTTCATCTGCTTTGTCAACCCCTCTGTTGATGTCGGGCGACTGTTCGTGGATGGCGGAAAATACGCCGCAGGAATTGCCGTCAAACATATACTCGCTTTTGTTGTAACCGATATTGTTGATGACTTCTCTGGCTATATGCTGTACGTCCAAATACGCTTTTGATTTGACTTCACCCGCCAAAACTACCTGGCCGGTGGTCACCAGTGTCTCGCACGCAACCTTTGATTCGGGATCTGCTGCAAGAAAATTATCGACCAACGCATCAGAAATCTGGTCTGCTACTTTGTCCGGATGTCCTTCAGAAACAGATTCTGAAGTAAATAAATAAGGCATAATTAAATTTTTTAAATTGAGAGGAAAATTTGTTTGAAGTATCCTGTTTTAGCAATTTTTTAATGAGGCTGCAATCAGACAAATCCTTCCTCTTTGGGTTTGTGGCTGCAAAAATAAGCAGTTTTATACAATTTGGAAATGATTTGTCTGATTAATTTTGAAATTATAGAATCCCCAATTTTTTCATGCAATCTTTCATTTTCATGTATGTTCTTTCAATATTGTCGTCCAAACCGATTGAAAATCTGATCAGACCTTCTGACAGACCCATCTCTTTCTGTTCTTCGATCGGTATTTCGCTCGATGTCGAAGTGCCGGGCGCGCTGAACAGTGTTTTGTAAAAACCGAGACTGACCGCGAGATAACCCAGGTTTTCGGTTTGCATCATTTCCATCAGTTCATTGGCTTTGTCGAGTGTTCCAGTGTCAAGTGCCATCATGCCGCCAAAACCGTATTCGGGATTGTGGATTTTTTTGATCAGCTGATGATGCGGATGACTTTCCAATCCGGGATAAATCACTTTCAGTCCGTCTTTTTCAAAAGCATTTGCCAGAAACATTGTATTTTGACTGTGTTTTTTCATACGGATATGAAGCGTTCTCATATTCTTCATAATGCTTGCTGCCCTCATGCTGTCCATCGTCGGGCCGAGCAGCATAACAGCACCGTCGTTGACACTTCTCAGCTGATCGATGAAATCCTGACTTCCGCAAATCACACCGCCCACCGTGTCGCTGCTTCCGTTGATAAATTTTGTAAGACTGTGTATGGTTACATCTGCACCCAAAATTGAAGGTGAAATCACCATTGGCGAGAAAGTGTTGTCGATCACCAGTTTGAGTCCGTGTCTTTTTGCAATTTTGGAAAGTCCTTCAATATCGGAAACTTCAAGCAGCGGATTGCTCAGTGATTCGCAGTAAAGCACTTTGGTATTGGCAGTAATTGCATTTTCAACTTTATCCAGGTCTGTGGTGTCCACAAAATGAGTTTTTATATTCAGTTTGACCAGAAAATTCTTCATAAAAGCATAAGTTCCGCCATAAACGGTTCTGCTCGATACGATTTCATCACCACTCTGACAAAGCTGCAGCAGTACCGAAGTGATGGCTCCCATTCCGGATGCGGTTACATTTGCTGCTTCAGTATTTTCGAGCGCTGCCAATGCCTGACCGAGATACAGATTGCTCGGCGAACTGTGTCTTGAATACAGATAACAGCCGTCGGTATTTCCTTCGAAGGTATCAAACATGGTTTTGGCAGAGAGAAAGGTATAAGTGGATGAGTCTGAAATTGACGGGTTTACGCCTCCAAATTCTCCGAAATACTGCAGATCCTGAATCCTGTCTGCCGGATTGTGCTTTTCCATATTTTTAATAAATTTAATTGGCGAATTAAAGGTAATAATTAATAAAAATCAATGAATCATTGAAAATTCAGATAATTATTCTAAAATTTATAACATAACTTTATATTATTCTGAATTTAATGAATATTTTTACAAAACGATTAATAGTTTTCAGAAATGAATTTGGATAAAAATGATTTCAGGATTTTGAATCTGCTTCAAATCAATTCAAAAATGACCAACAAACAGTTGTCGCTTGAATTGAATCTGTCGGCTACTGCGGTATATGAAAGAATTAAAAAACTGGAAAAATCGGGAATTATAAAATCTTATACGGCGGTACTCGACCGCAGGCTGCTCGGTCGGGAGCTGATGGTTTTTACGCATGTAAAACTCGAGCGGCATTCCAAACAGAATATTTCGGATTTTGAATCTCAGATCACCGGATTTGATGAAGTCCACGAATGTTATCATGTGAGCGGTGATTCTGATTATATTTTGAAGATGACTTTCAGAGATATGGATGAATACAGGGAATTCATTGTGTCAAAACTCACTTCGATTCCAAGTATCGGAAGCACCTACAGTATTTTTGTAATAAATGAATTAAAAAGTGTGTCGATTTATAAATTTGATTAAATTTACCCTTTAAACCCCTTAAAAAAAGGGGGATTTTCCCCCCAGACGGTATTTAAACGAAAGTATCTTTGCAAACAAACAAATTAAATTTTTAAATATGGACGACAATACTCTACCAACCGGAATGATTTCGGTATCGAAAGGAGCAGAGATGGAAGATCTCTACAAACAGGAATTTTATTCAACGGTCAATCTTACCATGGCAAAAAAGATTCCGGGCTACAGCGGTGCGATGAGATCAATATGCTTTGATCTTGCAAATCTTAAAAGATACATCAAATATGTTGAGGATTATGCCGTAACCAAAGGTCATACAGGACTTGGCTTTAGAATATATCTCGGAGCCGAGGTAAAATTGGGCCAGGACGGACTGGTGGCTCCAAGACAAACCGTTTTCTTTGTTCCAACATGCAGGATTAATTCACCAACTTCATTTACAAACGAGAATATAACAGGCATTGAAAGACTGGATTTCGGTTGGGGCGACATTCCGGATTCAGTAAACTCTGATACGGGAACACCCTAAAAAAAGAATGTGAGAGAATAGTATGGATTGGATGTATCTGTTATCAAGACCTTTTTTGATAATCCAGTTGCTTGCCTGTATTGCGGCAATTTTTTATTGGAAAAATTATAAAAGCACACCATTGTGGATTTTTCTTCCGCTGCTGATCTATACCTTTGTTAATGAAGTATCGGTAACTGTGCTTATGAAATCCGGTGTGATTAACAGCCCCAGAATATTCTATAATGTTTATTCGGTTATTTCATTTCTGGCTTATCTGTATTGGTTTGACAAAATCCTGAAATTAAAATATTGGAAATGGGTGGTGCTGTTGATTTTCTTTGTTGCGATTGGATACGACTATAGTTTACACGGTGTCATTAGACAGTTTTTCAAAATGGGTTTGGTGGTACAGTCAATTATATTGCTTTTATTTTCAGTAATCTATTATATTCGGCTATTGAAAGAGGATAAAGTAATTAATTACCAAAAAGTCCCTGAATTTTGGTTTATTATGGGATTGTTGACTTTTTATATCGCATTTACGCCTTTGCAGTTGGTTACCGGCATTGGCCTCGATATTGGAAGGGCATATAGTGTAGCAATAATTGTTTTGAATTTCATTCTGTATGGGTGTTACATTATAGGATTCTATGTTACTTCAAAATGAGGAAATATTATTTGTTATTTTCGGAGTCATGGTACTCGTACCGATTTCGATGGTGATTTTATTTCTTGTATTTAACAAACGAAAAAACAAACTCTTGAGAGAACAGGCAGAAGTGAAAAGGCAGTTTGAAAAAGAACTGGCTGAGTCTCAGGTTGAGATTAGGGAAGAGACGCTGAGGAATATCAGTTGGGAGCTGCATGACAACATAGGTCAGCTGATTACGCTTGCCAAAGTTTATCTTCAAAATTCAGAAAATGATTCCGAAAAAATCAACGAATCGGTTGAAATCATCGGGAATGCACTGAATGAAGTCAGGGCGCTGTCACGATCGATCAATCCGGAGAGTATCAGAAAAATGGGTCTGATCGAATCGGTCAACAATGAAATGAGCCGTTTCAAGAGGATGAAATTTATGAAAATTGATTTTCAGGTCAAAGGAGATGTGCTCGATATCCCAAATAATCAGGAAATCATTATCTTTAGGATTCTTCAGGAGTTTTTCTCAAATACATTCAAACATTCGAGAGCGACTGAAATGAATTTGGAGTTTTTATACGGATCTGACAGTCTCTATATCAAATGCCGGGACAACGGAATCGGTTTTGACCAAAAAGGCTTTTATAACGGAATCGGACTGAAAAATATGAAGAACAGAGCAAAGCTGATTGATGCAAAATTAAAAATTGACTCTCAGTTGGGGAAAGGAACCGAATTAACAATTAAAAAGAATATTAAATGAAACATAAAGTAACCATAGTGGATGATCATACGCTGCTGTCACAGGCAATCGGAAATCTGGTGGATGGTTTGGATGATTTTGAAACCGATGGGATTTTTAAAAACGGTCAGGAAGTGGTGGATGCTTTGAAAGGAAAAAGGATAAGTCCCAAAATCATTCTGATGGATGTCCGTATGCCGGTGATGGACGGGATTGAAGCCACCCGGATTATTACAAAAACATATCCGAAAATACTGGTACTCGCACTTTCTGTAGAGACTGAAGAAAGAACCATCATCCAAATGCTGAAGGCCGGCGCAAAAGGATTTCTGAGCAAGGATATTCGTAAGGAACTTCTGTATCAGGCATTGACAGGTACACTGAAAGAAGGATTTTTTCATACCCAAAATGTTACCGATGCGCTGATTGGAAGTCTGAAACACAAGAATGAGGTCGAGGAATTAAAGGAAAGAGAAATTGAGTTTATCAAATTGGCGTGCTCTGACCTGACCTATAGAGAAATTGCCGTCAAAATGAATTGCAGTCCCAAGACGGTGGAAAATTACCGCGAAGCTGTATTCTCAAAACTCAATGCAAAAAACAGAATCGGTTTGGTACTCTTTGCCATCAAACACGGAATTTATGAATTGGAATAAATTCAAAATCCAAAAACAGAAAACCGCCGCTTTCATTTTGAAAGCGGCGATTTTTTTATTTGACCGGTGATGTTTCAAATCATCAGAGCGTTCCTCGTTTTTCCTGCTCTCTTTCGATGGATTCAAACAAAGCTTTGAAATTTCCTGCGCCAAATCCTCTCGCACCCATTCTCTGAATGATTTCATAGAAAAGTGTAGGGCGGTCTTCCACCGGTTTGGTGAAAATCTGAAGCAAATAACCTTCTTCGTCCGCATCAATCATGATTCCCAATTCATGGAGTTTTTCCATATCTTCCTTGAAATTCGGCAGATGTTTGCCCAATCGTTTGGGAACATTGTCGTAGTAATCTTGTGGCGGCTGCGACAGAAATTCCACACCTCTTTTTTTCATTTCTGTTACCGTTTTAATAATATCATCAGTGGAAACCGCCAAATGTTGAACACCTTCGCCTTCATAAAAATCAAGGTATTCCTCGATTTGAGAGCGTTTGTTTCCTTCGGCCGGCTCATTGATCGGGAATTTGATTCTTCCGTTTCCGTTGGCCATCACCTTGGACATCAATGCCGAATATTCGGTGTGAATCTGGGTATCGTCAAAGGAAAGAAAATTCACAAATCCCATCACATCTTCGAACCATTTTACCCAAACATTCATCTGGTTCCAACCCACATTTCCCACCATGTGGTCGATGAATTTCAGACCAACAGGCTCCGGATTGTAATCAGATTCCCATTTTTCATAGCCCGGCATAAACAGGCCGTTGTAATTTTTCCTTTCCGTAAATACAAAAACGGTTTCGCCATAACCGTAAATCCCGGATTGTACGATTTCTCCGGATTCATCCGAAGTCACTGCAGGTTCCATATATGGTTTTGCACCTCTTTTGATGGTTTCTTCAAATGATTTGCGTGCATCTTCCACCCAAAGTGCAATCACCTTGACTCCGTCACCGTGTTTTTTCACATGTTCGCCAATGGGCGAAGAGGAATTCAGTGCGGTGGTCAGAACCAGTCTGATCTTATCCTGTTTTACCACATACGAAGCACGATCCTTCAAACCGGTTTCCAGCCCGGCATAAGCATGCGACTGAAATCCAAATGCAGTTTTGTAATAATGAGTTGCCTGTTTTGCATTTCCAACATAGAATTCAACATAATCCGTACCCAGTATGGGCAAAAAATCCTGCGCGCCTTCAAATATTTTTTCGAGTCCGTACTCAACGCTTTTTAATCCTTCTGACATTTCTATTTGTGTTTATTGTTATTAATGATTTTACGATTCTGATTTGTAATATTTTGTTTCTCAGTTAATTGACTTAAACCAAAACTGACCACATCGCCCTGTGCATCACCGACAGAATTTTTCGATTGTACATATCCATCAAAGATACAAAACTAAATTAATTTGCCCGAAGACTTATTTTAAAAAATGTCCGGGAAAAGCTTTTTCCGGCTTCATTTTGAAAATATTCAGCAAAATCCAGGATTTCAGAAAGCCATAACCGTAACTGATAAATTGAATGGAAGTTGTAACAACTGCCAGAAAACCAACTTTGAATTTTTGATTTTCCATCGCTGAAAAAATAAAAACCAAAAAGAAATAAACCATATATCCAAAAGCTGGTATCAGCAACAGTAGATTTGCGGTTAAACAAAAATAAAAAACTGTGCACAAAATTGAAACCAATATCCCCAAACTGAAAACCGTCGGAAACCAAAAAGTGGTTTTTTTGAATTTCGGATGTCTTTGATTCAAAATCGGTCTTGCCACGCCAAACTGATAAACCTGATGTGCAAATTTTTTGATTGAAGTTCTTCTTTTGTGGTAAACAAAGGCTTCGCTGATCAGCTGGGTTTCAAAACCGTTTTCCCACAAAGTCATGCTCAAATCAGGATCTTCGCCCACCCTCAGATTCCCGAATCCGCCGGTTTTCTCAAATGCTTTTTTTGAAATTCCCATATTGAAACTTCTCGGCTGAAATTTGTCTACATGTTTTTTGCCGCCACGGATTCCGCCCGTTGTCAGAAATGAAGTCATCGAAAAAGAAATCGCTTTCTGCAAATTGGAAAAACTTTCGTCTGCTGCATCCGGTCCGCCATAAGCATCTGTGTAATTTTTTGTTAGCGCATTGCGAACGATTTTGATATAATTTTCAGGCACGATCGTATCCGAATCTAAGAAAATAAAGTAATCTCCGACCGCTTTTTCCATCCCGAAGTTTCTTGATTTCGCCGGACCTGAATTTTCTTTAAAGAAATAGTGGATTTTTAATTTCGATTTGAATTGATTAACAATATTTTCCAATGAATCTGGGGAACCGTCATCGACCACAATCACCTCAAAATCTTTGTCGGTCTGTTTTTCAAGACTCGACAATAATTCGGTCAGCTCGTCTTTTCGCTGATAAACTGCAATGATGATTGAGAAATTCAAATCTTTAAATTAATGTTTAACCGACTGCAAATTTTTCTGAATTATCTTCTCAGAAAATTCAGCTTTCAAGAACAAATCTAATTCAATTTTCTTTTCCGCTCACGATTTTCAATATAATCCAGAACTGCTTTTTTGGTGGTCAGCCAGTCGCGACTTTCTTTGAATGCGTCAATTTTCCCTTTTCTGGCCAACAGACTCAGATATTCCTGACTGTACGGAATTTTCTCATCCTCAACAATATTACCGATGGTTTCATACTCATCATAAGTATTATTCAAGGCACCCAGATAAATGTTCAGACTGCGTTCCAATGCCTGCAAAACGAGCAAAAGCAGTTTGGAATAATCGCCTTTGTTTGCCCGATTGAGCGCATCATAATATTTCTTCCGGTCATTTTTCAGGATAATGGCCGGCGGATAACCCGCTCTCATCAGCAGCAGATTGAAAACAAGCCGGACAGTCCTGCCATTGCCGTCAAAAAACGGATGAATCCACACAAATCTGTGATGAAAAAAAGTGGATTTTATGACAATATCTGACTCATCGGCATTGACCCAGTCAATGAGTTCAGTGATATATTCACTGACTTTCATTGCGTTTGGCGGAACGAAATTCGCACCTGAAATCCTGACACCCGAAGTTCTGAAACGCCCTGCAATTTCTTTTTCAATATTGTTCAAAACGAGTTCATGAACATTCAGAATGTCTTTTTCATCCAAAACGGATTCTATGGATGAAAGTTTTGTGATGTAATCGATGGCTTCCTGATGATTGATGGCTTCAAAATGTTCTTTCAGTGTTTTGCCTTTGACAGTAAATCCTTCTTCTATGACCATTTTGGTTTCATTCAGACTAAGTGTATTGCCTTCAATGCTGTTTGAATTGTAGGTCCATTCGAGCATAAGACTTTTTTTGATGCTTCTCAATGCATAGGTCGGAACAGGGCGTAATTCATCCAGTTCAGTCTTTTTCTGCTGAATTCTTTCGAGCTGTTTTTCCAGACCCTCAAAATAATATGGATATTCAAACCATTTCATTTTTCAAAGATACTTCTTTTTGTACTAATATCGGATAAATCTAAAATATTTTTATCCGATATTAAAGAATTAAACATAAAAAAACATTGCTGAAATTTAGAATTTCAGCAATGCCTTTTTATTGATTCTTTATAGTTTTAAGGATTTTTACATTCAGAGTAATCTACTGAGAAATTATAATTTTTATCACTAATCTTCTGGATATTTGGATTGGAATTATGGGCAGGTTTGTATGCTGCTCCCGTTCCCAAATCCACGCCAATACCTATTATTCCCCAAGAAATTACACTTAAAATAAAATTTCCTGTTCTAAAAGTTTTATCAAAAGTTTGAGTTTTTGGTTCGCAACCATCTTGTTTTACTTCAACATTCAACGGGCGATTCCTGCTGAAGAGACCATTAGCATTACCAACTCCCATTTTGTTTCCGTCAACATAGATTTCAGCATTTGGATGATCTTTTACAGTGATGTTTCCTGCATATTTACTTCCTCCAAACATAACACCGCAACTGCTAAGAGATACAGTGAATGCTATAATAATGGCAAATAATAAAATTTTTTTCATAGTTTTTATTGTTTTATTAAACTTAAAAAACAAAATTCCCACAATAAATCTCCGTTACCAATCAAAAAAATGATATTTTTACCAATCTTTTAATAATTGGATTTTTTATGTCATTTGGTAAGAAATTATTGGAACTTCGTAAACAAAAAGGATTGTCTCAGGAAGATTTAGCATTGGATTTGAATTTATCTCAATCCTCCATTTCCAATTATGAGTCAGGGCATACAAATCCCGATATTGCCGTATTGGAAAAAATTTCACAATATTTCTCTGTTCCAATTCAGGAATTACTGACCGATGAAAACCTGGTGTTTTATAATCATCAAAATTCAGGTGGACAAAATGGTTGCTTTTATGTAGTAAACAATCTTCCTGAAAAGCTCATCGAACAATATGAAGAGACAATAAAATCTTTAAAAGAACAGATTGCCGTTTTGAAGATTTTGGCAGAAAAGAAATAAAATTACCTCAAATCCAATTTCAACTTTAATTCATCTAATTGAGATTTGTCGATGGGCGAAGGCGCATCAATCATCACATCTCTGCCGGAATTGTTTTTCGGGAATGCAATATAGTCGCGGATGGTTTCGCTTCCGTCAAGTATGGAAACCAAACGGTCAAAACCAAAAGCGAGTCCGCCGTGCGGAGGTGCACCGAATTGGAATGCGTTCATCAGAAATCCAAACTGTTCCTGTGCCTGTTCTTTGGTAAAGCCAAGCAGTTCAAACATTTGAGACTGAAGTTTTTGGTCATGGATTCTGATTGATCCGCCGCCGATTTCATTTCCGTTCAGCACCATATCATAGGCATTTGCTCTGACTTCACCGGGATTGGTTGTCAGTTTTGATATATCTTCGGGTTTTGGCGAAGTAAACGGATGGTGCATGGCAAACCATCTTTTTTCATCCTCATCCCATTCCAAAAGCGGGAAATCCACCACCCAAAGCGGTGCGAATTCATCCGGTTTTCTCAGGTTGAGTCTTTCCGCAAGCTCCATCCTCAGTGCGCTGAGTTGTTTTCTGACATCGTTGGCATCACCGGCCATGATGAGCATCAGATCATTTTTCTGAGCATTCATCCTTTCGGCAAAACTTTTCAGATCTTCCTGCGAATAAAATTTGTCGGCAGAAGATTTGAAACTTCCGTCCTCATTCACCCGAGCCCAGACAAAACCTCTTGCTCCGATTTGCGGTCGCTGAATCCATTCCAGCAGTCGGTCGATGTCTTTTCGGGTATATGAATTCAGTGTCGGAGCAGAAATTCCGACCACCAGTTCTTCCTTGTCAAAAATTTCAAATCCTTTTCCTTTGGCCAGGTCATTGAGTTCATGAAATTCCATCCCGAAACGAATATCGGGTTTGTCATTTCCGTATTTTTTCATAGCTTCGGCATAGGTCATCCTTGGAAATTCACCGATTTCTATTTGGTGAACAGATTTGAGCAAATGCCGCATCAGGCCTTCAAAAACATTCAATACATCTTCCTGTTCCACAAAAGCCATCTCACAGTCGATTTGGGTAAATTCAGGCTGTCTGTCGGCTCTCAGGTCTTCGTCTCTGAAGCATTTGACGATTTGAAAATATTTGTCCAGACCGCCCACCATTAATAGTTGTTTGAAAGTTTGCGGAGATTGTGGCAAAGCATAGAATTCACCCGGATTCATTCTGGAAGGAACCACAAAATCCCTTGCGCCTTCAGGAGTTGATTTGATCAGAACAGGCGTTTCAACTTCCAGAAAATCCATGTCCGACAAATATTTTCTGACTTCCTGCGCAATTTTGTGTCTGAAAATCAATTTGTTTTTCACCGGATTTCTTCTGATGTCGAGATAACGGTACTGCATTCTCAGCTCTTCACCACCGTCTGTATTGTCTTCGATTGTGAATGGAGGAACCTTTGATTCGTTCAGAATTTCGATTGCTTCGACCAGGATTTCAATTTCGCCGGTAGGAATATTTGGATTTTTTGATTCTCTTTCAATCACAGTTCCGGTTGCCTGAATCACAAATTCACGACCCAATTTTGAAGCTTTTTCCATCAGTGATTTGTCGGTTCTCTGTTCGTCAAGAATCAATTGGGTGATTCCGTATCGGTCGCGTAAATCAATCCAGATCATAAAACCTTTGTCGCGAATGACTGAAACCCATCCGCTGAGTGTGACTTTCTGATTGAGATGACTGATATTTAATTCGCCGCAACTGTGTGTTCTGAACATTTTCTGAAAATTTGATTGCAAAGTTAAGTCAGAAATTCGACTTGGAACTCCGATTTTTGTCATGAATCAAAAAATGTATTAAAAAGTTGGGTTGATGATTCAGCTTTGATTGTCTGTAAAATCCTGAATCTTTTTTGCAATGATCGGTGCAGCCACCAATATTGCGATTGAAATCAGTGATTGTGCGGTTTTTCCGAGATTGAATTTTTTGGTTGCCTGATTCGATAAGAAATTTAATGAAGAATTTACATTTTCGCCCATAACCGAATTCTGAACCGCTGAATTCCTGTCGATTGAACCAAACAATTTGTTGACAGTTGAATACAAGAATCCTTCTTTGGCGCGCTGATCAGCCAAAGCCATCTTCATTTTCAGTTCTCTTTTGGCCTGTCTCAAATCGGCCAGATTGTCTATATGTTTAGTCTTCATCTTCTTCGCCTGAATTATCGATTGCATCCATTGCGGCTTCAACCGCCTTGTCGGTTATAAACAGCATAATCTTTTTTCTGAAAATCAGCAGTACTGCAAGCAATATAATATATACGACAACAAGTAAAAGAAATCCCATTCCGATGTTGTCAAACCAATTGCCGAGTAAAAAGCCGAATGCAAGACTTGCGGTAAAGAATACCAGCATCAGAAACATGCCAATCAAAACACCAAAAACTCCTGCCGACAGCATATTGCTGACAGAATCTACGATTTCGAGTTTTGCGTAGCTGATCCGGTTATTGATGTATTCTTTTAAGTCCTCAAACATAAAAAGGAATTTTATTCAAAAATAAGAAAATGCTGAGGATTAAACCCCAACATTTTCTTCAAATTCATCTTTCATTTCATGTGCTTTTTTTTTCAAATCGTCAGCACCTTTCTGAAGTTTACTTTTGACTTCTGCCAATTTTTCTTCCAGGTCCTTTCTGACTTTTTTTGCATGATCTGTAAGGTCACCGGTGTGTTTTTCCAATTCCTTTTTCAGCTTGTCAGCTTCTTTTTTCAATTGTTTTCTTGTTTCTTTTCCTGATTGCGGAGCCAAAAGCAATCCTGCTGCAGCACCTGCAGCCGCACCGATAAGAAGACCGGCCATTAATTTGAAAGCTCCATTTCCTTTTGCCATAATTTTTAATTTTAGTTAAAACTTGTTTCTTTAAATTTACGCTGTTAATAAGACAAAAACAATACCAAAAACTTTATCTTTACAACCGTTTTATAAAAATTGAATAAGTAATGCCACAACTTTCTTATAAAGGAGACCTGATGCCTTCTTCTCCGATCAGGAAACTGACTCCGTATTCCGATAAAGCAGAAAAAAGAGGAATCAAAGTGTATCATCTGAACATCGGCCAGCCCGATATTGACTCGCCGCAACCTGCGCTCGATGCAATCAGAAACGAGCCGTTCAGGGTGCTTTCATATACCCATTCAGAAGGGACAGCCGAGTATCGGACTGCACTTTCCGATTATTACAAAAACAGAGGACTTGAAGTTGAAAATTCTGATATGATCATCACAAACGGCGGATCGGAAGCACTTCTTTTTTGTTTTGGAATCATCTGCAATCCGGGTGATGAAATCATCATTCCCGAACCTTTTTATGCTAACTACAACAGTTTTGCGGTACAGAGCGGCGTGAAGATTGTTCCGATCCAATCAAAGATTGAAGATAATTTCGGATTGCCGCCCATCGAAACTTTTGAAGATAAAATTACAGAAAAAACCAAGGCAATACTGATCAACAGCCCGGGGAATCCGACCGGTTATCTGTATTCAAAATCAGAACTTGAAAAACTGAAAGAACTGGTGCTGAAACACGATCTGTACCTGATTTCGGATGAAGTTTATGCCGAATATGTTTATACTGACGAAGAATTTGTTTCTGTGCTGAGTTTTCCCGAACTCAAAGAGAATGCAATCATTATCGATTCTGAATCAAAAAGGTTCAGTATGTGCGGATTGAGAATCGGTGCATTGATTTCAAGAAATCCGGAGATCATCAAACGTGCATTGAAATTTGGTCAGGCACGTCTTTGTCCAAATATCATCAGCCAGTATGCAGCTGCAAAAGCGCATCAGAATGCAGGAACTTATTTTGATGAAAGCCGTGCAGAATACATCAGCAGAAGAGATCTTTTGGTGACCGAACTGAACAGGATTCCGGGTGTTGTCTGTCCGCATCCTCAGGGAGCTTTTTACTGTATGGTCGAACTTCCGGTGGACGATACCGAGAAATTTGCAATCTGGCTGCTCAACGATTTTGATCTGAACGGCGAGACTGTGATGATTGCGCCCGGAAACGGATTTTACAGCGATCCCGACAAGGTAAAGAATCAGGCGAGGTTTGCCTATGTACTGAAAAAGGAAGAATTGCAGAAATCTGTGGATATCCTCAGAGAAGCATTGAAAAAATATCCGGGTACGACCCGATAAGTGACAATTTGACAGTACACTTTTTTCGGTAAAATTCTGATCAATGGAGATTTTTGAAAATAAATCCTTAAAACCATACAATACTTTTGGGATTGAAGCCAATACCCGATATTTTGCGGAAGCTTATTCGGTTGATGAAATCAAGGAAATCATCGGTTGGGCAAGCCAAAAGAATCAGTTGATACTGCTGATCAACGGCGGAAGCAATATGTTGCTGACCAAAGATTGGGAAGGGATTACGATCAGAATTGATTTGAAAGGAATTGAAATTCTGAAAGAAGATGAAGATTGGGCCTGGGTCAAAGTTGAATCGGGCGAGAACTGGCATCAGTTTGTTTTGTGGACATTGAAAAATGATTTTGGCGGTCTCGAAAATCTTTCACTGATTCCGGGAAGAGCCGGAACCGCACCTATTCAAAATATAGGTGCTTACGGTGTTGAGATTAAGGACAGCATGACCGAACTGTCCGCACTTGAAATTTCAACTTTAAAAATCAGAAAATTCACCAATTCTGAATGTGAATTCGGCTATCGGGATTCTGTTTTTAAAAATGAATTAAAAGGAAAATATGTGATTCTGGATGCGACTTTCAGACTGTCCAAAAAGAATCATGTGCTGCATACCGATTATGGTGCAATCCTTTCGGAACTCGAAAAACTCGGTGTTGAAAATCCGACGATTCAGGATATCAGCCGTGCTGTGATTCATATCAGGGAACGGAAACTGCCGGACCCGGCTGAGATTGGAAATTCAGGCAGTTTTTTTAAGAATCCGGTGATTCCGGCTGAAGAATTTAAAAAATTAAAAGAAAAATTCCCGGAGATTCAGGGACACGAAAAGAACGGCGGTTTTAAGATAGCTGCCGGCTGGCTGATCGAGAAAGCGGGCTGGAAAGGAAAAAGATTTGGTGATGCAGGTGTTCATCAGAACCAGGCGCTGGTGCTGGTGAATTACGGAAATGCAACCGGAAAAGAGATTTATGATCTTTCACAAAATATCGTTGAAGATATCTACAGTAAATTTGAGATTTTACTCGAAAGAGAAGTGAATATCATCTGATTTTTACTGATTGACCCAGTTGGAGCCAAACACAGCGTTCAGCGCAGCGGTTTCTGTTCTGAATCTTTGATTCCCAAGCGAAATTCCTTTGAAACCATGTTTTTCTGCCAATTCGATTTCACCATTTGAAAAATCACCTTCGGGTCCGATCAAAATCAAATAATCGGTTTTCGGTTTTGAAATCGAATGAAAATTTTCTCTTCTATACGCTTCGCTGCAATGCGCAATCAGTTTTTCTTCAGAATGATTTTCTTTTATAAAATCACTGAATTTCACCAAATCATTTATGACAGGAACATAAGCCTTTAATGACTGTTTGACCGCAGATTGTACGATTTTCAAAGTCCTTTCCAAATTGATGTTTTTTCTTTCCGAATGAAAGCTTTTTAAAAAACTGATTTCATCAATTCCGATTTCGACTGCTTTTTCAAGAAAGAATTCTGTCCGGTCCATATTCTTGGTCGGCGCAATCGCAATATGCAGTCTGTAATCTCTTTTTTCAAAATCTTCGATTATAGAAGTCAGTTCGATTTCGACCGAATGATTGGAAATCAGATCAACTTTGCCTTTGCATATTTTTCCTTTTCCGTCGGTAATGTTGATTTCCTGACCGATTTTTCCTCTCAGCACTTTAATAAAATGTCTGGCTTCCTCATCCGAAAGCAGCGCTGTGCCATCATTGATTTGTCCGATAAAAAGCTGCATCAGATTTGATATTTTGCGACAGACGGAATTGTCAGTTCTGAAAAATCATGCTGTTCAAACTTCAGCTGACCTGCCATTGCGATCATTGCGGCATTGTCGGTCGTATATGAAAATTTTGGAATGAAAACTTCAAATCCTTTCTGATCCCGGAATTCTTTCAATCGTTCTCTGATTTCGGAATTTGCAGAAACTCCGCCTGCAATCGCAAGTTGTCTGATGCCGGTCTGTTCGGCTGCTTTGATCAATTTGTCCATCAAAATATCAACGATCGTTTTTTGAATCGATGCACAGAGGTCGTTCAAATTCTCATTGATAAAATCAGGATTTTTTTGAACTTCCTTATTGATGAAATACAGGATTCCGGTTTTCAATCCGCTGAAACTGTAATTCAAACCATCAACTTTTGGTTTTGAAAAATGAAATCTTTCCGGATTTCCCAGTTTTGCGAGTTTGTCGATAATCGGTCCGGACGGATAATCCAGTCCCATGATTTTTCCTGCTTTGTCAAATGCTTCTCCCGCAGCATCATCGATGGTTTCACCCAGAATTTTCATTTCAAAATAATCAGAAACCTTTACAATCTGTGTATGTCCGCCGCTCACTGTCAAACAGAGGAACGGAAATTCGGGCGATTTTTCATTGGCATCTTCAATAAAATGAGCCAGTATATGACCCTGCATATGATTGACTTCAATCAGCGGGATATTGAGCGCCATGCTGAATGATTTTGCAAAACTGCTGCCCACCAGAAGCGAACCCATCAGCCCGGGACCGCGTGTGTAAGCGATTGCGCTGAGCTGTTCTTTTGTGATTCCCGCCTGTTTCAATGCTTCATCAACTACCGGAACGATGTTTTGCTGATGCGCCCGTGACGCCAGTTCGGGTACAACACCGCCGTAACTTTGGTGTACTTTTTGACCTGCCACGACGTTTGACAGTATTATGTTTTTCTGAATCACTGCTGCGGCTGTATCGTCGCAGGAAGATTCAATTCCCAAAATGATCGGAAAAGCATTCATTGTTTGCTTTGAATTAATTAATTGGCGTAATTTTGCTGCAAATATCGGAATTTTATATTTTGAAAACGCTCAGAAGAATTGGAAGAATCATATTAATCCCACTCATTGTGGTGCTGTTTCTGCTGCTGTCTCTGATGATCGCTGTTCAAATTCCCGCCGTACAGACCAAAATTGCAAAATATGCGGTCGAAGAACTCAACAATACTTTTGGAACCGAAATCAATGTCGAACGTGTGAAAATCGATTTTTTTGGCGATGTCAATCTGTACGGTGTTACTGCCAAAGATGAAAATCAACTCGATTTTATCGATATCAAAAGAGTTCAGGCAGGACTGAGTCTGACCGGTCTGATCAGCAATCCGAATCGAATTACAATCAAAAAGCTGAAACTGTTTGAACCCAATATAAAGGTGATAACCTATAAAAATGACAGCATCAGTAATTTTATTCGATTGATTGACCGATTTTCTACCGAACAGGAAAAAGAACCTTCGGATTTCAGACTGAGCGGAAACATAGAAATCGATAAGGGTAAACTGCTGATCAGAAATCAAAATCTGGAACCGTCAAAACAGGATTGGGTCGATGCCGAAAATTTTAATCTGATTGCAAAGAATTTCAAACTGCAGGGAGATGACATTTGGGCGGATATCAAATCATGGAATTTTGACGGAAAAAGAAACAACGAAAATTACAAAGTCGAAAATTTCTCGGGAAACCTGCATTATTCACCAAAAGAAATCAGGATAGACGACTGGAAGTTCAAAACCGAAGATTCACAATTGGACGGTCATTTGGTTTTAATTTCTGAAAATGAAGGAGATATGAGTAATTTTCTGAACAAAGTTGTTTGGGATTTGGAACTCAAAGAAGGTTCGAAAGTCAATTTTAAGGACATTCGTTATTTTGTTGAAGATTTTGACAAAAACAGTACGGTGGATGTATCCGGTTTGGTGACCGGCACTTTGAACAATATGAAATTTAATCAGCTTCAGCTGAACGGAGAAGGCGTCTTTTTGGCTTCTGACGAACTGAATCTGATTGATATGACAGAAGGCGAACGGCTTCAGATTCATTCAAATATGGTGAAGGCAAAAACTTCTTACCGTGAATTTACAAATCTGCTGCCGACCTTTATTTCGAATAAGATTCCCGAGCTGATCGACCGTTTTGGAAATATGGATTATCGCGGAAGTTTTGATCTTGATTCTGACCAAATCAAAACAAAAGGCTATGCGCTGACTTCTTTGGGCGACGCCGATCTGGATGTTGTTTTAAGCGATTACAGAAACGAGCTGAAATACAGAGGACTGCTGATTACAGAAAATTTAAATCTGAGACAAATCACTGATGTTGAACAGCTTGGATTTGTAAAAGGAAGAATTGATTTTGACGGCCGGGGAACCGATATCAAATATTTGAAATTAAAAGCAGACGGAAATCTTGCCTATTTTGACCTGATGGACAAAAGATACAACAATGTTTCGGTGAACGGCAGACTTGAAAATGAAAAATTCAGCGGTTATATGTCGATCAGGGATCAGAAGCTGAATGCGGATTATGACGGAATTTTTGACTTTTCAAAAAAACCTTACAAACTTGATTTTGTGTCAAAAATCGGTTATCTTGATCTTGATTATCTGGGTGTGACCGACAATATGCAGGCTTCTGTTTCAGCCAATGTGGAAGGAGATTTCAGTTTCAGCAGCTTAGATGATTTTCTGGGCAGCCTGGAACTCGATCATGTACAGTTCAAATCAAAAGACAGAAATCTGAATGTGCCGCATGCTCATCTGATTTCTTCCAAAAACGGCGATACTCAGAAACTTGAACTGGATGTTCCTGAATATTTGAAAGGAGAAGTGAGCGGAAATTATAAACTGAGCCAGTTGCCGGATGCGCTGATTAATGCGATCGGATCAACAACACTGGTCACTTATACACCCAAAAAAACAGATCCTGATCAGAATTTTCATTTTTATTTTGAAGTCGAACAGGATTTGTTCAGTCTGATCGTTCCGAGATTACAGATTGCACCCGGAACCATTGTTGACGGACAGGTTGATACGGGCAGCAACACACTGATAGCAGAGCTTTCTTCACGCCAGATCGGTTATGACGGGTTTAATATTTATAATCCGCTGATCAATGTGGATACTTCAAAAGAAACCGAACAAATCTATATCAGGACGGACAGTCTGTCGCTGAAAAATGCAATGATTTACAATGCCGATATTCACACGACACCGGTCGGAGATTCGCTGATGATCAAAACAACTTTTCAGTGGGGCAAAGAGTTTCCGGTTGATTTTGACCTGAATCTTTATCAAACCACTGATGAAGAGAAAAATCTGATTATTGGTTTTTCGCCTTCGACTTTTAATGTGGACGGAAACGACTGGCAGGTCAATCCAGAAAATGATCCGAATACCAATCGGGCGATCATTAATTTTGATAAAAATTATTATGAACTCCAAAATCTGCTGATTGAATCAGGCGATCAGAAACTGCTGCTAGACGGTTATTTTGCAAATTCTACGGATTATAAGCTGAATGCAGATCTTGAAAATCTGATACTGTCAGAAATTATTCCAAAAAGCTTTATCGGAAATCTTCAAATTGTGGGTATCGCAAACGGGAAAGCCAATATCATCAGAACAAAGGATGAACTAAAACCACTGATGGAGCTAAAAGTGGTAGAATTTGGATTGAACGGCTACGGTTTGGGCGATGTTAGTCTGAATGGTACTTACAATGCGGCACAAAATGTATTTGACTTGGAACTGTTTATCGAACAGGAACAGGTACAGGTTTTGTATGCCAACGGATTTATAGATAACAAACCCGAAACACCTCAGATTAATATGGTGGCGAGTTTGGATGATTTCAACTTTAAATTTGTAGAAAGCTTTCTGTCAGCTGCAATGAGCAATCTGAGAGGAAAAGTTTCGGGTAACGTCAAATTCAGCGGCCCCATCGATTCGCCCGATTTTGAAGGTATGCTTGATCTTGCCAATCTCGGATTCAAAATCGATTATCTCAACACCGATTATTCGTTTGACGGAGTCAATACGGTTCCGGTTTATAAGCAGAGCGGGGGACAGGGCTCGATCACTTTGGATAATATCAGATTCAGAGACACTGTTTTTGGAACAAAAGGAGAGGTGACCGGACAATTGCTGTTTCGCGATTTTGCCAGCTGGTTTCTTAACCTTTCATTCAACACAGACAATCTTTTGGTGCTGAATACCAATGAAAAAATCAATGATCTTTTTTACGGAAGGGTGTTTGGTCAGGGCGCGTTCGAAATTTTCGGACCGCCTGAAAAGCTCGATATTTCTGCAAATGCAAAAGTGAATGACGGCTCTGATTTCACCATCAATACAGGTGCGACAAAAGTTGAAGGCAGCAGCAGTCTTGTCAGATTTATTCCCGAAGGAGAGGACAAAGAAAATGAAGAGGGCGGACCAAAAGGAATGCTCATTGATCTGAATATCAGCGCAGATTCAAATACAACCGTGAATTTGGTTTTTGACCCGATTACAAAGGATATGGTAACTGCAAACGGATCGACCGAAGATTTGAAATTCCATTTGGGAAGAACCGGAAATATGACACTTGAAGGAATCTATACACTTGAATCGGGAAAATATCAGTTCAGACAGGTGCCGCTGCTCAATCGTGATTTTGATATTAAACCGGGCAGTTTTGTGAGCTGGAGCGGCGGAAGTCCGTTGGATGCCGATATGCATATCACCGCAAATTTTGAAAGGACGGTTTCAAACGTGGGCGAATATCTGGGCACCGGATACAGTCAGACCTATAGTGTGATTTTGGGAATCGTAATCAGCGAATCTCTTTCGAATCCGAAGATGGATTTTACCATGACCATTCCGAAAGGCGGAACCGATATGCAGTCGCTGATCGATTATAAATTCAATCTGGATCCGGATGATAAAATGATTCAATTCGGATCAATTCTTCTGCTCGGTCAGTTTATGACCAGCGACAGCAATGCGTTTGCAGCCGGAGCAGCTTCTGCCGGAGCCGGAATTGCGCTCAAACAGCTGGGCGGAATCATCAATTCTATGATTGCCGGCGGCGGTGTGATGATTGATATCGACTATGTGTCGGGTTCTGAAATGAGCAATACCTCTGACCGCTTCAAAACTGACCTGCATGTCAATCTCAGCCCGAGATGGACTTTTAACGGCGAAGTCGGTGTGCCCGTCGGAAGCGGTTATACAAATGAAACTGCAACCGGCGAAGCAGAAGTCCAGTGGGATGTTTCCAAAAAGATGGACAAATCGCTGGTGGTGAATTTCTTTACCCGACCGACCAATTTTGGTGTTCAGAATTTTGGCGGTGCGGGCAACTTCCAGAGTTTTGGTGCAGGCATTATGTACAAAACCACTTTTGACCGCTTTTCTGAAATCTTCAAAAAGGAAACAGCCGAAGCCAAAATCAATCCGACCGTAAATCAACCTTCTTTCTTTGAAAGAATGGAACAGCAGAATCAGGAAGAACAAAAACCGGAAGAGCAGGAGCAAAAGACCGAAGAAAAAACCGATTCTGTCGATCAGAAACCGGTTTCAAAAACAGAACCGCCCAAAAAACAGAAAGGCGGCTCGCTTGTCAGATTCAGATAATTATTTTTTTAATCCAATCAGATCAAAATTTGCGGTTATTTTCTTATTAATGAAAATGTTCCAATACATATTTCTCGGCATCCATAGCCGCCATACAGCCGGTTCCTGCAGCAGTCACCGCCTGACGGTAGATGCTGTCCTGAACATCACCCGCTGCAAACACGCCGGGGAGATTGGTTTTTGTTGTTTTGCCTTTAGTAATCAGATAACCGGTCTCGTCCATATCGAGCATTCCTTTGAAAATCTCGGTATTCGGTTTGTGACCGATTGCGATAAATACGCCGTCAACTGCCAATTCTGATTTTTCGTTGCTCTGATTGTTGATGACATGCGCTTTTTCAACCACCATATTTCCGCTCATCCCGATCAATTCGTGATTGAACATCACTTCGATTTTCGAATTGTTGAGCACTCTGTCCTGCATCACTTTTGAAGCTCTCATCTCGTCTTTTCTGACCAGCAGATAGACTTTTGAACAGATATTTGAAAGATAAGTTGCTTCTTCGGCTGCTGTATCACCGCCGCCTACAACGACAACCGGTCTGTTTTTGTAAAAGAAACCGTCGCAGGTTGCACAGGCAGACACGCCGCTTCCGAGATATTTCTCTTCGTCCTCCAAACCGAGATATTTTGCAGTCGCGCCGGTTGCGATAATCACCGATCGGGTTAGGATTTCTTTTCCCGAACCGGTTTTCAGTTTATGAATTTCACCTTGATTTTTTGCAAATTCAACTTCTGTCACATAATCGATATGAACTTTGGTTCCGAATCTTTCTGCCTGCTGCTGAAATTCGATCATCATTTCGGGTCCCATGATTCCTTCGGGATAGCCCGGAAAGTTTTCAACATCGGTAGTTGTGGTCAGCTGCCCGCCGGGCTGCATTCCTGTGTACATTTCAGGGTTCATATTGGCTCTTGCCGCATAAATAGCTGCGGTATAGCCTGCAGGTCCGGATCCGATAATTACTGTGTCTTTGATTGGATTGTCAGTCATTTTCTTAATTGATTTAGGTGCAAAATTATCAATCTTTTTTGTTGAAATTTTTGTTTTTTAATTCAAAAATTCAATCGATAAATAGAATGAATTGATTTACATGTATTGGGTTTCGGGTTTGTGATTCAGCCGGATGATTCTCAGTTTGTCCATTAGTTTGATAAACGGATACATCGGGTCAAATTCAAACCATTTCACTTTAAAATTGGGTCTTCCGCCAAATTTGTGGTGGTTGTTGTGCAGGCATTCGCCCCACATCAGCAGATCCACCGGAATCAGATTGGTTGAAGTATCTTTCACATTAAAATTTCTGTAACCGTATTTGTGCGAAAACCAGTTGACGATCACACCGTGAACCGGCGACATCAGCACATGAAGCGGGATCAGCACATACAGCCACCAGGGCGAATTGAACAGAAAATAAATTGCAACATAAACCGCCACCCAGGCCAAACGTGTAAATTTAGATTCTGCGAATTTGTCAAACTTTCTCCATTTCGGAACCCCTTTTTTGAATTTCTCACCCACAACTGCAATTTCCTGATCGATTTCGTTGTAAATCTTTCGGGTGCGCCACATCATGTGAAAGAGATCTTTGTCAAAAACAGGCGAATGCGGGTCTTTTTCGGTATCTGCAAATGCATGATGAAGTCTGTGAAGAACGCCATAAGCATAAGGGCTCAGATAAGATGATCCCTGGGTGATGAATGAGCCGATGTGAAAAGTTTTTTCCCAAAAATTGGACATTCTGAACATTCCGTGTGCGGCATAACGATGATGAAACATCGACTGAAAGAAAAGTGAACTGTACCAGTGAAGGATAAAAAAGCCAACAAGGATGATAACGATTGTTTGGGTTTCCATTATATATTTATCTAATTTTGACAAATATAAAAGATATATCGCTCTTTTATGCTGATGTCTGTTTATTAAATGACCATTTTTTAATTCTTTTTCAACAATGAATCGATCTCTGTTTCGGAAATTCCTGTTATTCAGGCTTCCAATCGCAAAAATTGCAGGTTTGAAACTTCATTATTTTGATGATGATAAATCTCAGATTTCCGTAAAGTTGGGCTGGCTCAACCAAAATCCGTTCAATAGCATGTTTTGGGCAGTTCAGGGAATGGCCGCCGAGCTTTCGACCGGAACACTCTGTATTTCAAAAATTCAAAAATCGGGAAAAAAGATTTCGATGCTGGTGGTCGGATTGCAGGCGAATTTCTCAAAAAAAGCAGTTGGAAAAATCATTTTCACAAATGAACAGGGCAAAGAAGTAGATGCCGTTCTGAAAAGAGCAATCGAAACCGGAGAAGGTCAGACGCTGCTGATGAAAAGTATCGGCGTTGACGAACAGGGTGATCAGGTGTCAGAATTTCTTTTTACCTGGAGTTTTAAAGTAAAGAAGTGATTTATTTTTTCTAAATACTCCAGACCGCTGATCTTATACAGCAGTTGACCTTTATTGTTAGCCATATTTAAAAAATCATAATCTTCGATTTCAAATTCTTCATCATTGATTTTTATTCTTTTTGAACGAATGTCAGTATAGTCTTTCCAATCCGGAACCAATAAATTATAATTTAATTTCACCAAAATTAGATCCTCATTGGTTTTATTCCATCCTGTTTCATTCAGCTTGATTTTGTATTCTGTATATTCATTTCCCTGCGGAAAAATGAAAGTTATGCTTTTGTCTGATATTTCCCGATTGAGATTTGTTTCTTTTGATAAATAATTACCTTTCAAATCCGGTAAAAAATAAAAAGTGAAAAGATCTCCGCCATCGTCCGGCAAATCTCTTGTTTGCAAAATGGCATATCCTTCATAATGAATCGGTACTTCGATTTTCTTTTGTTTTTTACATCCGATTAGGAATATCAGAATTAAAAACAATAACCGGATATTAATTGCTTTTTTGCCCATATTCTGCTTGTTTTTGCAGACTTCCCCGGTTTCGAACTGCCAGAAATTAGAATCCCTCCGCTGCCGCGCGATTGTATCGCATGGTCCTTGTCAAAATTAAAAATACCTTCCATTCGGTTCATTTTGGATAAAGTTAATTTATTTTTTAAATCGTTCTGCGGATTTATTCTGAATCTGAATTTTTTACGGATTTGATGTCGGATGTTTTGTCACAGTTTTTGGTTTGCTTCGCGCCAAAAACAGCGCCAAAACATTTTCTGCCGTTGCTCTCTTTTGGCTATACACATTCGATCCGCGTTGCGGATCGGTCAGAGAAAAGATTAGATTGAAATAATTTAATCAGAGTGATCGGCTTGCTTTTGTTTAAGTAGAGACGAACGGCGGTTCGTCTGTTGAAATAATAAACGATTCTAAAGAAAGGAAGCGAACAGTTTAAATACCGGCAGGTTTAACAACCTACATTTTCGCTATCTTCGTAGATGAATCTTTTTTCATAAAAAAACAGTGAGTTTAGAACAGTCAAAATATACAAACCTAATCAATGAAATCGGCTCATTGTTACAAATGGGTCGGGAACAGGCCAGCCAGGCCGTAAATACAATTTTAGTTCAAACTTATTGGCTTATAGGGAAACATATTGTTGAATTTGAACAAGGAGGTAAAGAGAAAGCGGATTATGGCAGTCAACTTTTGGATCAGCTCGCAAGAGATTTATCTGAACGTTACGGAAAGGGGTTTAGCCGTTCAAATGTATTTCAAATCAGACAGTTTTATTTGAAATTTTCAAAAATCCAGACACTGTCCGGACAATTCGAAAGTTCGGAGAATCTTCCTAAATTGAGTTGGAGCCATTATGTCGAAATTCTTAAATCGGATAATGACCTCGAAATTGGTTTTTACATCAAACAAACTGAAAAGGAGAATTGGAGCGTTAGAGAGTTGAAGAGACAAATGAAAAGTATGCTGTTCCACAGAATAGCGCTAAGTAAAGACAAGAAGGGAGTTTTAAAACTTGCAGAACAGGGTCAGGAAATTCAAAAATCAGAAGACATTCTCAAAGATCCTTATGTCTTGGAATTCCTGAATTTCCCCGAAAATAATCAATATCTTGAAGGAGAATTGGAAGAAAAACTTATTTCTAATCTGCAAAATTTCCTTTTAGAATTAGGGAAGGGCTTTACATTTGAAAAACGTCAATATCGAATTTCAATCGGGGGAAAGCACTTTTATGTTGATTTAGTATTCTATCATCGCATTTTGAAGTGCTTTGTACTTATTGATTTAAAAAGAGGTGAAGTGACACATCAGGATGTCGGACAAATGAATTTGTATCTGAACTACTTTAAGAAAGAGCAAAATGTAGAAGGCGATAATCCTCCGATTGGAATTGTTTTGGGAGCAATGAAAAACAATATCTTAGTCGAATATGCTACAGAATCGGTGGGCAATCAGCTTTTTATAAGCAAGTATCAATTATATCTGCCTGAAAAGCAACAATTACAAAATGAATTAAACAAGCTGTTGGAAAACGATAAATGAAAACATCAATCCAAAACATTTTCTGTCCTTAATCTCTTTTTCTATTATTTATAGGCGAGGCTGTCATTCTTAATAATCCAAACAATTGAATCTATATGGAATTTGCCGTCATAATAATAAATTTTTTCCGTTGGTCTATTATTGGCAATTACCCTGGTTACATATTTTCCGTTTTCGGAATAAATCAAAATGCTGTCATTAATCAGCGCTTCATCATTTATAATTTGAAACCGATATTCTTTTTTCGAAAGAAAAACATTTTCAGGCATGGGTGCCCCAATGTTGATCAGCCCATTTTCAGCTTTCTCTTTTATTTTCGGATCCCAATATTCATCACCATTTCTAATAAGTGCTCCTGAATTTTCGGTTTTATCTGTGTGCCTGTTGTAATCTAAAAAAATACTGTCCGGATAGTAAATTACAACAAACCTGGCATCTTTATCTGCTTTATTTTCAAGATAGAAAGTATTCTTTTTACAGGAATTAAATAAAAATAAAAATGTGATATTCAACAAAATAATTATAGCTGTTCTCTTCATATCGTTCGTTTCTGCAAAAACCCCTAAATCATCCCCTTTGATTTGATTTCCAGATATTTGTTGATGGTGTTGACCGTCAGATCTTCAGGTCGGGTCAGTATCGCCTGTATGCCGTGGCGGTTGAGTTCGAGTACGATCTGCTGTTTTTCGTAAATAAATTTCTCAGCCATCGTCCTTTGATACACATCTGATTCTTCGGTCGGATTTTCAACAAAATCTTCGAGTTCGGTATTTCTGAAAAATATCGGAATCAGCAGATGGTTTTTGTTGATGCCGACCAGATAGGGCAGCTGTCTGTACAGAGAATCCAGACTTTCAAAATTTGTAAAAAGCAGAATCAGACTGCGCTGTGTAATCTTGTGTTTGATTGAATTGTAAAGTTTTCCGTAATCACTTTCCTTAAAATCAGACGAAATCCCGTACAGACTTTCAGAAATCTTTCTGATCTGACTGGTTCTTCTTTCTGCTTTAACCAGATCTTCAAGCTGTGACGAAAAAGTAAAAATTCCGGCTCTGTCGTGATTCTGAAGCACCACATTGCTGAAAATCAATGCCGAATTGATCGAATAATCGAGTAGCGTCATTCCGTTAAAAGGCATTTTCATCACCCTTCCTTTGTCGATGGCACAATAGATTTGCTGAGATTTTTCGTCCACATACTGATTCACCATCAGCTTCTGCTGTTTTGCGGTCGCTTTCCAGTTGATGGTTCTGATGTCGTCACCCGATACATAATTTTTGATCTGCTCAAACTCCATGCTGTGGCCGAGTCTCCTGATTTTTTTCTGACCGATCTCGTTGAGATGCGCTTTGAAATTCTGAAGACTGTACTGATGAAGTTTCAGAAATGAAGGATAAACCCTGATTTGGTTTTCCGTTTTCAGTACGATTCTTCGCTGCAGAAAACCGAGCGGTGAACTCACAAAAGCATTTGTATTTCCAAAACGGTAAATACCTCTTTCTTTTGGCGTCAGTTCATATTTCAGCGTAATTTCATTTCGGCCCGAAAGTTTTCCTTTCATATTGAAATCAAAAATCTGAAACTGACTCGGCAGTTCTTCGATCAGACTGTAACTGATTCTGAAACCAAAATGGTTTTTAAGTCTTAACTGAACCCGGTTTGAATCAAAATTCGACAGTTTGTCATTCACGATTCTTTCACCCGAAACACCTGTTCGGCTTGAGAAAAGCAGTATCAGATCGATCAGCACAAATAAAATGATTGCAAACAGCAGCATTTCCGAAACCGAAATCATTTCGGGAAAAAAGAAACCCGAAACAAAACCTGCGGCAACGATCAGAAAGCCGAAAAAGAACGGTTTGCCAAGAAATATGTGCTTGATTAACGGCATCAGCGCGGGATTTCGATTCCTTCAATAATCTGCTGTACAACCGCTTCGGCTGTGGTTCCTTCCATCTCTTTTTCGGGCGAAAGCACAATTCTGTGTTTCAGTGCCGAAGGTGCGGTAAACTTGATGTCTTCCGGAATCACAAAATCTCTTCCTCTGATGGCTGCAACCGCTTTTGAAGCATTCAGAATCGAAATTGAAGCCCTTGGCGAAGCACCCAAAAACAGTGAAGGATTGTTTCGCGTCGCATTCACAATCTGAGCGATATAGGTGATCAGTTTGGGTTCGACCAGTATTTCCTGTACGATCTTTTGGAATTCCAGAATTTCATGTGCTTTGAAAACCGGTTCGATCAGATTTGTCGGATCCTGATTTCTGCGGATGTTGTTGCCTTCAATGATCTTGATTTCATCTTCGAGTTTTGGATAATCGACTACGATTTTGAACAGAAAACGGTCGAGCTGAGCTTCGGGCAGACGATAGGTTCCTTCCTGTTCCACCGGATTCTGTGTGGCAAATACCAAAAACGGCGGTTCCATATCGTACTGCGTCCCGTCGATTGTGATCTGACGTTCTGCCATCACCTCAAACAGTGCAGCCTGGGTTTTTGCAGGCGCCCGGTTGATTTCGTCGATCAGTACGATATTTGAAAAAACCGGTCCTTTTTTGAATTCAAATTCATTTTTCTTCAAATCAAAGACTGAAGTTCCCAATACATCAGACGGCATCAGATCGGGTGTAAACTGTATCCGGCTGAAACCGACATCCATGGTGCGGGCGAGCAGTTTTGCGGTCACCGTTTTTGCAACCCCCGGCACACCTTCGATCAGCGAATGTCCGTTTGCAAAGATGCTTACGATCATCAGTTCTATAAAATCTTCCTGTCCGACGATCACTTTTGAAAGCTGATTTCTGATTTCATACACACCTTTCTGAATCTTTGACAGATCGATTCGGTTGCTGAAACTCAAATCTTCGCCGGCTGTATTCTCGGTCTGTGGATTGGTTTGCTGATCCGGCTGCTGCGGCATTTTCGGCATATAATCCCGGCTGTTATCCTGATTTTCTTCCATTGAATTTTATTTTGCGGTTAAACGTTTCTATGATTGACTGGATTCTTACAAAATCCGATTTGTTGAGATAATTTCTTGTCCTGTACGAATTGATCACATTGACCAGATTCTGACAGGTCTCGCGGTCTGCACCCGATTTGGCGGCCAGCAGATCGGTAAAATCCTTTTCGGTGTCTCTTGCGGTGATGTTGTAATTCAGTCTGAGCTGCTCCAAAAAGTAATTGATCTTGTATTTTGTCATCGCGGTATGATCCGAATTGTAACGGTAAAGCTCGGACAGCGTTTTTGTAAAATCAAGCGTATGATTGGAATAGGGCAGTATCACTTCCTGCGCGCGCTGTCTTCGTTTTGAATTGAATAACAGATACAATATTCCGAGCGCCAGCAATGTCAGAAATGCCATTTTCAGACTTTTGTGTTTCATGATAAAACCGAGACTGTTGAAAAATCCGCCGTCATCATTTGATGAAACCCGGTTTCTTCTAGAGGTTCTGTAATTGTCCCAAACGATGCCGGTATCGTCTATATATGAAAATGCATCGGTTACATATTTGAAATGATCGGTTTTGAGCATTTCGTAATTTGAAAACAATACCGGTTCGGCATGCAGCAGCAGATAACCTTCTCCGTAGTAGACTTTTATATAATTCGGTTCTTTTCTTTTTTCGTCAAATTCCGCATAACCGAGAATTTCAGTGTTATCGGGATTGTAACTGCTGAAAAAAGAATAGTTTTTTGACTGGCCTGTATATACATAAGTTTTTTCGCCTTCCGGTTTTTTGATTGAATATCTGACCGATGATTCAGACTTCATCGGCATTGAAGGGTTGGTGTCAATACCAAGCGAATCTGTAATTTTGGAACTGAAATTATAAGCCGAAATAAACGCTGAACCGCCCTGATTGACAAACCACATGACTTCTTCCCAGGTGTAATCCGGAATGATATAAGTGTCGCTATGGATGAAAAAATAATGTTCGTCTGTCAGATATTCATCCCCAAAAAAATCATAGGTGCTGCCTTTGATATCCGTAATTTCCGAATTTGGAAAAATTTTGGGCAATTCCTGTCTGAGCACATAGGTTCCCATCGGATTTGTGTCTGAAGATTCAAAGCTTTTGTACCAGCTGAAATCATCAGAACCGCAGCCGATCAGTATCAGAGCGAAAACAAACATCAGATATTTTCCAAAAATCTTTCTCATTTCAGTTTCTTCAGTGTTTTTTGAAAAATTGATTCTGCGGTTTTGAATTCGGCATCCGAAAGTTCAAAATTTCCGTACCAGATATAATCGTAGATATGTGTGTTTTTGAAGAAATCATCGCTGATCGGGCTTTTTCCGAGCTCGGTGAAATAATCAAAATTTGTCTTGTCTTTGTTCCAGTCGATCAGTTTTTTGTCAAACATCGACTGAAGCACCCAAAGAAAATAATAACGGATCGCCAGTCTGAAATTGTTTTCTGATTTTGCTTTTTGAATCAGTTTTACAAAATCATTGTTTTCAATATTTTCCCTGTCTTCAAACAATTGTTCTGCATCTGATGCATAATTGATTCTCCGGCGGTCTTTTCCAAATGCAAATCCGCCCGAATTTTTGATGATATAATAAATAATTGCAAAAACAATCAGCGCCAAAACCGTGTACATCACTGCTTTTGAAAAAAGAAACGAGAGATTCAACGAAGGGCCGTTATAAGGTTTATATTCCTTTTTCTTCCGGTCATAGTCAAAACGTTTTCCGGTGTAATTGTCTTTGAAATTCGGATCGAGCTGTCTTTGGCTGTAATTTGATTCGCCTCTTTCTTCGGCGGCCGGCGTGGGCAGATAATTTCTTTCGAAATCTGAAATCGTATCATCACCTTCGTAATAATCATCGTAATAATAATCATCATCCTGATATTCAACAATGACATCTTCGTCATAATATTCATCATCGGGTTCGCCTGCAAAACCAAAACCGAATCCGAACAGAAAAATGATTAAAAATAATCCTTTAATTCTTTTCATGACCGATTTCGTTTAACAGATATGAAAAATCGCGATGACTTCTTTTGTAAACTTTCACCGGATAAATCAGATAATACCAGGCGATAAAACCAAGCGTTCCGAGTACGATTACTGCAGCGATTGCGATTGGCATCGCTTTGGCGTACTGGGTCAGATAACCTTCGATCAGTGCGGCAGCCAAAGTAAACGGCATGGTGCTGATCACGATTTTGAGCGCAGCTTTTCCTTTTTGAAAAAATGCCTGTTTTCGGGTCAGAATTCCCGGAAAAAGATAGCTGGTTCCCATCAGGATTCCGGCTCCGATTTCGATGCACATGGCGAACATTTCCATTGATCCGTGCATCCAGATCGTTCTGAGCGACAAAAAGAAATGACCTTTTTCAAGAAACATATACTGGAAACTGCCGACCATCACACCGTTGACCAGTATGAAATACAGCGAGCCGACACCTCCAAAAAGCCCGTACAGAAAAGAGGTCAGTCCGACCCTGAGATTGTTGAATGCAATAAAAAAGAAACTGTTGAAATTTCCGAGCGAACTGCTGTTGTTGTACACCGCCAGCGGATCGCCGTTTTCTATATTTCTTTCGGTCATATCCACATAGCCGTCGCCAAGGATTGACCGCACAAATTCGGGTTCGTAAATTGCAGAAAACACACCGATTGCGATCATCAGAAAAAATATGACAAACGAAAAATAAAAATATTTCCGGTAGCGGTACATGATCATCGGAATCTCATAAGTCCAAAAACTTTTGAAACCTTTTCCGGTTCGTCTGTGTCCGTAAATCTTGTGATAAGCGGTGACAGCCAGCGCATTCAGATATTTGATCACATTGCTTTTCGGATAATAAGTCTGTGCATAAGCCAGATCATTGTTGACCTGAATGAACAGTTCGGCAAGTCTTTCGGGTTTGTTTTCCGAAGATTTGTACAATGATTTTTCAAATTCCAACCATTTTTCTTTATTTTGTCGGATGAAAGCGGCTTCTCTCAAGTGCAGTATATTTTTCTGATCGGTTTGATTCTGTCAGTCCAAATATATAAAAATATAAATTGAAGAATTCGTTTGCCAAATTTTTTAAACCGAATGGAATTTATCAAAATCAAAACTCCTTTGAATGTAAATGTCGATATCCGTCATGCGGGTGTGGGACGGCGGCTGGTCGCGTTTCTGATCGATATGTTCCTGATCTTTGTGTATCTCTGGGCGATGAGTTATTTTTTCTTTTCGGTTTTGGATATTGATTTTACGCTGTTTGACAACAAAGATGATTCTTTCTTTGATCTGGTTGCTTTTTATGAAATTCTCTATATGATTCTTCTGCTTCCGGCAATCTGTTATTCGCTTTGGACGGAAATGCTGTTCAACGGTCAGACTTTCGGAAAGATGATCATGGGCATCAGAGTGGTGAAAATCAATGGTTACAGAGCAGGATTTCCCGAATATTTCACACGCTGGGTTTTCAGATTCGTTGATTTCTGGACCGGACTGTTTATGCTGCTTTTCCTGATTCCGATTTTTGGCGAGGAAAGAGCCTATATCCTTGCCTGGATGATGTTTATGATGAGCGGATTTGTTGCGTTCTTTTCAATCATCAGAACAAAAAACTCACAGCGGATCGGTGACATCGTTGCCGGAACGACTGTACTCAAATTAAAGGAAAAAGAATCGATCAGAATCACAATTCTTGAAGACATACGTGAAAATTATATTCCGAGATACAGCCAGGTGGTCAAACTGACCGACAATGATGCGAGGATCATCAAAGACACTTTTGTGCATGCAAAAAAGAGAAAGGACTACAATACGATCAAACGGCTGAGGGAAAAACTCGAATCGGTGATGGAAATCAAAAGCGATCAGAACGATTGGGAATTTGTGGACACTGTGATGAAGGATTTTAATTATTATACCCAAAAAATGTAATGGATTTTTATATAGATGAATTGAAATACAGACTTCAGAATTTTGAAGGCGAACTGCCCGGACAGAAAGCGCAGATGAAGCTTTCGCCGCCTTATCGGCACAGATTTGATATGGAAGAAATCAAAAAGACAAATCCGAAAGTGGCTGCGGTGATGATCATGCTTTATGAAAATGATGAAGGCGATATCGAATTTCCGGTCACACTTCGTCAGACTTATCAGGGTGTTCATTCCAATCAGATTTCGCTTCCCGGCGGATCTTTTGAACCGGAAGACATCGAACTTTCAAGAACTGCTGTTCGTGAAACCTGCGAAGAAATCGGTGTTTTTGACGAAGACATTGAGGTGATCAGACAGCTGACCGAACTTTATATTCCGCCGAGTAATTTTCTGGTTTATCCTTTTATCAGTTTTTATGACCGACAGCCTGATTTTATTGCACAGACCCATGAAGTGGCTGAGATACTGCCGATTGATCTGGGTGCGTTTCTGAGAGCCGAGCCAGCGAGTTTTGAAAGAACTTTTTCTGATTTGAAAGTTGAAATTCCGGGTTATGATTTGGGCGGAAATGAGTATATTTGGGGTGCGACTGCAATGATCTTAAGCGAATTCGCCGAATTGGTGGAAATGCTTTAAATTTGTGGTCTTTAAACTAAGGGTGGGATAATGACAAAGCAAAAATCGGTAAAGAAAAACGTTTACAGAGATGCCTTCGGACATCTCTATTTTTTAAAGAGATCGCTCATTTTTATTTTGGGCGGTGCAACCTATTTTCGGTACAGTGCATACAATCAGTTGAAAATCAGTGGGACGGAGCATTTGGCAAAACTTCCAAAAACCAATGTGCTGTTTGTGTCCAATCACCAGACTTATTTTGCGGATGTATTTGCAATGTATCACGTTTTTTGCAGTGTGAATAACGGTTTTACCAATACAATCAAAAATCCGGTTTATCTGCTCAATCCAAAGATTGACTTCTATTATATCGCAGCGGAGGAAACCATGAAAAATAATTTCCTGACCAAACTTTTTGCATACACAGGCGCCATCACTGTAAAAAGAACCTGGCGTGCAAAAGGAAAAGATGTGAACCGTCAGGTGGATATGAGCGAAATAACCAATATCCAAAAAGCACTTGAAAACGGTTGGGTGGTGACTTTTCCACAGGGAACGACGACTGCGTTTGCGCCAGGAAGAAGAGGAACCGCGCATCTGATCAGAACCATCAAACCGATAGTGGTTCCAGTGGTGATCGACGGATTCAGAAGAGCTTTTGATAAAAAAGGACTGAAAATCAAAAAAATGGGAGGGAAGCCGACCATGAAATTTAAAGAACCGCTCGAAATCGACTGGGAGAAGGATGATTCAGATTCGATTATGAAAATGGTGATGGACGCAATCGAGCAGTCGCCCGAATTCCTGAAAGTCAAACCGATCGAGGAAATCATGCTCGACAACGAACCGCAAGACTTTTTTAGCTGATGAAAAAAGTTCATTTTATCGCAATCGGAGGCAGCGCAATGCACAATCTTGCCATCGCACTTCATCAAAAAGGATATCAGGTGACCGGTTCTGACGATGCCATCTTTGAACCGTCGGCCGGAAGATTAAAAAAAAGAGGACTGCTGCCCGAAGAATTTGGCTGGTTTCCCGAAAAAATCACAGCCGATCTGGATGCGGTCATACTCGGAATGCACGCACATGCCGATAATCCTGAAATGCTGAAAGCGCAGCAGCTTGGTCTGAAAATTTATTCATATCCCGAATATCTGTACGAACAGTCAAAAGACAAAATCAGAGTAGTGATTGCCGGTTCTCACGGAAAAACGACGATCACTTCGATGATACTTCATGTGCTTCATCATCACGGAAAAGATGTTGATTATATGGTAGGCGCACAGTTGGAAGGTTTTGAAGTGATGGTGAAACTCACCCACGAAAATAAATATATGGTGATGGAAGGCGATGAATATCTTTCATCCGCTTTGGACAGAAGACCCAAGATTCTGCTTTATCATCCGAATATCGCGCTGATCAGCGGTATCGCCTGGGATCATGTCAATGTTTTTCCGACTTTTGAAAATTATGTTCATCAGTTCGAGCTGTTTACAGACAGCATTGTCAAAGACGGTTCTGTAGTGTACAATATTGAGGATGAGGATGTAAAGAAAGTCGTTGAAAATTCTGAGAATCAAATTGAAAAGATTCCGTACTCAGCGCCAGAACATTCGATCAAAGACGGAATCACTTATCTCAATACCGAAAAAGGCGAAATCGCTTTGGAAGTTTTTGGCAGACACAATCTGAGCAATCTGGAAGGTGCAAGACTGATTTGTCTGCAGATGGAAATTTCAAATGATGAATTTTATGAAGCCATTCAATCCTTCAAAGGCGCTTCCAAACGTTTGGAACTGATCAAAAGAAATCCCGATTTTGTTGCCTACAAAGATTTTGCACATGCGCCGAGCAAGGTGACTTCGACCACTGCGGCGGTGAGGGAACAGTTTCCGAACAAAAAACTGATCGCCTGTCTCGAGCTGCATACCTACAGCAGTCTGAATCCGAAATTTCTGACAGAATACAAGGGTGCGCTTGATCCGGCAGATGAAAAAATTGTTTATTACAATCCCGAAGCATTGAAAATCAAAAGGATGGGTCCGATTTCGCCCGACGATATCAGAAATGCATTTGGAGACCGGTCGATCAAGGTTTTTACAGTTTCCGATGAACTGAAATCATTTCTCGAACAGACCGAAAAATCCGGAAAAGTCTTTCTGATGATGAGTTCCGCCAATTTCGGCGGAATCGATCTGAAAGAGATTTTTGAGTGATTATTATTCCGAAATTTTCTGTGTCTGTTACTTTCTTATCCAGGTCTGAAAACTGAAACTGTATTTGTGTCTGTCATCCGCCGGATGTTCCACCGATCTTTCAAGTTTCCAGTCTTTTTCTGAAAATTCCGGAAAAAATGTATTTGCATCCGGAAATTTTGAATGGATTCTTGTCAGTTCGATCCGATCGGCCAGTCCGATGCCGAGTTTGAAAATCTCACCGCCGCCGATGATGAAGATATCGGGGTTTTCCTGTTTCGCCCTGTCGATCGCCTGCTGCATTGTTTGTGCGGTTTCTGCACCTTTTGCAACAAAATCCGGATTTCTGGTCAGAATGATATTCAGCCTGCCCGTCAGTATGTCGGTCAAAGTTCCGAAAGTCCGTCTGCCCATGATAACCGGATGTCCGTAGGTCAGTTCTTTGAATCTCTGATAATCATCCGGCAGGTCCCAAAGTGAATTGTTGCCGTATCCCAATTTGCCGAGCTCGTTGTTTTCACCGGCTGCGGCGATTAATGTGATCATGATGGTTTGATTAAACACTAACAAATTTAGCAAAATCCTGATTTTTTCTGATGCTTCACTCTACTGATTTAATCGGAATTTGAATTTGAAATCAAAAAACAATTCATAGATACTCTTAAAACAATCTCTTTAAGACTGCACTGTAAAAATTCTTTGCCGAATAGGTTTTCGGATTGTTTTTTGAAATTTCATACTGGATATCCAGATGTCGTTTGATTTCGCCGTAAGCCTTCCAAAGACTGTAATTCGAATCATATATATGGGTCGGTTCCGAGTTTGAACCGTTGACTTCGAGTATTTTAAATTTACCTTTTTTCAGCGCTTCCGGGCTTTCTGATTTCACATCCATCCGGCCGTAATTGAATCCTTTGATGGCCGAAGCAATCTTTTCGATATTTTTAATCAATTCTTCCGAAATTAAATTTGAAGCATCAAAAAATCTTGTTCCCCGATTGTGATTTCCGATCGGCTCCAAAAGAATCTCTTTTCCTTTTGGATGAATTTTTTCCCAGTCGTCTTTAAATTTATTGGACAGATAATCAACTCTGTGCACACATCTCGGATTGGAAATTACAAAATTTTTCAGACTGGCTTTTCCGTCCGATCTGAATTTCAAAAATTCTTTTCCGGTAATTGAAAGAATCACAGATTGACCTGAAATCTTCGCATAGAAAATCCCAAATTCATAAGGAAGTCCGATGTATTCCTGAATAATCAGATTTTCTTTGATTTTATAATTTTCCCAATTTTTTTTGTCAGCAATCAATTCTACATTTACACCTCTTTCGCCCAAATCGGGTTTGACGATAAACGGAAAATCGGGCAGTTCGGTCAAATCATTTTTGTGTTTCAGAAATTTGGTTTCGGCTTTGAATTCATCAGAAACCTGAGCCAGAATCTCTGACTTTGAATAATCCAAAAAACCGCCAAATCTGATGCCGGGATTGGCTCTGCAAAAATAGCTGAAAGAACCTGCACTGACTGATCTCCAGATCCAATACGGAACAAAAGGTGCGTACAGCAGTTTGTAGGGCCAGTATTCAAATTCTGTGATTTTCCTTTTCATCGTCTGACCGCAAAAATAACAAATCAAAATCATCAATCCGCGTTCTGTATTATCGGATTGAAAAATCCTAACTTTGTAAAAATTGATTGATTTTGTGCATAGTCAGTATTTTTTCGAAGGACAACGGAGATTTTCTTTTGACACACAATCGGGATGAAAGCCGGTTGAGACCTTTTTCAGATCAGGTTCAAACCTTAGAATATCATCAAAAAAAATGGACAGGCCCGGTCGATCTGGTTTCGGGCGGCACTTGGATTTATTATTCCGAAAAATTTGCTGTCTGCATACTGAACGGCGGTTATGTGAAACACAGCCACCGCCCGCCCTACCGAATGAGCCGCGGTCTGCTGATCCTTGAACTGCTGAGATATGATTCGATTGATCAATTCATATCCATCACAGATTTGGAAGGAATCGAACCGTTTACGATGATGATGCTGAATATGAATTCGGCCGAAAAGAAAATTCTGATCTGGGACGGCAGCCAAAGATTTGTTGAAGACAGAAGTGCAGAAAAACTGATCGTCCGTTCATCGACACCTCTTTATACGGTTGAAGAAAAATCGGTTCATTTCAAATCATTTGATGAATTGGAAAATCCAACGCCCGAAAGGGTTTTTGAACTGCATGACCGTTTGAAGATGCTGCCCAACAATAAATTTGAAACCGTTCAAACCACTTCGATCACTCAAATCAGTCATCAGCATCATCAAACCGACCTGAAATTTTGTCCGATTCCGGTTTAGAATTTACCTGCTTTGGCAGTGATTTATCAACAATCAAACGTTAATAAATATGGCATTATTTATGCAGATTACGTTTCGAAGTAACTATATTTGTTTAGTTGAGATAAATAATGAACGATAATTTTTCACAAAAAGTAAAAGATGTAATCGCCTTCAGTAAAGAAGAAGCACTGAGATTGGGGCACGATCAGATCGGAACCGAGCATCTGGTGTTGGGCATTCTGAGAGACGGTGACAGCAAGGCAGTTTCAATTTTGGAAAACCTGAATGTGGATTTAAAGGAAGTTCGAAACAAGATCGAACTGCTTTCGCCGCCGAGAGAAAATATCTCTGACCGCAAACTGAATCTGCAGCTGACCAAACAGGCAGAAAGAGCTTTGAAAACAACTTTTCTTGAAGCTAAACTCTTTAAAAATTCAACCGTTAATACGGTACATTTGTTATTGTGTATATTGCGCAATGAGAATGATCCGGTAACCAAAATGTTGAAAAAGATGGGAGTAGATTACAACAATGTCAAATCAGAATTTAATTTTCATTATATGAATGAAGAAGAAATCGACGAAAAACCAAGAGCAGAATCCAATTATGAGGATGACGATGACGGTGGAGGAGTCGGCGGTTTTGAAAAACAGAATCCAAAAGGACCGACCAAATCAAAAACGCCGGTTCTGGATAATTTCGGACGTGACCTGACCCAGATTGCACTGGACGGAAAAATGGATCCGGTGGTCGGAAGGGAAAAGGAAATCGAAAGGGTTTCGCAAATCCTGAGCCGAAGAAAAAAGAACAATCCGCTGCTGATCGGTGAACCCGGTGTGGGTAAATCTGCAATCGCAGAAGGACTCGCACTGAGAATCATTCAGAGAAAAGTTTCCAGAGTGCTGTACAACAAAAGAGTGGTGACACTTGATCTGGCAAGTCTGGTTGCCGGTACCAAATACAGAGGCCAGTTCGAAGAAAGGATGAAAGCCATCATGAACGAACTGGAGAAAAATGACGACATCATCCTGTTTATTGATGAGCTGCATACCATCGTCGGAGCAGGAGGAGCAACCGGTTCACTGGATGCCTCCAATATGTTCAAACCGGCACTGGCAAGAGGAGAATTGCAGTGTATCGGTGCAACGACTTTGGACGAATACCGTCAGTACATTGAAAAAGACGGTGCATTGGTGAGAAGATTCCAAACCGTGATGGTCGATCCGACTTCACCCGAGGAAACCATGCAGATCCTGAATCAGATCAAAGACAAATACGAAGCGCACCATAATGTGAACTATACCGAAGAAGCGATCAAAGCCTGTGTGAATCTGACCAACAGATACATCACAGACCGTTATCTGCCCGACAAGGCAATTGACGCAATGGACGAAGCAGGTTCAAGAGTTCATATCAAAAACATCAAGGTGCCTCAGGAAATTCTTGATCTCGAAGCCAAACTCGAGGAAGTTCGTCAGGAAAAAACCAAGGTGGTCAAAAGCCAGAAATATGAGGAAGCTGCACGTCTGAGAGATTCCGAAAAACAAATCGAGTCGAGTCTGAAAAAAGCACAGGCTGATTGGATGAAAGCATCGGAAGAAAACAGAGAAACGGTGACCGAAGAAAATGTGGCAGAAGTGGTTTCAATGATGACCGGAATTCCAGTCAACCGAGTAGCTGAGAAAGAACTCAAAAAACTTTCTCAGATGAACGAACTGATGAAAGGAAAAATCATCGGTCAGGACGAAGCGGTGAGCAAGGTTGTAAAAGCAATCCAAAGAAACCGTGCCGGACTGAAAGACCCGGGCAGACCGATCGGATCGTTTATTTTCCTGGGAACTACTGGTGTCGGAAAAACCCAACTGGCAAAAGTGCTTGCAACCGAATTGTTTGATTCTCCGGATGCACTGGTCAGAATCGACATGAGCGAATACATGGAGAAATTTGCGATCTCAAGACTGATCGGAGCGCCTCCCGGCTATGTCGGCTATGAAGAAGGCGGACAGCTGACCGAAGCGGTGAGAAGAAAACCATATTCTGTGATTCTGCTTGACGAAATCGAAAAAGCGCATCCGGATGTGTACAACATACTGCTTCAGATTCTTGACGACGGACATATCACAGACAGTCTGGGAAGAAGAGTCGATTTCAGAAATACAATTCTGATTCTGACTTCCAACATCGGAACCCGACAGCTGAAAGATTTCGGTGACGGTGTCGGATTTGGTACATCGGCCAAAAAAGACAGTTCTGACGACAGGGCAAAAAGCACAATTGAAAATGCGCTGAAAAAGACTTTTGCACCCGAATTCCTGAACCGTATCGATGACATCATCGTGTTCAATTCTCTGACAAAAGAGGATATCATGAAGATCATCGACATCGAACTCGAGAAACTGTACAAACGTCTGACCGATTTGGGTTACGAATTGGAACTGACACCCGAAGCCAGAGATTTCATTGCAGACAAAGGATTTGACAAAGACTTTGGTGCAAGACCGCTCAAACGTGCGATCCAGAAATACATCGAAGATCCGATGGCTGAGGAAATCATCAATTCTGAAATTACGGAAGGCGACAAACTTCTTTTGGAACTGAATGATACAAAAGACGGAGTAAAGATTACGGTCAAAGGCAAATCAGCCGAACCAAAATCTTAAGAATAAATTTTTGAATAATGGAAACTGCGCTTTATGCGCAGTTTTTTTATGCAGCCGGCAAAGCTTTTTTAGAATCAACATTTTACTATTTTTGCCAAATGAAAATACTGATTACAGGAACTGCCGGTTTTATCGGATTTCATCTCGCCGAAAAACTGTTAAAAAGAGGAGACCAAATCGTCGGTTTGGATTCGATCAATGATTATTATGATGTCAATGTCAAATACGGACGGCTTGCCAAAAGCGGAATCGACAAAGACAAAATTGAATACAACCGATTGGTTCAAAGCTCGATTTGGCCAAATTATAATTTCATCCGACTGAATCTCGAAGACCGCGAAAATCTTGAAAAACTTTTTGAACAGCAGCAGTTTGATCGTGTCATCAATCTGGCGGCACAGGCGGGCGTGCGTTATTCGCTCACAAATCCTTATGCCTATGTGGAATCGAATATTGTCGGATTTATCAATCTGCTCGAATGCTGCAGACACCATAAAATCAAACATCTGACTTATGCAAGCAGTTCGAGCGTTTACGGTCTGAACAAAAGACAGCCGTTTTCGACTGCCGACAATGTGGATCATCCGGTCAGTCTGTATGCAGCGAGTAAAAAATCAAATGAACTGATGGCGCATACCTACAGCCATCTTTACGGAATTCCGACTACCGGTCTGAGGTTTTTTACGGTTTACGGACCCTGGGGAAGACCCGATATGGCGCTTTTTCTGTTTACAAAAGCAATGCTCGAAAACAAACCGATCGATGTGTTCAATCACGGGAATATGCAGCGCGATTTCACTTATATTGACGATATAGTGGAAGGTGTGATTCGGGTAAATGACAATGCGCCGGTTCAGAATCCTGATTGGAATCCCGATACCGGCGATGCATCCGATTCGTCGGCACCCTACAGGATTTACAACATCGGAAACAACAATCCGGTCAAACTGATGGATTTTATAGAAGCAATCGAAGAAAAACTGGGCAGGACGGCCGAAAAGAATTTTCTGCCGCTTCAGCCTGGAGATGTGCCTTCGACCTATGCCGATGTTCAGGGACTAGTCAGAGATTTTGATTACAAACCGCAGACAACGATTCAGGAAGGAATCAACAAATTCATCGACTGGTACATCGATTTTTTCAAAGTGAAAATTTAAAATCGAGCCGGATTAAGCATTCAAAAACTTCGGTTTTCATATTTTCGGGCTAAATTTGCAGCTTACAAATTACAGGTTTTGAAAAAATTCTCAACGAAATTAAATGTACAGCTGATTGCAGAAGTGCTGAGCACATTTGATATCGAACATATCGTACTTTCGCCGGGTTCAAGAAACGGTTCGCTGGCGACACATTTTTCACATCATCCCAAATTCAAAACTTACAGCATAGTCGATGAAAGATCGGCGGGTTTTGTTGCGCTGGGAATGGCGCAGCAGCTGAGAAAACCGGTTGTGGTCTGCTGTACTTCGGGCTCTGCGCTGGTCAATTATTATCCGGCGGTGACCGAAGCTTTTTATCAGAATGTGCCGCTGATCGTACTTTCTGCCGATCGTCCCGAGCATCTGACCGATCAGTTTGACGGACAGACCATTCGGCAGAAAAAAGTTTTTGAATCTCATATCATCAGCGAGGTTCAATTATCTGAAAATGAATCAACAGAGACGCTGACCCATAATTTGGGACTGATCAAAAAGGCGGTTGGCGAATCGATTCAGAAATCGGGACCGGTGCATATCAATATGCCTTTTTCAGAACCTTTGTATGAATTTCAGGAAAGCATAGATATTCATTTTGATCAGTTTGAAATTCCAAAAAATCAAAAAACAGAAATTGATGTTTCGCCTTTTTCGGAAAGATGGAATTCAGCCCAAAAGAAACTGGTGCTGGTCGGTCTGCAGTTTCCAAATCAAAGACTGAACGAACTGATCCGGGAATTGGCTGATGATGATTCGGTGGTTGTCATGACCGAAACGACTTCAAATCTTCATTCGCCCGAATTTTTCAATAAAATCGATTCTGTGATTTATTCGCTGTCTGAAGAAACACTTGAAACCCATAAACCCGAAATCCTGCTGACCGTTGGACAGAATGTGGTTTCAAAAAAAATAAAAGCATTTTTGAGAAATCACAAACCGGAACAGCACTGGCATCTGGATGCTTATTGGCAGCCCGATACTTTTCAGTGTCTGACCGACCGTATCAATTCGGATCCGATAGAATTTCTTGAAAAATTTGTTCCAGAAATCATTCAGCAGTCTTCACATTATTACAATGACTGGAATTCGCTGAAGGCCGAAAAAGAAAAACTTCAAAAGGAATTTGCAGAAAAAACCGGTTTTTCTGATTTCAAAGTTTTTGAAAAAATCATTGAAACATTACCCGAAAATATTGATCTGCAATACAGCAATTCGTCTGCAATCCGTTATGCACAGCTGTTTGACCATTGTCCGGATATCCGTGTATTCTGCAATCGCGGAACCAGTGGTATCGACGGTTCGACTTCAACCGCTGCAGGTGCTGCAATGGCGGATGAACGTCAGACGGTGCTGATCAGCGGAGATATTGCATTTTTCTATGACAGCAACGGTTTGTGGAACAATTATATTCCCAATAATTTCAGAATCATACTGATCAATAACGGTGGCGGGAATATTTTCAAAATCATTCCCGGACCCGAGAATTCGGGCGTGGTCGAAAAAGTCTTTGAAACCGCACACCGGCTCAATGCTTCACATCTGGCTGAAATGTTCGGTTTTGAATATTTGAATGCCAAAAGTCTCGAATCTCTTCAACAGTCTCTGAACGGATTTTATTCAAAATCTGACCGGCCAAAGATACTTGAGGTCAATACTTCAGAAATAAAAAATGAAGAAGTGATGCGGGAATATTTCAGGATTTCCTGAATTAAAAAGTTTATAAAACCCTTGTAGCCTTTACAAATCTTCTGTTCCAGTAGGTTTCTTCAAGCGAGCTGACGATCACTCCTTTTGAAGTGGACGAATGGATAAAAAAGACTTCGCCTTTGTCCACCCGATCGACGATTCCGACATGATTGATATTTGAACCCGAAGTGATAAAGAAAACCAGATCGCCTTCGCGTACATCTTTGAGTTTGACCTCGGTTCCGGTATTTGCCTGTTCTTTTGACATTCTTGGCATCTGAATTCCGGCTGCATTGTAAGAGTTGATGACCAGACCCGAACAGTCCAGACCGCTGCGCGTCACACCGCCGTATTTATAGGGTGTTCCCAAAAATCCGTGTGCGGCTTTCAACACATTGTCAGCTTCTTTATGAACAGTTTTAGTTTTTGATTCCGATTTTGTTCTGACTCTGGTTTTTGCCTTGGTATTGGTCTTTGCTACTCTGACTCTTTTGTGATGATCGGAGGATTTATAGCTAATCTTTCGCGGTGTACTGCAACTCGCGATCAGCAAAAATCCAAAGGTCAATCCCAAAATTCTAAAAAAACGCATATCCCTAAAATTCAATCTTTGTAAAATTAGCTTGGGTAAAATTAAAAAGAAAGAGGATTATTAACAAGTAATTAACAAAGTTATTAACATTAGCATTTTGGTTTTGGATTCGATGCATTCAGATTCAGGAAATTACTAATCTGAATTCAAAGCATCTTTGAGCAGTTTTCTGGCTCTGAGCAGTCGTACTTTGACATTTGCCATCGAAAGATTCAGTTCTTCCGCGATTTCCTTATAGGTTTTTTCTTCCAAAAATCTGAGTTCGAGGATATGACGGTATTCGGGTTTCAGTTTTTGAAGCTGAGACTGCAGATCATCGCTTGCCTGTTTCTGAATCAATGTTTCTTCGGGCGTCGGCAGATCCTCCTGAATCTCTATCCGATAGTTTTCATCGTCAAGCGAAATATTCAGTTTGGGCGACCTGCGGATATGATCGATCATGGTATTGTGGGCAACCGAAATCAGCCAGGTTTTAAAGTCAAAATCCGAATTGTAAAGTTTCAGTTTTGCAAAAACCTTTGTAAAGGTCTCAATTGCAATGTCTTCTGTTTCTTCCTCATCCTTGATTTTTGAAAGCACATAATCATAGACATTGTTCCAAAACAGTTCCATCAGCAGGTTCTGTTCCTGTCGTTTTCCCTTTTTTGCTTCAGAAATCAGTGTCTGTAAATCTTTTGCCATTTCAAACCGAATTGAAAGTGATAAATCTAAGTCATATTTGTTAATTTTACAGCATGCGAATAGATATAATCACAATACTTCCGGAATTGCTCAAAAGCCCTTTTGAAGCTTCGATCATGAAACGCGCGCAGGAAAAAGGTTTGGTTGAAGTTTATTTTCACAATCTGAGAGATTACGGTTTGGGAAATTACAGGCAGGTGGATGACTATCAGTACGGCGGCGGTGCGGGTATGGTGATGATGATTGAGCCGATCGACGAATGCATTTCAAAATTAAAAGCTGAAAGAGAATATGACGAAATCATCTATCTGACGCCCGACGGAAAAACGCTGAATCAGGGGATTGCAAACGAGCTTTCGCTGAAAAAAAATATGATTATGCTTTGCGGTCATTACAAAGGTGTGGATCAGCGGGTGAGGGAACTGTTTGTGACCCGCGAGATTTCGGTCGGTGATTATGTGCTGAGCGGCGGCGAGCTGGCGGCTGCGGTTTTGGCGGACAGCATCATCAGGCTGATTCCCGGTGTTTTGAACGACGAAACTTCTGCGCTTTCGGATTCTTTTCAGGACAATCTGCTTGCACCCGAAGTCTATACCCGTCCGGCGGAATACAAAGGTTTGAAAGTTCCGGATATACTGCTGTCAGGCGATTTTGCAAAGATTGAGGAATGGCGCCATCAAAATGCGGTTGAAAGAACCAAATCCCGAAGACCGGATTTGTTTTAAGAGATGAACAGCCGTTCGTCTCTTACGTTTGTCTGCTGTAATATCAAACAGTTCGAAAGAAGCGAAGCCTACAATTGGTGTTATCCGAAAATAAAAATATAATTTATTGATGAAAGATCCAGTCAATTAAATGATTTTGATAATGTTTCAGAGATAATCGGTAGTTGCGGACAAACATGGAGAACGCCCGAAAACTTAACAATTACGGTAAAATAACATAAACTTGAGGTATGAAAACATTGACTTTAAACATTCCTGACAATGTAGATTTGGATAACTCACAGGTTGCAATGCCTGTGGCGAGTGTGCTATACGAGAATGGTAAACTCTCACTTGGTCAGGCTGCCGAACTTGCCGGACTGACAAGGACCTTTATCGAATTATTCGGTTCTTACAATGTTTCGGTATTTAACTTTCCGACTTCTGAAATCTCAAGTGATGTAGCCAATGCCTAATCCTATTATTTATAATCAATCCTTCTCTTTCATTTCCTGATAAAGTGAACGGATCATACCGTCAGAAATTCCGATTTTCGGCACATGAATTTTTTGTGCGCGCGTCCATTTCATCACCTTGACATAGATTTCAAGCGCATACTCGATCACATCCGCACGGTCGGGTTTCATATTGAATTCTCTGAGTCTTTCTTCAAAACTCATTTCCCGGATAATCTTGAAATTTTTTCTGACATAACTGCCCGGCAGCGGTTTGCCGAGTTTCACACCCGAATATTTGTACACATGGTTGATGTTTCCGCCCGATCCGATCAGATCCACCTGATATTTTCTGATGTTTTCCTCGATCCATTTTTTCATTTTCGGATAGACAGATTTGTCCACACAACCTTCCATCAGCCGGACGGTGCCAATCTCAAAAGATTTTGAAATACTGACCTTGTTGTTTTTGATCAGCGTCAGTTCGGTGCTTCCGCCGCCCACATCCACATACAGATAATTGTTTCCGTCAAGCACAAATCTGTTGAGTTCAGATGCGAAAATCAGTCTGGCTTCGGTTTCGCCGTCAATCATTTTGACTTTGATATCCGTTTTCTTTTTGATTTTTTTCAGTATCTCTTTTCCGTTTTCGGATTCACGCATTGCAGAAGTTGCATAAGCCAGATATTCCTCAACGCCGTATATATCCATCATCAGCCTGAAAGCCTTCATCGCATCGATCATCCGGCTGGCGCTCTTGTCAGAAATTCTTTTTTCTGTAAACACATCTTTTCCCAGTCTGACCGGCATACGCACCAGAGCGGTCTTGTTAAAAACCGGTTCTGATTTTGGAAATTCATACACATAATTGATCAGTAAACGGATTGCGTTTGAACCGATGTCGATCGCTGCCAGTTTCCTAATATTCATGTTTCAGATTTTGTTCGGTTTGGATTTCATCTTCCTCGATCGCTTTCTGATTTTGTTCAAACAGATAATTATAGGTGGCAAATTGTGAACGCAAAGCCGGCAGATCGTTGGTCCGATAGGCGAGACTGCTGGTGGCATCGTGTATGCGCGCCTTCACATTGTCGTTAAAACTGAGTTCGAATGATTCAATCAGCACTTTTTTGATGTCGGGATCATAGACCGGACAGGCAACTTCGACCCTTGCATCCAGATTTCTTTCCATCATATCGGCAGAAGAAATAAACAGTCGGTCGTCGCCTCCGTTTTTGAACCAGTAAATCCTGGAATGTTCAAGAAATTTATCGACGATGCTGATTGATTCAATATTTTCCGAAAGTCCCGGAACACCCGGAATCAGACTGTGGATTCCTCTTACAACCAATCTGATTTTGACGCCCTCAGCCGAAGCCCTGTAGAGCATGTCGATGATCTGTTTGTCGCTCAGACTGTTGATTTTCATGTTGATACCCGACGGTAAACCTTTTCTGTGATTCTTGATTTCCTTTTTGATGAATTTTATAATTTTCTTTCGGTTCTGCATGGGCGAAACCAGCAGTTTGTCATAGGATTGAGTCAGATAATTTGCGTTAAAAAATTTAAAAACCTGATTGATTTCCTGAACGATTTCGGCCTGAGAAGTCAACAGTGTGTGATCGGTATAAACCTTTGCAGTGCTCGAATTCAGATTTCCAGAACTCACAAAACCGTAGGCGGTCGCCATTCCGTCTTCTGCATCTCTTTCGATATAACCGATTTTTGCATGCACCTTCAGACCGGGCACACCGTAGATCACGCTGACGCCCGCGTCTCTCAGCCGTTTTGACCATTTCACATTGTTTGCTTCATCAAAACGCGCCCTCAGTTCGAGCACCGCAGTAACTTCTTTTCCGTTTCTTGCCGCATTGATCAGCGCACTCATCACCTGAGATTCGGTATTGACCCGATAGACAGTGATTTTGATTTTTTTGACTTTCGGATCTATGGCAGCTTCTCTCAGAAATTTCAGAAAAACAGAATAATCGTGAAAAGGATAAAACAGCAGATGGTCTTCTGCCGAAATCGCTTCAAAATAAGTTCTGTATTTTGAAAATCGATGCGGTATGATCGGCTGAATTTTTTCATATTCCAGATCGGATCTTCCCAAGTTTGGAAAAGACATCAGATCTCTTTTGTTGTGATATTTTCCGCCCGAATTGATCGAATCATAATCGTCGATATGCAGTTTTTTCAAAAGGAATTTCAGTGTATCATCCGCAATTTCACGGTCATAAACGATTCTGACCGGTTCTCCCTTTCTTCTTCCTTCCAGACTTTTAGCCACTTTTTCGAGCAGACTGTCTTCAAGACTGTTGCTCAGTTCGAGTTCGGAATCTCTTGTGATTTTGATCGAATGGGCTTCCATAAAATCATATTTGAACACCTTGAAAATTTCTGCCAAATGATGTCTGATGATGTCCTCGAGATACATCACATATTGTTTGTCGCCGATTTGAGGCAGCACCACAAATCTTGAAAAAATCTGGGTCGGCACATCGATCAGCGAATATTTCGGAATATCGTTTTCGATAAATTTAACCGCCATATAAAACGCACCGTCACGAATGGCGGGTGCATCCAGCTTTTTGTCGAGTATATAAACCCCGATCGAATGGCTGAGCTGCGAATTGAAAAAATCAGCTATAAAATCGATATGTGCCTGTTCATGAATATTGTTGTCGTCAATGAAATAGATATTGTTTTCCTCCAATTCGAGCAGAATCTGATCATAAAGTGCATCGTATTCGTCTCTTTGAATGGCGACATCATTGTTGATCTGCTCGATCAGTTCCTCATCGGTCTGACCTTCGATGATATTTCGGTACACCCGGCTTTTCAGCTGAATCGATCGCAGTACCGACGAATAACGAACCGAATAAAATTCATCCAGATTATTTGAATAAATCCCCAAAAACCGAAGTCTTTCGAGCACCGGAACACTCGGGTCTTTCACTTCCTGCAGCACTCTGGCGTTGAATCTCAGCCAGCTGATCTCTCTGTTTACATATATCTGACTCACAGTTCTTTTGGTTTGATGACTTTTAATGTTTTTCCTTTTTCAATATTTTCCCATTGGTCGGTATCGAACTCGATGATGACTACACCCGAAGTCGGCAGATTGTTTAAAAACACATCTCCCATTCGATTTGCAAATTCTGTGTAGGCTTCGTTGTGTCCGAAAAATATGGCAGACCGAGAGGAATCCTCCAGTACTTTTACAAATTTCAGCAAATCAAAATAAGAAAAGGTGTATAATTTCTGATCGAGATTGATTACCGGATTCTCGGGAAAATATGAAGCTGCAATCGAAGCGGTACGCTCGGCTCTCCTTGCCGGACTTGAATACCAGACATCAATTTTAAAATCAAGTATTCGATTCAATTCTTTTGCGGATTTGTGGGTTCGTCTGACACCGGTTTGTGCCAAATCTCTTTCAAAATCGCTTACACCCGATTCCCAACTGCTTTTTCCGTGTCTGAACAAGATGATCTTCTTCATTTTTCAACTGTTTGATTTTTTGTAATTTGAATGATTGCGGCCGAAATCTGATCTGCTTTTTGTTCATCCCATTTCATTGAGATCGGAATCGAAACCACTTTTTTCATAATGGCATCCGAAACCGAAAAATCCTGATTTTCATAATCGGGCAGCAGTTCTCTCTGTTCGCGGTACAATTCTTTTGAGTTTTTTAATTTTTTGAAATGATCCCATTTTCTTACATAATGCCATTTGTTGTCAAACCAGTAGGCACAGGGGATTCCTTTTGATTTCAATTCGTTTCCAAGATTTTTTGCTGAAATTTCATCATCCAGAATCAGTGAGAGAAAAGAAGCGTTGTCGCCTGATTCATCGGGTATTCTTCTGAAATCGATTTCGGGATTTTGTTTCAGACTGTTTTTGATCCGGTTTTTAATTTTTCGCTGTTGCGCCAAAAAACGGTCGAGCTTTCCCCATTGTCCCAAACCGATGGCTGCATGCAGTTCCGAAATTCTGAAATTCAATCCGACAACCGGATGATCTTCTGCACCTCTGTCATTTCCGATATGATCATGACCGTGATCCGAAAACTGTTCGCTCAGCTGATAAACTTTTTCATCATTTGTCAATACAGCGCCTCCTTCACCGCAGGTTACAGTTTTTACAAAATCAAAAGACAGACAGCCGATGTCTCCAATCGTTCCCAAAGACTTACCTTTATAGGTAGCACCGGTTGCCTGGCAGGCATCTTCGATCAGAAACAGTTTGTGTTTTTTTGCAATTTTCATCAGTGCATCCAGATCTGCCATTGCGCCGCACATGTGTACCGGCATTATCGCTTTTGTTCTGGGTGTGATTGATTTTTCGACTGACTCAGGACTGAGCGTCAATGTATCGTCTATATCTGCAAAAACCGGAATTGCACCTGTAAAAAGTATGGCTTCAAAACTGGCAACAAAAGTGAAAACCGGCATAATGACTTCATCGCCGGCTCCGATGCCGAGCGCTTTCATTGCGGTAATCAGTGCGGTGGTACCGCTGCTGGTCAGATGGACATATTTGATTTGAAGGCTTTTTGAAATTTCGGCTTCCAGCTCTTTAGCTTTCCATCGGTTGTTTCTCAGTCCGTCAAAGTTATATCGCATGATGATGCCCGTATCCATCACCTCCTGTATATGTTTTTGTTCTTCCCGGTCAAATAATTCGAATCCCGGCATAGTAATTAGAATTTGATTGAAACAAAGATATAGAATCGGTAATAATTAAAGAATGAAAACTGCTGCAATTCGTGAATAAAATATGGATGAAGTGTGTTTTTGGTTGATATTTTTTGGTGCTGATGTGGGGTTGGGGCTTTGAAGAAGGGTTGGATGTAGGGTGTAGGGTGTAGGCGCCCAACATCACACACCCAGCATCCGACAAAAATCAATATTCATTTTTTTAAGCTTTCAGATCAATAAAAAACCAATCTGTTTATGTTTTATTTCAAAGATTGACCGATAATTATTTAATTTGTAAAAAATTAGACTTATGAAATGGACATCCAACCGCAGCGGCAATGTTGACGACCGCAGAGGAAAGAACACCGGCGGATTGATTATGGGCGGCGGAATCGGCACCCTGGTCATTGCAGCTTTGATTTATTTTCTGGGCGGTGATCCCGCAATGGTTCAGGATCTGCAGATGGGCTCGGGCCAGCAGCAGACCGAAAGACAGCTGACCGAATCAGAACTTCAGATTCGTGAATTCATCAGTATGCTGGCGGGTGAAAATGAGGTGACCTGGAAACAGATTTTGACCGAAAACAATGTAGAGTTCCGTCCGGCAACGGTTGTTCTTTTTGAACAGACCACAGAATCTGGCTGCGGTGTGGCACAATCTGCGATGGGACCTTTTTATTGTCCGGCAGATGAAAAAATCTATATGGACATGAGTTTCTTCAATGAGCTCCAAAGCCGTTTTGGCGCTAAGGTGACCGAGTTTACGATTGCCTATGTACTCGGACATGAAATGGGTCATCACATTCAAAATATATTGGGTACTTTGTCAAAAACAGAACAACTGAGGCGAAGCGGCCGTTATACCGAAGCGCAGCTCAATCAGGTTTCGGTGGCGACCGAACTGCAGGCAGATTTTTATGCCGGTTTGTGGGCGAAATATACCGACAAACGCGAAAAGTTTCTTGAACCCGGCGATATAGAAAGTGCGGTTCAGGCAGCAGCGGCGGTGGGTGACGACAACATCCAGGAAAGGTCTCAGGGCTATGTCAATCAGGAAGCATTTACACACGGTTCTTCAAAACAGCGAATCGAGTGGTTTATGAAGGGTTACAACAGCGGAGACATCAGACAGGGCGATACTTTCAGTGCGCTGTTGAAATAATTCACAAATTGATTTTGAACAATTTAAAATTACAGCTCAAAAAAATACTACAATCGTTTGTTGGATAATAAATTAATTGTACTTTTGCAATCCCAAAAAATGGGGAAACATATTTTATTAATATGCCAACAATACAACAATTAGTTAGAAACGGAAGAACAAAACTGGCCAAGAAGAGTAAATCGGCTGCTTTGGAATCATGTCCGCAACGTCGTGGTGTGTGTACCCGTGTGTACACGACTACCCCTAAGAAACCAAACTCTGCAATGAGAAAAGTTGCAAGGGTTAGGCTTTCAAACGGTAAGGAAGTCAACGCATACATCGGCGGTGAAGGTCACAATCTCCAAGAGCACTCGATAGTATTGGTTAGAGGAGGCAGGGTAAAAGATTTACCCGGTGTACGTTACCACATCGTTCGTGGTGCGCTGGATACGGCAGGAGTTAACAAGAGAACTCAGCGAAGAAGTAAATATGGAGCAAAACGGCCAAAAGAAGCCAAAAAGTAAAACTTTGAGAAATGAGAAAGACAAAAGCTAAAAAAAGAGTGTTGCTCCCGGATCCGAAGTTTAACGATCAACTGGTAACACGTTTTGTAAACAACATGATGTATGACGGCAAAAAAAGTGTCGCTTTCGGCATTTTCTATGACGCACTTGACATTGTTGAAGAAAGAAAAGAGAACACTGAGAAATCAGCATTGGATGTGTGGAAAGACGCATTGACCAATGTAATGCCGCATGTGGAAGTACGTTCGAGAAGAGTAGGAGGTGCAACCTTCCAGATTCCGATGGAAATCCGTCCCGACAGAAAGATTTCGACTGCTATGAAATGGTTGATCCTTTATGCAAGAAAGCGTAACGAGAAATCAATGGCGCAGAGACTGGCAGCTGAAATCATTGCTGCAGCCAAAGAAGAAGGTGCTGCCGTTAAAAAACGTCAGGACACCCATAAGATGGCAGAAGCCAACAAAGCATTCTCACACTTTAAAGTTTAACAGTTAAGATGTCAAGAGATTTAAAATACACAAGAAACATAGGTATTGCAGCCCACATTGACGCGGGTAAGACCACTACCACCGAAAGGATACTGTTCTACACCGGTAAAAATCACAAAATAGGTGAAACCCACGATGGTGCTTCAACCATGGACTGGATGGAACAGGAAGCTGAGAGAGGGATTACCATTCAGTCAGCTGCAACCACATGTAAATGGAAGTTCCCTACAGAACAGGGAAAACCGCTTCCAAATGCTCACGAATATCATTTCAATATTATCGACACTCCCGGCCACGTTGACTTTACGGTTGAAGTAAACCGTTCGCTGCGTGTACTGGACGGACTGGTGTTTTTGTTCTCTGCCGTTGACGGTGTTGAACCTCAGTCTGAAACCAACTGGAGACTTGCAGACAACTACAAGGTTCCGAGAATGGGATTTGTCAATAAAATGGACCGTCAGGGTTCAAACTTCCTTGCTGTTTGTCAGCAGGTGAAAGATATGCTGGGTTCAAATGCAGTTCCGATCGTATTGCCAATCGGTGACGAAGCAGACTTCAAAGGTGTTGTGGATCTGATCAAGAATCGTGCAGTCGTATGGCACGATGAAAACTACGGAAGTACTTACGACGTGGTTGACGTTCCAGAATCAATGAAGGAAGAAGTAAGAAAATTCAGAGGACAGCTGATCGAAGAGGTGGCTGCTTATGATGAGAATCTGCTTGAGAAATACATGGAAGATGAAGAATCGATTACAGAAGATGAAATCCACGCTGCATTGCGTGCTGCAACTCTGGATATGAGCATCATCCCGATGACCTGCGGTTCTTCATTCAAAAACAAAGGCGTTCAGTTTATGATCGATGCGGTATGCCGTTATCTGCCTTCTCCGGTTGACAAAGAAGCAATCGAAGGAACAGATCCCGATACCGAAGAGCCGATCTCAAGAAAGCCTTCTGTAACCGAACCTTTTGCAGCTTTGGCATTTAAGATTGCTACCGACCCGTTTGTAGGTCGTCTGGCATTCTTCAGAACCTATTCAGGACACCTTGATGCAGGTTCTTATGTGCTGAATACAAGATCAGGCAACAAAGAAAGAATTTCGAGAATCTTCCAGATGCACTCAAACAAACAGGAACCTGTTGAATACATTGAAGCAGGTGACATCGGTGCAGCTGTCGGATTCAAAGATATCAAAACCGGTGATACACTGTGTGAAGAGAAACATCCGATCGTACTCGAATCGATGAAATTCCCTGATCCGGTAATCGGTATTGCGGTTGAGCCAAAAACAAAAGCAGATATGGACAAACTCGGTATTGCGCTTTCAAAACTGGCTGAAGAAGATCCGACCTTCCAGGTGAAAACAGACGAAGCATCGGGACAGACCATTATCTCAGGTATGGGTGAGCTTCACCTCGATATCATCGTTGACCGTCTCAGAAGAGAATTTAAGGTTGAGGTGAATCAGGGGCAGCCACAGGTTGAATACAAAGAAGCATTTACAGCAAATGCAGATCACAGAGAAGTTTACAAAAAACAAACGGGTGGTCGCGGTAAATTTGCAGACATCGTATTTTCAATCGGACCTGCTGAAGAAGGCAAAACAGGACTTGAATTCGTTTCTGAAATCAAAGGCGGTAACGTTCCTAAGGAATATATCCCTTCGATCGAGAAAGGTTTCAAAGCCGCTATGAAAACCGGACCTTTGGCCGGATACGAAATGGATGCGATGAAAGTCGTATTGAAAGATGGTTCATTCCACCCGGTTGACTCCGACCAGCTTTCGTTTGAATTGGCTGCCAAGATTGGTTACCGTGAGGCTGCAAGAGCTGCCAAGCCGGTGATCCTTGAGCCGATCATGAAACTGGAAGTGGTTACACCCGAAGAAAATATGGGTGATGTGGTAGGTGACCTGAACCGTCGTAGAGGAACCGTAAACGGTATGGACGACAGAGCAGGTGCAAAAGTTGTGAAAGCTTTCGTTCCGCTGTCAGAAATGTTCGGGTATGTAACTGCTTTGCGTACACTGACTTCCGGTCGCGCAACTTCCACCATGGAATTTGACCATTACGAAGCAGCCCCTCAGGCCATTGCCGAAGAGGTGATCGCAAAAGCTAAAGGTGCAACTGTTTAAATTTTAAATGATGAGTCAGAAAATTAGAATAAAACTGAAATCATACGATTACAATCTGGTGGACAAATCAGCAGAGAAAATCGTGAAAACTGTAAAATCAACCGGTGCAGTCGTTAACGGACCCATTCCGCTGCCGACCCACAAAAGAATCTTTACAGTGCTGAAATCACCGCATGTCAACAAAAAGGCACGCGAACAGTTTCAATTGAGCGCCCACAAAAGATTGCTGGACATTTACAGTTCATCATCAAAAACAGTTGACGCACTGATGAAACTGGAACTCCCAAGTGGAGTGGAAGTTGAAATTAAAGTGTAGTGTAAAACACAATTTCAATATATCAATCCGTCCTGAAAAGGGCGGATTTTTTTGTATAGATGCTGTTTTTGACTGAACCTGATTTGAAAGGACTGTCGGAAACAATATGATTTCAGCTGTTTTTAATTTATTTCATTAAATTGCTGTTCAAATTCATTAAAAAATGAAAATACGGTTTGTCGTGCTGATGATTTTTTGGGGTCAAATTCTGTTTGGTCAGAGTTTTACGATAAAGATTGAAAAAAATGATTTTTTCTATCGCAATATTGAAAACCCTGTATCATTTATCAAAAATCCTTCGGACAGTCTCGGATCGATGTCGGTTACAGTTAATGACGGCAGAATAAAAACAAATGGTGAAGGCCATTTTATCATAATACCCAAACCGGATTCAAAGAATATTATTTTAACCGCAGCAGCAAAAAACAATCACGGAAAAGCAAAAAGCGATCGATTTGAAATTGAAGTAAAGGATGTTCCGCAGCCGATGACCTTTGTAAATCAGCAAACCGAATTAAAAATCGATAAAAGTGAATTGGAAAATCTTAAGTTTGAAGCCCTGATACCCGATTTTGATTATCGGCTGAGTTTTGAAATTACAGATTTCGAACTAATCATTCCAAAGAAAAAACCGATCAGAAATCAGGGAAATCAATTCAGTCTCGAAGTTTTGAAAGAATTAAACAAACTCAAATCCGGCCGTCGGATTATTATCAGAAATATCCGTATTGTAGCGGTTGAAGGCTATTACTCAGAATACAAAAATTTTGAATCAGCCAATCAGATTGTGATTGAACTGAAATAAAAAAACTGCTTCCCAATCCGGAAAGCAGTTTTTACTTTTTATGCTTTATAAATTATACGTTTTACATTATACATAGTACATCAAATCACACATTCTCAATCACCATAGCAGAAGCGCCGCCACCGCCGTTGCAGATACCTGCAGCACCGAGTTTTGCATTGTTCTGTTTCAGCACATTGATCAGTGTCACCAGGATTCTGCAGCCCGAATTTCCAAGCGGATGTCCGAGTGAAACTGCACCGCCGTGTACGTTTACGGTTGCCGGGTCCAGTTCGAGAATCTTTGTATTGACGATGCCGACTACCGAAAAAGCTTCGTTGAATTCCCAGAAATTGATATCTTCTTTTTTCAGACCTGCTCTTCCCAAGGCCACCGGAACTGCCTTTGCAGGCGAAGTGGTGAACCATTGCGGTTCCTGCGAAGCATCACCGTAACCCAAAATTTTTGCAATCGGTTTGATGCCGAGCTCATCTGCTTTTTCTTTTGACATCAGCACTACCGCAGAAGCACCGTCATTAATGGTCGACGCATTGGCTGCGGTTACTGTACCGTCTTTTGTGAAAACCGGTCTTAGTCCCGGGATTTTGTCAAAATTCACATTTTTATATTCCTCATCTTCGCTGAAAAGCACAGGATCTCCTTTCCGCTGCGGAATTTCGACCGGAACGATTTCGTCCTTGAAATTTCCGTCTGCCCAAGCCTTTGCAGAACGTTTGTATGATTCGATTGCAAAAGCATCCTGATCTTCTCTGCTGATATTGTATTTCGTTGCGGTTTTGTCGCCCGAACAGCCCATCGCCTCATTGTCGTATGCATCTTTCAGGCCGTCATTGTACAGACCGTCCACCAGCTGTGTATTTCCGTATTTATGCCCAGAACGGGTGGTCATGCTGTAAAACGGCGCATTTGACATACTTTCCATACCGCCGGCAACGATGACATCGGCTTCTCCGCATTTGATCGCCTGTGCGCCAAACATAATCGCTTTCATACCCGATGCACATACCTTGTTCACGGTTGTACAGGGAACGGTGTCAGGAATTCCTGCACCCAGTGCTGCCTGACGTGCGGGTGCCTGACCCACGCCTGCCTGAAGCACATTGCCCATAAAAACTTCCTGAACCAGATTCGGATCCAGATTGATTTTGTCCATTGCGCCTTTGATGGCTGCTGAACCCAGTTTTGTTGCGGTTACAGATGAAAGGCTGCCCATAAACGAACCGATCGGCGTTCTGACTGCAGATACGATAACTACTTCTCTCATTTGAAAATTGATTTAGATTCTATTAAAAATTAGCAACTGCTAAGTTACAAAATTTTGACTTGAATCGGGGAGAGGGAATCAGAAAAGATAGGAGATAATTTGGGGTGGTTAACGGATTAAATTATTTTTATAATCCTTTGGAAGAATTCCTTAAGCCCAACCTTATTCCCTAAGTAACCCGATTTCACCTCTCCCAAAACTTACCTTATTACATTATTAATCACCGCGCGATATGAATAAGGGAATAAAGTAATAAGGTCTTTTTCTTGGGATTAATTAGTCGGTTACTAAGGTTTGATTTATTCTAAGGTTTTTTTGTGTTTTGATCTTCAGAATCGCTTTACTTCGTCCACCGGCAATTCCTTAACCCCATGTTAAACACAACTCAAAAATTCGGTTAAATAAATTTCTTGGTTATATTCGTCTAAAAATCAACTGACCATGAAAAAAATTGTTTTTCTTATCGCATTGGGTATGTGCGGTTTTCTTTTTTCGCAGGAAAAACTGATCATCGAGTATGAAACCAAAATGCTGATGGATGAAGATGCCATCCAAAAGATTGCAGACGAAATAAAAGTTCGTGCCGAGGGTGCTGCCGTTAATCAGCAGCAAATGGCAAGAATGATCGCCGAATCAATGACCAAACCGACTTATTATCAGTTGAGGCTGACACCGAACGAATCCGAATACAAAATGGTCGAAACCATCGAAAACAGCCAACCGAACGAAGGTGGTGTGATGGTAAAAGTGATTTCGGGTATTTCCGGTGTGATTTATAAAAATCTGGCCGAAAATCTGGTGATCAAAAGTCAGAATACATTTGACAAAGATTTTCTGATCGTCGATTCAATTAAAACCATTGACTGGAAAATCTCTCGTGAATCAACAGAAATTCTGGGTTATGAAGTCAGAAAGGCGGAAGCTGTCATCAGCGATAAAATTTCGGTCGAAGCCTGGTATGCGCCCAAACTTCAATTCAAAAACGGGCCTGATAATTTTCAGGGATTGCCCGGTCTGATCCTTGAAGTTTTGCAGACCAATACAGATGAGGACGGCGAAACCAAATTTGTGCACAAAGCGATATCACTTGATTTTGACAAAGACAAATCAGACATAAAACGGCCGTCAAAAGGTAAAAAGGTAAGTCGGGAAGAGCTTGATGAATTTATAAAAACCCAATCCGAAAAAATAAAGGATATGTATGGCGGCGGTGTGGATGCTGACTGATTTCGATCCCGATAATTTTGAATCCGACTGTATTAATTTATTGTTCCCGGGATTTAATTCGCCGAGTTTATAATCTTTGCAACCTCTTCAAATGCATCTTTGTCTTTGATGACATATTTTTCGGCACCGTTAATTATGGTTTTCATTGCAACACCGTAATGTTCCTGGCCGGAAAGCATGATAACAAGGGTATTCGGATAGTTTTTTTTGATGATTTGAAGAATTTCCATTCCGTTTGCCGCATCTCTTTCCATCGAATTCAGATGATAATCCAAAACTACGATATCCGGTTTTTGACCGAGTTCTTTCAAACATTCTTCGCCGGTTTGAAAACAGCTGATATCATGTTTGGTATCTCTGCTCAAATAGTCGGAAAGGGTGGTTGTCACCATTTCATCATCATCAACGATAAAAATCTTTTTTGGTACTGAGTATTCCATAAGTTTATTTGTTTTTTTATGTCAGACTGTAAAATTAGAAATATTTTGTTTCAATTCATTTGTTGCTTCCGAAATTCTGCGAATCAGTTCAAGTGTATTCAGACGGATATTTTCATTGTCTTTTGTTTCCAGCCGGCAGTCGGCTTCCAGTTTCAGTGCGATCTGTTTTGCATCTTCCATTCCCATCATCATCAGACTGACTTTGAAACCATGTGCCTGAGATGCGATTTCTTCAAAATTATTTTCGGCCAATCCTGTTTCAAGCGCAGTCTTTAATTTTGGTGCCCTGTTCAAAAAAAGTTCAATGTATTTTTTCATTTTCAAATGATCGCCTTCACAAAAATTCCGTAAATAAGTCAGATCTACATTTGATCGGACTGTTTCATTTCTGGTTTTTGAATCCGATTTCCGGGTAAAGCTCAATTCTTTTCCGGTAAGTTTTGCGATGGTTCTGAATAATTCTTCTTCTGAAAAAGGTTTGGGCACATAATCATTCATTCCGGCTGCTCTGCATTTGTCAATGTCGCTTCTTATAACGCTTGCTGTGAGCGCAATAATTGGAATTCTTCTTTTGGATTCGTCAAATTCATTTCGAATCTTTTTTGTGGCTTCAAGTCCGTCCATCACCGGCATCTGCACATCCATCAGTATAATGTCAAAATCCTGCTGTGCTAATTTTTCCAACACTTCGATTCCGTTGACAGCTTCTGCAATTTCAACTTTTGATTTTGACTCAAGAGTATCACGGCAAACAATCCGGTTGTCCTCATTGTCATCTGCAAGCAGTATTCTCAGTCCATTCAGACAGCTGCCGTCAACTGTGTTTTTGACGGATTGGCTCCTGATATTTTCAACCGATCCGTTTGGTAAAGAAACAAGAAAGGAAAAGTTGCTTCCAAGTTCAGGCTCGCTCTCAATCAGAATTTTTCCGCCCATCAGTTCCACCAGCTGTTTGCTGATGCTCAGTCCCAGACCGGTTCCGCCAAATTTTCGGCTGTCGCTCGAATGCGCCTGTGAAAAACTGTCAAAAACCGAATTGACTTTATCGGCAGGAATCCCTATGCCGGTGTCTATGACTGAAAATTTAAGCAGGCTGTTGTTTTCGTCATTGGAAACCGAATTGATTTCAATCTGGACAGAACCCTTCTCGGTGAATTTTATCGCGTTTCCGGCCAGATTCATCAACACCTGATTGAGTCTCATCGGATCTCCGACTACGGCTTCGGGAACATCTGCAGAAACAGTTGAAAATATTTCAATTCCTTTGTCTGCGGCTTTTTGTCTGAAGGTTGCCACAACCTGTTCCGCCAGTTCCCGAACCGAGAAATCAATGGTTTCAAGTTCCATTTTACCTGCCTCAACCTTTGAAAAATCAAGGATATCATTGATGATATGCAATAAATTTTCTGATGATTTTTTGACACCGGTAAGATATTTTTTTTGTTTTTCTTCCAATGGCGTATCGAGCACAAGATTGGTCATCCCGATGATTGCGTTCATTGGTGTACGGATTTCGTGGCTCATATTGGCCAGAAATTCCTGTTTGATCTGTTCTGAATGTTCGGCTCTCTGCTGCGCTTTTTTGGTTTTGTTTCTTTCTCTTACAGCGATCAGCGAAAACAGCAGCAAGCCGCCAACGGTGGCAAAAGAGGCGTTTCGAATGTGCCGCTGCTGAATATCTTTCTTTTCGCGTTCGGCTTTTGAGGCGGCTTCTTTTTTGTCAAATTCATATTGCAGCGTGGCATGGGTAAGCTTTTTATTGTTTTCTTCATTGGTCAGACTGTCGCGGTAGATAATGAACATTTTGTAATTTTCCAGCGAAGAAGCAAAATCTCCGGTGATGCTGTCTGCTTTTGCCAACCCTTCATAAGAAGATTTTATATATTCTTTGGTGTCCAGCCGTTTGTTGAGTGCAAGCGATTTTTGAAGCCAGTCTTTGGCTTCCGGTATTCTGTTCAAATGAATATAGGTCAGTCCCAAATTGAGGTAAGTAATTGATTTTCCTTTGTTATCTCCAATTGAATCAAAAACAGTCAGCGCGGTAAGGTATTTGTCGAGCGCTGTAGAATATTCGCCTTTTCTGCTGTGCATTTCACCTATGTTGTTCTGAATAATGTATTGCGAACGTGTATCACCGACCGATTTCATCAAATCATAAGCTTTTGAATAATTTTCAATTGCTTTTTCATATTCTCCCTCTTTGGAATAAATCAGCGCGATATTGTTGTAAGCTCTGCCCATTCCGTCTTTATTGCCGATTGACTCCATAATTTGGACAGACATCAGATAATTTTCAATTGCTTTTTCATCATTGTCCTGTCTTGTGTACACCAGCCCGATATTTTTATAGGCGACACCCATCTGATATTTGTCTCCTATTGATTCGGCAATCCGCAAAGCGATAAGCGAATGGTCCAGCGCAATCGGATAATCGCCCTGAAAGAAATTAACCACACCAATATTGTTGTATGCAGTTGCAATTCCTTTTTTAAAATCATTTTTTTCAGCAAGTTTCAAAGCCAAATTTGCATAAGCCAGCGCAATGTCATAATTCCCCAGCCAACAGGACCGGTCGCTGAGCAATGTCAGAATTTCCACTTTTACGGTGTCCTCTTTGGCGACATTCAATGCGGCTTTGAGAGAATCAGTCTTTGTCTGTCCGGATTTTTGAGCAAATAAGAAGTTTGCAGCCAAAAACAGTAACAGAATCAAATATTTGAATTTCATTGTTTTGATTGGAGGATGATTTCAAAGGTAGTCATTTTATTTAAAACCCAATTCAAAGAAAGGAGTACTTGGTGCTGATTTTGATTAATTTACACAACTCTTACCTTTATTTACAGGCTGTGAAGCTGAAATCCGTTCTCCAATGAAGCGTCCAAAAAACCGTCAGACTGCAGCTGAATTATAATGAAAACATCATCTTTTTGCTGCCTCAAAAATTTCATCAAAAATGAAGCATTCAATAAAAATTCAGACTGTTTCAATGATAAAAATTAAATATGAGATAATTTAAGGTGGTTAATGGATTAAATTATTTTTTATAATCCTTTGGAAGAATTGTATGAGTCCAAACCTTATTCCCTTCGTAACCCGATTGCACCCACTCAAATCTACCTTATTACATTATTAATCATCCTCCCGGTATGAATAAGGGAATCATGTAATAAGGTCTATTTCTTGTGGGTATCAGTGTGTTACTAAGGTTTGGTTTTATACTAAGGTTTTTGTGTTTTAATTTCCGGATCGTTTTGCTTCAGCCAATTTCAATTCTTTAACCAATTAAACCCAACACAAAAATTTCATCAAAACTGAAGCATTCAATAAAAATTTAGACTTTTTCAATTATAAAAATTGGATATTTTTGGTTTTATAAATTATAATTGCTGTATTTTTATTGAAACTGCTAACCGGCCATTCATGAAGAATTATATCTTTCTGATACTGTTTTGTCTGCCTTTCACTCAGATTTTTTCTCAGGATGAGAAATTAATCGATTCAAATGAGATTGTGAAAAGGACAGATCATGTCTATTCGCTGATAAATCAAGGTGAAACGGCTGAAGCTGTCAGCCTGTTACAGAGTATTATAGACGATTCCGAGTCAATCGGTTACAAAGATGGTGTGGTGCGCGGCGCCAAAGGATTGATGACAATCTACAATATGCAGGGCAATTACAAAATGGTGATTTCAACCGCAGAATCCGTAGAGGACAAAATCAAAGACGCAAAGACTTATGGCGAACTGGCTTCAATGGCGCAATACAAAGGAATGGCTTATTTGAATCTCGGTTTTTTGGATTTGGCAAAAACCGAATTTGAAAAAGCTTCAGAGGCCGCCGGTCAAATGGATGAATCCGACGGAAAACATTATGTCATGGCATTGATTTTCGACAATCTTGCCGGACTTCACGACCAGATGAAAAACAGTACGGATTCGGTCATTTATTATACCAATAAGGCGATTGAAGAAACAGAGAGAATGGATGAGAACGGGAAACTGGCTGATGCAAAACATTCTCAGCTGGCTTTTCAGTATATGAATCTGGGTGAGATTTATTTGGGCATCGATGAACCTGAAAAAGCAGAAACTTATTTTCTGAAATCACTTTCTTTTTATGAAGACGGCAAGGAATTCAGCCGGAGAGACAAGATCATTCTGTACAGTGAATTGGGCGGTTTTTATACCCGGCAGAAACGATACAAAGATGCTTTGGAATATCTTCAGTCGGCGGTGGAAATGGAAAAGAACACCAGTCTTCCCGAAATCAGAAAAGAAATCTTTCAGTATCTTTCGGAATATTATCTGGAAACCGGAGATACCGAACAGTCAAAAAAATATCTGAATCTTTCAAAAGAGCTGGAAGACAGCATCAATCATGCAAACCGATCGGCGGTGAACGAGAATCTGAACCGAATCGTTGAAAAAACAGATATTCAAAATCAAAAGGAAAAAAAGCGAATGTCCATACTCTATCTTGGCATCCTCGCTGTCCTGCTGATTCTGATCATTCTTGCCTGGTTTTTCAGAGAAAGGCATCTCAGAGACCGATACAGACAGATCATTGATGAACTTCAAAAGAATGAATTAACAGTTTCGAGGGAGGATTCCGAAACGCCGGAAACTTCGGATACGGATACAAATGATGAGGTCACTGTAGAAACGGTTGAAGAAAAAATCTTGGAAAATTCAGAATCGGATTCTGATGCTGAGACAGATGATGAAGAATCGGATGAACTCGCGGCTGAAGTGATGACCGATAAGACTTATCAGCAGATTTTGAAGAATCTTGAGAAATTTGAAAAATCAAACCGTTTTTTAAAATCGGATGTTACTTTTCCGTTTTTGGTCAATTATGCGGGTACCAATTCAAGATATCTGTCCCAGATTTTAAAGACTGAAAAAAGCAAATCATTCAATCAGTACATCAATGATTTACGCATCGATTACCTGATCAAACTGCTCTATACCCAGCCCAAATATCGGGAATACAAGATTGAGTATCTTTCGAAAGAAGTCGGTTTTCAGTCGCGTTCGGCATTTATCAATTCGTTCAAAAAGAAGACAGGGATTACGCCTTCTTATTTTATCAGGAAATTAAGGGAGGAGTTGAGTTAAATTCTCGGCTCTCATGCGTCTTCAAAAACAGTGAGTGTGAGATCCAATTTTCAGATTGGGATTCCCGGAAGAACCCTATTAAGGTTTCAAACCTTAACAATGCTTTCTTATTTCAACTTTGAATAATTGTCTGAGAAATCGGGTGGAGGGATTAGCTGACGCTGATCCCGTTATAGGGTAGCTAAGACCAAACAAAAGTCAATGCTGTCGCATTGTTTTTTTATTCCGGAATTTGCCTTAGGAAAGCGAGTTTCAACTTAAAATTGTTGTCTGAGATTTCAGGTGGGGATTAGCTTGCGCTGATCCCGTTATAGGGTAGCTAAGACCAAACAAAAGTCAATGCTGCCGCATTGTTTTTTTATTCCGTCACGCCTTATGAAAGCAAGCTTTCAGCGCCGTGACGGAATAAAAAATCGCACGCTGATGCGTGCGACTTTTGTTTGGTCTGCGGAGAGAGAGGGATTCGAACCCCCGGAGGTGTGACCCTCAACGGTTTTCAAGACCGCCGCATTCGACCGCTCTGCCATCTCTCCAAAAAAGAAATTTCCCTCTTTTGTGGCTGCAAATATAAATCTTTTTATCAATTTCAAACAAGACCAATGCGGTTTTTTGAGAATTTTAAAATCCTTTTGACCTCGTATTTTGCAAACCCGCTCAGCATACGGTCATTACAAAAAAAACAGACCGGAAATTAAATCCCGGTCTGTACAGTTTGTGCTCTTACCAACCAAGCTAAAAAAAACTGTTATTTTTTATATTTTATTCCAGATAACCGAATTTTCCCATATTGAATTCATTGCAGGCTTCCAGAATTTCTTCCCTGTTGTTCATGACAAAAGGCCCGTGCACCGCAATCGGTTCTTTGATCGGTTCACCTGACAATATCAGAACCACCGATTTTTCATCTGTGCTGATCTCAAATTCCTCGCCTTCGTTTTCAAATATCAAAAGTTGATCGCATTTGACTTTCTGCTCTCCGTTGACAGTGATATTCCCTTCAATTACGAGCAGCATGGTATTGTATTCAGCCGGAAAAATAAAAGTTGCTTTTGCACCGGATTTTAATTTTGCATTGTAAATATGAATTGGTGTATAAGTCGAAGCTGAGCCTTTGATTCCGTTGTATTCGCCCGAAATCACTTCGATGATTCCCTGATCCTTATCGAGCAGATATTTAGATATTCTGTCTCTGGTAATCGACTGATATTTTGCGGGTTCTTTTTTGAATTCCGAAGGCAGATTGGCCCACAGCTGAACCATTTGAAATTTTCCGCCGCTTTTAGAAAAACCTTCTTCGTGATATTCTTTGTGCAAAATTCCCGAAGCAGCAGTCATCCATTGGACTTCGCCTTCGCCGATCACACCGTGAAAACCGGTGCTGTCGGTATGTGCAATCTTTCCGTGATAAACTATGCTGACCGTTTCAAATCCTTTGTGCGGATGTGCGCCAACGCCTCTGACATGATCTGACGGCGGCAATTCGGTCAGTGAATTGTAATCCAAAACGATAAACGGATTGGTTCTGTGCATATTCAGCTGGGGCACGCCCGGTATGAAATTATGCATTTTGAAACCGTCACTGACCATATGCGGAGCCGGGGGATTGATAATTAATTCTGTATTCTTTCTGCTCATTTTCTGATCTTCACGGTGCAAAGTTATTGCAGAGATCAAAAACCGGCATTGATGTGTGTTAAGAAATATCAGACCGTCTGATTGCTTGTGAAATAACTGTCGATGACTATTTTGATGTTTTCGTAAGTCTGATTCATCAGCTCGGGAATTTCAGAAACCGGTTTCCAGACTGCGATTTCGATTCCTTCTTCATTTTGCGGAACAGGAATTTCGGGATCGTCCGTCGTCATCCGATACCAGTAAATCGCTTTGAGTTTCATATTTTTCAGGAAATAAATATGATAGGTTTTGCAGATCAGTTCACCCAATTTCAGACCGTCGATTCCACATTCTTCCATCACCTCTCTGACTGCCGCAACCTCTGTGGTTTCGCCTTTTTCGACCTTTCCTTTGGGCAGATCCCATTTCCCGAGCCGATAGATAAAAAGGATTTCGTTTTTTTGATTTTCAACCACTCCGCCCGCAGCTTCGAGATAATCAAAATAAGATTTGAAATGCCGCCGGAGTTTGTCAAGATTGTGATGATAAATATTGATTTCTGTTGCCGAAGTATTTCTGAGCAATGCCAAAGCTTCCTCAAACTGGCTGTTTGTACTGAATTTCAGATTCTTGATTTCGGGCAATGGAGAATCCGAAAGAATCACAGCCTTTTCATTGTAAAAAACTTTGTACATTTGGGTGCTTTGAAACAAAGATAACCAATTTTTAAAGGATGAATGTAAATACTGAAAAAATAAGATTTTCGAAAAATCAGCAGCATGCTTTTGATTTTTTGTCGGATATGGAAAACTATCGCCAACTGATGCCGGACGACACCAAATCGTTTGATGTGCACGAATCGGGCAACGGTTTTGGGGTTCAGATCGGCAGTCTGCCAAAGGTGGGAATGAAACTCAAAGAAAAGACAGCGCCTTCTCAGCTGGTTTTTGAATCTCCCTCGCCGAATTTTGAATATTATCTGACGATCAAAATCGATCCGGTCGATGATTCAAGTTCCGATATCAGTCTTGATTTTGACGGAAAATTCAATATGATGATCGAGATGATGGCAAAAGGACCGCTGACCAATTTTATCAATACGATTGCAGCCAAATTGAGCCAAGTTTAATTATCACTTCCGATTATTTTTCTAATTATCTGAAAATCATGAAAGTCAAATACAGACTTGAAGAAAGCGATTATCTGGATTATCAGCTGTTTTTTGTATTCAAATCTGAAAGAATCAACAAAGCAAGAAAAAAAAACCGGCTGATTATTCCGTTGGTCTATCTTGGTTTTGGTGTGATTTTGTTTTTTCTGGAAAGTTATTATCTGTCAGGTGCGATCGTCCTTTTTGGTCTGCTTTGGTATTTTATGTATCCGATTCGAGAAAAAAACAGATACATCAAAAATTTCAAAAATCATTTCAATGATTATTTCAAAACCAAATTCGAAAGAGATTTTACGATTGAAATAAATGATGATTTTATTTTGGGAAATGACGGCGAAAGCGACAGTAAAGTGCCGGTTTCCGAAATTGAGGAAATCAATGAGATTCCGTCGCTGATCCTTCTGAAATTAAAAACCGGTGATTCTTTTCTGCTGCCAAAAAATACAATTGCAGAGATTGAAGAAGTAAAATCAAAACTCAAAGAAATTGCTTCAAAACAGAATATCAGTTACAATATTGAAAATGACTGGTCTTGGAAATAAATCCAAGTGGTTTGAAATAATCTTTATTTCAGCCTTTGTCTTTTTTATGTTTTATAAACCAATGGTCAGCTTTCTGATGTTTGCTCCATATTTTTTGTTTCGATCTACCGAAGAACTGTTGAAGTTTCTGTCAGTTATAAATAATAAAGAAGAGGCTATCGGTGAAATAATTGAATACAAAAAAGAATGCGGAGGGTACAAAGAGCCTGTGATTTCATTTTTGACCAAAAAAGGTGAAAAAATCATTTCAAAATCACCATTTTATACTTCAACCTCTTTCAGCGTGTTTAAATCTTATCAAAGTAAAATAGGAAAGAAAGTTGATATTTTTTATGACCGGAATAAGCCAACGAATTTTGTAGTCAGAAAAAATTTAAACTACTTATATTTAGCTTTAACACTTTTCTTTATAATTGGTTTCTTATTTCTGGGAATTGGTATTGCCGCCTTATTTGGGAAAGTCCAAAGCATGAAATGGTAATCACTTCAAATCCTTAAAAAACTTCCTCTTTTTGATAAAATACTGATAAGGAACCAGCTTTTTTTCGAAATAATTTTTTTTGCCCGATTTTGAAGATTTCAGATAGCCCGGAAGTCTTTTGTAAAAACCAAAATGTGCCCTTACAATCGCCAGACAGTGCGGCAATCCTTCATAAAACAAAAAGATCACACCTGTGATTCCGTCCAAAACCAAACGGCTGAAAATCACCGGAAATCTTTTTCCTTTGGGCAGATTTTTTGCCAGCATGCCCAGATTGTTTCTGAAATTGAGATAAGTCTTTCTCGGACTGTTTGTCTTCAAAGTTCCGCCACCGAGATGATAGATTTTTGAATGACCGCAATAATAAATCTTTCTGCCCGAATTATTCAAACGCCAACACAGATCGATTTCTTCCATGTGTGCAAAAAATCCTTCGTCAAAACCTTTCATTTCCAGAAAATCTGAAGTTCTCACAAAAAAGCATGCGCCGCTTGCCCAAAAAATCTCGATGATATCGTCATACTGACTTTTGTCTTCTTCCAAGGTCCAAAACACCCTGCCGCGACAATAGGGATAACCGAAATTATCGATAAATCCGCCGGCTGCACCCGCATATTCAAATTTGTTTCGGTTTTTGTAATCCAGGATTTTTGGCTGTGCCACTGCAATTTCGGGATTTCCTTCAAACAATTCGATCATCGGATTCAGCCAGTTTTCGGTGACTTCAACATCAGAATTGAGCAGACAGAAAAGCTCAATACCCGGATCACTTTCAATGATTTTTTGAATCCCGTCATTGTATCCTTTTGCGAAACCGAAGTTTTCGGAATTCTGAATAATTTTAATTTCAGGAAATTCAGATTTCAGATAATCAATCGAATCATCATCAGACGCATTGTCGATCACCCAAATCTCAGCCTGATTGGAATATCTGACCACCGATGGCAGAAATTCTTCAAGAAGCTTCCGGCCGTTCCAGTTCAATATGGCGACAGTTGTTTTCAATAGTCGATTCCTTTTTTGTATTTCCACCTTTTGTGGCTCCACAGCCAGTTGTCTGGATGCTCACTGATTAGGGTTTCAAGTCTGCCAAAGAATTTTTCGACCACTTCCATTTCTTTGAAATTTTCTCCGTCAGGATTGATTCTTTCAAATTCGGTATGATAAAATCCCTGTTTGGTTTTGACGGTTTTGCAAAATACAACCGCCATTCCTTTTCGGATTGCCATCTTGTCAAATCCTGCAAAAACAGGTGTTTCCTGATTTAAAAATTGAATACTGTGTCTGACCATCGATTTTTTCGGACTCTGATCTGCTACAAATAAATAAGTTTTAGTTCCGTCATTTTCGGCTTTCATCATATATCGGCCGGTTTCCTTCATATCGATCGGAAGCGTTCCGAATTTTCCGCGAATCGAATTCACCCGATCATTCCAAAAATTATTTCTCACCTTGTGATAAACAGCAAGTGTCTCTTTTGCAGGCAGATGTCTGACCAGACCGATGAACCATTCCCAGTTGAAAACATGACCCGCCATCAGTATGACATCTTTTCCTTCTTTTTTGCAGTCTTCAAAAACTTCAAGATTTGAATAGGTGTGTCTTTTGTCCAATTCCTGCTGTGAAATTGAAAAACTTTTCAGGGTTTCAACCAGATAATCTGAGAAATTCCGATAAAACTGTTTTTGGATTTTTTTGATTTCCTGATCTGATTTTTGAGGAAATGAATTTTTTAAATTTTCACGGATTACTTTTCTGCGATAACCGATCACATAATTCATCAGAAAAGACAGTATGGCCGAAAACCAATAGAGCAGCCTCATCGGAAGGAGCGAAATGCAGTACAGGAATCCATAAAAGAGGCGGTTCATCACTGAATGAATTAGTCAGCAAATTTAAGACATTCTTTCCAAAGCGAATTATCGGGCGGCGGTGCGGTGATCGTGATTTCTTCCTTTTTTATCGGATGGATAAACCGAATCATTCTCGAATGAAGCGAAATTCCGCCATCAGGATTTGATCTTTTTGCGCCGTATTTCAAATCTCCTTTGATCGGATAGCCGATAAAGCTCAGCTGTGAACGGATTTGGTGAGAACGGCCGGTATGCAGTTCAACTTCAAAAAGCGAATAATTGTCAAGATTTTCCAAAACACGATATTCCAAAACCGCTTTTTTTGAATCGGGTGTCGGTTTTGAATAAACGGTGACCTTGTTGTTTTTTGGATTTTTTCTGAGAAAATGCTCGAGTCTTTCGGTTTTGATTTCTGAATGTCCTTCAACAATTGCCCAATAGACTTTTTTGACCTCTCTCGTTTTGAACAGTTCATTCATCCGGCTGAGTGCTTTGGTTGTTTTTGCAAATGCAAGCACGCCGCTGGTCGGCCGGTCGAGCCGGTGAATCAGCCCCAGAAAGACATTGCCCGGTTTTTGGTCTCTGATTCTGATCAATTCTTTGATTGTATCCAACAGTGATTCATCACCGGTCTGATCTCCCTGCGAGAGTTCGCCCGGAAGTTTGTTGATGATGATCAGATGATTGTCTTCGTACAGGATTCTGTCCTTCAAATTTTTCATTCAAATCACTGAAAAATCAATATTGTTCGCTTTCGTTCGGAAAGTTCATTTTTTTGACATCGTCCACATATCTTTTCACCGCATCTGTGATGTCATCGTACAGATTCAGATACTGTCTCAGGAATTTGGGTTTGAATTCGTGAGTCATTCCCAGCATATCGTGAACCACCAGCACCTGACCGTCGCAATGAGGTCCGGCACCGATTCCGATGGTCGGAATTGAAATATTTTCGGTTACTTTTTGAGCGAGCGAAGCAGGAATTTTTTCCATCACCAGCGAGAACACGCCGAGACTGTCGAGCAGATGCGCGTCATCCATCAGTTTGGCAGCTTCTTCTTCTTCCTTTGCCCTGACTTTGTAGGTTCCGAACTGATAAATCGACTGTGGAGTCAGCCCCAGATGTCCCATCACCGGTATGCCGGCATTGAGTATTTTTTTGATTGATTTTTCGACCTCAAGACCGCCTTCGAGTTTGACCGCATGCGCACCCGATTCTTTCATAATTCTGACTGCAGAATCCAGTGCTCTTTGCGGATCTGACTGATAGGTTCCAAACGGCAGATCGACGATGACCAATGCGCGTTTGACCGCTCTGACAACCGATTGGGCATGATAGATCATCTGATCCAGCGTAATCGGCAGGGTGGTTTCATGTCCGGCCATTACATTTGAGGCTGAATCTCCGACCAGGATGGCATCGATCCCTCCGGCATCAACCATTTGAGCGATTGTAAAATCATAAGAAGTCAGCATGCTGATTTTCTCGGCACCTTTCATACTTCTGATGGTTTCAGTGGTAATTCTCTTGATTTCTTTGTTGACAGACATGTTTTTCAATTTTCAGCTAAGGTAGGATTATTTCGGTTTTTAGTCTTATTTTTGCGTCGCCAATTTAAACTGTGACCCTGTTTTTTCGAGAAATCTTTACTATTTTTCGGTCAGAAAACATTCGCAGCAGGCATTAAATTATCATGGTATGAAAATTACGGTAGTAGGAACCGGCTATGTGGGACTGGTGTCGGGAACCTGTTTTTCTGATGTGGGTATCGAGGTGGTCTGTGTGGACATCGATCAAAATAAAATCGAGAAATTAAAAAACGGAATTATTCCGATTTATGAACCCGGTCTTGAAGAACTGGTAATCAGAAATCACAAAGACGGCAGACTGAAATTCAGTACCGATCTGGGTGAAGCCATTCAGGGAAGTGAAGTTGTCTTTATCGCGGTGGGAACGCCTCCCGGCGAGGATGGTTCTGCCGATCTGAGCTATGTGCTGGCGGTTGCAAGAGAAGTGGGCGAGAAGATGAACAACTATCTGGTCGTTGCTACAAAAAGTACAGTTCCGGTCGGAACCGGAGAAAAAATCAAAAAAGAAATTGCCGAACAGCTCAAAAAGAGAAATTCAGATCTTGAATTTTCGGTGGCATCCAATCCTGAATTTTTGAAAGAAGGCGCAGCTGTTGAAGATTTTCTGAAACCCGACCGTATCATCATCGGAACCGAAGACGAAAGAGCAAACGGGATCATGAACCGACTGTATCAGCCGTTTCAGCTGAGCAGCAACCGTATGATCTATATGGATATTCCGTCGGCAGAAATGACAAAATATACCGCCAATGCGATGCTTGCCACCAAAATCAGCTTTATGAACGATATTGCAAATCTCTGCGAAAGAGTGGGCGCAAATGTGAATATGGTGAGAAAAGGGATTGGCTCTGACAGCCGGATCGGAAATAAATTTATTTATCCGGGTACAGGCTACGGCGGAAGCTGTTTTCCAAAGGATGTGAAAGCGATCATTCGTACCGCAAAAGAATATGATTATGAACTCAGGGTGCTGCAGGCGGTTGAAGCTGTAAATGAAGATCAGAAATCGGTTTTGGTCGAAAAAGTAAAATCGAGATTTGGCGAAAATCTGTCGGGTATGACTTTCTGTCTGTGGGGATTGAGTTTCAAACCGAATACAGACGATATGAGAGAAGCTCCTTCGATTGTGATTGCAAACGAACTGCTGAAGATGGGCGCAAAAATCAATGCTTATGATCCGGTTGCGATGGAACAATCCAAACAATTTTATCTCGGCGACAGCATTGTTTATTGTGACAATTCTTATGAAGCAGCCAACGATGCGGATGCATTGCTGCTGGTGACCGAATGGTCCGAATTCAGGATGCCCAACTGGCAGATGCTTGCAAAACTTTTGAAAAATAAAACTATATTTGATGGTCGAAATATCTATGACCGCAGCTATCTGAAAGAACTCGGATTTGAGTACTACGGCATAGGACTGAAGAATTAAATTAAAACTGTAACTGCATGAAAGTCGGAATTACCTTTAGCACTTTTGACCTGCTTCACGCCGGACATATCAAAATGCTCGAAGAAGCGAAGAGAAACTGCGATTATCTGATTGTCGGACTCCAAATGGATCCGAGCATCGACAGACCCGAAAAAAACAAGCCCACCCAATCAATCGTTGAGCGGTATATACAGCTGAAAGGCTGCAAGTTTGTGGACGAAATCGTTCCTTATGTGACCGAACAGGATTTGGAAGATATACTGAGATCGTTCAAAATCAATGTTCGAATTTTGGGTGATGAATACAAAGACCGTGATTTTACCGGTCGAAAATACTGCGAAGAGAAAGGAATCGAACTGTATTTTAACCGCAGAGACCACAGATTTTCAAGTTCGGGCTTGAGAAAAACGGTTCATGAATTGGAAAATCTGAAAGTGATTCACAAAAAATAAATTCCGTTTTGGACAAAAAAACGATAATTATCACAGGAGGAGCCGGTTTTATCGGCTCTCATGTTGTCAGGGAGTTTGTAAAAAATTATCCCGAATATCTGATTATCAATCTGGATTCGCTGACCTATGCCGGCAATCTTGAAAATCTGACGGATATTGAAAATTCTCCAAATTATCGGTTTATTAAAGCAGACATCACAGACGAAAAGCGGATTGACGAAATTTTTGAAAGCCATCGTCCGGACGGTGTCATCCATCTGGCGGCAGAATCTCATGTGGACCGTTCGATCAGTTCGCCGTTTGAATTTGTCAAAACCAATGTGCTGGGCACGGTCAATCTGCTGAATTCTGCAAGAAAGATTTGGGGAAATGATTTTGAAGGAAAAAGATTTCATCACGTTTCCACAGACGAAGTGTACGGCGCGCTTGGCGAAACCGGAATTTTCACTGAGGAAACTTCTTATGATCCTCATTCGCCCTATTCGGCTTCAAAAGCGAGTTCAGATCATTTTGTAAGAGCTTATGGCGACACTTACGGATTGCCTTATGTGATCACTAACTGTTCAAATAATTACGGCCCGAATCATTTTCCGGAAAAACTGATTCCGCTCTGTATCAACAACATCATTCACAAAAGACCGCTTCCTGTTTACGGCGAAGGTCTGAACACCCGTGACTGGCTGTATGTGATCGATCATGCAAAAGCAATCGATCTGGTATTTCACAAAGGAAAAAATGCAGAAAACTACAACATCGGCGGTTTCAACGAATGGAAGAACATCGATCTGGTCAGGGAACTCTGCAGACAGATGGATCATAAACTGGGCAGACAAAAAGGAGAAAGCGAAGAACTGATCACCTTTGTAAAAGACCGTCCGGGACACGATCTGCGTTATGCGATTGATGCAACCAAAATCAACAGCGAGCTCGGCTGGAAACCGAGTGTAACCTTTGAGGAAGGACTTTCAAAAACCATCGACTGGTATCTTGAAAACCAGGACTGGCTGGAGAAAGTGACAAGCGGTGCGTATTTGGATTATTATAAGAAACACTATTCTGTGTAACACGAATTAACACAAATTAGCGCGAATTATACGAATTACACGAATTTCATAAATTGTTTGACCTTGAATTGAGCAACTGTGGAAGAAAAAATATTTTTTAAAGAGGAAAGCTATAAAATAATTGGAATTTGTATGAATATTCATTCCACGATGGGTTATGGCTTTTTGGAAGCTGTTTATTGTGAAATACTCGAGGATGAATTTAAGAAAAATGAAATCCCTTATGAACGTGAAGTGAGTTTGGAATTGTTTTATGAGGGTAAAAAACAAAAGAAAAAATACAAAGCCGATTTTATCTGTTTTGACAAAATCATACTTGAAATTAAATCAGTTTCTTTTTTGAATGACAATTTCGTCAGGCAAACATTAAATTACCTGAAAGCGACCGATAAGAAGCTCGGCCTGCTAATAAACTTTGGTGAAAAATCTTTAAAATATAAACGTATTGTCAACTTTAATGAATAGAAATTCGTGAAAATTCGAGAAATTCGGATAAATTAGTGGAAATTAAACAAGATGAAGGGAATCATACTCGCAGGCGGCTCAGGAACAAGACTTTATCCGTTGACTATTTCGGTCAGCAAACAACTGATGCCGGTCTATGACAAACCTATGATCTATTATCCGCTGTCAACACTGATGCTTGCCGGAATCCGTGAAATACTGATTATCACCACACCTCAGGACAGTCAGGCGTTCGAACAGCTTTTGGGCGACGGAAGCCAGATCGGCTGTCAGCTCAGTTATGCGGTTCAGCCGCAGCCCGAAGGACTGGCGCAGGCGTTTGTCATCGGTCAGGAATTTATCGGTGATGATGCTGTGGCTTTGATTTTGGGTGACAATGTTTTTTACGGCGCATTTCTTCCGCCGCTGCTTCAGAGCAAAACCAATATCAAAGGCGGCTGTGTGTTTGCCTATCTGGTTTCCGATCCTGAAAGATACGGTGTGGTTGAATTTGACGAAAACGAGAAAGTGCTTTCGATCGAAGAAAAACCGCAAAATCCAAAATCTGATTATGCGGTTCCGGGTCTTTATTTTTATGACAACCGTGTGGTTGAATTTGCAAGAAATCTGAAACCATCCGAAAGGGGAGAGCTTGAAATTACGGATATCAACAACAAATATCTCGAAATCGGTGAGTTGGAAGTCGGAGTGCTCGGCAGGGGAACCGCCTGGCTCGATACCGGTACTTTTGATTCGCTGCATCAGGCAACCGAGTTTGTCAGAATCATCGAAAAACGTCAGGGGGTGAAGGTCAGCTGTATTGAGGAAATCGCTTATAATCTTGGATACATCAACCGTGACCAGCTGCTGAAATCCGCCGATAAATACGGAAAAAGCCAGTATGGACAGTATCTTAAAAAGATAGCGAAATAAATCCTTTTGCCTAAGTATAGATTAAACGACAATAATCCTATAAATAAAATAATAGTTCAACCCGCTTCGGGGTTGATTTGACTGTGCGTTTTTCCCCCAATTTCATTGGGGGTTACGAATTGTTGAACCGCTTTGCGGTTCTTTATCGTAATTAATTCTATATAAAATCCTGAAGGAATTTAACGGATCAGGGACAAAACTTGTGGGTTAAGCAAAAATATTTTTTAATCTGAAGAGGAAAAACGTTTTGTCTCTAACCCCTCTAAAGTTTGCTCTAAACTTTTTTATTTTGGAGTTGAATGATTCAGCGG
>Ga0222419_100076_pt1 | contig 182459 bp, 177 predicted proteins | sample 1B20Ametagenome_FD_182474 | JGI IMG/M metagenome (GOLD analysis project Ga0222419, IMG submission 182474) | Enriched microbial communities from leaf-cutter ant dump, University of Wisconsin, Madison, United States - 1B20A (version 2) | ecosystem: Environmental > Terrestrial > Nest > Insects... | reverse complement strand
TACAGTAAATTGACGTAACTTTATCTCCTGTGAGCATCTCAACTGAATTTATTTAAGCTTCGTAACTCAAATTTATTCATTGATGCTCACTCTTAAAAAACTTCTTTTAACTAGCAACTTGGGTTAATTAAAAAAACTGAGCATGAGACAGATACTTCCCGAATAGAATGGTGGATTCAGGATAACCGATACGATGTAAATTATGAACATTTATCCCAGGTTGGTGAATACGAACTCCTGATACATAAAGCAGGAAGATTGGACATCTCTCCGGAAAGCGAAATTTTGAGAATCCCGTACACAGTCAAACCGTCGGACCTCGGCGAAAAAAAATACACCTTAAAATCCCTCTTGCCATACCTTCTTGGTTTTACAGGGCTAACAATCGGTGCTTTCTTGCTTTATAGAAGATCCAGCAAAAAAAGACTCCGGAAAATAGAACAAGAGAAGCAAAGCGCAGGGTAGGTACACAAGACCCCAGCATCGCCTTGCCCACACTACAGGAAACGCGATATGTGAAGGTGTCCCATATTGTGCGTTGCCAGGCGGACGATAATTATACCAGAGTATGCCTGGAAGGTGGCGAAGAACTTATCGTGAGCAAGACTTTGAAAGAGTATGATGAGCTATTGGCGCCATATCGATTCCTACGGACACATCAATCACATTTGGTTAACCGACAGTTCATCAAGAGCCTATTAAAAGAAGATGGCGGAACGATTTTAATGCAAGATCATGTTAAAATCCCCATCTCCCGTCAAAACAAAGAAAAAGTAAAACAGCAATTGATAAATTCAGAAACATGAGAACATTTATTTACACTACCTTGTTCCAGCTTTGCCTACTGAGCGCCGCCACAGCACAGGAAAAGCTAACCCTAACTTCGTTAACAGATACGCACCTATACCGTGTTTCTGCCGATAAAAACACGTCCATTGTCAAAGGCAAAATCATCAACGCCGCACCCGAGGAGCTGGCGAATATGAATGCCGGTTATTCGTTAGTCCAATTGACCGGAGAATTTCAAGTTAACTTATCTGCACCGGTTCAACCGGACGGCACTTTTTTCTTTGAACTTCCCCAGACTCCCGTTTATCAACAGCTTTGGTTTAAATTAGGGAATTTTGCATATACCTGCCTCTATGTCAAAGACGGCCTGGAAATAACCTTTGATGCCAACAAACTGCGGGAGAAGAGCGCCTACATGTTGTCTGAGGGTCTCTTCTTTTCGGGAGAAGATGGCGAGGCGACTACCTTGATAAATCAGCATACGCTCTTTTGGCAGAAAGAAATTCCACAAGTAAAAGAAAATATCAGCAGTCTAAGCAGGCAAGACACCACTTTTTCCACAAAGCTGGATTCGTTATTTCTACTGGTCAAAGCCTCGGACAAAAAATTCAAAAACACGTACGCTTCTCGTTATGCGTATCTTATCGACAATGAGCGGGAGTCGGATTATTTGTCCCAACAACTGCTATACCATTTAGACAAAGAGTTGCCAAACGAGATGTTGGATAAAATAAAACAGCACCCCATATATGCCATTAGCAACGATAGCCGATCATACCTTCGCGCACTGTCCTGGTATTTCAACAACCATCTATCTTCAAAAAAGCTCCATACAGATGCTACGCTAACGAGTGAAGAACTGTCCAAACATTTCAGCCCCGCATATGCTGATCTCATGATGATGCAATTTGAAGACAAGGGCTTACCTGAACAATTAGCCATCTACCAAAATTATCTTCCCTTCTATCACTATCGGTGGTCAAAGGCTTTAGTACAGCAACAAATCACCGATTTAGAGAAGAAAGTAGCAAAAATAAACAAATTGGCCACCGCTTCAGCCGTAACCAAAAATGATCGTTTGGGCAACCTCATCATGGACACTCCATTCGATGGACAGCTTTATGTAAATACACAAACAACTGCGGAAAGCATCATCCAGCAGATAAGAGCCAAGTTCCCCAATCAGTTGGTCGTATTAGACTTTTGGGCGACGTGGTGCGCTCCGTGTATCGCTCAGATGCCGTATAGCAAGCAAATGCACCACGAGGCAAAAGAGTATGGTCATCCCATAGCATTTGTCTACCTATGCACCAGCAGCAGCTCTTCTGAAGAGAAGTGGAAAAACAAAGTGCTTGAGCTGGAACAGCCCGGCACCCACGTCTACATAGACGAAAAGCTGATCAACGAGCTGATGACGCTTTTTAACAAATCCGGGTTTCCGAGCTATGTTGTCATAAAGCCTAACGGCGAGATTGACACCGGTGCGGTTTCTTGGATGAGCAATACGTCGATCGATGAATTGAAAAAATTACTTTAACAGTGAACGCATTCACAGTCCTCCCATCTTGTTCGTGACACATTTTTTAAACCCGTTGTGCATTTTGATACAGAAGTGCCTCTATTGTCATCGTAAGTTTGTAGAGAAGTATTTGGAAAAGGGTTAACAAAATATAATTTTGTTTAGCTATTCAGATCCGGCAAAGAGAAGGATAAAGACTTTTACTTGTCATTGGTCAAAAAGACCCTTCAGCATGTTCGTCCCCTTCTCTTTTTCTTTTCATAAACTTGAACAGTTCATTAGGCCTAAGGAGCCTGCTTTAACGATTGATAAGTTATGATAAGAACTGCTGTGATCCTTTTCACGATTAATACAAATATGGCAACAGGAATCGATTGTTCAAAGGACTATTTTGACATTGCCGTTTTGAAGGAAGGCAAGAAGGTATTTGCTGGGAGGTTTGACAACCATCAAGATGGGTTTGAGGAAATATTATCTCATATCGAAGGCACTCACGTAGGTATGGAAGCAACCGGACCTTATTATTTTCAGTTGGCTCGTTTTATTGCCGAGCATGGCGTTAAAGTATCGGTTGTCAATCCGCTGTCTGTTCGTAGATTTTCCCAAATGCGCATGTCGCGAACCAAGACGGATAAAAAGGATGCGATTTTGATCGCCGAGTTTACAGCCATGACCGCACCAAAAGAATGGATACTGCCCGATCAGGCTATCTTACGGATCAGGAACTTGGAAACCTACATTGACGGACTAAAAAGTCGTAGCCAAAGTTTGCACAACCAGCTCCATGCCCTTGAAGCCAGCGGAACATTAGACAAAAATTTACAGGAGCATATCAACTTGGAACTGCAAGAGTACCAGACAAAGCTTGCAGTTAAAGAAAAAGAGATACAAGCTCTAATAGATGAAAACTACAAGGATTTATCGAAAAACTTACGGAGCATACCTGGCATAGGCCCGCGAAGTGCTTCCCTGTTGATTATTCTGACCGATGCGTTTGCCCTGTTTGAACATTACAAACAATTGATTTCATACTTTGGTCTGGCTCCTCGAATATTTGAGTCGGGAAGCAGTGTGAAGGGTAAAAACCGGATCTGTAAGATGGGAATGGGAACTATGCGGAAGACACTCTACATGGCGGCCACTTCCGCTATACGCTGTAACAGAGCTTGCAGAGAATTATTTGATAGACTGAGGGCAAAAGGAAAACCCTATAAAGTCGCCTTGATCGCAGCGGTAAACAAGCTTATCAAACAAGCTTTTGCTATAGCAAAATCAGGAAGACCATATAGGGAACAACTCCATTAAGCAAAATATTATTTGGTAAATTTTTTAATTTTAATTTGGATATAAACACAGTTCATGCTGAGGCTTGCCGAAGCATCTAAAATCTTGTTAAGATATGATTTTTAGATCCTTCACTACGTTCAGGATGACAAAATAGCGCTTATAATGCACAACGGTTTTTTTTAAGTATGTTTGAACGATGAAAACCATGCGTTTGGATAAATCTGCGTTCAAAGCACAAACAGTCCAAGAGGCTGCCGATCATGCTGTGCACTATAAAAAGTTAAGCTGGCAGGAACGGTTGAAAATAGCGGCACAACTCAACAGCATGGCCTTTAATTATTCTTTGGACAATCCTCCTCGAATGGACAAAACCAAAGGAAAAGCAAAAGCCAGAGGTTAATATGGGCAATATTTTCAAAGAAGATTTCAGGAGGACGATTTACAAAACTTACTGTAATTTTTCTTATTTCAGCACTATCTAAACCGATAAATTTCACATAGTTTTGCAACGTCAAGACAACGGAGATGGCCATCAAAAGAGGAAATAATTTCAAGAAGAAGAAAAAACAGACAACCAACTGGAAAATTAGGGTAAAAAAATGGACCGCATATCTTATTGGTGGCTTTTTTGCGCTGACTATTTTCTGGGTCGTTTCCCTTCGGTTTGTCAATCCCCCTATCACGTATCTCATGATCAAACGGGGTTTCGAGTGGAAAGCTGCCGGAAAAGGATTTAAGATTGAAAAAGATTGGCTAAACTATGTGGATATCTCCAACAACCTTAAAAAAGCGGCCATAGCAGGTGAAGATGCCCATTTCCTCACCCATAGTGGCTTCGATACCAAGGCCATCAAAGAAGCCTTTGAAAAAAATCAAGCAGGCGGGCGATTGCGTGGTGGCAGCACCATCAGCCAACAAGTAGCCAAAAATGTCTTTCTTTGGCCGGAACGCTCCTGGTTAAGAAAAGGATTGGAAACCTACTTTACCGTATTGATCGAACTCTTCTGGAGCAAAAAGCGGATTTTGGAAGTGTATCTTAACGTGATTGAAATGGGGCAAGGGGTCTATGGTGCCGAGGCAGCCGCTCATTACTATTTCCATAAGTCAGCAAAAAGCCTCACCAAGAAGGAAGCGGCACTTATTATTGCCATACTGCCCAATCCTCGTCGATGGGATGCCCGAAACCCTTCTGCCTACGTCAACCGCAGGGCAAATAGCATCGTGCGGTATTTGAATTATTATAATATACCTTAGCGCCTGGATGACATATCCCGTCAAACGAAGGCTTACCCTGAACGCACGTTAAATAGACACTTTTCAGAAAAAAAAGACCCTGCTATCTCCGATTGGTATAGCAGGGCTGATCAGCATTTTACAGTGCTATTGCTTCGTGACCGTTAGCTTAGCATTATTCTTGCCAGCACTCACATCCACGACAAAAACATACGTTGCTCCGGCTTCCAGCGTTTTACCGCTTTGGATCCCCAAATTGCCCGGATCTCGGCCATTTGTTCCGTCTCCGACAAAAATAAGATCACTATCTGTTGTCAGGTTATCATTTTTATATTCGCCACCCCAATTTTTTTGGTGGAAGAACTTAAAGTTGATATTATCTGCTCTGACCTGCTGGCCTGCAACAACCGTTACTTGGTATTTTTTATTACCTATCGGTGCCAAACAAAGGGCTTTACCGGTATCCCAACCGACCTGGTTGCTCAATGAAGGCTTACCGATGCCTTCACCGATAATCCAAATCGCACCTGTACCATCTTCTTTCAAGGTTGCCAAATTATTGCCATCCATAGCTTCCACAATGAAATATTTTCGATCAAATTTGGCCGTAACCTTATATTTTCCCGAAATTGCCTGAAGGAAGTATTTACCGTTTTCTTTCCGAAGGAAATCGCTATCTATCCACCATTCATCCAAATCAGCAATACCTTCAACAGTCAATTCCTGATCTTTCTCCAACTGGAGGTCGATAAAATAGGTATTGTCGTCTACCATCGTCAGCTCATTGCCATTGATCTTATAGCTCACGAAAGGACTGGCGACATAAGTCAGTGTGTTGAACTGAATAGTATACGTGCCGGAAGAATAATTGGAAAACGGTATTTGTTGTGTGTTGCCTTCCGTTATCTTATCGACATCCCAACCAAACTGCAGTGTATTTCCATTCGCCCCGAATGCCGGCGCCTCAATATAGCCGCGCACTTTCTGTGGAAAATCGTCTGTAACCGCATACTCATTTGCACCTACCTTCTCCATCTTATACGTTCCGTTATCCGTGATCAGGTTTAAAAACGGAAAATCCGGACGAGAAAGTGGCAGATCTATAACCTTTTCGGTCGTGGTCATACCCACATTCTGCAATATGAATTTCAGTTTCGCCGTACCATTTGGGATATTGGCCAGATACGGGATATAGATCTTACCGGCATAATCACCATATTCCTTTGTACGGATTGTTCGCTCAGACACGAGATCTTCACTGTAATACAACTGCACTTTTAACGTCGAAAGAGCCTTTCCAGCGTCCGATACCCGGGCATCGAAAGACAAGCTATCGCCAAAAAAGGCACTATTAGGCACCGAAGTGACATCCAACAATGGGCTTCCACCGCCCAATGGATACTTATAGTCTTCTTTGCATCCTACAAAAGCCACAAAAAGACCGAACATCATATATTTTATATACTTCTTCATTTTTTCCAATTATAAGAAACAACAGATTTCGCCGGAATTTCATAGCTGAAGTGGTTTTTGCCATCGGCTATGGTTACTCTCGACGCTTCATTTTTATCATTTGCCAATACCACTGCATAGCTATTATCGGGATTTTTGAACACAGCATACATGATATCCCGATCATCAAAACCCTGCGCGCCTATACGTACCGCCCCCGGTTGAATAACGGCTGAAAGATGGCTGATAACATAGTAATGCGAGTTGCGGGTGATTGTTTTATAATTCGACGCATTGATGTCGACCGCACCGTAGCAGGTCTGGCATCCACCGTCGCGATTAGGTCCTCTTTCACCATCCAACATCAAATTCCAAACAATGACGCCCCGGCACCAATTGTTTATCGTTCCCAATCCCACTTCTTTCATATCTTCCAATAGGCGCCTACTTAGGTTCCGGCCATCATTCCACGTGCCGATGGATGTTTCCGTGAAGACAAGCTCCTTGTTTGGCGCTTTGCTCCGGATGTCCAACAGTTCTGCTTTGTCCCCACCATAATTGTGGTAAGCCGAACCGGCAAAATATTGCGCGGCTTGTGGATCGCTAAAGATCTGTATCGGATAATCGTTTTGACTGGCAATATTGTCGTAATTATAGTTATGGTCAAAGGCATAAATCTTCGTCTGCAAGCCCGCCTCTTTCATCTTAGGCCCCAGCGCGTCACGCACAAAAGCCTGCTGTTCTTCCCAATACATCAGCATGGATGCTGAGTTTCCGGGGTTCAAAGGTTCGTTTTGCGGGGTGATGCCATATATTTTTATTCCCTGTGCATCCATCGCCTGAATCCATTTCACAAAGTAAGTGGCATAATCCTGATAATAAGCCGGATTCAAATGTCCCCCCGTCCATGAGTTGTGGGGTGCTAAACTCGTCAAGTTGTTTACTTTCATCCAACGGGGAGCCGTCCAGGGCGAGCCCAGTATTTTAATGTGGGGATTAATCGCCAAAATTTCTTTCAGAACCGGAATCACAAACTGTGTTTCTTCCTCTTGCAATGCAAAATGCTCTATACCGGGTTCATCGTTTAGCGTATATTCGCTCAGCGAAAAGTCCGAACAGCCAATAGCAATGCGGATATAGCTATGTCCATACCCATCTGTTGTCGAGAATGTTTCTTTCAGGAATTTGCTTCGATCTGTCGCAGACATCTTCAGCAGGTTGTAGGCGGAAGAGCCCGTTACCGCCGTGCCGAAGCCGTCCATGGTTTGATACGTCACGCTTTCATTAAGTGTAATCGTTCGCGGTGACATATTCGAGCCCGTACTGAAAGAAATAAGCGTTTTTTTCAATTCTTGGGATCTGTCGCTCGTCGTGGTATAGACCGTCACTTCTCCCGGCTTCGGTTCTTCTGGCTCTTCGGGTATGATGGACGGCTTGTCCGACCCGCAGGCCTGCAAAAACAAGGTCAAAAGGGAAGATAATATCAGTGATTTTTTTACATTCATAGCCATCTATTTTAATATCCAAGATTTTGTTTCAATTTCGGGTTTTGATCAAGGACCGACTGTGGAATGGGGAGTCTATATGAATATTGAGTAAACGGATATACCTGTGCCTTTCTGCCCGAATCTTTTGCATATACGGCATTCATCACCTCTTCCACTTTATTCCATCTGACCAGATCAAACCAACGCTCGCCCTCAAAAGCCAACTCTAACCTTCTTTCCTTCATCAGGGCTTGGAACAATGCCTCTTTGTTTGACCGAACGTTGTTAGGCAACGGCAATAAATCAACACGGTCACGAATTTGGTCGATAATAGTCGCGGCACCTTCTAAATCCGGCGAAGATTTCAGCAAAAGAGCTTCAGCTTTTAACAACAAAATATCTGCATAGCGGTACTTGATAATACTGTTCAAAGCAGACCGCGTCTTGTACATAAAGGGATAATGTTCAGCGGGGTAATAATTACTCCAACCTGCGACATAATAAACAACGGATTCTTCATAGCGTATATCGTCCCCTTCATCTGTAAATACCTTAATCAAATCACGTGAAGGTGTTATCCATTTAGCCCATGTGAAGTTGGAATTATAATTGATCAAATCCCGGCCAAACATCCACGTTACCCAGTTGCCATTGCCCGAGAAAAACTGCGCTTCTAGAATCGATTCCTTTGTGTTGCGCATTTTTGCATCGGTATTATCGGCATTCATGCCAAACAGATTGACAAAATCGTCTTCAAGAGCAAAGCCATCTGCAGTGAGCGCATCAGCGTATTGAATAACCTTATCATAATCCCGCAACGGTTTTTCGGCATAAACTTTAGCCAGCAATGCTTTGGCAACGGATTTGGAGAACTTGGTTTTATCCGATGCATTGTTGTTAGGCGCAAATTGCAAGGCATCCAACAAGTCCTGTTCAATTTGTTGATAGGCTTCTTCTTCCGTGCTTTGAGGAGGGAAGTAATCGTCGTATACGTCTTCGATGGTTTCTGCCGTGATATCACCGGCCTCTGTTGTGAGTACGGGAATATCTCCCCACAGCCGCACCATATCAAAAAGCACCATAGCCCGGAATATCTTGGCCTCAGCTTTTAATTGTTGTCGTTCCGCAGTAGACAAACTATTGTCCTGAACACTGTCAATATTGACAATCAGCTTATTTGCCCGGGCAATATCTTCCATATACCGATTCCAATCGCGGCTTAAAACCGAATTAGAGCCTTCAATTGCGTTGTTTTCAAAAGGCACCACTTCGGCCCCGGTAGTTCCCGCATAGGCATTGTCTGCATGGGACTCCGCGATCAGTAACAAGTCCAAATACCAATGTTCCTGGCGATCCCGCATTTGATTATACAGGGTAGTCATATGGCTCAATACGGCCGCCCTGTCTCTAAACGCTACATATTCGCCTTCTTCGGTGATGCCTTCCGTAACATCGGAATAAGCATCCAATGGATCTCTATCTAAAGAACAGCTGAACACGATCGTCAAACAACATATCGCCACTACTGCATATATACTATATCTTTTCATGATCTTCACTTTATTTATTAAAACTCAAGATTTAATCCTACGACGAACGAACGGCTATGCGGATAGGTTCCCCAATCAATACCCTGAACTGCTCCACTTCCACCCCATTGATTGACTTCGGGATCAAATCCGGTGTATTTTGTCAGGGTTAGGATATTGCTGACCGACAGAAACGGTTGCAATTTGCGGATGCCCAAACGAGTCAAATTATTGGCGTTAACATCGTATGATAGCGAGACATTTTTCACTCTCAGGAAACTTCCGTCCTCGATGAAATAAGTAGAGTTTTTGAGGTTAAAACCAGCTTTGGGAATATAGGTTTCCTGTCCGGGAACACGCCATCTTTCCAACACACGAACAGATTGGTTCTTACCGTCGTACATCCCCTCTGTTTCTATTCTGGATGCATTATAGACATCATTACCATAAGAGCCCTGCAAAAACACACTCAAATTAAACCCTTTGTAACCAAAATTATTGGTCAGTCCAAAGGTAAAATCAGGGTTAGGATCGCCGATATATGTTCTGTCCGAACTTGACACAATTCCATCATTATTGATATCCCTATAATTGAGCTCGCCGGTTTCGGGATTCACGCCATCACTGATATAACCAAAAAAACCGCCTAAAGCACGCCCGGGTTGATTGCGAACGACATTCTCATCAACGAAATCCACCGTCCGGGCTGTGCTGTAGATCTGTTGAAGCGCCAGTTTTTCTAAACGGTTTCTATTGAAAGAGATGTTGAAATCGGTATCCCAGGTCAAGGATCTTTGCAGATTCTTGCTGTTGACATTGATCTCGAAACCACGATTGCTCATCTCTCCTTCATTACGCACGATATTATTGACCGCCGCACTACCAGCAGGTAGATCCACGTACATCAACATATCCCTGGTGTACTTATAATAATAATCCAAGTTGACATTCAAACGATTGCTGAAGGCCATGAAGTCGAGACCAATATTGGTTTGACGTGTCTTTTCCCATGTAAGGTCGCGTGTTCTTAAATTAGCCTGTGAAATGGTAGGAACGGCATTCTCTTGTCCTGTTACAAACCATTGGACACGACCAATGTTATATCGTTGCAGATAGGCATAATCACCTACTCCCGATTGATTACCTGTTTCTCCCCAACCCCCTCTGATCTTCAGGTCATTTAGCCAGGAAACATCCGAAAGAAAGTCTTCTGCAGATAGTCTCCACGCCGCGGAAAATGAAGGGAATATTCCCCAGCGATGGTCAGGATGCAGTTTGGAAGATCCATCGGCACGCAAATTAGCCGTTGCAAGGTACTTACCATCAAAATTATAGGAAGCTCGACCGAAATAAGACATGATGGCCCATTGTGAAGCGCCACTTCCCGTTCCTGTCCACGAAATCTTATTCGCGGCATTTAACGTTTCGATCAAGTCATCCCGATAATGCGATCCGTTAATCCAGCTATTACGATAATCCGAACTGGTCCATGACGTACCACCCATCACTTCCAAGTTATGCTGACCAAAAGATTCGCTATAGGTCAACACGTTGTCAAAAGTCAAGACCGTATTGGTATTTCTCGAATCTGATCCCTCGCCATACTGATTTCTACCCCAAGAAGTAGAAAGCGGATCCAAGAAAGTCGTTGACAAAGCATTTCTTCTGTCTAAGGCAAAAGAAGTCTTGAAATTCAATGAAGGAAGAAAATGGATGGTTGCACTTCCCGCGCCCACCAATCTGTTTTCCCGGTTCTTATTATTTTTGGTACGGGCCATGTTTTCCAAGGGGCTGGTGATATTCACCCCATAGAAATTGGTGTAATACTGTCCGGGATTATCTTCATCCCAAACCGGCGCAAAAGTAGGTGTATTGATAACGGAAGTGACTACACCTCCGCGGTTTGCTCCTTGTCCGGTGATGATTCCATTACCGTTATAATCCGAGTAGGCGAAGTTGGCGTTCACCGTCAGCCAATCGCGAACTTTGTTTTCGATGTTTGCCCTAAAGTTGTATCGTTTGTAGAAAGCGGTATTAATAATACCTTTTTCATTCAAATATCCTCCCGAAAGAAAATACCGAAGCTTCTCTGTGCCGTCCGAAATGGACACCTGATAATTCTGCAATTGCCCGCTTTTAAAGGTTTCATCAAACCAATTGGTCTTGTCGGTCAATCCGGCCGGAACATTTACCATACCGATTTCGTCCTGCAACTCTTTATATTGTTGCGCATTTAGTGACGCTAACCGACTTGTAATGTTGGTCTGTGTGTGCTGCAGGTTGAAAGCAATCTTTGCGTCGCCCGCTTTGCCCTGTTTAGTCGTAATCAATACCACGCCATTAGCCGCCCGTGAACCGTAGATGGCCGCTGAAGAAGCATCCTTCAACACTTGCATATCCGCAATATCTGTAGGCGACAGGAAATTGAGGTTGTCTACCGGCACGCCATCCACCACATACAACGGGCTGTTGCTACCATTAAATGACGTCGTCCCACGAATACGAATCGACGTTTCGCCTCCGGGAGCACCGTTCGGCTGTATCACAGATACACCTGCCGCCCGGCCTTGTATAAGCTGACCTGCAGAAACAATAGGCCGTTCATTTACATCTTCTACTGAGACAGTAGAAATCGCAGTAGTCACATCTTTCCGTTTTACCGAGCCGTAACCGATCACCACCACATCCTCTAATGTGGAAGACGACGATGTCAGCTGAAATTGCAAGGCACTGCCATCTGCCGTCAGGCGCTGGCTTTCGTAGCCTACAAATGTGGCTGCCAACGTGGCGTTTTTACGCACATTTGATAAACGAAAAGTTCCGTCCGCTGCTGAAGACGTACTCATGGATGTGCCGAGTACAGCAATCGTCGCACCGGCAATGGGTTCATTGGTTTGGGCATCTATAACCTTTCCTGCGACTGCAATACTCTCCTGTGCAAACACGTTCGTCTGCAAGATCAACAGCGCAAGAAAAATAAGATGCCGCATCATTTTTGTAGAAAATGCCATAGGTCTTATAATTTTAATTTATTAATGGATTTATAATCGTTCAAAGTCCCCTCAAGACTTTTAACAAATGTAGCAAAGACTGCTACCCTCTGGAAGCGATTTGTACACAAGGAAAATCAAAAGTAACCTCAAAAACAAATCAAACAACTAATTAACAGCAAATTACAAAAAACACACATCAGCTAAAAAGTAACTGCTAAAGTCGTTAAAAAGACCGAATCTCCCCTATGGTTTTGATTTTTTCATCAAAATCATCTTTCGATCCCGCTACTTTGTTTCGTACTTTTACACGATAATTATAGACTGTGCGCAGGGAATAGCGCAGGAAGCCGGCAATCTTTGCCGAATCCGTAATACCCAAGCGAATCAAGGCAAAAATGCGTAATTCCGTCGTCAATAATTCGTCCGATTTTAACACGATACGTTCCTCGGGTTTCAAGAGATTGTTGAAATCACGGATAAAATAAGGATACAGATTGAGAAAAATCGTATCGAAGTTGCGGTATAAATCGTCCAATTCGGATTTGATGACCGCTTGGGATTTTAAAATTTTGGTAATCTCATCAAACTGCTTGTTGGAAAATTTCTTAAAAAGGAATTTCCGGTATTCGTCAATCTTGTCAATATAGCTTGAGCAGATGTCAAAAAATTGGGCAATATATTCCTCTTTAATATGGTTTACTTCCGACAGATCCACGTTTACCTTGAGCAATTGGCTGTTCAGTTTTGTCAGTTCGGTATTTGCTTCACGCAAATCGGTACGGGTTTTCCGCAATTTTTTCAATTGGACATACAAGATGGAGAGGACAACAAGCAATAGCAAACTCAGTGTGCTAATGATAATCAGATTTTTTTGCAGTGCTTTTTTCTGAGCATTTTCCTTTTCTTGAAAAGCAGCGTTGATAATCGAAAAAAAAGAAGAATTTTCCAAGGTTCTATAACGCACATTACAAAAAACCGCATCGTCAATGGCTTCCTGGATAAACATATAAGCCTTATCGATATCTCCTTTTTCATAATAGCACAGTGCCAGGCTTTGGAGCGAGGCGTTATCTTTGACAACATTCCTTATATCCGAAATGGCTGAAATGCCAAAATAATACAATTGCTTATCCAAATCGCCTTTATTCTTGTATACCATCCCTAAGAAATAAGCTATCAGCGCCCTTTTGGGGTGCGCATCATTGATACTATCCAATAGCCCTTTCAAGATTTTTTCAGCTTGGTCAGTCTCGTAGCGGAACAGCTTCTTGGTCGCCAAAGCAATCCGGTATTCCTCCGAATTGATGTCTAATGTAAGTAGAAGCGAGTCTCTGTACTGCTCACTCTCCCTGAAATACAAATTATTGTTGCTGCTTTGACCATAATGGCTGCTAAATGCCGAATATGTTTCAAAATATTGGGGTCGTAATCCTCTCGGGAGTGTTGCGCTATTGATGGTATTTAGCATATGGTTTGATTCAATATGCTTTCCGGCAGAAGAATACAGCTTCGATAAATAGATATCCGACTGATGGATAACAAACGTATCCTTTAGTTGGAACCCCAATGCTTTATAGGCATGCACATAGGCAATAGCGGAATCAATTTGATATTTTTCATAATGGTGGATGAGCTGGCGCAATAATTCCGTTTTTTCGGCCGCCTGCCGAGCTGTCGACAATTTACTTTTCAACACGGCTATCTCACGCACCTTAACACGCTCGATCTCTTTCTTTTTTAGGAGTACGGTGTGCAGTTCTCGCTCCACTGAGTCCATATTGTATGCCGCAGCAGACGACACATGGAGCAGTCCTACTAAAATAGAGACAATGATGCCTTTTATGAAATTACGCTTCATCTTCTCCCCACCATTCCGATTGCAGATCGTCGATTTCACGACGGTCTTTTTTTGTTGGGCGACCTGTTCCTTTGTCGCGTTTCAGTGCAGGCGCATGAAAAACAGATTTAAATCCATATGTCTCTTCTATCGGTGTTTGATCTTCATAAAACTGTACAGCTGTTTTCGCATCCACGCGTCTTTCCAACAAGCCCGTCACGTGAATCACTTTGCGCTCGATGCCTTTCTGTATTGTATATGTTTCCCCAATCTTCACTACATAAGAAGGCTTTACATTTTGCCCATTCAGTTTCACACGGCCTGCTTTGCAGGCTTCAGTAGCCAAACTCCGGGTCTTGAATATGCGGATAGCCCACAAATATTTATCTATTCTTAATTTCTCCGTTTCACCTGCCATACACAAAAATACGCTAAAAGGGCTAATTTTAAAAGCAGGGCAAACGCATTTAATTCGTTAATGGTTGATGGTTAATTTGCAATTGTACAATACAGCATTTTTACTTAGGTTTGTATCGACAGAGGAGGCTGTGCAAATAGTTTGTCATGCCGACGAAAGAAGCATCTAAAACAGCTTTTTGCGTGCAAAGACGATTGTTTCCGATGGAGCCCTTTGGGTTCCTCGCATCTCGGAATGACAATCACCATATGCAGACAGCTTCTTTTCAAATACCACCAAATAACGGTATTGTCTTTTTTTACTTTTTATTTTTTTACTTTTTAATTTAAAATGGAACTACACAACCTTCAAAAATTAATCGAGGACGCTTGGGAAGATAGGCAATTATTGGATTACAAAGAACACACAGAAGCTATCCGTGCGGTCATCAAAATGCTCGATGAGGGCGAGCTTCGGGTGGCAGAGCCCATCGGGAGCCGTTGGCATGTGAACGACTGGGTCAAGAAAGCTGTCATCTTATATTTCCCTATTCGCGAGATGAAGGAAATCGATAATGGCCCATTTGTTTACCACGACAAAATGAAGCTTAAAACCAACTACAAACAGTTGGGTGTGCGTGTCGTTCCTGGCGCTTCGGCCCGTTATGGCGCTTATATTTCCAAAGGTGTGATCATGATGCCTTCCTATGTCAATATCGGTGCTTATGTAGACGAAGGAACGATGGTCGATACCTGGGCTACAGTAGGTTCATGTGCACAAATCGGAAAGAACGTACATTTGAGTGGTGGCGTGGGGATTGGCGGGGTTTTGGAACCCGTGCAGGCCGCTCCGGTCATCATCGAAGATAACGTTTTCGTCGGTTCACGCGTGATTGTCGTAGAAGGTATCCGTGTAGAAACAGAGGCCGTATTAGGTGCAAACGTGGTGCTAACCGCATCGACTAAAATTATCGATGTATCGGGAGAAGAACCTGTCGAATACAAAGGATATGTACCGGCGCGTTCAGTTGTCATCCCCGGCTCCTACACCAAAAAATTTCCTGCCGGCGAATATCAGGTGCCTTGTGCGCTCATCATCGGTAAACGCAAAGAGTCTACCGACAAGAAAACATCGCTAAATGATGCCCTTCGCGAGCATAATGTTGCCGTTTAAAGATGAATAGCACAACCGTCGATAGAGAAGATATTAATAAGGCCCTGCAAACATTGAAAAACGGTGGCCTTATCCTCTATCCAACAGATACCATTTGGGGAATTGGTTGCGATGCAACCAACGAAGAAGCCGTGGAAAAGATTTTTGCGTTAAAGGGTAGGGAAAAGTCCAAAAGCATGATTATCCTGCTTCATAATGACAACCAATTGGCGAGCTACGCGGATAATATACCCGAAGTGGCCTATGAGCTCATAGAATATGCTACAAACCCGCTAACCATTGTCTACTCTGGTGCGAAGAACCTTGCCAAAAATGTTATTGCCACCGATGGTTCCATTGGTATTCGCATCGCGAAGCATGATTTTTGTGAACAGCTGTTGCAACGGTTTCGGAAACCAATTGTCTCCACTTCGGCCAATTTGAGCGGTGAGCTTCCGCCAAAAGGTTTTCACGACATATCAGACACAATTAAAAATGGCGTGGATTATGTCGTTAAGTATGGACAAGAGAGACAAGGAAATGGCAAATCATCTACCGTCATGCGCTTGGACTCTAGTGGTAAGTTTGAATTTTTACGTAAATAAATATAGATATGAAAACATTAGCAATATATTTGGTCCTTGCATTGACCAGTTTGCAAATGAGCTTTGCGCAACAAGAGATTACGCCAGCAAAACCGGGCATTAATTATGGGAAAAAGATGGATGCTAAACATGCCATCAGTATAGCTTCCTTAGAAAAGAAATTGAAAAACGAAGAGGTATACACTGGGAAGATCGAAGGCGAAGTCGTACAGGTCTGTCAGAAAAAAGGTTGCTTTCTTACGTTAAAACGTGATAATGGCGAATCGGTCATGGTACGCTTTACGGATTACGCATACTTCGTTCCACAGGATATCGTCGGCAAAAAAGTAGCCGTCGAAGGAAAAGCTAAAGTCAAGGAGACATCGGTGGAATGGCTGAAACATTATGCGGAAGACAAAGGTGCGTCCAAAGAAGAGATCGCCAAGATTACCGAGCCCAAGAAAGACATCAGTATCGTTGCTGACGGAGTTTTGGTGTTGAAATAGACGCTAAAAAGATAAGTTTTGTCACGCTGAGCGTAGTCGAAGCGCGACAAAACAAACTGAAATGTATCCTTCGACTGAGCCAGTACTGAGTGCAGTCGAAGTCCTCAGGAGGACATTTCGGTGTTTTTAGCCCTCTCCCTTTTCATCTTGTTTCCATGAAAAACCTGTACACATACCCGACCCAATCCATCAACGCTAAAGGTAAGCTTATCACCTTTGAAAAGCCGTTGGTGATGGGTATCCTCAACGTTACGCCAGACTCGTTTTTCGATGGTGGCCGGCACAACGATACGGTACTCGCCATCACGAAAGCAGAACAGCTCATTGCGGAGGGAGCCGATATTATAGACATTGGTGCCTATTCTTCCCGTCCCGGTGCAACAGCGATTAGTCCTCAGGAAGAACTGGACAGGGCCATGCCTGTGGTCGAGCGATTGGCTGAAACATTCCCTGAAATCCTCCTGTCCATAGACACCTTTCGGGCATCGGTGGCCGAACAGGTCATCAGGGCCGGTGCACACCTTATTAATGATATTTCTGGAGGGTCGCTCGATGAAGCGATGTTTGCTACGGTGGCGCGTCTACAAGTGCCTTATATCATGATGCACATGCGGGGGACACCGGAAACCATGCAGCAATTCACGCAATACGATGACCTCGTAACGGATATAGCCGTTTATTTTGGCGAAAAGATTTCCGTATTACGTTCTTTAGGCGTTAAGGACATCATCATAGACCCAGGATATGGATTTGCTAAAACGTTAGAACAGAATCACGAACTGATACACCGCGTAGACGAACTTCATTATTTAGGTTTGCCCATCCTTGGCGGTATCTCCCGGAAATCCATGATATACAAGAAACTGGGGATTACTGCCCAAGAATCGCTAACCGGTACTATCGCCCTTAATACGCTTCTATTGGCCAAAGGCATCCACATCCTGCGGGTACATGACGTAAAAGAGGCAAGACAGTTGGTGGATTTGTTGTATTAATCCGTTGTGCATGATGTGCGTTTTTTTGTCATTCCGACGATAGGAGGAATCTGTAAACTATATAGTTTTTATATGCTGTATAGATGCTTCCTATGGTCAGCAAATTAGGGGTAGAATTTTTTCTTAACCCAGCTCTTCGAGATGTTAGTGCAACGCATCTCGAAGTTAAGATGGACCGGGATTTATAATCCAAAAGAAGGGCTTTACCGGTCATTTGTCGGATTACAAATCCGTTGTTTATCATGCAGGTTCAGGATGCGCAAGCTAACATGCTGAACAGCGTGGATTTGTTGTATTAACGTATCGCTATAAAAGCAAAAAAAGTCCGCAACATGCATCCATAACACGTTGCGGACAATAGCGCATTTAAAAAATGGCTAAGATTTATCTGTCTATATCGTCGTGCAATGTTTTATCAAAGGCTTCCACTTCGTCGAAAAAATTATATAATTCGTCATTCAAATCACTATAATGCTCTATCAACTGATTCATCTGGTCATAATATTTGCCCTCCTGTTTTTTGACGAAAGATAAAGTTCCTCTAAAATCGTTCAGATCATGGTCGAAGAAGACCATGTCCACTGAGCACTGTTTATATTGCTGAATAACCTTGCTAAACTGCGGAAAGGCCGTCTTTTCCATCCATTGCTCCTGTTCAAGGAGGTACTCGTCATAGTTCAGAAACTCAACTGCCAAATCAGTCATCTCTGCAACAAAACTGTCGAGACGTTTATTGATATCCATTATCAAGGTTTTTAGCTGTTCCCGCACCGTCCGCTTTAAAGGATTTGTATCATACATTACCTTTAAGTGGTCAAACTTACTCCGGGCGATATCGAACAGGGCTTCGACCTCTTCGATCTGCAGGCTAAACTCGGGTGCGAGCTTGCGCGCACGTTGGATACGCGTCTTGATTTCCCAGACGCGGTCGTGGATTTCGCGGTAGTACTGCAATGCCAAAGTTTCAAACTCCGGCGGATGCACAGAACGGTCGAACCGTAAAGTCATGGTTCGAAGGGGGTGCTGGGTGGTTATCGTTTCCATATGCATTGTAGTTGTAAAGTTAAAAATATAATGAAAAAGTAAGTTTTGTCGCGTCTCGATTCCCTGTCTACCGCAGGCTTTCGGCGCGACAAAACTTCTCTACTTGCTAAACGACCAATGCCGTAACAACGTCACTGAAGTTTGGTGTGGTGTCTCGGCCAACATACGATGCGCGAAATTCGTACTCCTGCAACCTGTTCAGGTCGTGCAGCTCCACCCACGATTTACTGTGCAACATACTTGTCCACTGTTCCTCCCCTTTCGGACGGTAATCATAGTGGTACAAACGTGCCGGTTGCCAAGGCTTTACACGTAATCGAATAGCCCCTGAGCCCACCTGTACGTGCTCCGCCCGCAGGTTCTCCGCCTTGGGTGTTCGTCCGGTTCGGTTGGTACTTGATCGGGCGACTTGAAAACCCGCCGCTAAGATGACAGCGGCATCGCCTTGTGCCACCGCATCCACATAGTGGGAAAGTCGATAAATCACTTCCTGCAACTCCTTCCCTTTTTGACCTTTTAGCAACACTGCCCGTTTATCCCGAAAAGTGGCCTCGGCATAGGCATCGCGATAAGCGCTCAGACAACTTTCTAGCGCGGCTAAATCCGGAACAGGATTCGTGAACATGTCCGCATTCTCCGTCATCTTCTTCAAAATGTGTTCTGCATAACGCAACAACCCGGTTGCATCCTTGCTTTTAAATACTGGTTTTGACATTTTTACAAAATTTTAAGTTTAAAAAAAATTTAACAATCCTGTACATGTACACCACAAAGATGCGACGGAAAATCAACCAAAAGGTGTAAAATTGAGCCAATTTTAGGGGTACCCCAAAAATATTTATGGCACAATTTTACACCTTTTTTAGAAAAAAAACACATGTCTTTAAGGCAAAAAAGAGCCTTTAAACACCCTTAAAAGCAATTTTTAAGCTAAAAATCTTAGAAAGAACCACAAACACAAAATGTACATCTTCCGACAGAACACCTACATCTTCTGACAGAACACCTACATCTTCCGACAGGACACCTACATCTTCCGACAGAACACCTACATCTTCCGACAGAACACCTACACTTTCTGACAGAACACCTACATCTCCCGACAGAACACCTACATCTCCCGACAGGACACCTACATCTTCCGACAGAACATCTACATCTTCCGACAGGACACCTACATCTTCCGACAGGACACCTACACTTTCTGACAGAACACCTACATCTTCCGACAGAACACCTACACTTTCTGACAGAACACCTACATCTCCCGACAGGATATCTACATCTCCCGACAGGACACCTACATCTCCCGACAGGACACCTACATCTCCCGACAGGACATCTCTCCCTTGTATCCTATCGTGTACCCACACTCGAAGAGATGTCATCTTTATAGCAGAAAAGGTCATTCGGAAAGATACGACCCCTATGGGGTCAAATGTCTATTTGACCAATCTCGACTATAAACATCGTAATCCTACGGATTCCATATTTTTGGATACACGGTAGCCACGGAGAAAGAGAGGGGCTGTTGCGTTCCGTATTCATCACTCCAACTCTGTGATAATGTTGCGAAGCCCGATTATCGGGACAGGCTCTACGGCTCGCTTTATACCATTATATCTACAAAAATCTTGCTCCTACGGAACATTTAACACTGAAATCTTTGAGGAGGGTGTCTAAAAAGCCTCGTCAGTTGATTCTGAGCACTTCGACAAGCTCAGTGCAGGCTGTAGTCGAAGAACCCCGCAGGGCTCTGCGAAGCAAATTGACAGCTTTGAAAATCAATAAATTGTATCTTTCGACTACGCTCAAGATGACAATTTATTGTACTTTTTAGACACTTCCATATTTGTAGAAAAAATAGGAAATAATACATACTGCGCCGTAGGTGCAGGACTTATCTGCGGTAGGCAGGCGCTAGGCGCTCAGGAGGACATTTTAGAGCTTTTTAGACACTAATAGGGCGGAAAAGTGTGATAAAGTGACAGCCAAACTACCTCTATCGCCAATCGCTGATATCTTTCCGTGCCTGACGGGGTGAATGGTGAAAATATTTTTTGTACTGTTTGGCAAAATGCTTGGCATCTGAAAAATGCAGCATACCAGCGATCTGCTCGATCGACAAATGAGGTTCATCGCGCAACAGCTCGCGCCCCTTGTGCAACCGCATCAACAATATAGCCGAACCAATGGTAATCGGGCGGCCTTCAAAGGCACGGCTGAGCTGCCGTGTCGAACAGTTGAGCGCCCCGGCAATGGTCACGCGATTGATGCCTGCCTGCATATAGTGCTCCTGCACATAGGCGATCGCCCGATGGTGAAGCAATACCAAAGAAGCCTCCTGCCCCTCTTCCACTTTACGCCTTTCCAATTGTTGTACATAGGAAGCATAACACTTGCTATACAACAGACCGATATGGTGCAAGGTAGTAAACGATCCGAATCCTGCTCTACTGAACACTTCCAATGCCTGTCGCTCCAAATAGGTAATGGGCAAGGCAACCGTTCGATTATTTCGAGGTCTGCTGTATTCGTGGCGCAACAATGCATATTCCGACATGACTTGTTGGCGCGATGCTCCCGACACACCCAAAAACAACATCCAAACTTTCTCTATAGGTAATGTAAGATGATACTGCGTACTATTGGAAACAAAGGTAAAAAGGGTATCTGCATCACTTTCAGTTCCGTTTGGCAAGGTGCATTTGCCTTGAAATTGCATGCAGAACCAAAGTACTCCCCCGTCCTTGTCGGGCAGTTCAAAATGCAACATTTCTTGTGGCTTACCCTTCCATTCGCACAGCACAAAATCTTCAACCTCAAACTGCATAAACAACAGCTCCTTATCCATCTGTTGCCGCACAGCTTGATGCAGTACGGACAGATGCATCCGCTTGAAGCTGTCCCGAAATTTTGGTTTGGATGATATAGCTTCTTTCCATACATGAAAAGGGTGCTTTCCAGACATATATTTAAGCCATAATTTGTCCGAACCAATATAGTAATTATTTTAAAAAAGTGGATTTGATGTCAGATCGATAAGACAATACCAACGGAAAACACTATCCATTCGTGTGTATCGCTTGTGGCTTTAAGCGTATTATAGTATATATCCTAAGCTGGCGCCGGTCTCCGACCGGTGCCAGCTAAAAACCATGCTGTTTTCCGATTTCACACCTCCCCCATTGCCGCGCCTCTTGCCAGAAGGCGTTTTGTCACATTTTTTGTGCCTATCGAACAAAAAATCCGCCAAAACGACCCTTGGACGAACACAACATTCTACAATAATAGCACCCCTAACGGGGTGCATGCCTCTGGGCTTCGCCCACCAAGTTGGCGCCGGTCTCCGACCGGTGCCCCTAAAAATCATATGGTTTGCCTTTTCGAGAATGGATATTGAAGTCTGCAGAATGCTTCACATATTGGAAAGACAATAAGCCTTCCAAAATCCGGAGGGCCTATTCCATAATCTCTATTTTGTCATTTAAAAGTGACTTCGGTTATATCTTCAGCATATTTCCATAATTTTTCCGCCAACGCTGCATCATTCATTGCTGGCGTACTATGTTTAGATAAAGCCGGGTAGCCCGAATATTCTTTCTCTCCGTCCGGCCCGTAAAATTCGCCTCCTTTTACCGATGTATCCGTTGCAGCAAATAACGATGGCAACGCCCCTTGCCAGGGTTGCATTACTTCGTCATATTCGGCAAACATTCCTTCCAGTTGTTCTCCGGGAATGTGGCGTTGCAAATCGGTTCGGGTTACACCCGGATGTGCCGCTACGGAAAGCATATTCAGACCTGTACCTGTAGCTTTCAATTTCCTGTCTAACTCGTAAGTAAACAAAATATCAGCCAGCTTGCTAACCGCATACGACTGCCATTCATTGTAGGACTTTTCTAATTTTAGATTTTCAAAATCAATCCCATCCGTTAAAGTCGCCGCACCGCTGGAAAGTGTTACTATTCGTGCATTTGGTGAGTTTTTTAATAGCGGAAATAAATGGCCAGTCAATGCAAAATGGCCTAAAAAGTTGACACCAAATTGCAATTCAAAGCCGTCATCAGTTGTGGATGCTGGCGGTATCATCACTCCGGCATTGTTGATTAAAATATCCAGTTGCCTATGCCTGCTTTTAAATTCATCTACAAAGGTTTTGATTTGGGATAGGTTTGCTAAATTCAAAATTCCGATTTCCAAACTTCCTGTTCCTTTGGTTTCGGATTTGATTTTTTCAACCGCTTCTATTGCTTTCTTTTCATCTCTTGCCGCAAGGGTAACGTCCGCTCCTTTTTCGTAAAGTGCTTTCACCGCTTCGTAACCTATACCGGTATTCCCTCCAGTTACAATGGCTGTTTTGCCTGTTAAGTCAGGCATATTTTCTTTTGTCCACATACTTGTATTATTTAATGTTTTTAACCCGTTGTGCATTATGTACGCTTCTTTGTCATCCCCGAATACCTTCGCATTAGCGTCAACTTAAGTAAACTATATTGTCATTCCGACGAGGTACGAGGAGGAATCTATGGACATAGAAGATTCTCCCTACTCATCCATAGATTACCTTCGGTGAGCTCGCAGGCTCGGTTCCCCTAACATGACAATAGAGCGGTTTTTATTTGATAATACACAATGGGTGTTTTTAATTCGCTTGTTGCAATAATCCCAGACAAGCTGTTCATTTTGCTGACTGTAGTATTTTTGAGATGCCGTTTTTATCTTCTTGTTCTCAAAATATTTTCCGCTAATTGATTTCACATCTTCTGATGTAGCCAGATATATAATGGTTTCCGCACCCTGTTCCGGTGTTTTAAAAAACGGTCGTGCCAGTTTTCCGAAGAAATTCAGCAAACCACCTAAATTACTGTTTACGCCAAAGTTAGTAGCAACCGCTCCGGGGTGTAAAGTGTTTACCGTAACATTTCCGTAACCATCCTGAATGAGTTTTTCGGCAAGGTGCTGACTGTTCCAAATCAGGAATAGTTTTGCGTTTCCGTAAGCCGTGAGCGGGTTGTAATTCTTCTTTAACTCCAAATCATGAAAATCGGGTTTTGCATTGAGCTGGTGCGAATTGGATGATACATTGATAATCCTGCCGTCATCGCTCTTTTTCAGTACACCCAGCAGCAGTTCGGTAAGTAAGAACGGAGCCAGCAAATTCACAGCAATAGTCGTTTCCACACCTTCTGCCGTTTCTTTCCGCTCTTTGCTCATAATACCTCCGGCATTATTGATTAAAATATCCAAACGGTCGTATCGTTCGATAAACGTTTTGGCAACTTTCTTTGCTTCATTCATTAAAAATAAATCGCCAATGATAAAATCTATTTTGTCGTTGCCCGAAAGCCTTTTAATTTCTTCACAGACAGCGGCTGTTTTTTCTTTATTTCTTCCGTGTATGACCACACGATAGTTTTGTTTTGCCAATGCAACCGCTGTTGCTTTTCCTATGCCGCCTGTTGCGCCTGTTATGAATACGGTTCTTTGTTTATTCATTTTTCTTGCTATAATTGAGATGCAAAATTATGTATATTTGCTAACCATTGGTAAGTACCAACCCGTTGGTTAGTGCTTTCATCGGGGTTAGTAAAGCGATAAATATGGCAAAAACCAAAGAACATTTACCTTGTGATGCAGGCACATTCCGGGCCATTCGGGATGCTATGGAAACCTTGAACGGAAGCTGGAAGCTGCCCATACTATTAGCATTGAAAGGCGGGGCAAAGCGTTTCCGACAAATCGCCAGAGAGGTTGAGGGCATTAGTGATAAAATGCTATCCAAAGAATTGAAAGATTTGGAAGTCAACTTATTGGTCAAACGAACCGTTTACGATACGTTTCCACCAACTGTTGAATACGAAATTACCAAACACGCCGATACTTTGCAGGAAGTGATGTTTGCCTTGACCAAATGGGGCAAGCTGCACAGAAAAAAAATCACAGGGGCTTAATCTACTACAAAAAGAACTTCTCCTACTATCTTTGCTACATAAGCAAGCGATCCTATTCAAACGCGAGAATTATAAAATCTCTCCCTAAAGATGGCGGAACATAGCCCCTATGCTTTTAAAACCTTTTCATAATCAGCACACCTCCAATAATCAGCAACATACCCACTATCCTTCCGATGCTGACCGGTTGCGGCTGTGCCCCCAAAACCTGAAAATGCTCCATCAGCATAGAAATCAGCAGCTGCCCTGCAACTACCAGCCCAAATGTAAGACCCGGGCCGATTTTGGGAAAAGCCAGTACGATAACCGTTACATAAAACGCTCCCAGAATACCACCAGCCCAAGCGTAGGCAGGTGCTTCCCGTATTCCTTTCCACGAAACATTTTGCGACGTGAGCAGGATATAGATAACTAAAGCCACTACGCCCACAGCAAAAGAAATCATAGATGCGTGTACAGGGCTGCCGCCTGTTTTAGCCAATTTATTGTTTAGTCCTGCTTGCAGCGGCAGAAAAGCCCCTGCCAGAAACGCCATTGCTATCCAAAGTATTTTATCCATTTTTTTATTGATTTAATATTGCGTTTAATAGGCTCTTTTATATTGCCAGGGAATATCCGCCACCTGTCCCAATTCAATTGCCGAATGAATGGCAAAGTAAGGATCTCGTAAATGCTCCCTCGCCACCACGATAAGGTCGGCTTTGTTGTTTTCGATAATATCATTTGCCTGCCGGGCGTCGCTAATCATCCCCACGGCTCCTACGGGCATATTGGCTGCCTGCCTGATGGAAGTTGCCAGCGGCAATTGATACGATGGTTTTACAATTGCAGGATCTACCTGCACAAATCCGCCTCCCGAAGCGGTGATCAGATCAACCCCGCTGTCTTTTAATATCTCCGATAATTTCAAGCTGTCTTCAAGCGTCCAGGCCCCGGGCGCATCGCTGTAATCGACGGCCGAAAGGCGCACCAGCAAAGGCATTCCATCTGGAATAACGTCTCGCACCGCCGCCACAACTTCAACCAATAACCTTATCCTGTTTTCAAAACTTCCGCCATACTCATCCTGCCGTTTGTTGATCAATTCCGAATAAAACTGATGGAGCAGATAGCCGTGTGCGGCGTGCAGTTCGATGGTATCAAAACCAGCATCTACCGCATTTTTTGCAGCCTGTACAAACTGTTGCTTTACTTCCTGTATTTCCGCCAATGTCATTGCCTGCGGGCGATGGGCATTAATGGAAGTCGCCGACGAACTTTTGGGTATCCAGCCACCGTTCGCTATGGATAAAGGTTTCATGCCTTCGTTGGGATGTGTGCTGCTGGCTTTACCGCCCGCGTGCCATAGCTGCACACCGATTTTTGCGTTTTGCTGATGCACAAAATCCACAATGGTTTTCCAGCCAGCAACCTGTTCCTTATTCCATATCCCCGTGTCATACGGTGTACACATCGCTTCCGGCGAAATGGCGGTACATTCCGTAAGGATAAGCCCGGCGCCACCTACGGCACGGCTGCCCAGGTGTACCAGGTGCCATTGTCCGGGGATGCCCTCAGCAGCGCTGTATTGCTGCATCGGAGAAAGTACAATTCGGTTTTTGATCGTAAGATCCCGCAGCCGCAGCGGGCTAAAAAGTGTCTTCATTTTTTATCTGCTTTTGTATAGTACAAAGCTCGCCAATGCTACCAAAAGCAAAAATGAAGTAGCTTAAAAAAAGAAGTTGAAGTAGTTCAAGGTTTTTTGTTTACCTTATTGTTCCTGATTTTGGAGAGAAACTCGGTTGACATTCCTAAAAAGGAGGCGATGATATATTGAGGGATACTATTAACAAATTTGGGATACTTCTGCACAAAACTTTCGTAACGCTGTTCGGCATTTTGTGTTAAATTGGTAATGATTCTGCGTTGTTGCGCGGCAAGCCCCCGTTCGGCAATGATGCGAAAATACGTTTCAAACTTAGGATTGGATGTTTTGAGTTGCTGTTCGTTTTCATAGCTCAATTGTAAAACTGTAGCATTGGATACAGCTTCTACAAACAAGGTGGCAGGCTGCTGGTAGATGTAACTGTTGTAATCCGTAATCCACCAGTCGTCAATGGCCAGAGCAATAGTGGTTTCCTGTCCGTTGTCATCCACAATAAAAGAACGCAAAGCCCCGTCAATGATGTAATAGCGATGGCGGGCAACAAAATCGGGTTGTACCAAAAACTGCTTTTTACGTACTTTCTTCTCCTGAAACATTCCGGCAAATTCCAGAGCTTCGCTTTCTGTTACCGTTACACGTTGTTGTAAATACCCGATTATTTTTTCTGTGGATTTATCCATAAAAGGCTTTCTATATTAGTCATTGTTACAAAGGTAGAATATTGAATTTTACCTTATTGCATATTTTGTTTGAAATTAGAAGTGAACTTGGAATTTACTTTACACGAAGTGATGTTTGCTTTGACCAAATGGGGCAAATTGCACCGGAAAAAAATCACAGGGGTTTAATCCTGTGATTTAATGTGGCACTCCTTGTTTATGCAAAGGCTTGTCCGGGTTGGAAATGTCCGCTCAAAGCAATTCTGTTCCAGGCATTGATGGTAATTACTGCCATGATGATTTCTGCAATTTGGTTTTCACTAAAAAACTGCAAGGCTTTTTCGTAGGTTTCATCAGACAAACCGTTGTGATGAATTAATGTTACTTCTTCAGTTATCGTCAGTACCGCTCTTTCTTCATCGGTATAAATATTATTTGCTTCTTTCCAGGCATTGAGCAGAAAAATACGCTGGTTGGTTTCTCCATGCTTCAGCGCATCTTGGGTATGCATATCAATGCAGTAAGCGCAGCCGTTGATTTGTGAAGCTCTTATTTTGATGAGTTCTTTCAATGTTTTGGAAATAGAAATGTTGGAAAGGTAGGTTTCCAAACCCATCATCGCTTTTAAAGCATTGGGTTCTGCCGAATTGATGTTTACACGTTTTTGCATTGTAATATTTTTTTAAATTGTTCAATGCAAAGTTGAAAAATGGTCAATGGAAAATACTTAAACTGGTTTAAGAAACAACTCTCTTACGGATTTCGCTCAAATATTCAGGCGTAAAACCTAAAAAGGATGCAATAAGATATTGTGGTACACGTTGCACAAATTCAGGATGTTTGCGAAGCAGTTCAAAATAAAATTCCTCTTTGGAAAGCGAGAAAAGATATTTGACACGCATTTGTGCCGCAGCGTAAGCCCTTTGATAAACAAACCGAAAATAGCGTTCCATTTTGGGGAATGCTTTCAGTAATTTTTCCTGATTATCCTGTGAAATGTAGAGTATTTCCGATTTTTCTACAGCTTGAATGTAAAATTCAGTGAGCAGTTTTCGTTCATAGGCAATATTATCGGTAAGCCACCAAGTCTCGATAGCAAATTCAGTCGTCTGTTCAACACCTTTTTCGTTAATGTAAAATTTACGGAGCAATCCATTCAACACAAAATAATGGTATCTGCACAGTTGCCCTTCTTCCAATAAGTTTTCCTTTTTTGAAACCTCTTTTGTTTCAAAGAACTTCAAAATCTCTTCAAATTCTTCATTAGAAATTTGAACAAACTTTTCTATATGCTGCCGAAAGACCATACACATCAGATATCCATCAATATTAAGAGGAACAAAATTACAAATTAAATCCCTCATTATTAATTTCCTCACGCCAAATCCCGCCTTTCAACGCCAAATACCGCTACATTTCCAAAGGCACTCATCTACCGCTATAATTTTAGGTTTTCAGTAAAATTCTAAAACAGCATTACGGTATATTCAAAGCAGCTAAAATCTCTTGGTTTATATTTTGAATAGCAGCTCCACGCCCACCATTTAATCTATGTAGTTCTTTGCCAGTCATATTATGATATTAAAATAACGTGAACTCGGGATAACAGCTCATGTCACCGCTACGCGGCTTTTTTTAACGGAAATTCAATTTTTCTATCATCATGTCAGTCCTACGGACTTAAAATAACCACGCCGTGCCTCACCACAGGCGATGGTAGTGTTTGATTATATGTAGTTTAATGGGCTCAATTGCACCAACTATCGTTAGTGTTCAGCGTAGCGTCACTAACGATTTCCCTATAAACAGGAGTCTTAGACTCCGGATAAATATATAAGTCGGTGAAACCCTGCGGAGCTCTACCGACAGTGTGGGGAAACATTGTGCTTTCGTTTGTTTTAGCAGGAATAAAAAAGAGCAAGGATGGTCATCCTTACTCCCTGTTTTTTATCTAAATGATACAAAAAATTTTCCGTTTCTCTCTCTCTTTTGGGTGCGGGCGAAATTACCTCACCGTACTTCCCGGTTTAATGGCCGTCGTAGGGTTAACGAAATCTAATCGACCATCTGCATCTTCGGCCATAAGGATCATTCCTTGCGAAGTGATACCCTTGATTTCACGGGGTTCAAGGTTTACCAAAATGGAAACCTGTTTGCCCACGATATCTTCCGGAGAGAAGAATTCGGCAATACCCGAAACCACCGTACGTTGGTCGATGCCGGTATCGATCTTCAGTTTTAGAAGTTTCTTTGTTTTGGCTACTTTTTCAGCTTCCAAGATGGTACCTATGCGGATATCCATTTTCAGGAAGTCGTCGTAGCTGATATTGGCTTTTGCCGGTTCCGCTTGAGCATCGTTCAAAGCGTTCTGTGCTTTGGCATCAGCCAACTTCTTCAACTGGAAATCAATCGCCTCATCCGTAATTTTCTCGAACAGCAACTGTGCTTCGCCCAATACATGGCCTACTGGAAGAATAGCCGCTTGTCCTGCCTTTTCCCAACCCTGCTTTTCCAATTGCAACATGGCAAATAGCTTATCCGACGTCTTGGGCAAGAAAGGTTGCGCCAATACCGCTAGATTGGCCACGATCTGCGAAGCGACATACAATATGGTTTTGACACGCGCTTCATCCTCCTTAATAATTTTCCACGGTTCTTCATCTGCCAAATATTTATTCCCCAATCGGGCGGCATTCATAAAGTGGCTTAACGCCTCACGAAAACGATATTGTTCAATGGAACGGGCAATGGCGACCGGGTATTGCTTCAATTCATCCAAGACGGCTTGGTCCTGATCTGCCAGAGCCGACCCCAAAGCCACCTCGCCTCCAAAATACTTGTGGGACAGAACCATCACGCGATTCACAAAATTTCCTAAAATAGCCACCAATTCGTTGTTCACACGTGCTTGGAAATCTTTCCACGTGAATTCACTGTCCGAGGTTTCCGGAAGGATGGAGGTCAGTACATAACGTAATTCGTCCTGTTTCCCTGGAAATTCCTGCAAATACTCATGCAACCACACGGCATGGTTTCGCGAAGTTGATAACTTATCGCCTTCCAAATTCAAGAATTCGTTAGCAGGCACGTTCTGGGGCAAGATATATTCGCCATGGGCGTGCAAAATGGCCGGAAAAGTGATACAGTGAAAAACAATATTATCTTTACCGATAAAGTGAATCAGGGTAGAATCCTTTTCCGAATCAGTTTGTTTCTTCCAGTAATCTTCCCAGTTCTTTCCCGCATCGAGAGCCCATTGTTTCGTAGCCGAAATATAACCTATAGGCGCGTCTAACCACACGTATAATTTTTTGCCCTTAGCTTCTTCCAAAGGCACGTCTACACCCCAATCCAGGTCGCGGGTCATGGAACGCGGTTGCAATCCCGATTTCAGCCACGACTGGCATTGACCAAAGACATTGGGTTTCAATATATTCTTTTTCCCCTCAATCAGCCATTCTTCCAGCCAAGGCTGATATTTGTCTAAAGGCAAATACCAATGCTTCGTTTCTTTCAGCACGGGTGGCTTGCCACTTAATGTGGATTTGGGGTTAATCAAATCCGTTGGATTCAACGAAGTTCCACACTTCTCGCATTGGTCGCCGTAAGCACCCTCATTGTGGCAATGTGGACAGGTACCCACAATATACCGATCAGCCAAAAACTGATGGAATTCCTCATCGTAATACTGTTCCGAAAACTTCTCGATAAATTCACCTTTTTCGTAGAGGTTCAGAAAAAATTCCTGTGACAATTCGTGGTGAATCTTTTCCGACGTACGGTGATAGATATCGAATGATATACCAAATTCCTCAAAACTTTCCTTAATTTGCTGGTTATATTTATCAATAATCTGCCGTGGGGTGATGCCTTCTTTTTTTGCTTTGATGGTGATGGCCGCCCCATGCTCGTCCGAACCGCATACATATACGACGTCTTTATGGTTTAGACGCAAAAACCGCACGAAAATATCTCCCGGAATATAAGCTCCTGCCAAGTGGCCAATATGCAGCGGACCATTGGCATAGGGCAAAGCCGACGTAATTGTAAATCGATTTTTAGATAAAATGCTCAATCTATCTTGAATTTTAAAATGTAAGACAAAAAAACAGCAAAAAGCTTGTTTCTTTGGCAAAGATAAGGCAATTTGCGGTTAAAATTAACGAGTCGCATGAAAATACCTGAATTTCTTAAAAAGGGAGACAAAGTGGCCATTGTTTGTCCAGCCAGCTATATAAAAGATCAAGATTATATTGACTTCGCGGTAAATATTTTAACAGGCTGGGGTTTACAGGTCGACATTGGAGAGTCGGTATCGGCGCGATTCCACGAGTTTGCCGGGACGGACGAGCTTCGGACCCAAGACCTGCAACAAGCCTTAGACAATCCGGAAATCAAAGCCGTCTTTGCCGGACGTGGTGGTTATGGCACAGTGCGTATCATCGACCAGCTTGATTTCCGGAAGTTCAGGAAACATCCAAAATGGCTAATCGGCTTCAGCGACATCACTGTGTTGCATAGCCATGTGCACAACCGACTCAACATCGCAACCCTACACGGACAGATGCCCAAAATATTCAAAGACAGCACTCCAGAAGCATTGGACTCCCTAAAAAAAGCCCTATTTGGAAAAAAAACGGACTATACTTACAAACAGTCTTCCTTTCCCAACCGTTCCGGTGAAGGATTCGGGGAATTAATCGGCGGAAACCTGGCATTGCTTCATAGCCTCTTGGGTTCTCCTTCCGATGGCCGTTATGATGGAAAGATTCTTTTTATTGAGGATGTCGGGGAAGCACATTACAATATTGACCGCATGATGTGGACACTAAAAAGAGCTAAAAAACTGGCCAAACTACAGGGATTGATTGTAGGTGGATTCACCGACCTGAAAGACAGCGATCCGCGATTTGGCCAGCGTTTTGAAGAGATCATTATGGATAAAGTAAGGGAATACGATTATCCGGTGGCATTTGATTATCCGGCAGGACATATCGACAACAATCATACGTTGGTATTGGGGAAAAGCGTACATTTAAAGGTGAAAGGGGAAAAGATTTCGCTAAGCTATATGGAGTAACATTGGCCACTATTTTGCGGATACAAGCAAATTTGTCTAATTTTGCAAAATTTTAAAGTAATAATGAGAAAAGTATTAGGCTACATCCTTTCCCCTATATTTTATATTTGTTTTGCGTTAGCACTGCTGATTTTCCATCCCATACAATGGTTGTGTCTAAAGTTGGGAGGCTATACCGCCCACAAAAAAAGTGTGGATATGCTGAACGGCTGTTTAGTGGCCTGCAACTATACACTTTTTAACAGAACACAGTTTATAGATAACAAGAAATTACCTATCGGACAACCTATTATTTTTGTAGCAAATCATCAAAGCACATTCGACATACCGCCCATGATCTTCTTTTTAAGGAGATTTCATGCCAAATTTATTTCAAAAATTGAGTTGGCTAAAGCCAATATTCCGAGCATATCATTTAACTTGGTGCATGGCGGCGCCGCCAATATTGACCGTAAAGACCCGAAGCAATCCATTGGCGAGATTCTCAAGTTGGCCAATAATATGAAAACAAAAAACTGGTCCGCATTTATCTTCCCCGAAGGCACCCGCACCAAAACCGGCAAGATGAAACCGTTTTCCGTCGGTGGCATCGCTACCTTATTGAAGAAAAACCCGAATGCTTTGGTCGTGCCGGTGGCGATTAAAAACTCTTATAGGATGGTCAAATACGGCATGTTCCCCCTCCGCCCTTTCACCTCCATGCGTTGGCAGGTACTGGATCCGATAGACACCGATGGGCTGAACGCAGAAGAGATTGTAAAACGCGCCGAAGAAACGATTAAAGCCGTAGTAGAAGGGTAACCGTAAGCAAGATTTACATCCTACAACACACATTATACAATATACATTATACTGAATACTAACTACTGACCACTGATTACTAATTACTAATTACTGACTACTGACTACTGACCACTAATGTACTTTCCTCCCTTTCCAATCGTATTTTCCCACGTTGCCTGCCAATCCGATATAAACCAGATAAAAGCTGTGAATAAGGGAGAGCAAGGGTAAGTTCCATATTAAGGATCGTCGCCGAGCAAAAAGGCATAAAGGAAGTATAAAAAGAAATTCAGCCAATACCTTTAACCCGAATGCGATTAAAAACAAGCTATTTATTTCGGGCAAGATGACAAAAAAATGAACAAGACCAACTAATAAAGCAACATTAAAAAGCCAGATACTTATACCCAACGCCACTACCCTTTTATCCTTATACTTTGTACTTTTGGAGGCCCAACGCCGACGTTGGCTGATAAACGCCGCCAGTGTGGGCTTCGCATCTGTGAACACCACCGCTTCCCGGCTTTTACAGAAATGGATTCTATCTGCATATTTTTCTGCTACTTTGTGCAAAAACAGCTCATCGTCGCCTGATGCCACATTATCAATGCCATTAAACCCGCCCATTTCATAAAAAACATCCTTGCGATAAGCCAAATTTGCGCCGTTGCAGGTTGTTGGGTTGCCATTCCCGATTCCAGCGGCACCTAAACCTATTAGATAAAGAAACTCAAGTGTCTGCAGTCGTTCAAAATAGCTTTTTTCTTCCGAATACACCACTGGAGAAGAAACCATATATGCTTCTGTTTTTTCAAAAAACGCCACGACAGTTTTTAACCAATCCTTTCCCATTCGACAATCGGCATCCGTGGTCACCATGACCGACCCGCTAGACTGTTCAATCGCCCGCGTAATGGCCAGCTTTTTATAGGAATTAAGTTTATCGCCCTCGTTAAGCCGAATCAACTTGACACCTCTATCCGCATAAGAAGCTACAACTGCCGCCGTGGCGTCGGTAGAATGGTCGTCCACCACAATAATCTCCAACAGGTCTTTCGGAAAGTCCTGTGCAATAATTCCATCCAAGGTTCTGCCTATATTTTCTGCTTCATTCCGTGCCGCTATGAGGACAGAAACCTTACTATGAAGACGGTCATGAGGGAGCGGGAAAACCGGTATACGCACCCAGCCACGAAGCATGTACATAACCAATAATACGTATATCAACGTCATGGCTATGAGAAAAATGTTAAGACTTGCTACCACCGATATAATTTACATTCATTACAAAAACGGAACCGATAAGCGCGGGCAAAATCAAGTTAACAAACCAAATACAAGATACAATGGCCATAACGGCGATTTCCTGCGTAGTGATGTAACTGTATAGATTGCTCGCTACGAAGCTGCGTACCGAAAAATCAAAAATATCCAACGAAGGTACGGCGGACTGGACAAAAAACAAGATAAAAATCATCAAAACCATCGACACGTACGGTAGATCTGGAATGATGACCAGCATGAGGACCACGTATTGTGAAGTAAATATCACAAATCGCCCCAAGGACAGCAACAAAACATGCAACAGTTCTTTTTGCGTAAACTCCTCTAAAACGGAAAAAAAAGGTTTTATTCGAGTTAAAAACTTAAATCTACCTACCAGATAATCTATCCAATGCACATTGAAATAAAGGACGATGAACGCCAGGGCGTAGATCGCGCTTAGTATCCATACCGCAAACTTGACAGCTACGGGCGTTGGCAAATACGTGGATACAAACCAAGCGATGCTTAGCGCGCCAAAAACACTGGTCAACACCAGTTGCGCAAACAACCCCACACCCATAGCTACCGCACCCGAAGCGCGGTTTCTCGGGCGCAACAACATCACTCTTCCCCCATACTCTCCAATACGGTTTGGTGTGAAAATAGCCCATGTCAAACCACAAAAAACGGACTTTACCGCTTTCCACCAACTGATATCCTCCACACGTTTGCTCAAGTACTTCCACTTGACCACCTCCAATGCCCAATTCATGAGCATCATAATGACGACAGCGACGAGTGTTAAACGGACAACAAGCGGGTCGATACTCTGCAGAAGGGACTGAAACTCCCGAAGATTCTTTTGATTGCTAACCTTAGAAATGATAAACCACATCGCCAGCCCAACAATGCTGAGCTTGATGCCAAGATTCAGGTATTTCTTCTGCTGTTTTGTCAATGATAAAATAAAAGCACAATGTTACTAATTTTTCATGACTTAGCAGGGGCCAACATCCCTTTGTCTATATTTTTTTCATTACCTATCCGGGCAATAAGCGCAAGCCTCTTTTATGGACATCATTTTCGCAACGATGTTGACTAAAAGAAGTATTTGCAACGATCAATCAAGCCCAATATAAATAAGCCCGATCGCCCTATCATTGATGTAGGATAAAAGAAATGTGTATTGAAAATCGTAATATTGCAACATGCAAAGAGAGAAGGCTAAAGAACGCATTATTTTGGGTATTGATCCAGGAACCGTTGTCTTGGGATATGGATTGGTGAAGCAGGTTGGCCAAAAAATTTCGCTTATTAGCCTTGGTGTCATTAAAATGGGGCATTTGGACGACCACGGGTTGAAACTACAACGCATCTTCCAGAAAACCTCGGCGCTGATTGAAGAATATAAGCCCGACTGTGTTGCTTTAGAAGCCCCTTTCTATGGTAAGAACATCCAAGTGATGCTCAAATTGGGCAGAGCCCAAGGCGTGGCTATGGCCGCCGCGCTTCATGTCGACATTCCTATTTTTGAATATTCACCCCGGAAGATAAAACAGTCGGTTACGGGCAACGGCAGTGCCAGCAAAGAACAAGTGGCAGCCATGCTGAAAACACTGTTGAAATTCAACGAAACGCCGGAATTTTTGGACGCCACAGATGGTTTGGCCGTAGCGGTCTGTCATGCTTTTCAGCAAAACCTGACCACAGACACCAAAAGCTATTCCGGATGGGAGGCCTTTGTTAAAGATAATCAAAAAAGAGTCCGGTAAAGATCAATACGTTACAAAAACTTTGAACTGCACAGACGCATGGCTCCAGAACAAACGTATTTCTTTTTTATAAAATATACGGAGGATTAAATTAGACATGAGATCTGTGTATTGCGATTTGCGGGACATCAATCGTTTTGTCACATTTTTTGTTTCTGTCGAACAAAAAATGTGACAAAACAGGCTTTGGCTATGACGACATCGCTACAAAAATAGCACCCCGACGGGGTGCAAGAAGCAAATACGGATACTGCTAAGTGTACTGCGTTTAGCCTTATGGGGGCGATCTGCAGTAGGCTGGATCGAACAGCAGACAACTACTCTCCCTAGCGTCCTACCGTGTACCCAAAAATATGAAATCCGTAGAGCTTGTCCCGATTTTCGGGAATTCCTATGTTTATAGTCAAGATTGGTCAAATATACATTCGACCCCGTAGGGGTCGTACCTTTCTGAATGGCCGGTTTTACTATAAACATGGCTTCCCTTGGAGATGCGGGTACACGGTAGCCCAGCGTCGGGGGTCCTGCTGTTATAGGCGAGTAGTCGCCTATGCGATTACCGACTCTGATAGCTTTGATAAGGCTGCATGCTTCTTTTCCCAACTGAAACCGTATTCGCTCTCTGTCCCATCACCAGTGGCGGACGGGTAAGGAAAAGGCCGTGGGAAGTGCGGTGGGAAAGGCCTTGGGATCATTGTCCGGGCATTCCGAAAGGTCCGGACATTTATCCCAGCCTTCAAGGCTTTTTCCTTGCGGGTGTTGGGCTTGTGCAAAAGGCCACCTTGATGGGACGAAGGCTTTTTGAGTACTTTTTGGCCCTCAAAAAGTACTGCCTTGCCACGGCGAGTGGCGGAAGGACGGTGGGGTGGACATAAATGTCTAAATTAATCCTCCATTTTTCAATGACACGCTCTATTTTTGCATCTCAAAGCAAAAACAAAATATTGACATGCACCGCCCCTACACATAGTTCCATTGAATAGCGAACCCAAAAATGCCAAAGCGCTACAATAGACCAAGCATAGCCCGACCGTTCATTCGCATGCTATAAAAAACTCCTATATCCCTGCGTAGTTTAAAAAATGCTAGAGCTTTACTTGACGGATGACATTCTTCACGTTCAACTCCACAATATCGGTCATGGATTTGCAATTTGCATAAGCATCGTTCTGGTAATAAGCTCTATACCCTTCCTTTAATTGCGCAATATTTTCTGGGGTAGACAGCTCCTGTAATTTGGAAGCATCTCGCAAATCTTTGATACGATGGCGTTCACTGCGCACACGGTGCACGATAGAGGAGCGTTCCTCTTGCTGGTACTGTAAAACCGTTTTTTCATTGAGGTACTCCATCGCTAATTTGACATAAGGCAAATTCTCCTTAAAATACTGTGGCATATACACCTTTGGATTTCCCTCGTAAAACTGTTGGTCAAAATCTATCGCCCGTATCCTAAATTGGAAGTCATCAAAATCGGGTGTAATCTGCATGACAAAGTTGTATGCTCGCATATCGCCCAATAAAGAGATGATACAACGCTCGTTAAACTTCACAAACTCCTTGGCAATACGTGTCTGATTATAATCTTCGCCGTAGATTCCGTTTTTGCTGAACATATCGCCTGGTATACCAACAATATGTTCTTCCACCAAGGTGTCGCGATCTACAAGATAATTAACTTGGTTAGGTGATAAAATTTCCTCCAACTCCAAACCATAAATACGCGATGCATCCGCTTGTTTGATATAAAAATAATCATACACGTCATTTAACCTATTGATGATTCGGATGCGAAAAGGCTTGGTATTTCCAAATGCACAAAACTCGATGCGATCAATGATTTTGTGTTCTACGATTCGGGTGTTACCCGATGCTTTGAGTTTCGCATAAACAACTTTTAAACCTTCGTATAGCTGATCTAACAAATATGGAGGATACAAAGGTGTCTCCCACAGGGTATCGTTTCCGTATTTGTCAAGCACGGGTACCGTCTCCGTAAAATCCAATAAATCGGAATAACCAATGGGAAGTTTGGCATCGCGTTGATAAATGCGGAGATACTTTGCCAGTCCTGTTCCTACCGGATATAAGGGTTTCTTGCGGGAGATTTTAACATCTTCGATTTCCATTCTTGCTCCTTTTGGTAAAAATACGAAAAATCCCCTGTAATTTAAGATACAGCATAAGCATGGGGGAAAGACGGCAAACGCATGTGGTAATATTTAAAATATCACAAATAAAACGTTAAATTTTATCAATCAAAAAATTAAACAAGCAAAAATATTGTTATTTTTGAAAATATTAAAAAAGAGAGTTGGAATTATAGCTGGTCTAAAAAGGAAGAAGCTCCCCGGGGAGAGGAGCTTCTACGCTAACCAATTATAAACCTATGTTATTTTGAGGGAAGTAACATGCTTTTTCTTAAAAACAAATCGATTTTTATTTCGTTTTGTTGATACAAATATAATTTGTGTTCATTTTTTATGCAAATTTTATTTTATTTTTATATAATTTTTAAAATTAACTCATTTTAAATAAAAAAAATACCATTTTTATGGATAAAAAGTATTCAAATTACGATTTAGACAATTTAGACGTTCAAATTTTGTCTATTTTAATGGAAAATTCATCCATTCCTTACACAGAAATAGCAAAAAAACTAATAGTTTCTGGCGGAACTATCCATGTTCGCATGAAAAAAATGGAAGAATTAGGCATAATAAAGGGATCACAGCTCATAATTAACCCTCAAAAAATTGGTTTTGATATCACAGCTTTCCTTGGGATCTACTTGGAGAAGGGTTCTCAATATTCCGATGCCGTTAAACAGCTTCAAAACATCAAAGAAGTGGTGGAATTGCACTACTGTACCGGCCAATACAGTATGTTTGCGAAAATTGTCTGCAGAGATACTGCCCACTTGAGAAAAGTGCTGAATGAAGACATTCAATCCTTGACGGGTATCCAACGGACGGAAACGATTATTTCACTGGAAGAAAGTATTAAGAGGCAGATTACGTTGTAAATAATATGGGAAAGAGTCAGAAAATTGACTCTTTTTCAACTTTTATACTCACTTCTTCCAACTTGTTGGACACTTAATTTGATTTGAGAGGTAGATCATGCATCTTCTGTATGTTTCTAAAACTCGCTTCTCGCACTATCATTTCATGGAGTTAGGGCAAATGATAGGGTTGACGGAGTGGATATTTAGGAACACATCAGCCGAAAAGCCACATTCTCAAACATTATCTGCTTCTTGTACGAAGATCTGATTATTCATTTCGATGAGCGTCGTAGTAAAGTAAGCTACTTTTTTAGCAGGACAGAGATTAAAGAAATAGAACAAATCGTTAATGATTTGGCTCACTTTGCCCGTAAGAAAAACGACAATCCCGAAATAACGTTATTGGTTAATTCAGGTGCGGGGCTATATACAAAAGAAATGGCCTTAACCAAACCCAAGCTGGACATTGCTTCCAACTATAACGACGATTTTTTACCTATCCACGATATTATACTTCAACGCCTTAATCAAGAGAACGACAAAGGCTTAGTATTGTTGCACGGTAAGCCAGGGACGGGAAAAACGAATTATATTCGTTTTTTAGCCACTACGTTGAAGAAGCAGGTGATTTTTTTACCTCCGGATATGGCGACCGCTATTACCAGCCCCGACCTGATTGCCTTGTTAATGGACAACTGCAATTCCATATTGGTGATAGAAGATGCTGAAAAAATTATTGTCGATAGAGAGGTCGATGGTCATTCACCGGTATCTGCTTTGCTGAATTTGGCGGATGGATTGCTTTCAGATTGCTTGAACATTCAGATCATCTGCTCTTTCAACACGAATCTTTCTAAAGTAGACAAAGCTTTGTTACGCAGGGGTCGGTTGATTGCCAAGTACGAGTTCAAAGAATTGGAAGCACACAAGGCCCAGGAACTCTCGAACAAATTGGGCTTTAAAACAACCATCACCCAACCCATGACACTAACGGCTATCTATAATCAAGAAGAAGAAGAATTTAAGCAAGTGGAAAGAGCGAACGCAGTTGGTTTTAGCTTGGAGGGAACGGGTTAAAACGGCAGAATTTTAACTCGTTGTTTTATTTCATCCAAGATAACCAATGCTCCTTGTTCAAGATGGGAACGATGTTCATTCATAACTTGCATAAGCATTTTGCTAAGATAAGGAATCGTTACATTTTGAGTTCTGACCTGAATAACACTTGGCTTTATGGCTTTGGTCAGAGCTAATGCCGTTCCAAAATCAAGGTCGTGGGTAAAAACAATGTGGTCATTGGTTTTCGCCCATTCCATTAATTCGGCATCATCGGCATCAAATCTACCTATACTAGACCAATGAACAGCTTCGTGGCCGAATTTGTTAAACTCATTTACCCAGTCAGGTGAGAGATTCATATCAATTAGAATTCTCATGCGGTAGCCAATGGAGCCTCAATTTCTTCTGAACGCCATGCTGCGTAAGACAGGGCCTCCATTAAGTCTTCTAATTCCAAGTATGGATACATCTTTAAAATATCTTCTGACTTCAATCCTGAAGCAAAAAGACCTATGATAGTACCAACAGTCATGCGTAAACCCCTAATACAAGGTTTACCACCCATTACATGGGGATTTAGCGTTATGCGTTTTAAATCTTTCATCGTCGTAATATCTTGATTATCAAAATTAAGAAATATTCTACAATAAAAGAATGCTATTACCTACACTACCCCTCGCAACAACGCAATATAAAACTGCACACCCTCTTCTATTTCTTTCAGATAGATAAACTCATCTGCTGTGTGTGAACGAGCTGAATCACCCGGACCGACCTTCAAAGACGGGTAAGGAATCAACGCCTGATCGCTCATCGTCGGACTGCCGTAAGGTTTGGCTCCCAATGAGATGCCCGATTGCACAATCGGATGATTCATCGGGATGGTGGAAGGACTCAAACGGGTAGACCGTGGCTTCACTTCCGATTCCACATGTTGCCGAATAATGTCCAGCACTTCGAGATTTGTATAGACATCGGTTGTACGCACATCCACGACGAAGGTGCAAGAAGCCGGCACCACATTATGCTGCGTACCCGCCTGAATAAGCGTCACTGACATCTTTACAGGCCCTAAATGTTCCGAAATCTTCGGAAATGAATATGTTCGAAACCATTCCACATCTCGCAAGGCTTTATATATGGCATTTTCGCCTTCTTCTCGTGCGGCATGGCCCGAAACACCTTTGGCCTCGCAATCCAGTACCATCAACCCTTTTTCCGCCACGGCTATATCCAACAAAGTCGGTTCGCCAACAATGGCGAAATCAATATTTTTCAGGTGTTTAATGGCTTCTTCCACGCCATGTTGCCCGGAAACCTCCTCTTCTGCAGAGGCAAGCAAACAAAGGTTATAGGCCAAGTTTTCATCGGCATAATAATAAAGAAAAGCCGCTATCAAGGAAACCAGGCACCCGCCAGCATCATTGCTTCCCAAACCATAGAGTTTGCCCTGCTCCAGTGCAGGAGTGAAGGGGTCTCTCGTATATCCCGGGTTGGGCTTCACAGTATCATGATGTGAATTCAGCAAAATCGTCGGTTTGGTAAGGTCAAAATGTTGGTTATATGCCCACACGTTATTCCCCAACCGTTCAAAGATTATACCCCTCTCTGAAAAAAAACGACATAGCAAACCTGCCGTGTCGTTTTCTTCCCTGCTATAGGAGGGCAGGGCAATGAGCTGTTTCAACAGATCGATGCTATCAGCTGTTAAAGCCGTAATGTCTTTATTCATTGTACAATCCTCCGGCCTTCTTTGCCGACAATTTGATGCCTTTTATAAAGGCAGAGCTAAATCCGTTATGTTCCATCTCGTTCAATCCGGCAATGGTACAGCCTTTCGGCGAGGTGACCTTGTCGATCTCCCCTTCCGGATGTTGTTGCGTTTGCAACAATAGGTCCGCTGCCCCTTTCGCGGTTTGTACGGCCATTTTTAACGCATCATGCGCATGGAAGCCAATCTCCACCCCACCTTGCGAGGCCGCACGGATGGCACGAAGGAAAAAGGCAATGCCACAAGCGCACAATGCCGTCGCAGAAGTCATAAGATCTTCCTGTATCACCACAACAGAGCCTACAGATTCAAATAACTTTTCAATCCGGTCTACTTTTTCCTGTGGGGCTTGGTCCGTGGCAATACAGGTCATCGATTGTCCAATAGCAATGGCCGTATTGGGCATAGCCCGGATAACGGTCTTGTCTTCACCCAATACAGCTTTGACGTCTGCGCAACTCACGCCCGAAACGACAGAAACAATGATTTGATCAGAGGTTAGGGAGGATTTGATATCTTCCATTACCTTCCTGACCTGTTGGGGCAGGATGGCCAATACCACGATGTGCGCGCCTTTTACTGCTTCACCGTTATTATCGCTCACTTGAAAACCCAAGGAGGCCTCTGCCTCCAAAGATGCAAGACTTCTGCGTGTCAAGGTGATGTCCGATGCTTCGTAAAGACCGGATTTTACCAAACCTTTCGCAAGGGACAAACCTATGTTTCCACTGCCGACGATTGTGATTTTACTCATGTATGTTACTTTGCTAATAAACAAGTGCCAAATTCTCCTTGCTGATATAGATGCAGGTTTAAGGCATTACCAATATAGACATTTTTCACGCCTTTGCCAATAGCCCGGAAGGCATTTTCCAGCTTCGGAATCATACCTTCATAGATGACCCCGGATGATTTCAGTTGCTCAAACTCACCTGCTTTAATAGATTTAATGACAGAATACTCATCGTTCACATCCCGCAATACGCCATTTTTCTCAAAGCAGTATATCAACGAGGTTTCATATGTCTTTGCGAGCGATACGGCCAATGACGAAGCAATGGTATCCGCATTGGTATTCAATAACTGTCCCAACCCATTGTGCGTAATGGCCGAAAATACCGGTGTAAAACCGGATTCCAAAATTTTCTTAATACTCAACGCATTGACAGAATCCGCCAGGATATCGCCCGCAAACCCGTAGTCGATTTCTTTCACCGGGCGTTTTACGGCCTTGATGGTGTTGGCATCAGCTCCACTCAGCCCCAACGCATCACATCCATACTTCTGGAGAGAGGCTACAATATGCTTGTTGGTCAATCCGGCATACACCATCGTCACCACATCCAACATTTTCTCATCCGTAATACGGCGACCGTCTACCATCTTGGCCTCGATACCCATATCAGATGCCAAACGGGTAGCAATTTTTCCGCCACCGTGTACCAAGATTTTTCGCCCTTGCAATGCCGCAAACTTTTCTAAAAAGGCCTGTAATTGACCTTCATCATCTATAACGTTTCCACCTATCTTAACGATATTCAACATACTGTTTGACATGTTTTCAAATTAAAATCCTCACCTAATCTCTCCAAAGAAGAGGAATTTAGACAAAAGATATAAAAAAATATTGAGGTCATTACTTAATTTCATATGCTATATGCAGACTGTTGCCACACATTCGCTTCTTTGTCATTCCGAGGAACGAGGAATCTTTATCTGAAAGAGATTTGCTTCGTAGAGCTCTTCGAGATTCTTCACTACACTGCGTTTCGTTCAGAATGACAAAATATATGTTTAAGCTATATCACAGGCGTTTTATGTATGAAATTAGCTGATGACCTCTAAAAAAATATTCTATAAACACAATGTTATACAGATACAATATCTCTGTACTATCTCATAAGCCCCTCCTTGGGAGGGGTTGGGGAGGACTCCAACATTCGTTTTAACACCACTTGTGCCGCCCAAACACGATTGCCCGCTTCTTTGACAACTAAAGAATTGGGACCATCCAATATTTCGGACGAAAGCTCCAGATCCCGACGGACAGGCAGGCAATGCATGATTTTGGCGTCGTTCGTACGTTGCAACTTTTCGTTGTCCATCATCCAGTTTTCCGCAACGGGATACACCTGTCCGTATTCTTTATAAGACGCCCAATTCTTCACGTAGACGAAATCTGCTCCTTGGAGTGCCTCTTCCAATTGGTGGGTAATACGCGCTCCTTTTGTAAAATCTTCATTTAGCGCATATCCATCCGGATGGGCAATGGTAAAGTCTACCAAACCCTGTTCCTGCGCTTTGCACATCCATTCCGAAAAGGAATTAGGCACGGCCTGTGGCAAAGCTTTTACGTGTGGTGCCCAAGCCAATACAACCTTAGGTTTCATAACTTTTTTATGTTCGGTAATCGTGATGAGATCAGTCAAGCTTTGCAGGGGATGGCGTGTAGCGCTTTCTAAAGAAACAACCGGTACACCACAGAATTTAATAAATTTATTAAAGAGATCTTCGGTATAATCTGCTTCCTTGTCTTTTAAGCTCGGGAAGGAACGCAATCCCAAGATATCGCAATACTCACCCATGACCGCTGCTGCCTCCCGAATGTGTTCCACAGTCGTACCGTTCATGACCACGCCGTCCTGCGTTTCCAAAGCCCAGCCGTCTTTATCCATATTCATGACCATGACCTGCATACCGAGGTTCATCGCCGCTTTTTGCGTACTCAAACGCGTACGCAAACTCGGGTTCAAGAACACGAGCCCTAATGTTTTATGTTTACCCAACGCTTCATTGGCGTTAGGATTAGCTTTAAGTTCCAAGGCCTCCTGTACAATCGCTTCTAGATTGTCTACATCAGCTACTGAAAAGAATTTATCCATTTTATTATTAGTTATCAGTGGTCAGTAATCAGTGACCGGTTTTCTCTATATTCAATTTTTATATTCAATTTTCGCATATTTTCTAAAGTGTGCCTTAACCAGCCCCTACTCTCCCGAAGTGCGTTCGGGATAAACTCTCCAAAAGGGAACACCTCCACCATCGCGGCTCTTGCTAAACTTAGATAGCGAATTTTCGAATTATCTCATTTTCAAATTTCCACATCATCTCAGCCGTTCATCCAAAGCCGTCAAGAATCTGTCAGCAATTTCCTTTGTGATATTCAACGCCGGCAACAACCGAATTACGTTGGGTTTGGCTTCGCCGGTGAAGATGTTGTTTTTTGTTAGCAACTCTTTCTTCACATGCGCCAACTCTTCGGGCAAATCGATACCGATCATCAAACCTCTACCACGTACTTCCTTTATCTTGTCAAATTTCCTTAGCTCCGAGATAAGATAATCGCCAACTGTCTTGGCATTAGCCAGCAGGTTTTCTGCTTGAATCACATCCAATACAGCCACTGCCGCAGCACAGGCCAAATGATTGCCTCCGAAAGTAGTGCCAAGCAAGCCATAAGAGGCCTGAAATTTTGGTGAAATGGCAATAGCTCCTATCGGGAATCCGTTCCCCATCCCTTTGGCCATGGTATAAATATCCGCTTGCACACCGGCATAATCGTGTGAATAGAAATCGCCCGTCCGACCGTAGCCACACTGTACCGAATCGGCAATAAACGCAGCGCCATACGTATCACACAAGGAACGAATAAGCTGTAAAAACGGCACAGAGGCTTCCCGGATACCTCCAACGCCTTGAATACCTTCGATGATCACCGAGGAAATCTCCTCTCCGAAATCTTGGAAAGCTTTAGCTAAAGCCTCTTCATCATTGAACGGTAAAAAGACCACATTGTCCGTTTGATTCACCGGTGCAACAATGGCCGGATTATCAGTAGCCGCCACGGCTAAGGATGTCCTTCCGTGAAACGCTTTAGTAAAAGCAATGATTTTCTTACGCTTATTGTGAAAAGAAGCTAATTTCAAAGCATTCTCATTGGCCTCTGCTCCGGAGTTACACAAAAAAAGGAAATAATCTTCTTTTCCGGATACTTCTCCAAGTTGCTTTGCCAATTGCTGTTGGATAGGAATCTCAATAGAGTTGGAATAAAAACCGATTTTGTTCAATTGCGCAGTTAGCGCTTCAACATAATGGGGGTGCGTATGCCCGATGGAAATGACGGCGTGTCCACCGTAAAGGTCTAAGTATTCGTTGCCTTTGTCGTCCCAAACGGTAGAGCCTTGCGCCCGTGCGATCTGTATGGGATTAATGGGATAAACATTAAATAAATTCATGAATGTAATGATTTGGCTTATGCAGCGTGTACAAATATAAGTAAGACGGGATTAAAACCCTATGATTAAACAAAAAAAGCCTATCATCGCTGTGATGATAGGCTTTATATCTTGGAAGATGAAGGACTTAGTCTTCTTTCTTCTCTTCTGCGTCAGAAGCTTCTTCTGTTGCCGGCGTTTCTTCTGAAGGAGCAGTTTCTTCGACAACTTCCTCAGCTTTTACTTCTTCAACAACATCTTCAACTTTTGCTTCTTCCACAGCTTCTACGACTTCAGCGCTTTCAACAGCAGCGGTAACTTTCTTCTTCGCACCACCACGTCGTCGTGTAGCTTTTTTCTCTGTTTTAGCTGTTTGACCGTATACTTCGTTGTAATCTACCAATTCGATGAATGCCATTTCAGCGTTGTCACCCAAACGGTTTTCCAACTTGATGATACGTGTGTATCCACCCGGACGCGTAGCCACTTTTCCCGAAATTTCGCGGAATAGGATGGTTACAGCTTCCTTGTCTTTTAAGTAAGCGAATACCGTACGACGAGAGTGTGTCGTATCTGTTTTAGATTTGGTAATCAACGGCTCCACGTATTTACGCAATGCCTTTGCCTTTGCCAAAGTTGTGGTAATACGTTTGTGCTTGATCAATGAAGTCGCCATATTAGCTAACATCGCCTTACGGTGACTGTCAGTGCGGCCTAAGTGGTTTACTTTTTTTCCGTGTCTCATTTTTTGTTTTGTTTTTTGTGCGTACCGTCCTTTTTATAGAGAAAAAAGATAAAAGAAGAACGATTAAAGACTTTTTTCCAAGCTCAATGCGAGAAAACTGACAGCCTTTTTTTTCTTTGCTCTTTGTTCTTTACTCCCATCAAGGGGAATTACGCAACAGGTCGCTTATTATTAATTACTATTATTCTTCCTCTAACTTGTACTTAGACAGGTTCATTCCGAAAGACAAGCCTTTGGATTTCACCAGCTCCTGGATTTCGCTCAACGACTTCTTACCGAAGTTGCGGAACTTCAACATGTCCGCTACATCGTACGTTACCAATTCGGCCAATGTACGGATGTCTGCTGCTTTCAGACAGTTTAATGCGCGTACGGAAAGATCCAAATCCACCAATTCGGTTTTCAAAATCTTACGCATATGCAAGATCTCTTCGTCTACCACTTTAGTCTCTTCTTTGGTTTGCGATTCTAAAAGCATATTCTCGTCAGAGAACAACATGAAGTGCTGGATCAAGATCTTAGCGGCTTCTTTCAGTGCCTCTTCCGGATGAATAGAACCATCAGTGGAGATGTCCAACAGCAACTTTTCGTAGTCGGTCTTCTGCTCTACACGATAGTTCTCAATGGTATATTTGACGTTCTTAATCGGTGTATAGATAGAATCAACGGCAATAAAACCTACTGGACCGTCTGTCACTTTGTTTTCTTCAGCATTTACATAACCGCGTCCTTTGGCCACGGCTAATTCTACTTCAATCGTGACGGATTCATCCATGTTGCAAATCACCAACTCGGGGTTTAAAACCGTAAAGTTATTTGAAAACTTCGTAATGTCACCTGCCTTGAATTGTTCTTGACCATTGATTACCACAAAGATCTTCTCGCTATCACCCTGCTCTCCTGTTTTCTTGAAGCGCACTTGTTTCAAGTTCAAGATAATCTCGGTAACATCTTCAACAACACCTTTGATAGTAGAGAATTCATGCGAAACGCCTGAAAACCTTACCGACGTAATTGCATATCCTTCTAATGAGGACAATAAAATACGGCGCAAAGCATTACCAATAGTCACACCAAAACCTGGCTCTAATGGACGAAATTCGAAAGTACCATCAAAATCCGTCGATTTTTGCATGATAACTTTATCCGGTCTTTGAAATGCTAAAATTGCCATTTACTTTCTTTTATAAGTTTTGTGAATAAACATAAAATACAATAGAAGAAGCATGGCTATCAAAACCACGCTTACTCCTAAAATTTTATTATTTAGAGTATAACTCTACGATTAGATTCTCTTTAATGTTTTCTGGAATATCTGCTCTTTCCGGGAAAGAAACGAAAGTTCCTTGCAAATCGTTAGCGTTCCACTCCAACCAGCTGAATTTATTGATCTTTCTGCCGGCCACTGAAGCTGTGATAGCTTCCAAGGACTTAGAACGTTCACGAACAGCAATAACATCGCCCGGACGTAAGCTATATGATGGAATGTTAACGACAGTTCCGTTAACGGTAATGTGTTTATGGGATACCAACTGGCGAGCCGCCGAACGTGTTGGCGCAATACCCAAGCGGTAAACAACGTTATCCAAACGAGCTTCCAATAACTTCAGGAAGTTTTCGCCGGTAATACCCTGCTTAGCAGACGCTTTTCCGAACAATGTGCGGAATTGGCGCTCTAAAACACCATAAGTGTATTTTGCTTTTTGCTTTTCCAACAACTGAATAGCGTATTCAGATTGTTTACCTCTTCTTTTTGACGGACCGTGTTGTCCTGGAGGATAATTCTTTTTTTCTAACGCCTTATCAGGGCCGAAGATAGGCTCTCTGAATTTACGTGCGATTTTGGACTTAGGTCCGGTATATCTTGCCATTTTTTCTCTCTGTTTGAAGTATCTATCAGCCTATAGCTGACGAATCTTATCTTAAAACAATAAAACTATTAAACTCTTCTGCGTTTTGGGGGACGACAACCGTTGTGAGGAAGCGGAGTGATATCCTTAATGGTCGTCACATCGATTCCTACAGTTTGTAATGTACGGATTGCAGATTCACGTCCTGCGCCTGGTCCTTTTACAAACACCTCTACTTTACGCAAACCTAGGTCGTAAGCTACCTTACCACAGTCTGATGCTGCTTGTGAGGCGGCGTAGGGTGTGTTCTTTTTAGAACCTCTGAAACCCATTTTACCAGCTGAGGACCATGAAATAGTCTGACCTTGATTGTTCGTTAAAGTAACGATGATGTTGTTAAAGGTTGCGTTAATATGAGCTTGACCCACAGGCTCGATAACAACGAGACGCTTTTTGGTAACCTTTTTACTTTTAGCCATTTTTATTTTTAGATTTGAGATATGAGTATCGTGTATTGAGAAAACAACTCTCTACTTTACACCCAATTTCTTTGTTTAATCCTTAATCATTTGAGAAGAAAAATATACATATCGTATATCGCACATCTCAAATCGTACTACTATTTAGTAGCTTTTTTCTTGTTTGCAACTGTTTTACGTTTACCTTTACGCGTACGGGAGTTGTTTTTCGTACGTTGACCACGAAGAGGCAGATGCTTACGGTGACGCAGACCACGGTAGCAACCGATGTCCATTAAACGTTTGATGTTCAACTGAACTTCTGAACGTAACGCACCTTCAACTTTGATTTCATCGTTGATGATGGTACGAATAGCTGTCAATTGATCATCGTTCCATTCCGAAACCTTAACATCTTGACTGATGCCTGCTTTATCCAAGATATAAGCAGCAGTGGACCGACCGATACCAAAAATATAGGTAAGGCCAATGACACCTCTTTTGTTTTTAGGTAAATCTATACCTGCTATCCTTGCCATATAATACTTTAAGCGATTATGTTAAAACTACCCTTGACGTTGCTTGAACTTAGGGTTCTTTTTGTTAATTACAAACAACTTTCCTTTACGACGGATGATCTTACAATCCGCACTGCGTTTTTTTATTGATGCTCTTACTTTCATTGTAATAATATTTTAAAAGCTTGTTACCTACAACAAGGGAAAAAACTTACTTATAGCGATAAGTAATTCTGCCCTTTGTCAAATCATAAGGAGACATTTCCAATTTCACCTTGTCGCCCGGAAGAATTTTGATGTAGTGCATACGCATCTTACCGGAAATATGGGCGATAATTTCGTGCCCATTCTCCAATTCTACCCTGAACATAGCGTTGGAAAGTGCTTCCCTAATAATGCCGTCTTGTTCTATAGAGGCTTGTTTAGCCATATACTTAACTTAATTTATATTTCAGCCTGTACAAACAGGAGTGCAAAGATAAATAAAAATATTGAAAACCAACTACTTTTTACCTAAAACTTTCTCCACGTGTTCAAAAGTCAACAGCACATCCGGACGGCCCTTTCGAATGGCCACCATCTGCTCAAAATGAGCGGACAATTTGCCGTCGATCGTGCTTACGGTCCAACCATCATCCCAAAACTTCACGCCGCCTTTACCGGCATTAATCATGGGTTCGATGCAGATGACCATTCCAGATTCCAATTTAGGACCTGAACCACGCTTGCCATAATTGGGAATCTCTGGTTTTTCGTGCAGGTGAAGCCCTACACCGTGTCCAACCAATTCCCGCACAATTCCGTAATTATAGGGTGTTACATGATCTTGAACCGCAGACGAAATATCCCCTACGCGCTTACCTACCACCGCCTGCTCTATACCTTTGTATAACGCTTCTTCCGTTACGTCCAATAGCTGTTGCGCCTCGTCAGAAATTTCACCCACACCAAAAGTATATGCAGAATCACTAATGAAACCATTCAAGTTAACGCCGCCATCTACAGAAACCAAATCACCATCCTTGATGACATAATCGCTTGGAAATCCGTGAACAATTTGATCATTTACAGAAATACAAAGTGAATATGGGAATCCATGGTAGTTGAGAAATGCCGGTGTGCCACCGTGGTCTTGAATAAAGTCGTATGCTAATTTATCGAGGGATAAAGTCGTGATACCTGGTTTTATTTCCTTTGCAATCTCACCAAGCAATAACGAGAGTACGTTAGCCGACTCCCGTATTTGCTCGATTTGCTCTTCTGTCTTGTAATAAACTTTGGACATGAATTAAATTGCTGACTGATCGATGCCTTGTACCGATGCCGCGGCCGAGCGTCCTTTTACCCTACCTGTCTTCATCAATCCATCATAGTGGCGCATTAACAAATGGCTTTCGATCTGTTGCAATGTATCCAAAACCACACCTACCAAGATCAACAAAGATGTACCGCCATAGAAATGTGCAAATTGATCATTCACCCCTAACTTCGTTGCTATAGCTGGCAATATCGCGATGATGGCTACGAATAATGCTCCCGGGAAGGTAATCCTCGAAATGACATTGTCGATAAACAAATTGGTATCATAACCGGGTTTCACTCCGGGGATAAAACCACCGTTTTTCTTCATATCTTCCGACATTTGTTGCGGATTGACCATGATAGCTGTATAAAAGAATGTAAAAGCAATGATTAAAATTGCAAATGTCACATTATACGCTACGGAAGTATAGTTACTCAAGGAAGCTAAAAACTGCGATTGTACATTAGGGAAAAATTGAGACAATGCCATGGGCAAGAACATGATCGCCTGGGCAAAAATGATGGGCATAACACCCGCAGCATTCACTTTCAAAGGAATGTACTGGCGTACGCCACCCACTTGCTTGTTGCCGACAATTTTCTTAGCATACTGCACAGGTACCTTTCGGATACCCTGTACCACCAAAATAGAAAAAATAACGACAAAAAACAGCGCCACAAATTCGATCAACAAAGGAATAGGACCTCCGCCGTTTGCACTCATCTTAGATCCCCATTCGGCCACTATACCTGATGGAAACTGGGCAATGATGCCCACCATAATGATTAAGGAGATACCGTTGCCAATACCCTTATCTGTAATTTTCTCGCCAAGCCACATCACAAACAAGGTGCCCGCTGTCAGCACAATAGCCGCAAGAACAGTGAACATTGGCTCACCAATGGTTTTTGCCTCGGCCGGAACCTGTGTCTTCACATAGGCTACTGCTTGTACCAAGGTAATACCCAATGTCAGATAACGGGTAATCTGGGTCATCTTTTTACGACCAGATTCACCTTCCTTTTGCATCTTCTGAAAAGCAGGGACCGCTATGCCCAATAGTTGGACAACAATGGATGCAGAGATATAAGGCATAACACCCAAAGCAAAAATAGCCGAACGGGCAAATGAACCTCCTGCAAACATATTGATCAATGCTAATATGCCATTGTCGCTATTCGATTTAGAGGCCAATGCATCCGGATCTACGCCTGGCAAAACCACGTGACACCCGATACGGTAAATGAGGAGCAACAGCAACGTCGTAATGATACGGTTGCGCAGATCCTCAATCTTCCAGATATTGGTTAAGGTTGTGATTAGTTTCTTCATGAAATATTAAAGTTTTACGATAGAACCACCTGCCGCTTCGATAGCTTTTTGAGCTGAAGCGGAGAAAGCGTGTGCTTTCACTTCCACCTTTGCGGAAAACTCACCACGACCCAAAATTTTCACCAAGTCTTTCTTGGAAGCCAATCCGTGTGCTTTCAGCGTATCAAAATCGATAGCCGTCAAATTGTGTTTCTCTACCAAGGCTTGAAGCACGTCTAGGTTAACACCTACATACTCCACGCGGTTGATGTTTTTGAAACCAACTTTAGGCACCCGGCGTTGCAATGGCATTTGTCCGCCTTCAAAACCGATTTTTGTTGAATGGCCAGAACGCGATCCTGCTCCCTTGTGTCCACGAGTGGAAGTACCACCACGACCAGAACCTTGACCTCTACCGATACGTTTTCTGCTTTTGATGGAACCTTTAGCTGGTTTTAAATTACTTAAATTCATTTTTTTTAAGATTGTGTTACGCCTTCGCTCTCACTAAACAGGTCGTAACGATTAATAAATTAACTTAATTCTTGGTATAAGGAAATGGAAAGAACCTTTGGGGACCCTTTCCATTCATCTCCTTAAACAGTTTCGATAGCTACTAAGTGGTTCACTTTTCTGACCATCCCGATGATGGCAGGTGTAGCCTCAACCTCCACTGAGTGGTTGATACGTTTCAAGCCTAAGGCTTGAATAGTTCTCTTTTGGCGCTCGCTTCTGTCGATAACGCTCTTTATCTGGGTGATTTTGATTTTTGCCATGATAATTAACCGTTAAATACTTTATTCAAATCGACGCCGCGGTTTTGTGCAACTGTATATGCATCGCGAAGATTAGCCAAGGCATCCACCGTTGCTTTAACAACGTTGTGCGGATTGGATGAACCCAATGACTTAGCCAATACGTCTTTAATACCCGCACTCTCCAATACGGCACGCATTGCGCCACCTGCCAATACACCTGTACCGTGTACAGCTGGTTTTACCAAGACGCGACCGCCAGAGAATTTACCATATTGCTCGTGTGGAACAGTACCATTGATAACCGGAACCTTGATCAGGTTTTTCTTGGCATCATCGATACCTTTGGTAATCGCTTCAGTCACCTCTTTGGCTTTTCCCAAACCGTAACCCACGATTCCGTTTTCGTCACCGACAACAACGATAGCCGAAAAACTGAAAGTACGACCACCTTTGGTTACTTTCGCTACGCGCTGGATGCTTACTAAGCGATCTTTTAATTCAATTTCGCTTGATTTTACTCTTTTTATATTGCTTAATGCCATGTTCTTATTGATTAAAAGTCTAAACCGCCTTCGCGAGCACCTTCTGCCAATGATTTCACACGGCCATGGTACAAGTACCCATTACGGTCAAAAACTACTTTGCTAACACCTGCTGCCGTAGCTTTTTCGGCTACCAATTTACCAACAGCTTTCGATTGTTCTACTTTGGTTCCCGTAGCGGCAAAATCTTTGGAGATGGACGATGCTGCGGCCAATGTCTTGCCCGTCGTATCGTCGATGATTTGCGCGTAGATACCTTTGTTGCTTCTAAAAACCGATAAACGTGGACGCTCAGCTGTTCCAGTCAGGTTTTTTCTTATTCCTTTTTTGATTCGCTCTCTGCGAGATAATTTCTTTCCTGCCATGGTTATTATTTTTTAGCTGATTTACCTGCTTTTCTTCTTAATACTTCGCCTTCAAACTTGATACCTTTTCCTTTGTAAGGCTCAGGCTTACGGAAGCTGCGGATTTTCGCGGCAATCTGACCGATCAACTGTTTGTCGGTAGACTCCAATATAATAGTCGGGTTCTTACCTTTTTCAGCAGTAGTCGTTGCTTTAACTTCCTTTGGCAAAACAAAAACAATTGGGTGGGAGAAACCCAAAGCGAGTTCCAGCGTATTTCCCGAAACGTTGGCACGGTAACCTACACCAACCAGTTCCTGTGTCGTTTTGTAACCTTCAGTGACTCCTACAACCATGTTGTTGATCAACGCGCGGTACAAACCGTGCAAAGCCTTGTGTCTCTTTTGTTCCGTAGGACGCGTCACTACGATATTGCCGTCTTCTTGTTTAACAGTGATGTCACTGTCCACTTGTTGCGTTAATTCGCCTTTTGGCCCTTTTACCGTAACCAGATTTTTGTCGGATACAGTGATTGATACTCCCGAGGGAATAGCAATGGGCGCTTTTCCAATTCTTGACATTTCTTTTGTGTTTTTACCTGATTAATAAACGTAACATAAAACCTCGCCACCTACATTTTGTACGCGGGCTTCTTTATCTGTCATCACTCCCTTGGAAGTAGACAGGATAGCAATACCCAAACCGTTCAAAACGCGAGGCATGTCTTCAACGCCTGCATACTTTCTTAAACCAGGTTTACTCACACGTGTCAAAGTGCGAATAGCCGGAATCTTGCTAATCGGATGGTACTTCAATGCGATCTTGATAGAGCCTTGAGGTCCGTCTTCCGCGAATTTGTAATTAGCAATGTAACCCTTGTCAAAAAGAACTTTGGTGATCTCTTTTTTCAGGTTCGATGCAGGAATTTCAACAACCCTGTGGTTGGCCTTAATGGCATTCCTTACTCGTGTAAGGTAATCCGCTATTGGATCTGTATTCATTATGATGATAAAATTATAACAATGGTTTCCCGGACTAACCGAAGTCCAAGACCTATTGCCTGTTAAAAAAATTGCTTTACGAAAAAACCCGATAAACCCATTTCGGGTTTATCCGGGCAAAAGTAAATGTTTTTTTCCTGATTACCAAGAAGCTTTTTTCACTCCCGGGATCTTGCCTTCAAGAGCCATCTCACGGAAAGTCACACGTGAGATACCAAATTGGCGCATATATCCTTTAGGGCGACCAGTCAATTTGCAACGGTTGTGCAAACGTACCGGAGAAGCATTTTTTGGTAATTTATCCAAACCTACATAGTCACCTGCTGCTTTCAAAGCCGCACGTTTCTCTGCATATTTAGCGACCAATTTCTGACGCTTTAACTCGCGTGCTTTTAATCCTTCTTTAGCCATTGTTGTTTGTATTTTGATTTTTGAACGGTAAACCGAATTGTTTCAATAACTCCAACGCTTCTACATCGTTGTCAGCTGAAGTTACGAACGTAATATCCATACCTTGGATCTTGTTGATCTTGTCAATGTTGATCTCAGGGAAGATAATCTGCTCAGTGATACCCAAATTGTAGTTACCTCTTCCATCGAAACCTTTTTCGTTGATACCACGAAAATCGCGGATACGAGGCAACGATACAGAAACCAAACGGTCCAAGAATTCGTACATGTTGTTGTCGCGCAAGGTGACACGTGCGCCAATCGGCATACCTTTACGCAATTTGAAGTTTGAGATATCTTTTTTGGATTTCGTAGGAACAGCCTGTTGGCCGGTGATTAAAGTCAGTTCGGCAACGGCGTTGTCGATCAACTTTTTGTCAGCGGTAGCGGCTCCGATACCTTGAGATACCACGATTTTCTCCAGCTTCGGAACTTGCATAACACTCTTATACTGGAATTTGTCCTTTAGCGTTGTACGGATTTCCTCCGCATATTTCGCTTTTAATCTTGGTACGTAAGTCATTATTTAATTTCCTCCCCTGATTTTTTAGCGTAACGAACTATTTTACCATCTGCGTTTACTTTGCGTCCTACACGGGTAGTTTTACCTGTTTTAGGATCAATCAAAGCCAAGTTTGAGATGTGGATGGCAGCTTCTTTCTCGATGATGCCACCGTTAGGGTTAGCTGCGCTGGGTTTTGTGTGTTTCTTCACAATGTTAGCGCCCTGAACAACAGCTCTGTTAGCGTCCACTAAAACTTGCAATACTTTTCCTTGAACACCTTTAGAGTTACCAGCGATAACCTGCACTAAATCTCCTGTTTTGATTTTGAGTTTGTGCGTAGTTGTTTTTTTCTTTTGTGCCATAATTATAAAACCTCCGGTGCTAGTGATACAATTTTCATGAACTGTTTCTCGCGCAATTCACGGGCCACAGGGCCGAAAATACGCGTTCCGCGTGGTTCATCGTTATTATTCAACAATACTGCCGCATTGTCGTCGAAGCGAATGTAAGAACCATCTTTACGACGGATTTCTTTTTTTGTACGTACGACTACAGCTTTTGAAACTGATCCTTTCTTCACGTTCCCTGAAGGTAGAGCGCTCTTTACGGTAACAACAATTTTATCACCGATAGATGCATAACGCTTGCGCGTTCCGCCCAATACACGGATCACTAAAACTTCTTTAGCACCGCTATTGTCAGCTACATTTAGTCTTGATTCCTGTTGTACCATGTTATTTAGCCCTTTCTAAAATTTCAACTAATCTCCAGTTCTTCGTTTTACTCAGCGGACGAGTTTCCATGATTAATACCGTATCGCCGATACCGCAGGTATTCTCTTCGTCATGAGCTTTGAATTTGGTAGTTTTCTTCACAAACTTACCGTAGATAGGGTGCTTTACTTTACGCTCTACAGCCACTACGATAGATTTGTTCATCTTGTTGCTTACTACCAAGCCGATTCTTGTTTTTCTTAAATTTCTTTCCATTTCGACTTTACTTTTTACGCCTCAGAGGCTGTTTGTTCCAATTTTGCTGCATTTTTACGCTTGGTAATCTCTGTAGAGATACGGGCGATGGTTTTGCGAGCTGCTTTGATAACATTTGGATTCTCGATAGGAGAAACAGCGTGTGCAAATTTCAACTTGTTTAGAGCAGTCTTCTCTTCTTTGAGACGAGCTGTTAATTCCTCTAGTGATAATTCGATGATTTCTGAATTTTTCATCACGTTAATTGTTTTTTTAAATGGTAATGAAACTGTTCCGACCGGGTCGGAATGGATTCATTGTTTCCAGTGATAGTCGGGTTATCAATTTAAAGTTTAAAGCACCTTGTAGGTAACGGCTACGAGGCTAAACCTATTGACATTACCGACGTTTTATGCTTCTACGTAGTCTCTACGTATCACAAACTTTGTTTGAACCGGTAATTTTTGAGCAGCTAGACGCAACGCTTCTTTGGCAACTTCCAAAGGCACGCCTTCTGCTTCAAATAACATACGGCCTGGGCGTACTACGGCTACCCAGTATTCAGGAGCACCTTTACCCTTACCCATACGTACCTCTGCAGGTTTTTTCGTAACAGGCTTGTCAGGGAAGATACGGATCCACACTTGGCCTTCACGTTTCATATAGCGTGTTACGGCAATACGTGCAGCCTCGATCTGACGGCTGGTGATCCATGCCGGCTCCATTGATTTGATTCCGAAAGAACCGAAAGCCAACTCCGCTCCACGTGAAGCGTTGCCTTTCATGCGGCCTTTCTGCATCTTTCTGAACTTTGTTCTTTTTGGCTGTAACATGTTCGTATTTTATTTAAATCCGTCCCGAAGGACGGATATTTTTTTAAACTTTATTATTTAATTTAACCTCTTTTTGCACCACCACGGTTTCCGCCACGGTTTCCGCCACGACTACCACCTTTACGGTCGCCACGATCATTACGACGCTCACCACCGCCTTCGTTACCTCCGCGTGTTTTCGTGTTTGATGTCTGTCCGATATTTGGAGATAAGTCACGCTTACCGTACACTTCTCCTTTACAGATCCAAACTTTCACACCGATTTTACCGTAAGTTGTTAAGGCTTCTGCCAATGCGTAATCGATATCCGCACGCAATGTGTGCAAAGGCGTCCTGCCTTCTTTGTACTGCTCGGTACGTGCCATTTCGGCACCGCCTAAACGACCAGAACACATTACCTTGATACCTTCAGCACCCATGCGCATAGTGGAAGCAATCGCTGTCTTCATGGCACGACGGAAAGAAATCCGCGCTTCCAATTGCTTAGCGATGCCTTCTGCTACCAATTTAGCATCAAGCTCCGGACGTTTGATCTCAAAGATGTTGATTTGAACGTCTTTCTTCGTCAATTTCTTCAACTCTTCTTTGATCTTGTCCACTTCCTGACCGCCTTTACCGATAACGATTCCTGGACGCGCTGTATGGATCGTTACCGTGATGCGTTTCAGTGTTCTTTCAATAACAACTTTTGCTACACCACCTTTTGCGATACGTACAGAAAGATATTTTCTGATTTTTTCGTCTTCAACTAACTTATCAGAATAGTTGTTGCCTCCGAACCAATTAGAGTCCCATCCTTTGATGATACCTAATCTGCTACCTATTGGATTTGCTTTTTGTCCCATTCTTATTCTAAATTAGTTGTTTACGTTGTTTAAACTATCTACTACCAAAGTTACATGGTTTGAACGTTTGCGAATTCTATAGCCACGGCCTTGTGGAGCCGGACGCAATCTCTTTAGCTGACGACCGCCACCTACTTGTATTTCCTTCACGAATAGTGCGCTTTCTTCTAAAGAAGCACCTTCGTTTTTCGCTTCCCAGTTTTTGATAGCTGATAATAATAGTTTTTCTACGCGCGCAGCAGCTTCTTTTCCTGAATGCTTCAAGATATAAAGAGCTGTTTCTACTTTCTCGCCACGGATAAGATCTACCACTAAACGCATTTTACGAGGCGAAGTAGGGCAGTTCAATAACTTGGCAGTAGAAGCTCCTCCTACTTGAGCTTTTTCCTGCTCCTTGCGCTGTCTGATCAAGACAGATTTTTTGAGTTTTTTTGTTGCTTCCATTACCTAATTATTTTTTCTTTTCTGCGTGGCCTTTGAATGTACGCGTAGGCGCGAATTCACCAAGCTTGTGACCAACCATGTTTTCTGTTACATAGACAGGAATGAATTTATTCCCGTTGTGCACTGCGAAGGTATGGCCAACAAAATCAGGTGAAATCATCGATCTGCGAGACCATGTTTTGATAACTGATTTTTTGTTTGTTTCATTCATAGAAAGAACTTTTCTTTCTAAGTTGTGATCGATATAAGGACCTTTTTTAATTGAACGAGCCATTATTTTTTCCTTCTCTCAATGATGTAACGATTTGATGCTTTCTTCTTAGAGCGTGTTTTGAAGCCTTTAGCCAACACACCTGTACGTGAACGAGGGTGACCACCTGATGCACGGCCTTCACCACCACCCATAGGGTGATCTACCGGGTTCATGGCTACACCACGAACGCGAGGACGACGGCCCAAGTGACGCTTACGACCGGCTTTACCCAATACTTCGTTTGCATGGTCTGCATTGGATACGGAACCGATAGTTGCCACACAAGTCAACAAGATCATGCGCACCTCGCCTGAAGGCATTTTAAGTACGGCATACTTGCCATCACGAGCGGATAATTGCGCGTAGGTGCCGGCCGAACGAGCGATTGAACCGCCTTGACCGGGATTCAATTCAATGTTGTGGACGATGGAACCAAGCGGAATGTTTGCCAATGGCAATGTATTACCTAATTCTGGGGCTACGTTATCGCCTGCGATTACCGTTTGGCCAACGGTAAGACCGGCTGGCGCAATGATGTAACGTTTCTCACCATCAACGTAGTGCAACAAGGCAATACGAGCTGTACGGTTTGGATCGTACTCGATAGTGGCAACTTTTGCAGGGATATCTTTTTTATCGCGTTTGAAATCTATTAATCGGTACACTCTCTTGTGTCCCCCACCGATATAACGCATAGTCATTTTACCGGATTTGTTACGACCGCCTGATTTCTTGTTGATGCCTACGACTAGCGATTTCTCAGGAACATTAGTAGTAATGTCCGAATAGTCAGCACCTACTCTAAAACGAGTACCAGGGGTTACCGGTTTGAATCTTTTAACTGCCATTTCTTATTATAGTGTACTGTAAAAGTCAATAGTGTCACCATCTTTCACCGTGATGATGGCTTTTTTATACTTAGGAGCTCTTCCGGACACGAAGCCTGCTTTGGTGTAACGGCTTTTTGCCTTACCGGCAACAACCGCTGTGTTCACTGCCAATACAGTAACACCGAACATTTCCTCAACAGCTTGTTTGATCTGGATTTTGTTGGCTCTGTGGTCAACCTTGAAAGCGTAACGGTTCAATTTCTCCGTCAATAACGAAGCTTTCTCAGTCAAAATAGGTTTTTTGATAATCTCCATATTATTTAGCGAATGCTTCCTCCAAAGTTTTAACAGAATCTGCTGTCAACAAAAGCTTAGTAGCATTCAACACATCGTATGTGTTCAAATCTGAAGCTGCAATCACTTTCGCTTTCTTCAAGTTTCTGCTTGATAAATAAACATTGTTATTGTAAGCTGGCAATACCAATAAGGTTTTTTCGTCAGCTACGTTCAACGCGTTAACCAAAGCCACATAATTCTTCGTTTTGATGGTGTCGAAATTCACTTCGTCCAGCACCAACACATTGTTTTCTTGGGCTTTGTAGCTCAATGCCGATTTACGTGCCAACTGCTTCAATTTCTTGTTTAATTTGAAGCTGTAGTCACGTGGCTGCGGTCCAAACACACGGCCACCACCGTTGAACAATGGAGATTTGATAGAACCCGCACGAGCGCCACCAGTACCTTTTTGTTTGTGTAATTTACGTGTAGAACCTGCGATTTCGTTACGTTGTTTTGATTTGTGAGTACCTTGACGTTGGTTCGCTAAGTATTGTTTCACATCCAAATAGATCGCGTGGTCGTTAGGTTTTACACCGAATACAGACTCAGGAAGTTGCACCTTGGCACCTGTTTCTTTACCTGATAAATTTAATACATTAACTTCCATCTCTACTATTTGTCTACGATTACATATGAACCTTTAGCTCCGGGAACGGAACCACTAACAACGATTAGGTTTTGCTCAGGATAAACCTTCAAAACTTGCAAGTTTTGAACTTTCACTCTGTCGCCACCTGTACGACCTGCCATGCGCATCCCTTTGAATACACGTGAAGGCCATGATGAAGCACCCAATGAACCTGGGGCACGTAGCCTGTTGTGCTGACCGTGAGTCGCACCACCTACACCACCAAATCCGTGACGCTTCATAACACCTTGGAAACCTTTACCTTTAGAAGTACCGACTACATCTACGTATTCACCTACTTCAAAAATGGTCACATCCACGGTGTCACCCAGTTGCTTCTCGTCCTCGAAGGTCTTGAATTCAACCAGTTTACGCTTAGGAGTCACTCCTGCTTTTGCAAAGTGTCCTTTTAAAGGAGCTGTCGTGTTCTTCTCCTTGGCGTCATCATAGCCAAGTTGAATAGCCTCGTAGCCATCCTTCTCTACCGTACGTATCTGCGTTACCACGCACGGCCCAGCCTCAATTACTGTACAAGGGATATTCTTCCCTTCCGCATCGAACAGGCTGGTCATTCCTACTTTTTTACCAATAATTCCTGACATGTTATAAATTAAATTAATTAAAGTCCATCGAAGCAGTAGGGCTTCGCTCAAGACACACTATTCCCACAAAGGGATTGCAAAGGTAAAAAGATTTTTATAAGTATCAAACAGTTAGTGAATTATTTTTTTAGGCTGTCCAACGATGCAATTCCGGGAGGCTATCTTAGCCCAAACAAATACCATTATTTTTTTAAAGAAAAACGCATATTTTTACAGAAGCTGTTCAAACTTTAGCAAAACCAAAGCGAATGAATTAACCCTCCTTTATTTTAATACGAACAATATTCAAAAAAAATAATTCATGTAAACAAAAGGAGTATGTGCCGACCTTGTCTTGAACTGCATAGAGACAACACATAGTATAGTTTCTAAAAAGATTGACATAAAAACACATAGATGCTGACTGGTCGGAGCCTATATATTGTGGCCACAAATCTATCCCTCCCTTGCTTAGAGAACTATAAAGACTACGCCCTCATCCGCTCTGGCCGGATAAGTTGTGGTTTTTATGAAAACTGAGATACGGTTGCTCTCTGGTATGGACAGCGCAAGATTACTGTACTTTTCAAAAAATAGCGTATATTTGATTACAAATCAATAAACAACACAATAGATACATGATCGTGAAGAAACGCATCGCTATTTTTGCTTCTGGCTCGGGATCCAATGCACAAAAAATCATGGAGCATTTCAAATATTCCAATATGGCCGAAGTTGCCTTGGTGTTAAGCAATAACCCAGAAGCATATGTACTGCAACGTGCCGATAACTTTGAAATACCTTCTCATGTTTTTGACAAACATGCTTTCTACGAGTCAAATGAAGTGGTCGACTTGTTAAAAAGGCTCGAAATTGATTTGGTCGTATTAGCTGGTTTCCTTTGGCTTGTTCCTCAAAACTTACTGCAAGCTTTTCCCAACAAGATTATTAACATCCATCCGGCTCTTTTGCCAAAGTTTGGGGGCAAGGGCATGTATGGCGACAGAGTGCACAAGGCTGTTTTGGCAGCTGGTGAAGAAGAACATGGCATTACTATTCATTTCGTAAACGAAAATTTTGACGAAGGAGAAGTCATTCACCAAGCAAGATTCAAAATTGAACCAGAGGACACTTTGGAAGTCATTCGGTTTAAAGGACAGCAATTAGAACATCAGTACTTCCCTAAAGTTATTGAGAACTTATTGAAGCGATATAATTAACGCTGGACATAAGCAACTTCCCGCACTATACGTCATTGTAAAAAAACAACAGATTATTACGCTTTAATTTTTTATCTTTGCAGCTCCAAATATTACAATGATGAATCATCCTGTTAAGATTAAAAATGCTTTGGTTTCAGTTTATTACAAAGACAACCTGGCTCCCCTTATTCAATTATTAAACAAGTATGGCGTTACTTTCTACTCTACAGGCGGTACGGAAGCATTTATCCGAGAACAAGGTGTCGACGTTGTTCCGGTAGAAGATTTGACCAGCTACCCTTCGATCTTGGGCGGACGTGTAAAAACACTACACCCAAAAGTATTCGGAGGCATACTTGCACGCCGACCGCTGGAAAGCGACCAGCAACAATTAGCGCAATACGACATTCCGGAAATTGATTTGGTCATTGTTGATCTTTATCCATTTGAAGAGACCGTTGCTTCGGGCGCACCGGCACAAGACATTATTGAAAAAATAGATATTGGTGGCATCTCCTTGATCCGTGCCGCAGCGAAAAACTTTAACGATGTAGTCATTATTTCTTCCAAAAACGACTACAGGGAGCTGGAAGAAATCTTAACGGCACAGGAAGGCCAGACTTCCCTAGAGCAACGCAAGGAATTTGCCAAGCGGGCATTTAATACATCTTCGCACTACGATACCGCTATTTTCCACTATTTCAACCAAGAGCAATCGCTTTCTGTGTTCAAACAATCGGTCCAACAGTCCCAAACCTTGCGCTATGGTGAAAACCCACACCAAAAGGGCACGTTCTATGGCGATCTAGATGCGATGTTCGATAAATTGAACGGGAAAGAACTTTCATATAACAATTTGGTAGATGTAGACGCAGCTGTTGCCATTATCGACGAGTTCACCGAACCCACCTTTGCCATCCTCAAGCACACCAACGCTTGTGGTGCCGCTTCCCGCGCCACCATTAAACAAGCGTGGATAGATGCGTTGGCCTGTGATCCGGTATCTGCGTTTGGTGGTGTTTTGATCACAAACGGTGAAGTGGACAAGGAAACAGCTGAAGAAATCAATAAACTGTTCTTTGAAGTGCTGATTGCTCCTGCTTATACAGCTGATGCCTTGTCTGTCTTGACAGCAAAGAAAAACCGCATCATCTTAAAGCGGAAAGAAATACAATTGCCAAAAGAACAGTTCAAAACATTATTAAATGGCGTCATTCTACAGGACAAAGACAATACAGTGGAAGGTCCTTTGGAAATGACAACCGTAACAGAGACAAAGCCCACGGAAGAGCAATTAAAGGATCTTTATTTTGCAAACAAGATTGTGAAACACACCAAATCCAATACGATTGTATTTGCCAAGAACAACACTTTGGTGGCTTCCGGCGTTGGACAAACCTCCCGTGTAGATGCTTTGAAACAGGCCATCGAAAAAGCGCAATCTTTCGGTTTTGATATCAAAGGAAGTGTGATGGCCTCCGATGCATTCTTCCCTTTCCCTGACTGCGTGGAAATTGCGGGAGATGCCGGTGTTGCGGCAGTTTTACAACCGGGGGGATCCATTAAAGATCAATTATCTATTGACATGGCCAATGAAAAAGGGGTAGCCATGGTCATCACCGGCGTACGCCATTTCAAACATTAAGATCACCCACCTGAGATACTAAGGTGCATTGACCATACACGTGCCATTTCATCCTCGCAATGAAATGGCGCTTTTTTTCTGAAAAATTTGTTATCAATGGCGTCATGAAAGTCTTGTAGAAGACATCAGGCAACAGCAAGATTCGCAACATACAAAAAAAGCCGAATTCGTAATGAATTCGGCTTTTCTGAATCTGTATGAATAGTAAATTATCCTTCAGTTTCTTCTGTGTTTTCCGCAGCAGCTTCTGTTGTTTCAGGGGCTTCGGTTGCATCAGAAGCTTCCACTTCTGCAACAACTTCTTCTGCAGGAGCTTCTTCTACAGCAGGAGTATTCTTGGCTTCAATAGCCGCTGCCTTCTCTGCTTTTTTCTTTGCTTCTGCCTCTAGCGCTACTTTCTTAGCTTCATCTTTCGATTGTGCCAAGCCGGATTTTTTGCCTTCAATCTTCGCTTCTTTGTCTTCTACCCATTTCGCGAACAGTTCTTCCGCTTTAGCTTCGTCAAAAGCACCTTTTTTAACGCCACCTTCCAAGTGTTTTTTGTAAAGAACACCTTTGTAAGAAAGGATAGAACGGGTAGTATCTGTAGGTTGAGCACCAACATTTAACCAATACAATGCTCTGTCAAAATCCAAAACGATTGTTGCAGGATTGGTGTTGGGATTGTAAGAGCCCAAACGCTCGATGAACTTACCGTCACGTGGAGCACGTGAATCGGCGACTACTACGTGGTAAAAAGGCTTTCCTTTTTTACCGTGTCTTTGCAATCTGATTTTAGTTGCCATGTTTTTGTATAATATTTATGTATTCAACATATCCCCCGCGCTTCATGCAAGAGGGGATGCAAAGATAGGAATTAAAAAGTGAAAAGTAAAAAGTAAAAAAGAATACTTATCATTAAGCTATGTGAAAAAGCAAAATAGGGTGCTATACTATCTTGGTTTTTCATATATTCGTACAGAGAATCTTCAACGTTGTAGAACATGCAAACCTATTTCAAGCAACAAGCTTAACGTCCTTGCACAATATGAAGCAAACTGCCCCCTTAAAAATATTAAAAGCCTCCGCAGGTTCGGGAAAAACCTTTAGCCTTACGCTACACTACATTACCTTGTTGCTGACGAACGAAAACAATTATCGCGAGATTTTAGCCGTGACGTTTACCAATAAAGCTACGGCCGAAATGAAACAGCGCATATTGTCTGTGCTGAACGGATTGGCTTTAGGTAGCAATGACTCCAAAACAGCAGCCTTCCAGAAATTGCTTCTGGAGCAGTTTCCCCAATGGAATAACCAGCTGATCCAGGAAAAGGCACATCGCGTTTTCCGTAAAATTTTGCACGACTACAGTCATTTTACCGTCAGTACTATCGACGGCTTTTCCCAAAAAGTGATCCGGAGCTTCACCTACGAACTCAATCTCGACGCTGCGTATAAAATAGAAATGAACAGCAGTAAAGTGAAGCAAGATCTCACCATCATGCTCAACCAACTGTTGGACGAGCGCCCTGACCTGCTCGAATGGATCATGGACTATGCCGAAAAGAAAATTGCCAACAACGAAAACTGGAATTACCGGCTACAACTGATGAATCTGGCAGGATTGATCTTCACGGAAAATTTTCAAGAATTCAATGCCCGTTTGGCCATGGCAGATGCCAAAGACATATTTCTCCTCCTTAACAAAGATGTGCAGGAAAAAACAGCTTTGTTTCTCCAAACATTGCGCGAGGCCATCCAAACATTTCAGACTATATTTAAAAGTTTTCAGCTCACGGCAGATGATCTGAAAAGAAAATCTCGAAATGCATTGATCCTGGCTAGCAAAATCAGTCCAAATGTTAGCAAACTTTCTCCATCCGATTTGCAAAAAATATTTGACCGCTTTATTGACCTCATCGACAATGACGATCCCTATACGGATTCCAATAAGATGGTACTCCAAGATCTGCAAAAACAGGTAGCGCCCACTTTGCGCCAAATCCAAGAGCTATCGCTGTTCTTCCCCAATTATATCGCGTACCAGGCAGTGCAAAACAACCTGTATTACCTTCGGCTGTTAAAGGAAATGAGCGACCTATTGGTGCAATGGCGAAAGGAAAACGGGGCACAGCTGATTTCTGACTCGCAGATTCTGTTGAACAGACTGGGTTTGGATGAGAACAATGATCCAACCTTTATTTGGGAGAAAATAGGCAATCGCTACAACTATTTTCTCTTCGACGAATTTCAGGACACCTCCCGCATCCAATGGAAAAACTACAGTCCTTTGCTCATCAATGCTTTGGGAAATGCCAAAAGGGAATGGAACGAACATCTGATCGTAGGCGATGTCAAACAAAGCATCTACCGTTGGCGAAACGGCGATTGGCGCATCCTCTTGCAACAAGTAGAGGAGCAGATTGTCCAAGCCTTTCATCTGTCGCCTGAACAAAAATCTGTTTTTATCGAAAACGGTTCTTTGGACACCAATTTCAGAAGTTTCCCGAATATCATTGCCTTCAATAATTACCTGTTCGACAGCATTCCCCAACTCTTGCAGCAGGCTCTGAATGAAAAAGTGCAGAACAGTCTTACCGAGAAAGAGTGGAACTGGTGGGAACAGCGTGGAAATAGCCACATGCTGATCAAAGCATATGAAAACAGCAGACAGCATATCCCACCAAACAAATTTACCCATACCGACCTAGGTTCCATCGAAATACACTATTTACCGGTCGCGGATGGCCGATGGCGCAGAAAACAAGTGATGGAAGAAGCTCTGCAACACATGTGCGGAAAAATTGGCGAATGGATTTCCTCAGGGCGGTACGCCTCTCGGCAAATCGGCATTCTCGTCCGTAGCAATGCGCAGGCTAAACTGGTTATCGAAAACCTGATGCTATACAAAAACAGCAGTGGCCTATCCTATGAAGTGATTTCTGGAGATGCGTTATCCCTTTCTTCAAACGATGCCATTCAGTTGCTTATCGAAACCATGAAAGCGTTGATATACAGCTCGGAAAAATATATTTTGCATCGGGCAAAAATGGCCTTCCTCTATCAACTCATCACAAACGAAACTGCATTCCAACCCGACTATTGGCTACATTTCAAGACCAATAGGTTCGAGGACCTGCAAAACATTCTTCCTGCACGGCTTATCGCCGATTGGGAAAACCTGCAAAAAGCTCCATTGGTTCATTTGATCGAACAACTTATCGACATCTACCAACTAACCGCGGTAGGAAGCATCCATTTACCCTATATTCTTGCTTTTAAAGATATCATTTCCGGTTTTTCACTCAATGGCGAACGGGGAATAACCCAATTTTTGGAATACTGGGAAGAGGATGGAACCAATGCTGTATTACCCTCCAATGGGAAAGTTGATGCAATCGAAGTGACGACGATCCACAAATCCAAAGGGTTGGCCTACGATGTGGTGATGCTCCCATTTTGCTCATGGGATGTGGATGGCATGGTCAATGGTGATTTTTGGATCGACACGACCGAAAGTCCTTTTTGGCAATTGGGCAAGATCCCTGTCAAGTACAACAGCAACGTGGGTAAATCCATTTTTTTCAAGCAGTATTTTGAAGAAATGCTGTTCAACTATATGGATGCGCTGAATACATTTTATGTCGCCACGACCCGTGCCGTGCAACATCTGTACATCTTGGCACCCGGTTTTGCAGAACAGGTAGACAAAAAGACCGGGGAAATATCTCGGGATGTAAAAAAAGAATATATCAGCGATCTGCTCTTCCAAGCTTTGGACCAAAGCGACACCCATTTTCGTCTGGACAACGACCAGCTCGTTATAGATCCTATCGCGCATATGGAACAGACCAAAAACGACAGTATAAGTCCGGAAGCAACGGGAGAACTTAAAATTAACACTTATTCCCTTGCGCTCAATCGCTATCCCATCAGCCAAGAGCTCCAAAAAGCATTTGACACATCGGCCAAACGCTCTATTAACCGTGCACTGCTGTTGGAAAAAGCCGCACAATACGGTATCCTCGCACACGAGATCATGTCGCGGATAGTGCAGGAAGACCAAATAGCAGTATATGTGGACCGGTTTATTGAAGATGGTGTCCTCAGCAAGGAAGACCGTCCCTTCATTATGCAGGAAATACATCAAATTTGGAACCATCCACAGGTGAACAAATGGCTGACAGGCCCTTATAAAATATGGAGCGAATCAAGCATTATCTTGGGCAATGGAGAAACCATCCGGCCAGACAAAGTCTTCACGAATGATAGGGAAACCATTGTCCTGGATTTCAAATTTACCAAAGGCGATTATGCAGATCATCAATATCAGGTGGACAAGTATGTGAAGGCATTAAAGAATTTAGGTTATGTAAATGTCAAAGGTTACCTGTATTATGCGAAGATCAATGAATTGATGGAAGTGTAAATATTTTTTGCAGGAAGGCAAGATTTGTATGTCTGTATATAATAAAAAACAATGAGAAAACCCTTTTTACATATAGTGGCAGAAGATATCAAGGAGCGGTTCGGCAATGACATTGCCGATATAGCCATCGTATTCAACAACAAACGCCCTATCACCTATCTGAAAAAGCATTTGGCAGATGTCTATGGTAGGGCTATTTGGTCGCCACAGTTTTTCACGATTCAGGAGTTTTTAAAAACATCCACAACGGCATCAGAGGCTTCGGCATTGGGACAGTTTTTTTATCTCTATCAACTGCACAATGAACTGCTGCTGGCTGAGGGCAGTGAGCCGGAAATCTTGGAAGAGTTTTATCCCATTGCGGAAATCATCCTAAACGATTTCAGCCAATTGGATTATGAGCTGGTCAATATCGACCATATTTATATGGAACTGCACGACAGGACCAAAATCGACCTCGCTTTCCAGCATTTTACTCCAGAACAGCAACAGTTTATCCAACAGTTTTGGCAAACCTTTAGTGCCACGGGCCATACCGGACTGCAACAACGTTTTTTAAGGCTATGGAAAAGGTTGCCCCTGCTTTACCGAAAATTTAAGGCAAAGCTCGAACAAGAAAACCAAATCAACTACCCCACGCTGTACCGAAATCTGGCAGAAGGCCGGGCAGAAAAAAAACATTTTGCCGATCATTACAAAAAAATACTATTTGTCGGATTCAACGCACTTAATAAAGCAGAGGTTCTCCTGTTCAAGAAATGGCAAGAAGAGGGAAAAGCCCTGTTTTATTTCGATGTCGACGCTTATTACTTGGACGATAAACAGCAAGAAGCAGGATTGTTTATACGCCGGAACATGTATGGCCACGGACTGCATAACGCATTAGGCGAAAGCCCTGACATCATTGGTGGCCGCCGATCGGAAATCAATGTCTACGCAGCATCGGGCAAAATCAGCCAAAGCAAACTCCTGCACGACATCTTGGAAAAAAATGAAGATCCAACACAAACATCGGCCATCCTACTGGCCGACGAGAGTCTTTTGGTTTCGTTACTACAGAGCCTGCCTGATGTACAGCCCAACATCACCACAGGCTATCCACTCATGCAATCACCCATTTACGGCCTGCTAGACCTTTGGTTGTTGGTGCAAGAGGCTATTTCACATCTCAAAAAGGATAAAGTGCCTTTTTCTTATGTGGAGACCTTCGTGAACCATCCTATGGTAAAGCTATCGTCTACTGAAAAGAATGCTATTTTAAATGCCAGTGCCGACAAACAATTGTTTGATATCGATATTAGGGATCTATCCATCAAGACATCTGTTGTACCACATTTTTTTCAGCATTTGGAGAATCCAACTGAACTGTTGCCCGCCTTGATTCGGATGATTGAACGTTTGTTAGATGCTCTTTCCAGTCAAGATAAAATCAGTCAAATCGACAGCCATTTATTAATTGAAACCAAGAAGGTTATCTTACAATTACAATTAGGCCTTGGCCGCATCGGCAACAGTTCTATCGCTTTTCAAATCGGATTGATACGAAAGGTTCTTGCTCCAATCAGTGCAGCCATCGAGGGAGATCCTCTTCGGGGTTTACAAATCATGGGGCTTTTGGAGAGCCGCTGTCTTAATTTTGACAATATTTACATCCTAGGAGCCAACGAAGGCATACTCCCTAAAACAACGGCTTCTCCTACTTTTTTGCCTAACAGCCTGCGCAAAGCCTACGACCTACCTGTTCTGGAAAACCAAGATGCCTTATCTGCTTATCTATTTTACCGTCACCTGCAATACAGCACAGGCATCCACGTTTTCTATAACAGTGTAGTGGATGAGAGCAGTACAGGCGAAGAAAGCCGTTTCCTCAAACAATTACAATTTGAAAGCAACTTCCGGTTTAACATATTTACACAACAGCAACCTATTCGGTTTGCCGAAGCCACGCCCGAACTTATTATTCCGAAAACCGGTAAAATATGGACACATATGTGGGAAACATTTGTTCAGAACAAGAAACGGCTTTCCGCTACTGCTTTAACGACCTACCTGCAGTCGCCACTGCAATTTTTTCTCAAGCACGTAGCCGAAATCAAGGAACCACCCGTGCTTTCGCACGAGTTTGAGATGAACCGTTTGGGCACGGTGATCCACCAAGTGATGGAAACCATTCTAAAGCCTTACAAAGGGCAGGAAAACTTTACGCCTACCCAACAGTTAATTCCTAAAGTGGATGCTGTGGAAGCACTAGTGACGGCAGAAATCGGCCGACAATACCAAACGGATGTTAAACAGGCAGACGACCTAAACAGCATGCAACGCATCATGCATAAAATCGCCTCTTCCTACGTAAAAATGTATTTGGAATATGACATAGCGCACTATAAAGCCTTTCGCATTATTGAACTTGAAAACGACGAGGATTACTCGTTGGAGTTTCCGATAAACATTCAAGGAAACATCGAAACCATCAGGCTTTATGGCATTATTGACCGTGTAGATGAAGTCATTGACCAAAATGGCCAGGCCATCACCCGGATTGTGGACTACAAAACAGGGGGAGACAGTGTTGAATTTAAAGAATTGGAAAAGGTATTTGGGCCCAATACTGAAAACAAAGCCTTGGTACAGACCCTATTTTATACCTATATCTTTGAACAGGTAACTAAAAGAAGAAACCTTGAACCGCATCTCTATGTAGCCAGAAGAATGCGTGAAGAAGGCACCCTTTTCCGTAGCAAAAACGAGCTATTAAAAGGAGAAAGCCTACCCGATATCAAAAATATATTTGTGGATTTTCTACGTCGAGCATTGGAAGAAATATTCAATCCCGACATTCCGTTTAAGCACAATCCTGACAGCAAGGTGTATCCGTCAGATCCATATAAATTGTTTTATAGAAATGTCGTTCGAGAAGAAGAGACCGAACGTTGAAAATCTTAAGCATAAAGTCCCTATTTCAAGAAAACCTTGGCGTGCCAACTGTCCTGCAAGGGAACTTCCCATTTGGTGTCCAAATCTGCAACTGCGGTCAGCATATTATTATACACCGTAGTTTGCGCATTTATTTCTCCGGAATCGATAAGCGCCCTGAAGTCCACTTGTGAGACGACACGAAGCTGATTCGTCGCATCTTTAAACGCCAATTGCAAACGGTCAAAAAGATTGATTCCCAATGCCGCTTCGATCTTTTTCAACAAATGAACCGATTTATCAATAGAGCAACCCGTCACCATGGCTTTTGATTCGTCTACCTTTAAAAAGATAAAAAGGTTGTGACGAATCTCAAACGAGCCATATAGTTGGTTACCGTGTGCTGTCCATTGTTGCACAAATTCCTGCAAAATCTCTCCAACCCGCACACATTCCACATCCGTCAATAAACGATTACTCTGGTATATCCAAACTCTATTCATCTTGCAAAGTTAAAAAATTAGAAAGTGAGGCACACTATCCTCTGACTGCTGATCACAGACAACTGATCACTATTAGCTATAATAAGGTGAAATCATCAAATAGACGACCACACCAGTCACTGCCACGTACAACCACATAGGGTACGTAATCCGCGCCAATTTCTTATGCCGTTCATATGCTCCCGCAATACCTCTCACGAAAGTGACCAACACAAACGGAATGATAACAACCGACAACACAATATGCGTAATCAAAATGAAAAAATACACATAACGTATCGTTCCTTCACCGCCGTATGGTGTAGAATCTGAAGTCATATGATAAGCCACATACATCAATAGAAAAGCTATAGAGCATCCTATGCACACCTTAATGAGCCGTTCGTGCAACTTGGCATTCCCCCGCTTAACGGCCGAAACGGCTACAACTAGCAATACAGCTGTTAAACCATTTATCGAAGCATATATAGGAGGAAGGAAGGAAAGCGGTTCGACCGCAAAACCCATTCTCCTCAGGTTAACACCAAATAAAGCGGCCACGGCCAACGGGATAATAATCGATAAGGCAACAATCCATTTTTTGTACTTCTTTTCCGCTTCGGTCATTTCCATATTATTTCTTCTCAATTTTTTGCGGTTTATTCCGCACCTCTTCTACCACCAAAAGTTTGATTTCATCTTCCAAGCGATCCACCTCACTTTTCAAACTTACATCATAAAATCCACGAATACGCTTTTTGGAGTCAATCATGACAAATTGATTACTGATCAAATATCTCGTCGTATCATTCGGATCGACCATTGCATCGATCAACATTTCTTCTTTCGCATACCGAAAGATATCAACCGAGGGATTAAACACTACCTTCCAACGTTTCTGTTCTATCTCTTTATAGGATTTCAGATAAGCTTTCGCAGATTCAACAGATTCTGTAGGGTCTACCGATATGGAATAAAAATTCACCACGGGATTGTTCCGAAAGCGTTCGGACAATGCCTCTACATGATCGAGCATCAACCTTGAAAAGGCTACATCCTTTGTATAGAAAAGATGTGTGACGGTAATAGTGGAGTCTGAACCTAAAAAAATGGTTTCATTCCCATCATAATTGTCGAACACTATGGGCGACAAGGTGTGGAAAATCGTATCCGGATATTCCCTTCCCCAATTTCGTTTCATTTCTCCGCTCAATTTCTTTTCACCGAAAACTGGCAAAGAAACGTATTCATTGGAAGCAAATTTATTAACGGCTACATATAAAAATCCTGGCAATAATAAAATTAATGCCAGGATCAATACTTTCCATTTACTGCGTTGAGTGCGGTTACTCATTCACCCCTCCTAATTTATTTATTGGGAAAAAGAGGATGAGCCTGATAGGCGCCTAATAAGAAGTCGCCCTCGATCAATAACAATACAATAAAGTAAACAATCAAGATAAGTCCGGCACTGCAACATACGATAAAGCCCGACCGCTCAAACTTCAAGTGCATAAAGTAAGCAATGATATAAAATGCTTTCAATAGCGTCAAAGCGATATAAATACTGTTCACAAACAGGCCTTTTTCAAGGATTCCCCAATGGTGGACAAAACCCAAGGCCAACAAGAATTCTAAAGCCGTTAAGCCCAACAGGATGAAGAATACCCTCCAAATACCTTTTTTATCCATGCCACCGTGATCGTGATGATCAGCAACGGCTATATTTTCATGATGATTTGACATTTTTATTCGTTTTTAGATAAAGGGATAAAGAGCAAAGATTAAGGACAATGTATATAGTCTTAAATCTTTCGTCTTTATTCTTTGTTCATAAATCTTATTCTTAAATCTTAAATCTTTCGTCTTTGCTCTTAAACCAAATAGAAGAACGTAAACACGAATACCCACACCAAATCCACAAAGTGCCAATACAGTCCCACTTTTTCCACCATCAAATATGTACCGCGTCTTTCAAAGGTATTGTTCAACGTCATGCACAATATAATTATATTCAAGATAACACCGATGGTTACGTGGAAGCCATGGAAACCAGTGATCGTAAAGAACAGGTTAGAAAACTGCAACGCTGCTGCATAGGATATATCATTCGTAAAATAAGGTGCCAGTGCCTGTGCTACAGCTTCTCCTTCCAAACCTGTAGCTGGATTTCTTCCGAACCAAAAGCCCAAATGGTGCAAGTGTGTCCACTCTGTCGCTTGACAACCTAAGAAACACAATCCTCCCAAAATGGTCCAAAGCATCCATTTCACGACTTCCTTCTTATTGTTTCTGTGCCCAGCGTCCACAGCTAAAACCATAGTCACCGACGACATAATCAGAATGAACGTCATGATTCCCACAAATACCAAAGGTTGACCTGAATCTGCTATTCCGGGAATGGATTGGAAGACCTTGTCAGCATCTACCCATGTAGGATGCCCAAATTTCTGCGCACCGTAGAAAATCAAGAATGCAGAAAAAGTAAATGCATCCGATACTAAGAAAAACCACATCATGATTTTTCCATACTCCAGATTCCAAGGCGACTTACCACCATTCCAGGGGCCGTCTTTTACCTTATCCAATTGCGATACAGTTGTTGTACTCATTTTTTACTGTTATTGATTCAAAAGTAAGAAAACATAAATATAAATCCATAAAAGATCGAGAAAATGCCAAAATATAGAGGCCAAATCCATGCGGAACCGGTTGTCAGGAAAAGGAAGAGGCTTAACCGCTCCTATATAACATCGAACCAATACGATCAAACCCGCAATAATATGTGCTAAGTGCATTCCCGTAAACACGAAAATAAAGGACTGTGAAGCATTGTTATTGATAAAATGAATCCCTCGTTCATTAAAGACAGTCCATGAATGCAATTGCAATACAAAAAATAAAATACCTAACGCGATCGTGACAAGCAAAAACAATTTTTGTTTTGCCAGTTGCTCTAGCTTCACAGCTCGATAAGCGACATGCAATGTCAAACTACTCAACACAATAACAATCGTGCTATAAATAAACGTATCGGGCAATAAAGTTTTTATCCCTTTATCCACCCCACTTGCCGTGTAAACGATGAAACCGCTTGATAATGCCGCAAACATCATAAACATACCAATCATCCCCAGCCAAAGGTTAAATTTCTTTGCCTTTCGCGATTGAATTAGCTCTTCTGTCACCAAATCCCTATGTTGTTCCATTTTGCTAAAAAGGAATAAAATCAAATAATAAAACCAATTGTGTCAATGGCAAATAAAAAAATGATGTAAACATCACTTTCTTTGCTGTTGCATCGGTCCGCTCCATCGCATGCTTAAAGCCGTAATAGGCAAACAGCAATCCCCCGAGTAAGGATACGGCCGTGAATATCCAACCTCCAAAACCGTAGTAAAGAGGCAAGAATCCCACAGGAATCATCAACAATGCCGAAAAGAAAATCAACCAAGCCGATAGTTTGTCTTTTCTGGTTGTCGGCAACAAACGAAATCCCGCATTCTTATAATCTTCATCGGCCACCCAAGCAATCGCCCAAAAATGGGGAAACTGCCAGAAAAACTGAATCAGAAACAATGCCCAGGGTGTCAATACGATAGCTTGTTCGCTTATGGCCGCATATTCAAATCCAAATCCTGCAGACTTGAATGCCGCATAATAGCCTATAAGAGGCGGCAATGCACCCGGAAATGCGCCGACAAGCACCGCTATAGGCGACTTCTGCTTCAACGGTGTATAGATGAATGCATAGAGAATGATAGAGAAAACCGAAAGTAGGCCAGCTAAAAAATTAAGCCTGACCAGTAACAGTGTTCCGAAAATCCCCATGAACAAGCTCAGCACCAACGCCTGACCCGTAGTCATGCGTCCAGTTGGCAACGGACGATCTGCCGTCCTTTTCATCAGTTTGTCCAAATCGCGCTCAATGATCTCATTGAAACCATTTGCAGATCCTGTCACTAAAAAGCCACCTACGGTCAATATCAGCCAATTTAGCCAAATAATATTGTCCTGCTGCTTTGCCCCAATCAAAAAAGCGATCGAAGCAGAAAATACAACGGTCAATGTCAGCCTTATCTTTACCAGCTTTTTGAAATCAGATATGAATTGCTTCATGAATATATTATCCCCCTTACTCGGCCAAAAGGCTTATGGTTTGAAAAGGCAAATTTCCGCATCTTTGTCCAAACTAACGTTTTAATTTTGTCATTAATAGCATTAAATAATACTGTGCGCCGAAAAACAGGCTAGCAATGACCAAGTGTGTCGTTTGTGCAAATGCAGGGACGTCAAAACGGGCCAAGATAATCCCAGACAGCATCTGAATTCCCACTAAGATCAGCACGATCCATGCATACTTACTTTGAATTGTCAATGAACTAAATTTGTGTCTTACCAGAAAAAACAGCAATACTGTCAATCCAAGTGTCACATAAGCCAAAATACGATGTACCAAATAGGACGAATCCAATGTGGCAATCCATTCTTCTCTCGGTATTCCCTGATCGTTCAAATGGTCTATTGTTTCCCGCACTTCCGTACCAAAAACGACCTGTACAATCATGATGAGCAAGGAAAATAGAGCTAAAGCTTTTATGGAAACCAAGTTTTGGTTTACCAATATTCCCTTGTTTCTATAGGTGGTCGCCAAATAAAACGTATAAATACTGATGGCAACGATCACCAATGCTAACAACATATGCACGGTGATAATCCAAGGCATCAAATTGGTAGAAACGACAATGGATCCTAACCAGGCCTGAATGATCACCACAAAAAGATTAAGAACACTCCATACAAAAATGGACGGTTTTAGCCTAATATAAGCAAATGAGAAAAATGCTGTGAACAACAGGCAAAATCCTGACAATACGCCAAATAAGCGATTGATGTATTCTGTCCATGTTTTTGCCGCATTAAATTCTTCATGCACCAAGATGGATTCATCGTGGCGAATCTTATCTGCCATTTCCGGATAGCCAAAAAACTCCACCATCTTGGCAAAGCGTTGGTTCTTTTTCGCTCTTCCTTCCACATAATGCTCCTCATATCCCGGAGGCAATTGCGAAACATCCGTTGGTGGAATAATGCGATTAAAGCATTTCGGCCAATCTGGACAACCCATCCCCGAACCTGTACTCCGAACAATGCCACCGGCAGTAATCACGAGAAATAAAACAATTATCGTGATCCTATTTGTTCGTATGAAACGTCGCTCGGCACGCGGATACATAAATCCTTCTTCTCCTACTTTCGTATATGAAAGAGAGGTAGGTATTGCACCTACCCTTCTATTACTTCTCTATTATTTTCTTTGTTCCATTCATTTTGAATGCGAATGGCATCTTCATTACCCTCAAAATCATGAGGCAAATTGGAACTCATTGTCTCTGAAAACGGCACATTTTGCGGGATGAAATCCTCATCATGTCCTGGTTTGCTATAATCATAAGGCCAACGGTAAACGGTTGGAATTTCGCCCGGCCAGTTTCCATGGATATGCTCTACAGGAGTAGTCCACTCCAATGTATTGGATTTCCAAGGGTTTTGCGTAGCACGCTTGCCTTTCCAAATGGAAGCAAAGAAATTCCACAAGAAAGCCACTTGCGCAAATGCAGCAATAATAGCGGCCCAAGTAATCAATAAGTTGACGGAAATCCATTTATCCATAAACGGAAAATAGCTAAAGGTATAATAACGACGAGGTACACCATCTATACCCATAAAGTGCATAGGGAAAAACACTAAATATGCACAGATAAATGTCACCCAAAAATGAAGATACCCCAACTTTGTATCCATCATCCGGCCGAACATCTTAGGGTACCAGTGATACACACCGGCCAACATTCCGAAAATAGAAGCCGATCCCATCACCAAGTGGAAGTGAGCAACCACAAAATAGGTGTCGTGAAGGTTAATATCCAACGTTGCATTACCTAAGTATAAACCTGTTACACCTCCAGACACGAAGAATGAAACCATTCCGATAGCAAACATCATAGCCGGTGTGAAACGGATATTTCCCCTCCACAATGTGGCAATATAGTTAAATGCCTTTACTGCCGAAGGGACCGCGATAATCAACGTCGTAATCATGAAGACCCCTCCAAGGAAAGGATTCATACCGGTCACGAACATATGGTGTCCCCAAACGATGAAGGAAAGCACAGTAATACCAACCAAAGAGTAAACCATCGCATGGTAACCAAAGATAGGCTTGCGAGAGTTCGTCGAAATAATTTCAGAAGTCAATCCCAAGGCTGGCATCACCACGATATATACCTCCGGGTGTCCTAAGAACCAGAACAAGTGTTGAAATAAAATCGGGGATCCGCCTTCATTAGGGAGGATCTGTCCTTGTACCACCAAATCCGAAAGATAAAATGATGTACCCATCGAACGGTCAAAGAACAGCAACACAACTGCTGACACCAATACAGGGAAGGATAACAAACCAACGATAGCAGTCAAGAAGAATGCCCAAATGGTCAATGGCATTTTCCATAGGTCCATTCCTTTTGTACGCATATTCAAGATCGTGCTAATGTAGTTAACACCACCCAATACCTGTGAAACGATGAACAAGGTCATACTCACCAACCACAAAGTCATCCCCAAGCCCGAACCGGAGATAGAGGTGGGCACCGAGGAAAGCGGTGGATAAATAGTCCAGCCGGCTGAGGCAGGCCCACTTTCAACGAAGAAAGAAGCTACCATAATCACACATGCAGTAAAGAAGAACCAATACGACAACATGTTCATGAATGGTGATGCCATATCGCGTACCCCCAATTGATAAGGGATCAACAAGTTACTGAATGTACCGGATAACCCTGCGGTCAACACGAAGAATACCATCATGGTACCGTGGATAGTTACCAAAGACAGGAAGAATTCAGGTTTAATCCGTCCTCCTTCTGCCCATTTACCCAAGAAAATTTCTAAAATAGGAAAATCTTTATCCGGCCATGCTAATTGGATACGGAATAAGATCGAAAGCAACATAGCGAAAACGGCCATCACAATACCTGTGATCAAAAACTGCTTCGCAATCATCTTATGGTCTTGACTAAAAATATATTTACTCAAGAAAGATTCATGATGATGATCATGTGCGTCATGATGCGCTGCGCCGTGCGATATAACTGTACTTGACATATTCTTTAATAATTTCTTCTATTTATATTTTCTTCAGCATTGAAGAGAAGTATTTTCAATTAATTTAATGAAGCCGTAGAAAGCTCTTCAGATTGCGCAGCTTCCATCGTGGCAAACTCTTTCTGCAAATCCTCGGTAAAATATTTGTTTTGCGTGCTCAACCACTCTTTATACGCGGCTTCCGTCACTACGACAACTTTCTTCTGCATATTATAGTGGCCTGATCCACAAATCTTGTTGCACAACATGACGTAGTCATATTTTGGATCGTTCATACGTTCGCGCATCTCTTCCGTCGTCACAGTTGGTGTAAACTGGAAATAGTTCGTCATGCCCGGAACAGCATTCATCTGCACACGGAAGTCCGGAATATAGAACGAGTGAATAATGTCTTTTGAAATAATGTGAAACCGTACTGGTTTGTTTACCGGAATAACAATGTCCGAACCTTGAACATCATCCCAGGCATGTTTATCTGAGAAATCAATACCGTATGGATTAATCGGTGTCGTCAACTTATAATTGCGCTTACCGAGATTACCGTCATTTCCGGTGTACCGCACATGCCATGCAAACTGCTCACCCAACACTTCAATCTGAATAGCAGACTTTTGAAGATCTTCAGGTACGTTGGTAATCGATCTCCAAGTAAAGAAACCGAACAAAACCAATATCGTCAGTACCGTAGCTGGAACAATGGTCCAGATCTTTTCAATGGTGTCATTATGCGGATAGAAATAAGCCTTTGAATTGGCCGAACGCATGCGGTAGATATACGGGAAGCTCAACAGCAACGCATGAACGACAACTAACACAAACGTGATAATAACGGTAGTAATGATAAACATGGTATCGATCTTTTCACCATGCTCGGTCACGGCCGACCGCCAAGCCCAGCTTCCCCAAACGGAATAGCCGTAATACAAGCTCCACAAAAAGAAAACAAGGAATAACAGCAACAATATACCTTGAAAAGTATTGTTCGCAAATGGATTGTATTTTCCATTCATCTTACGCGTCAATTCGTAGATGGAAAGAATCTTTCCAACCACTGCAATGATCGTACACACCACTAAGAACAAGAGGATGTAGTATGTCAGATTTTTATAGACCTGCGGATCAATTTGCTTTACTTCTTCTGTTGTAGAAGATGCTGTAGACGTTGTAGAGGTAGAAGTACCAGCCGCTACTGTCGTATCAGTAGCCGGCGCTGCTGCAGTCGAATCTGCTGTTGGAGCTTCTGCCGCAACCGTATCTATCGACGCTTGAGCTGTTGCTATTGTATCTTCCACAACCGTATCCTGTTGCGTGGCCATGGTTGGCATAGCGAAAAACAACCCTACTGCCAATAGGCATGCAAACATGGACTTGAATCTGTTATTAATTTTAAACTTCATTTCTTATTAAAACGTTAAACGTATGATGCAACGATTAGAAATTATATCTGATGATGTAAGCTCTCTTGTAAGAACGGATGATTCTTCGGTACCAACGGATGTTTGCTGATCTTGTTCAACACTAAGAATGTAAACAAACCGACAAAACCAACAGCTGTTCCTATTTCGATAAAACCGAATCCGCGATGCGATTCTACTGTGCCCGGCATAATCATAATATAGTAATCCAACCAGTGACCGCACAGCAACAAGATTGCCACGAATAACATCATACCTTGCTTGCGTTTCGCTTCCCTATCGACTAACAACAGCAATGGTGCAACAAAATTAATAATAATGTTTAACCAAAACCACGGTTTGTACTCCGGTTCCCATCTTTTATAAAAATAAACGGTTTCTTCCGGGATGTTGGAATACCAAATCAACATAAACTGCGCAAACCAAACATATGTCCAAAAGATGGAAAAGCCAAACATCAAGTTTCCAAGATCATGTAAGTGGTTTTCATTTACCCAAGAAAGATAGCCGGCCTTTTTAATAAGGATAAGGAGAATCACAATCGTCGCGATACCGCTCACCCACATGGCTGCGAAATTATACCATCCGAACATGGTTGAGAACCAATGCGCTTCTAAGGACATAACCGTGTCAAAAGACCAAATAGGCGTGGTGAAACCGAAAATAACCAAGAACAGAGCCGACAATTTGAAGCTTTTCTTGTATGAATTCAATCCACCTTCCAAATCTTCCTTGTAAGACAATTTCGCCAAGATAAATGCAAAAATACTATAGGATCCCATAAAAATAACCTGACGGATCAGAAAACCGGGAACATTTAAGAAAGCAGATTTTCCGGCAACCAAAGCGTCATAGTGCGGACTATTGGGATCGGTCAATCCATCGGCATGCCAATGGTGGTATAAATTATGTGTATAAAGGCCCAAGCCTACAATAACAAGCAATAATACGGCCGCTATCGGCAACACGCTTGCCATTGCTTGAGGAATGCGCAACATTCCGGCAGACCAGCCTGATTGCGTTACCATTTGGAGCGCTACAAAGAATGCTCCTGCGGCACATACACAGGTGAAATAATAACCCATCAATAATAGGTTAGCGTATGTACGTTCAACCATGACATGGTCACTTGACATGAGCCCAATAACAATGGCTATAACACCTACAGCGATCCCAACCAAACTGAATATCTTGGCGACACCAGCAAATCGAAATCTTTCGCTGAAATTATAATCGTGATGATGATTGTGAGTTCCCATTTATTATATTGATGTTAAATTATTTTTTTTGTAATTCTTGTACATACATAACCACTTGCCAACGCTCTTCGGGAGACAACTGAGATGCATGAGATCCCATGGAGTTGTGTCCGTAGTAGATCGTATGGTAAATCTTACCCGGGGTGAGATCACTCATCAAACCTCCTCTTGAAGAAGATGCACCATCAGATTTTTGGTAAGACGGTGGCGGCGGAAAGTTTTCCAGCTGGCGCTTTCCACGTGAGTCCTCCACTGTTCTATCCTTTGTTATCGGGCCATCACCTTTTCCTTCCTTCCCGTGGCATACAGCACAATAGGTATGGTACAACGCGTCTCCTTTAGCCAAATTCTCTTGGCTAACTTCCAAAGGATTGGTCAATTCTCTTCCTGCCCGTTCATATTCCTCGATGGAATTGTCAAACTCGAAACGCTCAAAACCTATTGGTGTAGTTCCTTCAGGAGGCAACTGTGCCGTTATCTTATTTTTAAAATTATTATTAGGCTGATCCGGATTATACGCTAACGGATCATACATATTTCTGGAGAATTCCCAGCCTGTACTACGTGTTTTTCCATCGCCACAGCTGGAAACTACTGCTGCCAAGGCTAAAGCAGCACATACAGATCCAAGAAAATTCTTCTTATTCATAGCTAACATATTTTCTTTCATTGTATTTAACTTCAACTGCCCCGGCTTCTTTCAGTAAGGCCTCTATCAAGGCATGGTCGGTATTTTCGTGTGCATCCACGGCCAATATAAAACGGTCGTCCGTAGCCCGTAGATCCATCACGCGAGGAGAACGTCCCGGAAACAAGTGGTTGCGGAAAAAGAAAGTCGCCACCATACCCAAGGCACACAACAAAATGGTTACCTCGAATGTTACCGGAACAAAGTTCGGCAATGGCAAGGATGGTTTACCACCAATATTCATCGGCCAATCGTAAGCCATGGTGTAATACAGCAGGCTGAATCCTAAAGTCGTACCCAACGCACCGAAACAAAACGCTGCAATAGGTAAACGTGACCGCTTTACGCCTAATTTAGCTTCGATACCGTGAATAGGCATCGGCGTGAAACAATCATATATGCTGATATGGTTTGCTTGCAACTTATCAATCCCGTGCATCAAATCATCAGGATCGGCAAAACTACCTAATATATATTTTGTGTTGCTCATTGCTGTTATTTTTGTTTTAATGCGTTAATATCTTCTTCTGTGACGGAGTCGTATTTCTCCAATGAGTTTGCGAAAAATTCCACCTGTTCAGCAGGAAACGCACCTTCTTGCACCAATTTGGTTTTCTGTTGCAAGCTGGCCGACTTCAACAGGAGTTTTACCTCCGCAATCGCTATACCTGGCAAGAAACGCAAGAATAATAGGAACAAGGTGAAAAACAAACCAATGGAACCTACAAAGATACCGACATCCACCCATGTTGGGTAGAACATGGCCCATGAGGATGGTAGATAATCGCGGTGCAAAGACGTCACGATAATTACAAAGCGCTCAAACCACATCCCGATGTTCACAACGATAGACAATACCCAAGAGATAGGAATACTGGTACGAATCTTCTTGAACCAAAATAGCTGCGGTGAAATCACGTTACAGGTCATCATCGCCCAATACGCCCAGGCATAAGGGCCGGCAATACGGTTGGCGAAAGCGTACATTTCGTATTCTGAACCGGAATACCATGCGATGAAAAGTTCCGTTAGATAAGCGATACCCACAATGGATCCGGTCACCATGATAATCTTGTTCATGGACTCGATATGGAACATCGTGATGTAATTCTCAAAGTTCATGACCTTACGCAAGATTAGCAATAAGGTCTGCACCATTGCGAATCCGGAGAAAATCGCTCCCGCAACGAAATATGGCGGGAAGATTGTCGTATGCCAGCCCGGAATAACGGAGGTAGCAAAGTCCATGGATACAATAGTGTGTACGGAAAGTACAAGTGGTGTAGAAATACCGGCCAATACTAAGGAAACGATTTCAAAACGTTGCCAGGTCTTCACCGATCCGTTCCAACCGAAAGATAAAATTTTATATACTTTTTGCTTTAAGCCTGACGCACGGTCGCGAACAGAAGCAATATCGGGCAATAAACCACAGTACCAAAACACAAGAGATACCGTGAAGTACGTCGAGATCGCAAAGGCATCCCATACCAAAGGCGAGTTAAAGTTGACCCAAAGCGACCCAAACTGGTTTGGTAACGGGAAAATCCAATAAGCTAACCAAGGGCGTCCCATGTGCGCCACGACATAGGTTGCGGCACAGATAACGGCAAAGATCGTCATCGCTTCTGCTGAACGGTTAATGGAGTTACGCCAATTCTGGCGGAAAAGCAACAATACGGCTGAAATCAACGTTCCGGCGTGACCGATACCTACCCACCATACGAAGTCGGTGATATCCCATGCCCAACCTACCGTTTTATTCAGACCCCAAGCACCGATACCTGTCCAAAACGTGTATCCGACACTCACAACCCATAGCAAAGCACCTAAAGCGGCAACGGTGAAACCAATCCACCAGGCCTTGTTGGGTTTATTTTCAACCGGAAGCAAGATATCATCTGTCACCTTCGCATAGGTGATATTCTTGCCGGTTACTAATGGTTCTCTTAATATTGATTCGTTATGCGATGACATAGTTTTTTTATTTCAGATTAGAATAAAATTACGCTTCAAATGTGTTTCTAACTTTCGTCATATACCCAATGTTCGGTTGCACGTTGATTTCTTCCAACACATAGTAAACACGTTCATTACGTAGCGCTTTTGAAACCTCTGACTCTGGATCGTTGATATCTCCAAAGATGATGGCATTCGCCGAACAAGCTTCTTGACAGGCCATTTTCACATCGCCGTCGCGTAACTTGCGGTTTTCCATTTTAGCTTGCAATTTTCCAGCTTGAATACGTTGGATACACATCGAGCATTTCTCCATCACCCCACGGGAACGTGTAGTCACGTCCGGATTCAATACCAATTGTGTGAACTCGTTGTTCAAGTAGTTATCAAAACGTGAATCATTCCAATAGTTGAACCAGTTGAAACGACGCACTTTATATGGACAGTTGTTTGCACAGTAACGCGTACCGAAACAACGGTTGTAAGCCATATGGTTTAAGCCTTCTGATGAGTGTACAGTTGCCAATACCGGACAAACTGTTTCACATGGAGCGTGGTCACAGTGCTGACACAGCATCGGCTGGTGCACCACGGTTACATCTTCGTAATCGTAGTCTGTTGCTTTCGCTATTTCCTTTTCTTTGGTCAACTTGCCTTCGGCTGTTTCCAATGTATAGTAACGATCAATACGTAACCAGTGCATCTCGCGACGACGGCGCACTTCATCACGTCCTACCACAGGTACGTTGTTCTCCACGCTACAGGCCACAATACATGCGCCACAACCTGTACAAGCGTTCAAATCGATCGCCATTACCCATTTATGACCGGGAGACTCAAACTTATTCCACAAATCATACGTCTTGTGGGAGTCTGCAAAACGGCCAGACTCTGAATTCGGATCTTTTAAATATTTGGCAAACGTCGTTTCGCGAACGATGTTACGACCTTCGATAGTGTGGTGTGTCTGTGTTTGTGCCAATTCGTATGTGCCACTCGCCTTGCTTATGCTGACTTTGGTTTCAAATTGGATGGTTCCGTTGACCAATCGGGCAAATGGATAAGCATTCTGTCCGACATCGTTGCCCGCTTTGCCCACTTTCGTGCGGCCATAACCTACGGCCACTGAAACAGTGCCCAAGGCCTGTCCGGGTTGTAATACAACCGGAAGTTCAACCGCATAACCGTTAGCTTCTACTTTTACCTTGCCATTTTCTCCAAGACCCAATTTCTCGGCATCTCTTGGATTTAGAGCAGCATAGTTGTCCCATGTCACTTTAGAAACCGGATCAGGCAATTCCTGCAAGAAAGCATTGTTAGCGTACCGCCCGTCACGCATTCCGGTAGATTCGTATAGCTTTAGCTCTACCTCACCGGCCACAGCTTTTGCAGCAGTGGAAATGGCTGAAGCAACGGCATTCACATCTACATTTGCCACATATGATGATCCTGTTTCAGATCCTTTATAAACAAAACCTGTTTGAAGAACGTCTTTCCAAGTCTTACCTGTGCCCGGCAAAATATTTGCCTCCCAATTTTGTTTTACAAAATCATAAATGGATGTGCGGTCTCCAGCCCAAATCAACAAGCTTTGTTCGGCTTGACGTGTATTAAATACGGGATTAATGGTCGGTTGCACAATGGTAAAGTAACCTTCTTTTGAAGAAGCATCGCCCCAAGATTCCAAGAAAGTGGAAGCGGGCGCAATGGCTTTCAGCTCTGAAGCCGTTTCATCTGCACGATCGGAGAAAGATAGTGTAAAATCAATCTTCGCCAACGCGGCTTTTACATCAGCTGGTTTATAGTAATCATAAAGCGGATTGCTGTTCAAGAAGAATGCAACGCCCACTTGTCCTGCTGCCGCATTCACCAAAAATTGTTGGAAGCTGGCATCCGAACCTTGATATTGCTTAGCATAATTATCTAAGTCAATAATCGCTCCGTAAGCGCCCAATGCACTGTTAATAGCATTGGTCAACAACTGTACATTGACATCGTTGGAGCCGGCAACCACAACAGCACGGCCTCTCGCATTGGTCAGCTCTTTTGCGGCCAATGCGATAGCTGTTTGTGCTTTTTTGTTGTTGACACCCCCAGCTAAAGACTGCCCTGTAATTGCGTTATACAAGGAAATCAACACAGCTCCTTCCTCAGATGGCTTAATAGCGATACGGACATCGGCATTTGATCCGGTCATGCTTAGTCCGGATTCAAACTGGATATGGCGCGACATCTTACCGTTTTTCAAGGATTTGTAGTCGCGGTTTTGGATATAGTCTTGCGTATGTTCCTCCCCCGCTAACCAAGTCCCTAAGAAGTCGGCCGCTACAGAAACAACGATATTGGCATTTTTTAAATGATATGAGGGGATAACAGCTTTTCCAAAGCTCGCACGGTTGGCCTCGATGATGCCACTGTACGACACCGCGTCCACCTGCACATGCGTAGTAGTCGGATATTTTTCGGCCAACTTGGCAATAGTAGCCAATGTCGATGGGCTGTTGACCGTATTCGATACAAGGACAATTTGCTTGCCTGCTGCCGCTGCCTTATCCAAAGCCACCAGCACAGTGCTATCCAATTTTGCCCAATCTACATCTTTTCCGTCCAACTGTGGGTTTTGCAGTTTAGACATATCGTAAAGATCCAAGACAGAAGCGGCCGCAGTCGCGTCTGTACCTTGGTTCAAGCCAATAGCATTTGGGTTGGCCGCAAGCGAGATCGGACGTCCCTCACGCGTTCTCACCAAAACACTCTGCCCATTAAAGGAGGAAGCATAGAAGTTGGGTATACCGGGGGTTACCTCTTCCGGTTTGATGACATAAGGCACTGCTTTATGTACCGGAGTACGGTTACAGGCCGCTAACGTAACGGCTCCCAAACCGAAACCCAAAGCCTTCAAAAAGTCGCGACGAGGTGTCTTTGTACTTAAGCCTGCTTCGTTTAATACATCTTCTACAGGAATAGGCTCGGCAAACTCACCTTTTTTGCTCTCCACGAAAGCAGGTGTTTGTTGCAATTCTTCCAAACCTTTCCAATATTTTTTATTGCTATCCATTTAAGCTGTATATAAGATTGCGTATTCCTAAATTAATTTATTAATAGTGACATTTACCACACTCCAAACCACCTATCATTGCGGCTGTCATCTTCTCACCCTTCTTCAATTTCTCGTGTGCTTCAATCAACTGGTCATAGTAAGCATTATCTGCATTTACCTCTGTGGTCTTGTGACAATCCACACACCATTTCATCGTGAGTGGCGAGTATTGGTAAACCTCTTCCATGGATTCAACTGGTCCGTGACAGGTTTGGCACTCTACGCCTGCTACCACCACGTGCTGCGAGTGGTTGAAGTACGCAAAATCAGGCAGGTTGTGAATCCTCACCCACTGGATGGGTTTCGGATTGTCGCCATAGGTACGGGTATCCGGATCATAATCCAATGCCTTGTAGATTTTTGCGATTTCTGGCGAAAGTTCACCATCGTAATGCTCCGAAGCTGTCACCGTGTTGTGGCAGTTCATACACACGTTGGCTGATGGTATGGAAGCATTCTTCGACTTATATGCGCCTCCGTGGCAATATTGACACTCGATTTGGTTGACCCCGGCGTGAATCTGGTGCGAAAATTTAATCGGCTGCACGGGCTGGTATCCGGTATGTACACCCACATTCCACAACACATTCCATCCCCACACACCTAACAATGCCACCAAGCCCAATACCGCAAAGCCCACCAGTTTTTTGTTCTTCACAAACGCTTTTGCAAACTTAGCAAACTTGTTCTCGGTGTATTGCTCATGTTTTGCCTGCGCTTCTAGTATCGCCACCTGATTGCTCTCGATGACTTTTTCCAAGGCACGGATAACACGGTTCAACACGATAATGATCACGACCGCCAATGCAACAATCGCAATAAGACCAATGATCATAAAAGTGTTGGCATCCTCGGATTTAGCAACCGCAGCACCACCACTATCTGTAGCCGTAGGATTAGCCGCCTTAGCCTCTTCGTCCTGCACATAGGCGATGATACTCTTGATTTGGTCGTCGGACAAGTCGGTGAATGAGTTCATCATCAACTTGTTGTACTCTTCGTAAATCGCCACAGCCGCAGGATCACCACTGGCAATCATAGCCTGGGAATTCTTGATCCAAGACAGCAACCACTCTTCCGAGTGTCTTTCTGTCATCCCGGCAAGCGCAGGACCGATCACTTTTTTCGTTACGCTGTGACAGGACGCACATTTTGACTTAAAAAGTGTCTGCCCCTCTTTAACATCTTGCGCATGCGACATGGTGACAGCAAACAACAATACCAAACCAACGGACACTGTTTTCGCAAGTTTTCCCAAAACGGATGAGATATTTCTCATATTTAGCACTTTATACTATTTATTTATGATATAATAACTTTAAAATTGTATTGCTACGGCGGTTTAGTGAGCCAATAACAATGCACAAAAGTATGACTATTTAAGCAATCGCTGACAATTTAATGACCGAAATTAACAATTTAAAACCATTCTAAATAATCAGCTTTATTCGTGTTTTATCAAGGTTTATACTATAGCCTTTACAAATCTCGAAGCGCCGCAAAACCAATTAAAACCTATAATTGTTATGCCTATTGGAAAGGTTTTTTGTACATTCGTCATCATGGTACTTAAATACATTCTAATTTTATTGCAGGGCACTATTTTCACATCATGCAACAGTGCTTCTATTCAAAGAAATGAAGAACAAGCAAAAAGTATTGAAATCAGTATGGACGATACAACAAAATATAACAAATTGACCCCCGAAGAGGAGTATGTCATTCTCCACAAGGGTACGGAGAGACCGTTTACGGGCGAGCTACTTAATAATAAAGAAGAAGGCATTTATGTCTGCAAAAGATGCGATGCCCCTTTGTATTTATCCAAGGACAAATTCGAATCCCATTGCGGATGGCCCAGTTTCGACGATGAGATACCCGGAGCCGTAAAGCGGCAGATTGATGCCGACGGACGAAGGGTGGAAATTCTATGCGCCAAATGTGGCGGACATCTCGGTCACGTATTCGAAGGCGAGCGTTTCACGCCAAAAGACACGCGTCATTGTGTCAATTCCCTTTCCATGAAATTTGTGCCTGCAGAAAAAAGTAAGGACAAATAGAAACGGAAGCCTTTTTCCGGACTATTTTTATATGCCTGTGTGAAGCAATAAAAACTTCATGTATATTTGAAAAAACTGCTTTGCTACAACACCATGAAGAGATTTTCCCCCATCTTGCTTTTTGTGCTGCCTATTTTATTATTTGTTCAGTGCAAAAAGGACATCACCCAACAAGAAGACCTGCGTATTTCGACCATTGCCCTTTTGGCCGTCGACAACAATGAGGTGATTGCAAACGATTTTCTGGCACAAACCCAAGACGACGATTTCCGCTTCGAGCTGCCAGCAGGTTTGAAGGGAGAAAAGGTATTTCTTCAGATTGTCCACAACGGGAGTACGGTGTCGATAGATGGCAAGGAAACGACCGATGAAAAGGTAGAAATAGAATTACAAGACAAGATTGCCATTACCGTTAAGGACCAAAAGGGAAATCAGCAAACAAAAGCGCTCCATATTTCCTACACAACAGCAGACGAGTTGACCATTTCACAATTTTCCTTTAAAAAAGAAATAAACGGCGAGCTTTTGGACGATGTCGTTTTAACACGTGAGGGAGACGCCTTTGTGGGCACGATTGTTTCTTTATCCAAAGATTGGGTCGCCTCCTTTGAGACAAATGCCACAGCGATACTGGTGAACGGCGTACCGCAACAAAGCGGCGTGACATCCAATAACTTTGCTAATGAAGTACTGTACACATTCATTGCTCCAAATGGGCTAAAAAGGCAATTTCGCATAAAAATAACATGGCTTGATAGTGCGGTTCCGCATATTTCAATTAACGTCGACGGCGGGCAAGAAGTCGTATCCAAGGACGTATACCTATCAGCCAACCTTTCCATTGATGGAAAAGGAGCATATACAAATTTCAACGGCACTACCGAAATCAAAGGAAGGGGAAACTCAACATGGGGGTATCCTAAAAAACCTTACCGATTAAAGCTGACAGCCAAAGCATCCATTTTGGGATTGCCGGATGCCAAAAACTGGGTATTGTTGGCTAATTACCTGGATCCTTCATTGATGTGCAATACAGTAGCCATGCGCATCGGTAGAGATTTGCAACTTCCGTTTACCCATCACATGATACCTATTGATCTAACCATCAATGGTGAATACCGAGGAAGCTATGTATTGACCGAGCAAGTAGAAGTACATGAAAACCGTGTAAATATTGGAAAAACAGGTGTTTTATTGGAACTGGACGATTATTACGACGAGGAATTCAAGTTTAGAAGCACGCGATATGATCTACCGGCGATGATTAAAGAACCAGAATTAAGCAACCAGAATGAGATTGTTCCCATACAGAACGCTTTTAATACCATGGAAGAGTTAGTATTTGCATCGACATTCCCGAATAATGGTTATAAAGAGCTGTTGGATATCGAACAGTTTGCCAAGTTTTTCATCGTATGTTTTATGACCGGTAATGAAGAATTTAATCATCCCAAGAGCATCTATCTGCACAAAAAAGATGGCGGCAAATACACCTTTGGTCCGCTTTGGGATTTTGATTGGGCCTATGGCTATGAAGCCGGAGGTAAACATTTCACCAACCCTTCCCGCAACTTTTTCTGGAATCCGTCGCCCGCAAACCAAGGACGCAATTTTGTGTACCGGATATTTGAAGATCCGGCGGTAAAAAGTGCCTTCAAAAATCATTGGGAAGATTATAAATCGAATCATTTTAACCAACTGCTGGCATTTATTGATGACTATGCGGAGCTGATCGCAAATTCCAAAGCCGCAGACGTACAAAAATGGGGAGTAGGAGCCAATTTTCAGGCACAAGTTAGCGCCATGAAAACCTATCTGCAACAACGTGCAACATACATAGATGCCTTTGTGCAGCACTTTTAGCGTATAGCAACCACACTTTTTTGCTATGCCGAGACATTCATGATAGATTCCTCCTGTCGTCGGAATGAAAAGATACACGAGAACAGTAAAGCAATACGTCTCATTTGTCATGCCGAGGCATCAAGACCCGCTATTAGAGATTAGTTTTGATGAGCCTTTCGAGAGTCCTCCTATTGCCCGAATGACAACGTTATAGTGGCCGGATTTGACACCATTTATGATCCGGACAGTGCCAAAAGAGCAAATGAACCTAGCCAATGGCTTCCCATATAATCGTCATTGGAAATATTTTTTAATGAGAAGTTGATATGTTCATTCGCCAAAGGAATTAATATGCTTCCCAATTCGGGCAATGTTTCCACAATTCCAAACAGGCAGTTAGCACGGCTGAAGTTCAGTCCATCAAGATGCACCAATTTGCCATCTGTCCGATCACTCACTATTGCTGGTTGCAATTCGTTGATTTTCTCTTCAAATAATGCGGGTAAAAAGTTTAAAAGCCAGTTCTTATATTCATCCTTCGGCATGACCTTGCCCATAAGTTTCGCCTCTTCCAAACAAGGAGAAAGAAAATCATAACCACTGGGTTCATAAGACAAATTGCAGTTTCTGTCTGCCTCGTAAAACCGAACCGCATTTGCTTTTATCGCGTTCAACAAGTTCGTATCACCAGTTGCTTGTGCGTAATCAAACATCAGCGAGAGGCTGAAAGCAGTATTATCGTGCTGCCCCGTTCGGATGGGATACACTAATTTGGACAAATAGACCTGCGTGCGCTCAGACAAGAGATCAACCAAGGGTTGCAATACGCCGGCCCATCGTTTAGCATCCGGATCATCCCAGGATTTTAATTCTTGCTGCAGCTTAAACAACCATGCCCAACCATATGTACGTTCAAAACCCAGGTTGTTCTCGTCGTTAAAAAAAGCCATTTCCACAGCTAAATTGGACGCAGTAATATGCGATTTTAGCACTTCTCTAATCTTACCATTCGCATCCAGTTCGGGATAGTCCTTTAACAACTTGATAATAGACCAGTACCCATGGACCGAAGAATGCCAATCGAAACAACCGTAAAAAATCGGACGGAGGGATTTAGGCGTTTTCAGATCTGTATCGCCACCCAATACCTGCCCCAATTTATTGGGATATTCAATCGTTAGACAATGTGTTGGCAAGGCAAAGATCAACTGTGCTGTCTGTTGATCCAATGTTAATTTTTCCTTCTTCATGTTGGATGGAGCGTCTGTTCTTTTATCTTGTTGACAAGACAAGAACACGAGTGCAACCAGCACGATCTTGAGGATATATATAGCTATTATTCTACAGTTCATAAAAATAAATGGTCAAAATTTATTCCTAAAATAGTAAAAATAGGAAATAGGCAGTTAATTTGTTATATTCAAATCGAAATTATTTAACAACAAAGAAGATGAACATAACAGATTTAATCACAGGAGGCATCGGCTCAAAAGCCATTTCTGCCATCTCCAAGACATTGGGTGTTAGTGAAAGCAAAGCAAAATGGATTGTTGCGGCAGCTGTTCCGTTAATGATTGCCGCATTAAATTATAATGCGAAAAACAAAGGCCAAGCCGAAAATATCAATAAAGCATTGGATCAACACAGCGGCAACGGCATTTTGGATAGCATAGGCGATCTTTTAGGCCAAGGTGGGTCGGATGATGGCAACAAGATTGTCAACCATATTTTTGGAAAGAACACCGAAACAGTGACACAGAACCTAGCAGACAAATCCGGTCTTAACTCTTCACAGATTAGCGGTGTTTTAGCGACATTGGCACCCTTGGTCATGGGATATTTAGGCCAACAAAAACAAAGTTCAGGCGGTGGTATCGGCGATCTAATCGGATCCGTCCTTTCAGGTGGCGGGCAACAATCAAGTGGCGGATTAGGCGGTTTAATCGGTAGCATTTTCGGCGGCGGATCTTCATCAGAAAAGCCAGCGCAGGAATCCAGCCTTACCGATATGCTAGGGGGGCTTGCCGGAGATTTTTTCAAGCAAGACAACAATAACCAAACAAAAGGCAATATTTTAGACAGTATAGCAGGGATGTTCGGTAAATAGTACAGCCCTGCTAAAAAAATGCAAATATAAGCCATTTAAAATGACCTTCGCCCTGGTCTTGATAAGGGACAATTGATATGACAGCTTTACCGTCGCTACATATATCACGAATTTCAATAATTTTTTGTTAAAAAAAGTTAAGAAAATAAGTTGAAGCGATTTTTGGTATAGTAATTGACCTAGTATTAGCATTCATAATTTAGGTTAATAATTGGTTAGTTTGATAAGACTTAAGTCTCCCCGGCTTAAGTCTTATTTGTTTACCTCCTGTCTAAAATATAAGCCTTTTCCGGATCAAGCAAATTTTCTGGAGGATATAGATAGTTGTTTAATCGAGGATAATACCCCTTTTTATCATTCCCACGACAAAAGGGATTGATATTAGAGTCTTCCCGAAAAACCGGAGCAGGCTTCAAAATTAGAGCGAAAATTGCCTTATCCATAATTGTTATGTAATTTTGTGGCTATGAGTCGGATAGTTAGCACGGTTTTATACCTATTATTTGCCATTTCTGTTTTTGCGCAAACCAAGGAAGAATTAATCAATAGAGCGGTTTTCAACCGGATCGAATTTTTCATTAATACCCAAATGACAGATTCGATTTACAGCCTGGCATCCGAAAAGTTTAAGGATGCGGTACCCAAACCTCAATTTGAGCTTGCACTTCATAATCTGTATCAGCTGGGGCTGATAAAGAACGTGGAAACATTAGATTTTCGTGGCAAAACGGGCATCTACCTGTTGGAATTTCCGAGCAACTTCATCGAAGCACACTTGATGCTCGATAGCACGTATCATTTTGACGCGCTGCTGTTTAAACCGTCTGAAAAATCCACTCAAAAGATGGCTGACAAGGAAGAAGTGATCAGCCAAGTCGAAAAAACGTCACCCGTGGATTTCTTCATCGATTCCGTGGCAAACACGTATGTGAAGAAAGGCAACGCACAATCGCTGGCCATTGGTATTTTCCACAACAATGCCTATAAAACGTATTTTTATGGCGAGACAGAAAAGGGCAACGGAACCTTGCCCACCGAGGATAGCTTATATGAAATCGGGTCAATCACCAAAGTCTTAACCGCTACGCTTTTGGCTGATTTGGTGACCAAAAACATCATCCAATCGGATGATTCCATCTCAAAATTCTTGCCCGATTCTGTCGCTTCCAATCCGGACATACAGAAAATAACCTTCAAAAGCCTGGCCAACCATACCTCCGGTCTGCCAAGGCTACCCGACAATATCGAAACCACACCGGGTTTTAATCCGAATGATCCGTATGCAGACTATGACATTGCAGCGTTGTACACGTATCTCAAAGCGTACAAAGCAACAAAAGAAGTCGGAGAAAGCTACACCTACAGCAATTTAGGTTATGGCTTGCTGGGTCAAATAATAGCGAATATCACTAAAAAGCCTTTTATGCAGTCATTGCAGGAGACGGTACTCTCCCCTTTGCAAATGATTAACACCACCGATAAACCCGACCCCAAAAAGCACCACATGGTGAAGGTATATAACGACAAGGGAGAGGAAACCATCGCATGGAACTTTCAATCCTTATTGGCCGCAGGCGGTATAAAATCAACTGTAAAAGATCTCATGTTATTTGCGGTGGAGCAATTTAAAATGCCATTAAACGACCTGCAAAATGCTATGGGATTAACCCGACAATTCACCTTCTTCACACCCGACAACACCGATATCGGGCTTGCTTGGCATATGAATTTAGTAGACGAAGGCATTTATTTTTGGCACAACGGCGGCACCGGTGGAAGCCGTTCTTTTATCGGCATATCTCCCGACACAAAAACAGCTATAGTTGTCCTTTCTAATTCGGCTATTAACGTAGACCAAATCAGTGTCACTATGCTGGAAAAGCTCTTATCGACTGCTCAATAATATAAAATATACCTATTGGGCATGATGAACAAGAATCATCAGCATTGTCATATTTCGACTACGCTCAACATGACAGTTTCAGAAGCTCAAAATTCATCATCTTTGCCTATTTGTTCAAATAGGGCAATATCTTTTTAGCATCGTTTTCACCTTGAAAATCTTTGATCAGTTTCTTGCTTTCCAAATCGAATATATAGGTTGCCGGATAATTCTTAGGGCTCAATTTTTCGATAAACTCAACACCCGGGTCATGCCAGAAGGTAACATTCTTTTTTCCTTTTAGTCCCTTCGCAAACATATTAATATAACCGTCCACCAATTCTTTTTCATACATGGTGATAAAAAATATAGATATTTTGGAAAACTGTTTGAGATTTTTGTCTATAGATGCTCCCAATTCCTGACAGTGGCCACATCCAGGGTCATAAAAAACAAGCACCAGCTTACCCTTCCCAAAAAATGATTGACCCAAAATTTTTGTAGAATCATTCATCTCATGGATCGTTGAGAATACAGGTAGTCGTATTTGTTTATCTTGTGCATATAGCAGTTGGGCAAACAAAAACAGCACTATAAATAATCCTTTCTGCTTCATCGTTTTGTATATCCCCATTTTTAATCCCCTTTAAAACGGGGGTGTTCATTTCAAATTTAAAAATATTTCTGTTTATACATAACGGGAAAACAGAAAGGATTTTCTTTTCTTTCGTTTTAAACAAGAAAATTACATAGATTCATCATCTGTCGTGCGATCACCAATCTGCCAATCCCGTTACTGTTTAATAACGGTCTCTCCCTTTAACATCCGACCATAACGCACCAACGCCTCTACATAATAATAATCGGCATAGGTCAACGGCACATCTACTTCCGTCTTATGCGGAATAGAGCCTACGCTATGCTTTAATATATAGCCACCATTATCTTGATACGCTGCTTTGTAGGGTTCACGCGAAATCGACGCTAACATTTGTTCTGCTTTTGCAATATAGTTCTTGCGCTCTTTCCTTTTTGTATATAAACTTAATTCGAGCAAGGCCGAAGCCACCACGCTTGCCGTAGACACATCGCGCAGATCCTTCTGTGCATAATATTTGCTGTCCGGTGTCAGCTGATTTTGGTCAAAATCCCAATAGGGCACCAAGTCAGCAGGCAGGTTGGGGTGATTCAGGTAAAACTTGGCAATGCCCCTCGCCTGTTTCAGATAGGCCTTGTCCTTCGTCTCCCGATACATCATGGTATATCCGTACAGAGCCCAAGCCTGCCCCCTTGCCCACGAAGATTCGTCGAAAGCCCCCTGCGCGGTTTTTTTCGCAATCACTGATCCATCCTCCGGATTGTAGTCTACCACATGATAGGAACTGTAGTTCTTGCGAAAATGATTCTTTATGGTCGTATTGGCGTGTGTTTTGGCAATCTGTGCAAAAGTAGGATCACCAGTCATTTTTGACGCCTGCGTTAAAAATTCCAGATTCATCATGTTGTCGATGATGACCGGATAAGTCCAAGGTTGGCCATCCCAATTTTTGCCACCATCCCAAGAGCGAATGGTTTTGGTTGATTCCCTGTAGCGGGAAGCTAGCGATGCGGCACCTGTGGCCAGCACCGGTTTGTATGTGGCGGAATCACCCGTTAAACGTAGGGCATTACCGAAACTGCAGAACAGCATGAAACCTAAATCGTGTGTACCTTTATTGTTCTTTTCCTTTTCCAGATATTTCAATTTGTTCTTGGCAATATCTAACAGTGCTTTATCGCCTGTGGCTTCGTATAAATACAGTGCTGTACCTGGATAAAATCCCGAACACCACCATGATGTTCCCCAATTGACGTGCTTACCATCTTTAAAAGTGGTTGGAATATCCGATTCCTTTATTTGCGATTCCAAATATTTCAGTTGCTTGGCCGCATCATTGAGTTGTTGCGTGACAAAGCCCTCTGTCAGTTTTAAATTCTTCTGTTGTGCGTCAGCATGGTAGCATACGCTTCCCACCATGATAAATGCGGCAATAATTTTTTTTACTTTCATTATTTTTGATTGAAATTAATACGTTACATAATAGTCTTTTGGAAACTTTTCGCCGGCAAACACCTTCTGCGAAGTCCATTTTTCCGGTGGGCAAGTCCAAAATTCGTCGTTAGCCGGAAGACCCAGAGGCAAAAAGGACAACGACGCCACATACATCGACCCTGCATTGGTATAATAGTCTGCCAAATTGGTTTGTGCATCCCCTACCACGCCCATGCTCAACCAACCCGATGAATCAAATGTTTTGTCTGCGTAAATGTGGCGCAACACTGCGGTCAACGCTGCACGTACCTGTCCTTTGCTGATATCTTCAGGTAGTTTCCCGTCAAGCACCACGGAGGCCAAAGGTTGAAACGCTGCATTGCGATAAGTGGACGATCTTCCGACCACTACATAATAGCCCTCGGGTGAAATCATCCGCTCCAAATGGTGCGCATAACGTTGCATGCGCTTATACGCCCGATCATACATTTCTTTATAATGCTCCCCGGCAGTGATGTTGTGCCGCAACGATTCTACTTGCATGCAGTGTATCACATAACCATTGTAATAGTCAAAACTGAATCTCGCCCCGTCACTGTACCATCCATCGCCTACATACCATTCCTGATCGAATTTGTTGACGGCATAGTCTATTCTTTCCCGCACACATTCCTCTCCAATGTTGTACAGAAACGTCTCGGTCATGGCGGCAAACAGCAGCCAATTGCTTTCGTTGGGTTTAATCCGTCGGAGAAACTTAAACTCTTCAACAATTCTTTGCTTCGTGAGGTCAGATAACGGTTCCCATAACGCCTTAGGCGCTCGGAGAAATGCCTGTGCCAAATGGGCGGCATCTACGAGCGTTTGTGTGGATGGCCCGCGCCAAGTGAAATAATCGGGCGACTGCGGATCCACGCCATATTGAATACCCAACAGCGCTTGCTCCCGAAATTTCTTACGCAACTTGCCTTCCGCCGTACTATCATCCGGCAAGGCCAGCCAAGGCGCCATACCGGCCAAGAGCCGGCCAAACGCTTCCAAATAGCCTACGCCCGGGTCTCGTTTGTCAAAAGTAGGGCTTACCTCCATGGGCATATTTCGGCGAAATTGTTGCTTGCTGCTATTTTCCAATATAGGATCGGCGATACGGCTGATGACCTGCACCCAATAAGCTCGGTCATCTATTCCTTGCTTTACTGCAAAGAAATCTCTGTCATGGCCAATTTCCCTTCCAAAGGCGGGAGAAAACAGGGCGCTGACACCTCCTGTTGCTAGGAACTTAAACAATGATCTTCTTTTCATGTGCATTTTATATGGTCTGTATGACCGTTTTATCTTCCATTTGATTAAAAATATAAATAAAAAACAAGGAAATGGATTCACCCGATTGTCGTCTTTCTTTGTCAAACGGGTGCATGTCAATTTTTTTTAAAAAAATCTTTTAGTCACTCTTTTTTTACAGGAATCTACATTTTACCTACCTTGTTTCCCTTATGCTCACGTTATAACGGACACTACCCTTGCGGTCTTTCTCTTTTGTCATCAGTTTTATCCGGTAAAGCTGTTTTCCCCAAACCCTAGCGATACGTGGGTCTTCCAATATTTTATCTTCTATACCAAGTGCTAATTGGCTTTCATCAAAAGCGACGATGACCTGTCTTCCATCTGCTAGGGGCAAATACACTGCAGCCTTTTTAACGATCGGACGTATAGGTGTCAGCAGTACAATTTCACTGGCTTGCTTCCATTCCGATAGCTCAAAATGCTCTGTGATACGCAGCCTATTGGTTTTTGGCAAAAAATCAAAAGAACGCTTCCAACTTTTCACCTGCGCCTCTTCAGGATACGCTTCACTGATATCCACCTCATATGTATAGGCATTGCGCTGTTTAGTCAACTTCACATTTCTGGCTTTAAAAGATTTTCCATCCTTCTGTTGCGCGCCATTGATAATGGGCAGGTTATGCCATTGCGACTGCATGTTCCACAACGAATACCGCCTCGCGCTAAACGTTTCTCGCGTATACGTCCCCACGCCGGCATCGATAAAAATCGGCATGGTATCCAGATACAGCATAAAACTGCCCACATCATTGTGGTTGTGGCTCACGCCATTGTGTCCGCCTATCGCCGCAAAAAACAAATCGCCTTTCGGATGAAGGCTTCTGAGCGTAGCCATTTGGAGGCTTTCGTAGTAATGATCCTGTGGTTTCATAACGTCAATCTCCCGTTTATCGGTTAGGGCCGGATAAGCCGTTGCCGCAAGCAGAAAATCTTGAACAGAACCCAAAGGGAGCGTTTTTGACTGCAATCTATTCAGGTAGACGGCAAAAGATTTCAATCGCTCATCACCAAATAATTCACCAAAGGTCCATACTTTAGTAGGGTAAGGAATTTGGATGGCTTCGGCATCTGCAAAATTCAGAAAGCGGTTTTGGGTAATATGTGTGTTCAGAATATACTCGCCCATGCGCCTCATCTTTTCTTCTCCGGCAAATGAAACACCCCCTTTGGAAACATCCGTCAGCCAATAAAGCATTTGCCCCAATTCGCCCGCGGCATGCCCCCAATAAGAAGGGCCTTCTTCACAGGCACCATCCTCGGGATAATAATCCACGAATTTATCTGCACTTTGCATGATTTTATGCAACACCTTTTTCAATCGTTCCCCATCTGCATCTACTAACAGGGCTGTTTTGAGCACATTGGTATTGATCCATATGTTCCAATTATTCACTAAAGTCCCTTTTTTAAGATTCATCCACCAAAAATCATCTCTTTCCAGATAAGGAATCAATATGCGTTTCTCCAATTCCTTGTACAGCTTTTTGGATATCTGGGGTGAAAAGCCGTCCAAATCTTCTTTCAGCAAGAGATAAACAGTGGCCAGATCTGCCGCCACCCTTCCAGCCCCCAAGTCAATATAGCTGTCTGTTGGATCGGGAAGCCCTGCTCCTGATTTTTGTACGACAATATGGGCAGGGCTCACCCACGTACTTTCTTCGAGCATTAACCATAACCCATTTGCAATTTGAGGGATGAAACGCCCTTCCTTCTCCACCAACTCCCCCAATACCAGTCGAGAAAGCATGTCTCTACGTTTATTGACTACGCGCTCATAGTTCGTTCGGTTCCCATTTAGTTTATATTCCATGTATTGGCTCGCTAAAAGGGACGGCCACGCAAAAGCATTTGCTTCCTCCGCCGTCTTCAGGATATTGTGCTGTTCCGCTTCCGGAAGTTCGGCGATGGTTTGCTTCCATGTTTCGGATTTTTGTGCCCGCCATGTCTGGATGTCCGACACAATAGCATCCAGGACCTTATCATCTAGCTTATGCTGCAATATCCCCTGTCCTTGAGCCAACAACACTGTTACCTGAATGCTCCAAAGCAGTAACCCCAGAATAATATAAAATTGTTTGATGTTTCTCATACGATGCATCATATTTTAGTCTACAATAGCAAACTTTGCCACGCTCCCCTTTTCCAAATAAAGTGTGGCAACACCAACTGTATCTTGAAGAATTTTTCCCTTTCCCTGAATAACAATTTTAGCTTTGCCAGCACCGTATTGCACTTTGATGCTACCGGCATGCTGGCTCTTGATCGTGATGTCACGTGTCTTGCCTTCCTTGTATTCACCCGATACGAGGAAAGCACCATCAGTCAGAAAGTGTTCGAACGAAACATTTTTCCAAGAAACAGGCACCGCCGGAAAGACCCGAACCGTGCCGTTCCAATATTGCAGCACCATTTCCTGTATGCTGGCCATGGCGGCCAATGGGGTTTCGATTACCGGCCCAGTTTCCGCATACAAGGTATTGGGTTTGACATATTTGTCCAATAAGGTGTTCAAAGCTTCCAAAGCTTGATTGCCTTTTCCCATCATGGCGTACATGGAGGCCACTCCTGAAAACGAGTACCCTTGCAACAGATTTTTTTTGCTTTGCCAATGCGCAATGGAACGTTCGATCAAATCCCGATTCTCCAATTGATCCCAATTCACGTCATAGAAAGGATAAATCATCATGAGGTGCGAATAGTGTCGGTGCGATTCGGCATAAGGGACGTCGTGTGCAATCATATAGCCATCCGCATTTTGGGGATAAGGGCGCAGGTTATCCCGGATATTCATCCATGTAGCGTGCAGCGCGTCTTTGCCGCCACGTTCATTGTCCATATCGATAAGTGCAGTCAGTCCCCATTTCAAAATAGAAAGATCATAGTTCGTATCATATGCATATCCCTTGCTGTATTCCGGCGAGTATGTTTTCACCGAAATATGGTATTTGCTCTGCGCATCTTTATCCAATAGGTGTATGTAATAGTTGATGGCCCGCTTCAACAAGGGGAACAAACGATCATATACTTTCTGGTCCATGGAATGCCTGTAATATTGATAGTAGCTGTGCAACATCCAGGTCAGGTTGCCAAGCTCCTTGTGTCCATCTTCCCAAGCTTCGCCTGCTACGCCCTTTTGTAAATATACCGGACTCACCATATCCGGTGCAGCACTGCGACCGATAGCCGCACTATTATATCGATAAGGCGCTGGGACGTTATTGATAAGATGATCTCTGTTTCGGTCGATCATGGCGATTAACGAATGGGTTATTTCTAAATGATTGGAGGCAAACGTTGGCGCGTATGTCAATTGGATATTCAGGTTATGCCAATAAGCCGGCCAAGGTGTTTTGGCTGTCCACGGGCCCTGTAAATCAATGGCAGGTTTATCCGAACGGGTAGCGCAGGCCAACTTATACAGTTGCATGTTATAAAATGCCTGGAATTTGCTATCCGGTATGGACAAGGTAGAATGCTGATAATACGCTTTCCACCAATCACGGTGTTGCTTTATTTGTTGTGGCACGGCATAAAGTTCAAATGCATTTACCGTTTGCACGGCTCGTGCGATGTATGCATCCGAATCCTGGGCATACGCTGCCGTAACGATATAGATATCTTTGCCCTTTTCGGTAAATCTTCTATAGGCTACTGCATACCCACCTCCTGCCAACAGGGGTTGCACATAGCCTTTTACACCCCCTTCCTCCAAAGGATAGCCTATCGGATTATCCGGATAGGATTCCGGTTTTTGGGCATGCGCAAACTGCATACGCGTACTCTGCGCTTTTTCCGGCACCCAAGATACTGTTGGTGCTATCGAGCCTTGGTGCAACACTTCGATATAAATTATATTCTGCTCGGCAAGCGTCAACGTTCGGATGCGGGATGTTCCTTGTGGCAACGCAAAAGAAGCCCATGCCTCGGCCTGACCATAATCTATCTGGCCGGAAGCTACGCTTATTTTTTCAGGAAAGATCAGCTCAAAATGGCCTATGGGCAATCGCGCCTTATCAAACAAGGCCGACGTATCGTTTTTCCGATGGTCATACACATCGGTTCTGCCCACGTCGATGCGAGCACTATTCTCCGATTTCACATAGGTCATGGATCCCAACAGACCATTTCCTGTGAAGACACCTTCATAAATGGTTTTTCCCAATTTCTCCACTTGAAAAACCTGTCCTCCTGTTTGCGCCTGCAACAACTGCGGCAACAGCAGGGCGAAAATCGTTCGAACTAAAAATTTCATCTGGCCAGCTGCTTTATGATCGGTTTGCCTTTTAACAATCTTTGGTAACGAACCAACGCCTCCACATAATAATAATCTGCATAGGTCAGTGGCACATCTACTTCCGAATTCAGGGGTAGAGCGCCCACGCTATGTTTCAAAATATATCCTCCATTTTCACCCGACGCTGCTTTGTATGGTGTTTTTGACAGATTGGTCAGGATGGTTTCTGCTGTAGATAAGTATGTCGTTGCTTCTTTGCCCTTAGTGTATTGTGACAGCTCCAAAAGCGCGCTGGCGTTTAATGCCGCGGCAGACACATCCCGCAAATCCTTATTGGGGTACATTTTATTATCCACAGGAATATCGTCCTTGTTAAAGTCCCAATATGGAATCATGTCAGAAGGCAAGCTGGGATGATTCAAAATAAATTGTGCAATATGACGGGCTTGTTTCAGGTATTTTTTGTCACCCGTCTCCCGATACATCATGGTATAGCCATACAATCCCCATCCCTGTCCTCTTGCCCAAGCCGATTCGTCAAAAGCACCTTGATGGGTCTTTTTTGCAAGGACATTGCCCGTTTGCTCGTCATAATCGACCACATGGTAACTGCTGTAGTCCTTCCTAAAATGATTTTTCATGGTCGTATGCGCATGTGTCTTCGCAATTTCACGAAACCTGGGATCACCCGATATTTTGGACGCTTGGATCAGAAACTCCAAGTTCATCATATTGTCTATAATCACGGCATAATGCCACGATCCCCAATCCCATGATTTAATGGCCTTGGGTTTATCGTGGTAGCGGGAAGCCAGCGCATTTGCGCCGGTGATCAAAATGTCCTTGTAAGCAACGGAGTCACCTGTCAGACGCAACGCATTGCCAAAGCTGCAGAACAGCATGAATCCCAAGTCATGCGTACCTGTATTGTGTTTTTCCCGCTCTAAATGTTTGAGCTTTTGTTTGGCTAATTCTAACAGTGTCGCGTCTCCTGTACCTTCGTATAAATACAGCAGTGTACCCGGGTAAAAACCAGAACACCACCACGAAGAATTGGAAAATTTCTGTTCGCCTTTTTCAAATGTTTTCGGAAACTTATCATCAGGTGTCGCTTCTGCCAATATGTTAATCTGCTTAGCAGCGCTGCGCAATTGTGCCTCAACGAAATCCTGTGTTAAAGCTAGCTTTTGGCGGGGCTGTGCTACGGACAGCCCAAATAAAAGTATAAGAGAGAATGTAAGAAAGTGTCTGATTTGCATCATTTTAGATTTATCTTTCTATCGAAGATAGTGTTTTTCGTTCCGGCCTGCAAATCAGAAAAAAAGCCGTATGGCACTATAACGTTTTCGAAAGGCAACACAATCGATTGTCCATTTTTTAGCCTACCATTCACACAATAGGCTAAAAAATAGAACGATTTAATATTGTCCCGTATTCAGCATCACCAAAGTACAGGCCTCTACGGTTTCTATTCCTGCGCTCTCCAGCTTTTCTTTAAGCTCCGGATTTTCTGCACCGGGATTAAATATTACCCGTTTAGGGTTGGTTTGCAAAATGTAATCGTAGTAAACAGATTGATTTTGAGGGGCAACATAGATCGTGATAGTATCGATATCCGTATACACCTCACCGGTGTCCGCTGATTCGATATCTGCTCCCGCCACTTGTCCTGTTTTTCGGCCGACGTTCACAATCGGATAGCCTTTACGAACCAATTTATTAGCCACTAAATAAGCATATCGGGCCGGATTCGTACTCGCGCCAAGTATCAATGTTTTTTTCATAAAATCATATCTAAGTCAGTTAATTACAAAATCACCATTTGCATTATATGCATTTTGCCTCAAAATAGGCATTTTTAAAATTTTATACAAGTCATCCAGCTTTACCAAGCTGCCGTTTGCCATGTTCGAAAGCAAAACAATAGTAATATCATCAGTTAGATCCCGCACATACAAATTGCGAAAACCGTGCCACCAACCGGTATGGTAGACGATCTGTGCTTCTTTGGGCGAAAATGTTCGCCAGCCGTACCCGTAGCTGAAAAGATTTCGCTTGGCATCGTTCCGCGGCACATAAGCCGAGTCCAACAAGGTCTTATCAATAACGCGTCCTTCTTTGAGCGCAATATCCAACAAAAAGAGGTCCTGAACGGTGCTGTAAATCCCCTTGTCACCGACAGGGCCATCCAAATAGTTTTGAACGACAGATCTACGCCAGACCTTATCGTGTCCAATCACATCCGTGGGAATTTTATCATATACCGCTTTTGACAGCACAGCAGTGTTTTTCATCCCAGCTGGTTGAAATATATTCTCTTTCATAAACACGGCAAAATCTTGCCCCGTCACTTTCTCTATAATGCCTGCAAGCACCATATAATTGGAGTTGTTGTAATGAAAGCGGCCGTCCGGCGTGCCGTATCGATTCGGCTTGTGTTCAATCAAAAGGTTGATGGCATCCATATTGCTCATGCCCTTTTTTCTGTCCGGCCAAACGGTTTCAGCAAAATAAACATAATTTGGCAAACCACTTCTATGTGTTAAAAGCATCCGAATGCTGATGCCGGGATAGGGAAAGTCGGGAAAAAAATCGTTGACTGTTTGGTCTAGTTTTAGTTTCTCTTCCTCCACGAGCTTCAATATGCCCAAAGCAGTCAACGGCTTGGAAACGGAGGCCAACTCAAATTTAGAATCAATTTTTAAACTATCCTTTTTTAAATAATCTGCCCAGCCAAATGTATTCTGATAGATAATCTTTCCTTTTTTTGCAACGAGCACATTCCCATTAAACGCTGCTTTATGATGCAGATTTTGCATGAAATTGTCTATTTCCTGATCTGCTTCCTCAGGGTTATAAATGAGGGAGATGCTATCCCGTTCACTTTGCTTTTTTTCAATTTTCTGCTGCTTGGCTTCCGGCGATGAACAGGACATAAAACCAACAACAGCACTAACGATACATAATTTAAAATATACTCTCACAGAACTTCCTTGAATACGTATTTTGACATGAAAAAAATAGATGAACACAAAATAGGATTTATCACGGAAAAAATCAATAAAAAAGCCACTTTAAATTAATTTTTGTGATGTCGTTCGGAGAGCGGTTGATATCATTCCACTATTTTCCAATACTCTCCTTTTGCCGGGCCGATACGCTTTATTTTCCCCAGCTCGCGCAGTTTCTTTACATTCTTTTGTATGTTTGCTTCATTAATGCCCACCATTGCAGATAGTTCCGGAATAGTAACTCTTGGATTTGCGGTGATGGCTTGATTACATGGAGATAACAGATAATAACAATCCTTGTTAGTTAGGTATTAAATAGTTTTCAAAGCTGATGCTACAAGAATTAGATGATTTTTTATGGAAAAAATATCAGTGCAAGATTACTGATGAGGAAGTAGAATTGGACGATGTTCTCGAAATAAGAGGACAAGATGGGATTGATTTTATAGAAGATTTCTTTTCCTATTTTGATATCCCTATTGATTACTTTCCGTATAAAGATTACATCTATCCTGAAGGATTCAGTTTACTGCCCCCTTGGAGCGTTATTAAGTCCTTCATTTCAAGAAGACCCTTACCAAAAATGAAGCCTTTAAAATACAAACATTTAGAGGCTTGTATAAGAAATGGCTATTGGTCCTATTTTGATTAATTAAATATCCCTGCATACAAAAAGCTGTTCTCTACGTGGTGGGCAGGAAACGAGATAAAGAAAAAAGGCATCTTGACGAAACGCCAAGATGCCCACATTAAAACTTCAAAAAATGAAAAAATCTTATGCCAATAGCTTAATTGGTGCTTCCAACAGACCTTTCAATGTTTGAAGGAAAGCCGCTCCGGTCGCACCATCCACCACGCGGTGGTCGCAACCCAATGTCAACTTCATAACATTTCCCGGCACTACCGCTCCGTTTTTCACCACCGGAACCTGCTGAATGGCTCCTACAGAAAGAATAGCACCATCAGGTGAATTGATAATAGACGTAAATTCATCTATACCAAACATTCCTAAGTTAGACACCGTGAACGTAGAACCTTCCCAATCTGCTGGTTGCAGTTTTTTAGCTTTGGCTTTTTGTCCGTATTCTTTAACTTCTGCAGAAATGTGAGATAAAGATTTGCCATCAGCAAAACGTACCACCGGGACTAATAGGCCATCTTCCACAGCCATTGCCACACCTACATTCACATGCTCGTTAAAACGGATTTTATCTCCTCTCCACGAAGAGTTGACCGCCGGATGCTGTTTCAACGCCACGGCAACTGCTTTGATCACAATGTCATTGAAAGATACTTTAACCGGGGCAACAGTATTGATTTGTGCACGTGCCTCGATGGCATTATCCATATCCACGGAAATAGTCAAGTAAAAATGCGGTGCGGTAAATAAGGATTCCGATAAACGGCGGGCAATGGTTTTACGCATTTGCGACACGTTTTGCTCGGTGTATTTCTCCTCCCCGATAAACTGAGGTAAAGTAATCGTCTTGGTTTCGGTTGCCGGAGTGGCTGTAGGGGCGGTTGCAGGAGCTGATGCTTTAGCTGCTGGAACAAAACTTTCCACATCCTTCTTCACGATACGTCCACCATCGGCCGTGCCTTTCACATCATTTAGGTTAATGCCTTTTTCCTTGGCGATTTTACGTGCCAAAGGTGACGCTTTTACCCTGGAGTCGTCTGCACCACTCGAAGCTGAAGCTTCAGGAGCAACCGTTGCCGGCGTTTCCGATTTTTCGGCTTTAGGTTCTTCAGACGCCTTGGAAGGAGCAGATGTGTTCGCTTTTTGATTTAGCAACGGGGTGATGTCTGTGCCGGCAGGTCCTACAATCGCAATAATATCGTTTACTTTTGCTGCTTTGCCTGCTTCCACGCCGATATATAGCAATGTACCTTCTGCATAAGCAGTCACTTCCATCGTAGCTTTATCTGTTTCCACATCCGCGATGGCATCGTCAGATTTAATGGTATCACCCACCTTAAAGTTCCATTGCGCAATAACACCTTCGGTCATCGTATCACTCAACAATGGCATGGTGATAACGGTACAACCCAAATCTTCCGCCGTTACGCTACTGCCCGAACCCGAAGACTCTTGCCCAACAGCCTCTGTTTCTTTTTCTTCTTTAGATTCTTCTGCCTTAGGAGCAGCGGCTTTTCCTGTATCGCCTTCCAATAAGGCTTTGTAATCTTCGCCTTCTTCTCCCAAAACAGCGATAACCGCATCAATCGCTACGGACTCACCTTCCTTCGGGCCGATATACAGCAAAGTACCTTCTTGATAGGACTCAAAGTCCATCGTTGCTTTATCTGTTTCAACTTCAGCGATCAAGTCACCAGAGTTTACCTTATCACCGACTTTTTTGTGCCATTTAGCGATTACACCTTCGGTCATGGTGTCGCTCATTTTCGGCATTCTTACTACTTCAGCCATTTGTTATAGTAGATTATATCTTTAAGTTAAAGTAATTCCCTCTATTATTAATCCATGACAAAAGGGTAGTCCTCTTGCACGTACACATCTTTGTATATCTCCGATGGATCAGGATATGGAGACTCTTCCGCAAATTTCACCGATTCATCTACCACTTTCTTCACTTCGGCTTCTACCGCTGCAAACCATGCTTCATCAGCATATTTGTTCTCCAAAATAGCTATTTTTGTAGAAACCAACGGATCGCGTCCTTTGTATTCCTCCAATTCCTCTTTCGTACGGTATTTCGCCGGGTCAGACATGGAGTGACCTTTGTAACGATAGGTGCGAATTTCTAAGAATGTCGGACCTTCACCGGCACGTGCACGTTGCACCGCCTCGTCCATTGCATTATGCACAGCAACAACGTCCATTCCATCTACAGGAGCACAGGGCATATCAAAACCAAGGCCCATTTTGTAGATATCGATCATATTGGTTGTGCGTTTCACAGATGTACCCATGGCATATCCGTTGTTTTCGCATACAAAAATAACCGGCAACTTCCATAACATCGCCAAGTTCATAGCCTCATTGAAGGCGCCTTGACGCACAGCACCGTCACCCATAAAACATACATTGACGCTATCGTTGCCCAGATACTGCTCTGCAAAGGCAATACCAGCTCCCAACGGAATCTGTCCGCCTACAATCCCATGGCCACCCATCATTTTATGCTCTTTTGAGAAAAAGTGCATGGATCCGCCTTTACCTTTTGAACAGCCTGTTGCTTTCCCGAAAAGCTCCGCCATACATTCGTTGGCAGACATTCCTTTTGCCAAGGCATGGGCGTGGTCGCGATAAGACGTAATGACCGAGTCATCAGGGCGGGTAGCAGAAATAGTTCCAGCAATAACAGCCTCTTGTCCAATGTATAAGTGGCAAAATCCGCGAATTTTCTGCTGGCCATATAGCTGACCGGCTTTCTCTTCAAACTTGCGCATAAGCAGCATAGATTTATACCACTCTAAATATGTTTCTTTTGTGATAGGTGTTGAACTCATTTTAACGTATTGAATTTCTTAACTAAATCGAGACAAATCTAATCAATTATAACGATATTTCGGATAAAATTTCCGCAGGAATTCGCTGTTTTTTGCCGCAATGTCTTTTCATCACAACAAATTCTCCAACGAAATCAACTATCCGACCTTCATGCTATTTCAGCTACTGCACTCCCACCTCCCAAAGGGATGGTCTGTTTATAGCCCAAACAGTTTATCAGAAGTGTTTCATCCGGCTATTAGCCATCGAACATTTATTTGACTAACCTCATGGAATCCACCCTTACGGGTATGCAATAGGCTATTTCAGCAAGGCAATCAACGTTCCTAAGTCAACCTTTTGCTGTTCACCGCTTTCCATGTTCTTTAGGGAAAACTGCCCGGATGCTACTTCTTCCTCACCTACCAATAACACATAGGGGATCTGTTTGCCGTCCGCATAGCTCATTTGTTTCTTTAGTTTCACCGGCGAAGGGTACAGCTCTACTGCTATCCCCTCTTGGCGCAAACGATACAGCAAGGGCAACGTAAAACGTTCTATTACCCCATCGAAATTGATAATTAAAAGCTTCGTGGTTTCGCTTGACGATTTTGGATAGAGATGCAGTTCTTCCAAAACATCGTAAATACGATCGGCACCGAACGATATGCCGACTCCTGTCAGATCTTTCCATCCGAACATTCCGGTCAGGTCGTCGTAACGTCCCCCACCGCCGATGCTCCCCATCGCTACTTCGTTTGTTTTGACCTCAAAGATGCAACCGGTATAATAGTTCAACCCCCGGGCTAAGGTGATGTCAACCTCCACCACTTTTTCCAGCAAGTGCGAGGCACCAAAAGATGTGAGATAGGCAAAGACTTCTTCCAGCTCAGACACGCCTTTCAGGCCAACCTCGGATGGAGCCAAAACCTGCTTAAGTTGCTCTAATTTCTGGTTATTTATGCCTTCCAACAGGATGATAGGTCGTAGGGTTTCCAAATCGTCACCTGTAAATCCTCTTTCCAGCAATTCTTTATTCACGCCTTCCAATCCAATTTTATCCAACTTGTCAATGGCAACCGTCATATCCACAATGAGTTCAGGTTTCCCGATCACTTCTGCTATGCCGGATAAAATCTTGCGGTTGTTGATCTTCACCGTAAAGTCCTTCAATCCCAACGCAGTAAGGGCTTCATGATAAATCAGGACAAATTCGGCTTCATTGAGCAACGAAGGTGATCCCACCACATCGACATCACACTGATAGAATTCCCGGTAACGACCACGTTGTGGCCTATCTGCACGCCATACGGGTTGCATTTGAAAGCGCTTGAAAGGCAGTGTTATTTCATGTTGGTGCATCACTACATAACGTGCAAACGGAACAGTCAAATCATAACGCAAGGCCTTTTCTGAGATATGCGGGATGAGTCCATTGGATACCTTAGCGGCCAATAAATCTTCCGGCGCCTTGCTGAGGTAATCACCTGAATTTAGGATTTTAAAAATAAGTTTGTCCCCCTCTTCTCCGTATTTACCAGTCAGGGTAGACAAATTCTCAAACGAAGGTGTCTGTATTTCGTTGTAACCGAATTTTTTAAAAACGTTCTTTAAGGTTTGGAATATATAATTGCGTTTTTCCATCTCCTGCGGGGAGAAATCACGCGTTCCTTTAGCCAAAGAGGGTTTAATAGTTGCCATGCGGCAAAGGTAACAAAAAGTCGCTAATGCGAATGCTCTTCCAGTTCAAATACCTTTAGATATTCACAAGCCTTCTCTGCGGCAAGCTTTTCGGCGCTTTTCTTATTGAAATCCCTCCCTAATCCACAAACTTCGCCATCAACAACCGCCTCCACCGTAAAGAGTTTGGAGCTCTCACCTGCCGGATTGTCAACATGGACGAACTGTACATCTTTGCCAAAGTGCTGACACCATTCTATCAAGCGGCTTTTGAAATTTGTTTCTGTGATTTCCAACGTATGTATATCAACATGTGGTTTTATAATACGTGTTAACAGAAACTCACGCGTGAACTTATACCCCTTATCGACATAGACAGCACCTACCAGCGCCTCAAAAGCATCGCCCAAGAGCGAGCTTTGCTTATTGGGATAATTGATCATCCGGGCATCGTATTCGATCAGTTCATTAAAGCCAAGTTTCCGGGACAGCTGATTGAGATTGGCTCGGCTTACAATTTTAGAGCGCAACTCTGTCAAGAAACCTTCGTCTTTATAGGGGTATAGCTTAAACAATAACTCGGCCACTACCGAACCCAATACCGCATCGCCAAGAAACTCCAAGCGTTCATTACTGTCTTTAACACCTTGTTTGATATGCCTTGCGACAGATTTGTGCCGAAATGCCATTTGATACAATCTGACATTGCCCGGAATAAAGCCAAGAATATTCTTCAGTTTACGAACGTAAGCTTTATGAGGAGAAAAATATAAATAATATATTCTGGAGAAAGGCATTCAACCATCCATTACAAATAATCGATAGGTAGTCTCTTGCAAAACTACCTATCGATCGCTATCCTATGTTCATCTTAATATGCATTAAGACTTGTATTTCTTCACGATTACCGATGCATTGTGCCCCCCGAAACCGAAGGTATTGCTTAATGCGGCATTCACCACACGCTTTTGTGCGGTGTTAAAAGTAAAGTTCAAGTTATTGTCAATTTCAGGATCATCGGTAAAGTGATTGATCGTCGGGGGGACAATATCGTTCTTCACGGCCAAGATAGAAGCGATGGCCTCAATAGCTCCTGCAGCGCCCAAAAGGTGTCCTGTCATTGATTTTGTCGAACTGATGTTCAATCTATAGGCATGCTCGCCAAACAGATCTTTAATAGCTTTTGTTTCACTAATATCACCCACGGGTGTCGATGTGCCATGGACATTGATATAATCAATATCCGAATACTGCATGTTTGCGTCGGTTATCGCTTTGCCCATCGCCAATTTAGCACCTAAACCATCTGGATGGGAGGCCGTAATGTGATGTGCGTCGGCACTCATACCGCCACCAGCTACTTCTGCATATATCTTAGCACCGCGGGCCAAAGCATGTTCCAGGCTTTCCAAGATAATAGCACCCGATCCTTCACCTGAGACAAATCCATCTCGGTCTTTGTCAAAAGGCCGTGATGCAGTCTTCGGATCGTCGTTCCGCGTAGACAGCGCATGCATGGCGTTGAAGCCGCCAATGCCCGCTTCGTTGACGGAAGCTTCCGAACCACCTGTGATAATGATATCGGCCATACCCATACGGATATAGTTGAAAGCATCAATCATAGCATTTGTGGAAGAAGCGCAAGCCGACACGGCCGAAAAATTTGGGCCTCTTAACCCATAGCGCATAGAGATATGCCCAGGGGCAATGTCAACAAGCATTTTAGGGATAAAGAAAGGATTGAAACGAGGTGTTCCATCGCCTTTGGCAAAAGCACTCACTTCATCCACAAAGGTGGTTATCCCACCAATGCCCGAACCCCAAATCACACCGATACGGTTGGTGTCCAATTTATCAAATTCCAATCCAGCATCCTTAACCGCCTCATCACTTGAAGCAATTGCATACTGCACAAAGGGGTCGAGTTTACGGGCCTCTTTGCGATCCATAAAATCATGTGGGTCAAATCCCTTTACTTCGCAAGCAAATTGGGTTTTAAATTTTGATGCATCGAAATGCGTAATAAAGGCGGCGCCGCTTACACCATTTATCAACCCGTCCCAATAAGCAGAAACGGTGTTGCCAAGTGGTGTAAGAGCGCCTAAGCCTGTTACAACTACTCTTTTAAGCTCCATTAATTATGTTTGGCCTAACAAATTAGTTATTTAACGTTCGTTTCTAAGTAAGAGATAGCCTGACCTACTGTACTAATGTTTTCAGCTTGATCGTCTGGGATAGCCACATTGAACTCTTTTTCAAATTCCATGATCAACTCAACTGTGTCAAGTGAGTCTGCACCTAAATCATTCGTGAATGAAGCTTCAGGTGTTACTTCATTTTCGTCTACACCTAACTTTTCAACGATAATTGCTTTTACTCTTGATGCGATATCTGACATGATTTTATAGTTTAATTGTTTAATAAATCTGTGCAAAGAAAAATAAATTTCCCCAAAAATCAAACCTTTTTGATTTTTAGATGCAAAATATAAGAACGCATGCAACACCAAATGCCTTAAAACCGACACGCACGAAGCACCTATCCAATATTAACAAAAAAAAATATAACTACCAAGAATATTCATATTAAAACTTTTTCATACGCTAAAAGTGTGATTTTACGTAATTTTTCGTACTTTCGGTACGCATTCTATTCATACAACGTGAACATTGTCAAGAAACATTTAACTATAGATTTTGACTTCGAAGCAGAATTGGATTTCGTGCTGATCGGCATTAGTTGCCCCCTGCGTGATTATCGGCTCTGCCATTTCATATCCAAACACACCGGCCTTGAATTTGTACGTGGCAAGGAAAGCTACATAGACCATAAGGGGTACGTAAAGGAGAAAGACAAAGATGAAATGGATTTCCACATTATCTTTGAAAAAAACAGGCAAAAGAAGGTGACCAAGCACCACTTCTCCATGTATAGATACTGTGATGAAAATTTTGAATACGAATATTATTTAATCAATAACCGCAGCATAGAGGGCAGCCCGTTGTTGACTGAACTGCCCAACTTCGACTATCTGTTGATGATAAAACACTATATAGACCAAGAAGATTTGCGCATGCTCTTGGAAGACATCCGGAACATTCCGGAAGTGCTCATGGCAAAAGATTTAGACCCCACACTGTTGAAGTCCAAGGAAAACCTGATTTTTTAAGCAATGGAACGCACAAAGTGTAAAAAACACACCGTAACTAAACCGATTTATCAAACAGATTGTTATTTTTGCAAATCACATTTAAAATCAACTAGCAGAAAATTCATTATTAAAATATTGTAAATGAACAAGATTCAAAAAAGGACAAAAATAGTAGCCACACTAGGTCCAGCATCGTCGGACAAAACTGTTTTAACCAATATGATTGCCAAAGGTGTGGATGTTTGCCGTCTAAATTTCTCCCACGGCAGTCAAGAAGACCATTTAAAAGTAATTAAGACTATTCAGGAAATCAACAACGAACACACCTTCAACGTTGGGATTCTGGCCGATCTGCAAGGTCCTAAAATCCGTATTGGCAAGATGAAAGAAGGTGGTGCCATATTGGTAAATGGATCTGATATCGAAATCACTACAGAAGAACTCATCGGTGACGAACAAAGGATTTATATCACGTACGAAAATTTTCCCAACGATGTTAAAGAAGGCGAGATTATCCTGTTGGACGACGGAAAGCTACAGTTGAGGGTAATGAACACCAACTACAAGGATACCGTCAAATGCCAGGTCGTGCACGGTGGAATACTGACCTCCCGCAAAGGTGTTAACTTACCGAACACGAAAGTCTCTATTCCGTCATTGACAGAAGAAGATTTGGACAACCTCAACTTTGCTTTAGACAACGGGGCCGACTGGATTGCCATGTCTTTTGTGCGTTCGGCTGAAGATATCCTGCAATGCAAGAAGATTATCAAAGCCAAAGGCAGCCACGCATTGGTCATTGCCAAGATCGAAAAACCAGAAGCTATCGACAATATCGACGCTATCATTGAGGCTACCGACGCCATCATGGTTGCCCGTGGCGACTTGGGCGTGGAAATGCCCATGGAAAAGGTGCCTGGCTTGCAGAAAGTGATTGTACAAAAATGCCGCGACCTGTCTAAACCGGTCATCATCGCGACGCAAATGTTGGAAAGCATGATTACCACTCCTCGTCCTACGCGTGCAGAGGTAAACGACGTGGCAAACTCCGTATTGGATGGCGCAGACGCCGTGATGCTAAGCGGTGAAACGTCGGTCGGTGAATTTCCGGAAATTGTCATCGAGACCATGGCAAAGATTATCACCCATGTGGAACACACTTCTTATCCATACTACAGCAACAAAGAAAGCATTCATGCTGCAAAAACAAAGATACCGGATGCCATTTGCGGATCTTCTATTTATTTAGCGCAAAACACCAGTGCTTCGGCTATCGCCGTTATGACCTCTTCAGGTTATACGGCTTTCGAGATTTCCAGCTATCGGCCCAACGCAGACATTTATGTTTTTACGGGCAACCAAAAGTTGTTAAATTTATTGAGCTTGGTCTGGGGTGTCAAAGCATTCATCTACGACAGATTTGAAAGCACAGACGGCACCATACAAGATGTAAACCGTCTATTGGTGGAAAACAATTTGGTGGCTACCGGACAAATCGTTATCAACACCTCATCTACCCCGTTGCACGAAAAAGGAAGAACAAACACCATTCGTGTATCCGAGGTGAAGTAAGACATAAACCATTAAACCTGTCAGATCTCGAGATCTGACAGGTTTTATACCTCACTGATCGGATCGATTCACCATGTTGCCGTTAGACAAAAACTTGCGTTGGTCAAGTTGTTCATGCTCGGCAAATTCTGAGGGCTTGTTCCTATGTTAAATCACAAAAAAGCACATGGTGAAATATACCATGTGCTTTTCTTTCGTTTTTTGCTGCCCAGCAATACCCGGTTGCCGGTGTTTGTTTTAACGAATAAATCGGGACATATCCCTCACGGGAATACCGAGATATTCGGACGCATGGTAAACCGTCACCAACTGACGTTTACCTAATCCAAACATATCCCGAATCTTGTTCAGAAGACGTTGGCAAGTGCGAACACTTTGTCCCGTCATCCGCTGCAGATCCGAAGGGTAAACAGCCAATCTTTGTAGAGATATTTCCATATCTATAACAAATATTACCGCTAAGATAATTTATTTTTATATTAAAAACCAAACTTGGAGAAACGTCTATATAGCAAAAACTATTGGAAATTCTTAACTCGCTTACCACCTTTTGACACCCTAATCCCTACGATTTTTTCATAGAAAACGACAAAAACGTCAATTGCGCCAAAAACGACAAAAGCGACAGACCTATTTACGACATGATCTACCTTTACTTCGTCATCGGAAAAGGTACCGTCCGTGACAGTATGTATTTATTGTTAAACATTTAAATTTTTAAAATTATGGCAATTAAATTCAACATTCAGGAGATCGGAAACCCAGGCGATCCGAATGCTCCAAAAAAGTTTTATGCACGACCTGTCCATACAGGAGAGATCAGTCTCGAAGAATTGGCATCGGACATATCCCATGCTTCTTCCATCAATGAGCCAGACGTGTATGCGGTATTGCAGAGCTTAGTTAGGGAAATTCCCAGAAATCTGTCCAAAGGGTACATTGTGCGCTTGGGCAACATGGGATCGTTCCGGATCTCTACCAAAAGTCAAGGTAGCGATTTACCAGAAAACGTCACAGGTGCAAATGTGGTACAGGTACGCCTTCTGTTCAATCCGGGCAAGCAAATCAGAACAGTGCTTCGAAATTTAACCTTTAAGAAAAACGAAACGTAGACCAACAAAGGCCTATGAGGAAAAGCGGGGACGTTAAGAGTCCCCGCTTTTTTTTGCGCAAAAATCATTAAAAATGGCCACGGTCAAAAAAAAATTGGCCATGGCCAATTAAAAAATGGCTTCGGCGAGTTTGGAAAGTCATCGAAGCCAATTAAAAAATGGATTCGGCAAGTTTTAAAAATTACTTTTCTACATTATCACTATTGCTTTTTTTAACTTAATGAGAAATAAAATTAACTCAATAGTGGCGCTGCTAATTCCCCAATCTAAATCCAAGAGACAATCCGCCTAACGGAACAAAAGAAATATTTCCATCAGCAAAACCAATTCCCGGGCCAATAGACAATTGTAAATTAAACGATTTGCCATAATTTCGCTGCATGCCCCATACCGCACCTGCATATCCGCCAAAATCGGCAGTAGTGATTCCTTCGGACTTTATAATGGCGGGACCAAATATGCCAACCATAGGTGCGATAAAGTTACCGGAATTTTATCTACTCTTTTTCCCTTTCTTTGGCGTTTGTCCAGATTGTAATAATGCCTAAATTCCCCTACCACCGCTGGTCTCAGATAAAAATAAGAATTAGCCTCCGTAGAACCGCCAAATGTGGTTGAATATTCGTACAAAAGACCGATATCCAACGGTCCAGAGACTCGGACAGTATTTAATCGACCAACACCGCTTTCGTATGAAGCGCCAAACAATAGATGATAGGTAAACTGACCTTTTTCCACGTGCGGAAGAGTGTCGCTCTGTGCCTTGGAGGCGCTTACACCGAACAAAACGACGAGAAGTACTATGTAAATGTGTTTCATATTTGCATAACTGATTTGGAAGAGATGAATATAATGCTTATTGTTCCGTGAAACGATGAATTAGCGTAAAAAGCAGCATGAACTATTCAAATCTATCCCGCTTTTGTATCAAAGCTATTACACTGCCCTATTTAACACTAATTTACTCTTTTTCTCCTTTTCTTTACAGCAGATACGCAACCTAATGAAGAAAAGTTTACTCATATTACTGTTTATCGCAACAAATTATGTATTTGCCCAGCAAGCTATCCAAGGCATTGTGGTAGACAATGCGGACAATAAAGCTCTAAACAATGCCTCTATTGTTTTATTGGATACCGACTCCATCATGCGGCATTTTGGCCGTGCAGGCGAGGACGGAAAATTCACGATCGAAAAGATCAAGGGAGGGAACTACCTTTTACTCGTCACATATCCGAAATTTGAAATATACAGCAAAAATATTTCCATCGGAGACACCGATTTAAAGCTGGATTCTATAAAAATAAACTCCCAAACGAATCTCCTCGAGGAAGTGATCGTGACACAAAAGATCCCTATTAAAATAAAAGGCGACACCATCGAATACGATGCCGGCAGTTTTGAAACAGAAAAAAATGCAAAACTCGAAGATCTGTTACGCAGGTTGCCGGGATTGACAGTATCAGCTTCGGGCGAAATTACCGCACAGGGGAAAACGGTCTCCAAGGTATTGATCGATGGCGAAGAATTTTTTGGCTATGACCCTAAAATTGCTATCCGTAACGTCCGTGCCGATGCGGTAGACAAGGTGCAGGTTTACGAACGTCGATCAGAGGAATCTGAGCTGACAGGTGTGGACGATGGGGTAAGACTACAAACCGTGAATGTCGTCTTGAAAGAAGAAGCTCGAAAAGGCATATTTGGAAACGCCAATGCCAGCGTCGGAACCAAAGGATTATTCGATGCCAATCTGTTTGCAGCCAAATTCAACCAAACCGAGCGCATCGGTATCACAGGGAATTGGAACAATATGGGGAACGCCGGCGACGCCGGACGCATCCGGATGAATAACCAGATTGTGGGTAATCCGGAACACAAAAACATAGGTGGAAACTATGAAAACAATTTTTTGGACCGGAAATTACGGCTGACCTCCAGTTACAACTTTAATAACAATAGCAATGCCAACGAGTCCGAAAGTTACAACAAACAAATACTTGGTCTTGACAGTACGCAGGAAACAACACGTCAATCGGCATCGTCTTCTGACAACAAGAACCATACACTAAGAGCACAGATTCGCTATCGAATCGATTCGTTGAGCAACCTCAATATGCAACTCAACGGCGGCAAAGGCTATGGTGAGTCCGCATCATCCTCATCCAGCCAGACGGTCAGAAACGAATCTGAGAAAGCCAATGATTTCCAATCGGACAACCGAACAAGCCGTGAAAACGAAAACATCGACCTGCGATTGGATTACAGAAGGCGCTTAAATCAAAAAGGAAGAAGCATGAACGTCCATTTCAACACCCAGTTGGGCAATAACGAATCGACCAATCGGGTTGATGAAGTTACCAATTATTACAATAGGGACAATGGCAGTTTGGATTCAACTAAACATGTCGACCAATTACGGCTGAACACAGACAAGAACAATAGGCTTGGTGCTTCTGTCAATATTAGTGAACCGATTACCGACCGTATCAACTTGACTTTGGGCTATAGCTTCAATACGTCAAACGGCACCGACCAAGTGAACGCTTACAATAGCACTGCCAATGGCGAATTCAATATGCTTGACACACTTTATTCCAAAAATCAAAAAGATATATTTCAAAACAACGGGATTGATGTCAATCTGAATTATCGGACGGAAAAATTCTATTTTAACTTTTCAAACCGCGTGACTTATCGTCAGCAACAATTGAATGATTCCTACCGTAACATCGCATTGGAACGGGATTTTTGGCAAAACAACATCAATGCAAATGCAACCTACCGCATCAGCAATAGCAGAAGCTTCAACTTTGGTTATCAGAACAATACAAATGTGCCTAGCTTCAACCAGCTTCAACCGCTTCAGCCACCTACCAACGAGTTGTACCGCCAATTGGGTAATCCAGATCTTAAGCGGGAGTCGCACAATTCATTCAACTTCAATTTCAGCACATTCAGTTTACTCAAGGCATCGTCCTTCAATATCAATGGTAATGTCGCATTCACCAACAATGCCATTGTGAACAAATCCATTATTGACGATAGGGGGCGCACAACAGCAACATTTGTTAATATCCACGACCATGCCAACTGGAATGCACGCGTGAATACCAATTATGGCAGACCCATTTTCAATGGACTGGTACAGTTTGGACCATTCGCCTCTCTATCTTATAGCAACAACTACGCATATATCAACGGTGAGCTGAACGAGAACAACACCACAAACGCCAACGTGGGAATCAACACCAACAAGCAAAGCTCTAAAGGGATCGATTTCAACCTGAACGTCGGCGTTGGCTTGGCTGATGAGCAGAACAGTATCCGCCCACAACTCAACAATACCAGTCTGCGGTCATCGGTAAGTATGGATATCAAATATCATTTACCCTACAAATTTAGTTTAACACAGGTTATACACTACAGCTATAGCGGTAAAACAAAAATATTCCCCGAGCCTATTAAGCAATTTTACATGAATCTAGAGCTCACCCGCAAACTGTTAAAGAGCGAGTCTCTGCTCTTAAGCGTCAAAGGATTTGACATATTTAATACGTATAACAATATCAATCGATCTTTTGGCAATAGCAGTTTCTCACAAACACAACAGCAAATGCTGACACAATATTTTATGCTGGGTTTAAAATGGGATTTCAACAAAAATTTAGGGAAGAAAAGTGAGGGATAATTTGAGAATAAGAGAATTTGGAAATTTGGGAATGGAGCGTTTAAAGTTCAAGGTTTAAAGTTTAAGGTTAATGACAAAGAATATTTTAATTTATATTATACTGTTCTTCGGTGGCTTATCCGAGGGGCTGGCACAACACGCCTATTTTCCGATAAAAGGCAAGATAACTTTTGAAAAAGAAGTGTATGTGAAGGCGCGCATGCGCGACATGCAAAACCGCTCTGGCAATCGCAATCCCGGCATGATGAATCGTTGGGGAGGCAATATAGACGATATGCCGGAAAAAAACTCTTCGATGTTTGTACTTCAATTTGACGAGGACGAGACCCTCATGATGCCACAAGACGTCATGGAAGGCACAACATCCTCTTCCCCAGGCCGACTCCCCCCTCCACGGGTCATGGCGGGAGGACGCGGAGGCATGCGCACCTCCGGTGGGTTCGGTGGTCAGCAGAAAAAAGTCTACTACCAGAATTTCAAAACCGGCGAAACAGAAATAGAGCTGGAAATCGACGAGAAATACCTGTTAAAAGATAGCCTACAAAACATTACTTGGCGCTTCACAGACGAATACCGAAATATTGCCGGTTACGAATGCCGACGGGTGAACGGCGCAACAGCAGACTCGTTATACATTGTGGCCTTTTACACCGACCAGATCCCATTATCGGGCGGTCCCGTATTAGTCAATGGTCTACCGGGCATGATTCTGGGTTTGGCTATCCCCGAAATGCATATTAACTATTGGGCCCGACAAGTCGACTTTACAGTCGACAATGTCTCTAAACAATGGCGAGATAAAAAGAATAAAGAACTGACAGTCGACGAGTTTTTCAAATCGCTGACCAACAATCGCGCCTTCGGAAACCGGAACAACTCGCGGTCTCAAATCAGAAGAAATATATTGGAAGGGCTGATCTATTGATCTAGCCCTTTATCATGAAAATTAATTTATCCTAAATCCTGCATCAAGTGATGCATTTTTACCATTTTTCTGGCTGAAATTCCGGATTAAGGTATAGGTCTTTGGAACCATTTCGCGCAGCCTTTCCAATGTTTCGGCTGAAATATTTTGGTTGTCAAAAGGAACCACTTTTATATATTCCTGAATTTCTCCAGCAAGCCTTCCATATTTATAATCATATGTAAAACGCCCGGTGCTGTCTACTTGCACGGCCTTATTGCCGTTATTCGGTACGGAAATATAAAATTCAGTATTCGCGACCATATTGCCTTTTCCGTTAAACAACTGGCGTTCTTTCATGATTTCATACAGTTCCCGGGCAACATATATAGAGGGGTCGACAATATGGACATTTTCATGGATGACGTCTTTGTAAGGATATGTTTTACTTTTCTCATCATACAGATTTCGCAATTCATCAAGCACCATTCCTATTTCCTTGACCATATAAGGATAGTGTGTACATCCGAGAATAAGCGCTTTCAATGGTTGGGGGTTATCCATGGCTTTCAAATTGTTCATCATAGACACCAAATGATACCGAACATAGTTTTCTGCAGAATTAATTTGAAGGATTTGGCAATCGTCTGTATTCTTACTATCACATAGCATTTGGTTACCCTCGAAATTGAAATTATACACCGGAAGCAGTTCTTTTTTTATGGGATGTGTTTCATCATTCAAAGCAGGACCTCTGTATGACACACGCGGTTGCCGCAACGTTCTGTCTATGTAATCTGCCTCTCCGTCCACTGCTTCGGCTAACCCATGTCCGCCCTGATTGACGATTTGAATCTTCCCGGTGTACCCTTTTTCTTTTATCGCTTCTAAAATAGTTCGTTCGTATCCCTGAGAAGCAATGGTTCCAACCGTGGCAAAAACACCTATTGTACCATTTTCTTGCGGATCAAATTGGCTGAGCGTGCCGTCTACCGCGGCATTGATCACACCTACTATAGGCACATTCACACCTGCTTTATCAACGAAAGCCAATGCCTCCTTGTAGCCGTAAGCCGTAGCCGTATTGCATGCAACCACAATTGCCTTTACAGGCTTTTTATTTGTTGACGGCTGGGCCACTCGAGCCGAAGCATAATATTTATTCCCAAGCAAGAACTGAAAATCCTTAATAATATGCTCTTGCAATAAATCAGTCTTATTTGTCGCGTGGTAGTTCCCATAAGGCATATTGGCCTGGTCGGCCAAATAAATGAAGTCCTCTGCTACAAAATCGCCCAGACCATCGGCCCCGAATCCTTGGAGTTCGTTGTTATACTCATCAAAACGCACTATGGCATCTAGCACCGTCAACCCTCCTGTTCCTGAATCGAATACGCCGATGGGCAAGTTTTTCAAAGAATCGGGATATTGCTCGAAATCTATAAAATAGAAGCTGGAACTATCCTGCAAAATGGCCTGTTCAATGGGTAGAAGAGCTATCTTTTCTGCTTGCTCTGTTTGCCGGAAGCAAGAAACCAAGCTACATGTTGCTAATACCGAAATGCTGAAATAAATGCTTCTCATAGATTCTATAATTGTTTTATTCTTTTAAAATTTCCGCCTGCTGTCCGATAAATACCGGCATTTTAGACTTATCAAAAACGTTCTCTTACTACCTTCGGTAATGAAGCGAAAACCAACTCATAACTATGGTTGATGAGTTCAAATAATCTATCATCCGTAAGTTGTCGGTTGCAATAAACCGTGTTCCAATGTTTTTTGTTCATATGGTAGCCCGGAATAACGGTTTGTGGATATTCCCGTCTTAATTCCAGTGCATATTCTGGATCACATTTCACATTAAAGCTCAAGGCTTCCACTTGGTCCAAGCCAAGTAGCATAAAGACTTTGCCACCAACTTTAAAAACTAGCGTATCTGGCCCAAAAGGCAACTCTTCTGTTGCTCCGTTCTTTGCCAAACAATAATCCCTTAGTTCCTCAATATGCATTACCAGTTAACTAAATTCAATTAGCAATTCTTTTTGCAGTTCTTCCCCCTTATCCTCATTGTACCATTTCTGCATCACTTCTTTGACCTCTTCAAACGATTTTTCCGCGACCTTCATCTCTTCAAATAAATCCTGTAGTTTTTGCGGACGTGGACCCCATATAATTTTATCATGTCCCACATCGTTTCGAATAATCAGTTTAGGTATAGATTTGCTACCGTTCGTCAGATAGTCGTCAATTAAGAAAGGCTCGGCATCCCTCAACTGGATGTCAAAATCGATGTTCGGATTGTTCTTGACGATTTGGTATAACTGGGCAACCGAATGTGCCGCATCACCACACCAAGGTTCGGTAATGACAATCCAATGTTGGGGTTCTGTAATGGAAGAAATCAGGTTTTTGATCTCATCCTTCGGCTCAAAACGCTTCAACCAACGGTTCATGCGCGACCAATTAAGCTTTGTATAATTTAAATATTCGGCATCGCTATATGGTCCATAATCCTGTGGCGAAGCCAAGATGCGTTCAAAATAATCTAAATATTCCTGAAAGGTCATATCAAGTTTTATGTTATCTCCACGAAATTAGCAATTTATTTTGGCTTTAAAAATAGCGGACTTTCACGGGGTATATGACTACGGCGCATATTACGATATGACGGGCCACGACACAAAAATGACAGTTTGGCAGAAAACCTTAACCAAAAACCGACAAACCACTATATTTTATTTCGATTTAGCAGTTGGCACAGCCCTTGATAAGCATATATCAAACAATTGATTTAAAAATAAAAAATAAAATACAAGATATGTCAAAAATTATAGGAATCGACTTAGGTACTACGAACTCATGTGTTGCTGTGATGGAAGGTAACGAGCCCGTAGTTATTGCAAACAATGAAGGCAAACGTACGACACCTTCTATTGTAGCTTTTGTTTCGGGAGGCGAACGCAAAGTAGGTGATCCTGCTAAACGTCAAGCCATCACCAACCCGCAAAACACCATTTATTCTATCAAGCGTTTCATGGGTACAACCTTTGACGAGGATAAAAAAGAAATTGAACACGTCCCTTACAAAGTCGTAAAGGGCGATAACAATACACCGCGCGTGGAAGTGGAAGGGCGCAAATATACACCACAAGAAATCTCAGCTATGATCCTTCAAAAGATGAAGAAAACAGCCGAAGATTATTTGGGGCAAGAAGTAAGCCGTGCGGTCATCACCGTACCCGCATATTTCAATGACGCGCAACGCCAAGCTACGAAAGAAGCTGGAGAAATCGCTGGTTTGAAAGTAGAACGTATTATCAACGAACCCACTGCCGCTGCATTGGCCTATGGGCTTGAAAAAGCAGACAAGGACATGAAAATAGTGGTGTTTGACTGTGGTGGGGGTACACACGACGTTTCTGTACTGGAATTGGGCGACGGTGTCTTTGAAGTAAAATCAACCGATGGTGACACACACTTGGGTGGTGACGACTTTGACAACGCTATCATTAACTGGTTAGTGGAAGAATTTGCTAACGAAAACAGCGGATTTGATCTGAAAAAAGATCCTATGGCACTACAACGTCTAAAAGAAGCTGCTGAAAAAGCCAAGATCGAATTGTCGAGCACTACTTCGACTGAAATCAATCTGCCTTATATCACTGCTGATGCGACAGGACCGAAACACTTAGTGCGCACATTGGGCCGTGCTAAATTTGAAAGCTTAGTTGCTGACTTGATCAAGCGTACTATTGAACCATGCCGTACAGCATTGAAAAATGCCGGTTACAGTACATCGGATATTGACGAAATCATTTTAGTGGGTGGTTCGACACGTATCCCAGCCATTCAAGAGGCCGTGAAAAACTTTTTTGGAAAAGAACCTTCAAAAGGTGTAAATCCTGATGAGGTAGTGGCTTTAGGTGCTGCGATCCAAGGCGGTGTATTGACCGGCGAGGTGAAAGACGTGTTGTTGTTGGACGTGACACCGCTTTCATTAGGTATCGAAACCATGGGTGGCGTCATGACCAAGCTTATCGAAGCCAACACGACCATTCCGACCAAGAAGTCCGAGACATTCTCTACTGCAACCGACAACCAGCCTTCGGTAGAAATACACGTATTGCAAGGAGAAAGGCCTATGGCGACACAAAACCGCACTTTGGGACGTTTCCAATTGACAGACATCCCTCCTGCCCCACGTGGTGTGCCTCAAATCGAGGTGACTTTCGATATCGATGCCAACGGTATCATTAAGGTATCGGCTAAAGATAAAGCTACCGGTAAAGAGCAAAATATCCGTATCGAAGCTTCTTCTGGCCTGTCTGAGGAGGAAATCCAAAAGATGAAACAGGAAGCTGAAGCAAATGCCGAAGCCGATAAAAAACTGAAAGAAGAAGCTGATAAGTTAAATACTGCTGATGCGTTGATTTTCTCTACAGAAAAGCAATTGAAAGAATACGGCGACAAACTTTCAGCGGATAAGAAAGCTGCTATTGAATCGGCATTCGAGAAATTAAAAACGGCACACGCCGCCAAAAATTTTGCAGATATCGACACAGCCTCTACTGAACTCCAAAATGCTTGGAACGCCGCCTCTGAAGAAATGTATGCGGCTTCCCAACAAGGGGATGGCGCACAGCAAACGCAAGGCGATGCAGGCCAAGCCAATAATGACACCAAAGGTGGAGATGACGTACAGGATGTAGAGTTTGAAGAAGTGAAGTAACATCTAAAACGAGAATAGTAACAAAAAGCCCCGAGCATCTGCTTGGGGCTTTTTTCATCTCTAATTTTCAACTTCTGACTTCTAACTTCCCTCATACAATGGCAATGTAATAATAAATACCGTTCCCACATCATTTCTTGTTCTAAACCTAATTTTTCCTCCCATAGCCGTCACCGTCTGCTTCACAAAAGCCAACCCCAATCCTGTACCGGAGCTTTTAGTCGTAAAATTTGGTTTGAAAATATTATGAATGACATCCGGGGCAATACCATACCCATTATCCTCAATATAAACTTCTATCCAATCCTGTGCCAGTCGTTCCACTGTTACATTTATCTTGTGTTTTCTTCGGCCCACGCTCGCCTCGATGGCATTCTTAAAGAGGTTATTAAAAGACCGCAGTAATTGGTCTCTATCCCCCAGGACAGAAATAACCTCCATCTCTGTGTTATTGGAGAAAGTGATGACAGTATTTACAGTGCTGTTGAAGAGATTGATGACTTTAAATATTTTTTCCACAAGATTGATCTTGACCATGTTGGTTTCAGGGAGTTTGGCAAAAGCAGAAAACTCCGTCGCAATGGTCGACAGACTGTCTATTTGTTCGATGATAGAATGTGAAGTGCGTTCAAACCTTTCTTGAAAACGTTGATCGTTTTCTTGAAACGAGCGAATAAGCTGTTGTATACCCAATTTCATGGGTGTCAATGGATTTTTAATCTCATGCGCTACTTGCTTGGCCATTTCCCGCCAAGCATTCTCCCGCTCCGCATCGCGCAACTGCTTAGCATTCTCCTCCAGCTTCACCAACATAAAGTTATATTCTTTGATCAGCATCCCGATTTCGTCATTACGCTCCCAATACAGGGGTTCGTTCGCCTTTTCCGACAACTGCGTTGCGGCCAGTTTTTCTCGCACAATATTCAGGGGTTCTGTGATTTTACCAGAAACTGCCACAGCTATGAAACCAAATAGGATGATCATGAAAGTATAGATGTTCAATATGGTATTAAGCAGTTGGTTTCTGCTATTGGTGGCATCTTTAACGGAGGCGTAATATGGGATACTCAGATAGGCCACCGTCTTATACTCTTCATTTTTAATCGAGGCATAAGCTGATGAAAACCTAAAATTAGATATACGTTCTTGTTCATAGGCTTCGGATTTTCGAAGGATGGCCAATTTCGTCAAAGCATCCGGATTGATAAAATCCGAAACTAACTGCAAATCAAATATTCGAGGTTGTGAGGAATAGAGCAACCTACCGGACTTATCATATAAATTAAAGTTAGTCACGGTCGATGGAGCCATATTTTTGAGGAGATCAACAATCTTTTCGTTAAAATCATCTTTTGCATTGGCAACATTGGTTTCGATCTTCTTAGCAATCTCTGCTACCTCTTTCTGCCTCAATACTGACTGATTGGATTCCAATTGCTTATTAATACTTAAAAAAGCAATTGCCCCGGAGGTCAGGATGCCCAGCAACACGGAAATAATAACCAACGTTTGTATCCGTGTACTGTATTGGATATTGTTAAACAACATCCTAAAATGATACTTCACCCGGCTGAGCCGAAAGGACTTGCTGGAAAGGGTCTTAATCAGGTAACTGATTATGTTGAATAAGCCAGAAAAGATAAGCAACAGGATGAAGAAAGTAGATCCTAAAGCGAGGTACTCCCAAGCGGTAGGTTTGACCTTGCTTAGCACGATCGTCGTGTAGACATCTGGCCTATAGGCCATATGATAATATCCATGGCTGTCAGTCAAATGGATATATTCGCGTAACTTGGCAGACATGTTAGCATCCCTGTCGGGATAATTAAACTTCCCAAACTGTGTGACCAAATTGCCGTCCTTATAAAGTGCATAGGAGTTTTTCTGAAAGGCATCATGTTGCCAGGCATTGATTCTGTTGTCAGATAACAATTCTGGGTAAGGAAGCGCAGTGCTATATGAAAGGTTTTTAAGGTTCAGATAAACATGATAAAATTTATCCGTCTCATTTTCGTAAGGGATAGCCAAGTGCGTAAAATATTCGTGGGTACCCAACTCGCTTTTTAACCGATAGAAATTATCCGTAGAAGGAATCTTAATGGCATTCTTAATCACCTTTTCACGGTATTCTAATGTCTTATCAGCAGCATATTCTACAAAAGGATTTCCGTCATTATCATAGAAATACGCTTGAAATTCAAATTTTGATAAATATCCGCTTAGATAACGTGTTTTAATATAATCCGTTAAGAGTTGTGCATCCCGCTCGGTATGCTGTATGTTCAGCAATCTCTCCAATTGATAATCACTAGTGATACTCTTCTCCAAGTCTATAAAAAGGGAGATAGCATTTGCATCATCTTCTGCCAACAAATGAACAATCCCCTGCTTCATACCTTCTATTTTTTTGATCTTATTATAGTGATAATAGAAAATAACAGAGACAGCTGAGAGCAATAGCACAGACGTTATAAATAAAGATAATTTATAAGGATTGGCAATGCCATATGTTCCGTAAAACCGGAGAAAAATCAAAAATCCGAATAGGATACAGAAGAAAATATTAATCCCCAGCAAAGCGGCCGTAATGAGGGTCACCACAATACAGATCAGCTCGACATTCAGAATAAAAGTAATGTCTTTGAGGAAGTACTTAGTCAACAATATAATACTATCAATGTATAGAATAAGCGAAGTAACGTTGAAGCACAGAATCAAGATACAAAGCCAACCATACTGCCCTAGATTTAAAATCTGGGTAAAATCATTTTCATATTGAGGTGAATGCGTGAGCAATGTTCCCAAATAATAATACATGATGTAGCCAAAGAAGTAAATGGAGAAAATCGCCAAAAAGGAAATAATCACCGAAAACGTCCGTGTTTTGAGAAATGAGGGCACTGTAAGGTTTTTATGGATCAGCCTGAAAAAACAAATTACCCAAAATACACTTGCCGTAGTCATTAAAAAGGCCCATATATTAGGCAAATATTCATTGTAAGCATAATATTTGGGATCAAATAGCTGTAAACTGGAGTGCGTAGACAACCAATTGGATTTCAGATCTATATACCGCAACGTAACAAGCACCGCTATAAAAAGAAGAGCTGCGAGCCAAGCTTGCCCTTTCTTGGCGATATGCAGACAAACACTGTGGGACAAAACCATAATACAGATCAACGCCGCCAACCAGCAGAAAAATTGAAGGTTGATATAGATATTGTCTTTTTTACCTTCGATAAGCTTTACTGAGAAAAGATATTGACCATCCTTGCTATATATGTTCCGGATATTCTTTTCGTCGTCATATTTGGCTATTTCTATGTTCTTGACATTGATGACTGACAAAAAACTATTGTTGAGATAGTCGTTCGTTATTTTAAAATTCCGTTTAATGGGCACTAAAGCCAATACAGAAATATTATTGGCGAGTTCTTTCCGCTTCACTAAAAAAGACCTGTTATCAGATTGCAGAAAGGATGTATTTGTCTGGAAACCGAGGTCTGTTGTCGGCACATAGATGTTAGTAGACCAATGAACCAATTGATAATTCCGGTAGATATAGAAGAAAATAGTTTCTTTATTCGTCAGGTTATTGGTTATCTCAGCTACCTGAACAGGGTACCGATCAACGTTTTGGAACGTCTTGACGATTAAACTGTCCGCAAAAATCTGATCGATTTTAGATTCAAATTGATGGATTTTCTTGGTCAGTTTTTTCTGATCCAATTCCAGCATATTGTCATCAGTGACGGTATAATGTATGGTGACTGCTGTACCGATTAGGGTGAGCGTAAGCACCAAAAGAAGAAATCTAATCTTAGTTAACATGCGACTTCCTTTTTCACATCAAGTAAAGATATAAAAAAAAGTCCTCGTTCGTGTTGAAAACACCGAGGACTTTCCAAAACAATTTTTAGGATTCTATACCAAATCTCTACTCAGTACTTTGTACTTAATACTTTGTACTAATTATGTGTATGCACATCTTCTTCGCGGAAGAATTTAGCCGTAAAATATTCACGGTTCATCCTCGCAATGTTGGACAGCTTAATACCTTTCGGGCATTCCGCTTCGCAAGCTCCGGTATTGGTACAGTTACCAAAACCTTCGGCATCCATTTGGTCTACCATGGCTTGTGCTCTTTCATAGCGCTCTGTTTGTCCTTGTGGTAAAAGTGCAAACTGCGAAATCTTAGCAGACACGAACAGCATTGCCGATGCATTTTTACAGGCAGCAACACAGGCACCACAACCGATGCAGGTAGCCGATTCAAATGCTTCGTCAGCAATACGCTTAGGAATAGGAATAGTATTGGCATCCGGAACACCTCCGGTATTGATATTGATATAACCACCAGCTTGTTGGATGCGATCAAATGCCGTACGATCTACAGCCAAATCTTTCAACACCGGAAAAGCAGCCGCTCTCCAAGGCTCGATCACAATTGTCTGGCCATCATGGAATGAACGCATGTGTAATTGACAGGTTGTGATACCGTATTTTGGACCGTGTGGACGGCCATTAATGACCAATGAGCACATCCCACAAATACCCTCGCGGCAATCGTGGTCGAAATAGATGGGATCTTCTCCTTTACGGGTCAGATCTTCGTTCACCACATCCAGCATTTCCAAGAACGACATATCGTCAGCAATGTCATTTGCTTGAATCGTCACAAATTGACCTTTGGATTTATCATTTTTTTGACGCCAAACTTTTAGCGTTAAATTCATGTGATTACTCATATCTATAGTATTGCGTATCGCGTATTGCGTATTGCGATATCGATATGTTTATGGAGACATTTCGCACATCGCAATACGCATATCGCTATACTATTTATAACTTCTTTGTGTTAATTTAACGTTTTCAAACACCAACTCTTCTTTGTGAAGAACTTCCGGCTGATTGTCACCCTTGTATTCCCAAGCCGCGACGTAAGTAAACTCTTCGTCTATACGTCTTGCTTCTCCTTCTTCTGTTTGCGATTCTAAACGGAAATGCCCGCCACAAGATTCTCTGCGGTTCAAAGCATCGTCTACCATCAACTCGCCTAGCTCCAAGAAATCAGCTACACGCCCAGCTTTCTCCAAAGACATGTTAAGCTCTTCGTTTTCGCCCAGTACACGCGCATTTGACCAAAATTCTTTTCGCAACTCTTGGATCAATCCTTTCGCTTTGGTTAACCCCTCTGCTGTACGTGCCATACCACAGTATTCCCACATGATCTGTCCCAATTGCTTATGGATATCGTCCACCGTTTTCTCCCCTCTCAAGCTCAACAGCGTATTGATGCGTTGTTCTACTTCATGACGTGTCTCCTCAAAAGCAGGATGGTTCTTATCTACCGGAGCAAAGCTTCCCAAATTGGCCAAATAGTCGCCAAGGGTGTAAGGAATGACAAAGTAACCATCAGATAAGCCTTGCATCAAAGCTGAAGCACCTAAGCGGTTCGCACCGTGGTCAGAGAAATTCGCTTCTCCTAAGGCATATAAGCCGGGTACGGTAGTCATCAAGTTATAATCTACCCAAATACCGCCCATGGTATAGTGGACAGCCGGATAGATTCGCATCGGTTGCTCGTACGGATTTTCATCCGTAATTTGGTAATACATGTCGAACAAGTTACCGTATTTTGCTTCTACGGTATCTTTACCCATGCGTTTGATGGCATCGGCAAAGTCCAAGAAAACTGCTACTCCCGATTTACCCACACCTCGGCCTTCGTCCACCATTTCTTTGGCATTTCGCGAAGCGACGTCGCGCGGCACCAAGTTTCCGAAAGAGGGATATTTTCTTTCCAAGAAGTAATCGCGGTCTTCTTCTTTGATATCGGAAGGCTTCAACTCTCCTTTTCGTAATTTTTCAGCTAACTCAACTGTTTTTGGCACCCACACCCGCCCATCGTTACGCAACGATTCAGACATCAACGTAAGTTTGGATTGGTGGTCTCCGGTAACCGGAATACATGTTGGGTGGATTTGGGTATAGCAAGGGTTAGCAAAGAATGCACCCCGTTTGTGCGCTCTCCAAGCCGCTGTTACGTTACAACCCATCGCATTGGTTGACAGGAAGAATACGTTTCCGTAACCACCTGTACACAATAGGACGGCGTGTCCTTCGTGTGCCTCGATTTTGCCGGTCACCAAATCACGGGTGATAATACCGCGAGCTTGGCCATCGATTTTTACCAAATCCAACATTTCATGGCGGGTATACGATTTTACCTTCCCTTTGCGGATCTGACGGTTAAGGGCAGAATAGGCGCCCAATAACAATTGTTGTCCGGTTTGTCCCCGGGCGTAGAAGGTACGGGATACTTGTGCTCCGCCAAAGGAGCGGTTGTCCAACAGTCCTCCATATTCACGTGCAAAAGGAACGCCTTGTGCCACACATTGATCGATAATATTGACTGAAACTTCAGCTAAACGGTATACGTTGGCTTCACGCGCACGGTAGTCACCCCCTTTGATCGTATCGTAGAACAGGCGGTAAACAGAGTCTCCGTCGTTTTGATAATTTTTGGCTGCATTGATACCTCCTTGTGCTGCGATAGAATGGGCGCGGCGAGGTGAATCCTGATAACAAAATGTCTTGACGTTGTAGCCCAATTCCGCCAACGATGCGGCGGCCGAAGCACCAGCCAATCCTGTACCAACAACGATAATCGTGAACTTACGTTTATTGGCCGGATTAACCAGCTTCATGTCGAATTTATATCTTGACCATTTTTCGGCTAAGGGGCCTGCAGGTACTTTTGAATCTAACATATTTAAATAATTTATATTCTACGGATATCGATTATATCCCAAACGATTATTTAACGAAATAAAAATATAACGGCATTAAAGCAAATCCTATAGGAATGATAACACCAAAAATCCAGATACCAATGCCTTGAATCAAAGGCAAGTATTTCTTATGTGAAACACCCAAAGTGCGGAAAGCCGACTGAAAACCGTGAATTAAGTGGAACGACAAGGCTGCCATGGCAATAAGGTAGAAAATCACCAATCCAATGTTTTGGAAAGCATAGTTTACCTGCTTGTACAAATCACGGGCCCGCACGATTTCTATGTTGTTTTCAACCGTCACTTGGAAATCGTTGAACTCATCTGCTTGCAACTCGGTGGCCATCGTTGCACCTGTGGCCAAATCCGTGCGGTATTCTACATAAGGTACTTGATCGTTGTGGAATTTCCACCAAAAATTCTGCATATGGGTAGCCAAAAAGACCAAAATAATGGTTCCTAAAATTCCCATATTGCGCGAGTTCCATTTGCTGTTCGCATTGCCATCATATTGGGCGTAGCCAATCGGTCTCGCCGCCTTGTTCCGAAGCGTTAAAATTAAAGCATAAATGGCGTGAAGAATAATGGATACGTAAAGAAGGTATGAAACGACCTTGATCGGCGTAAAGTGGGTCATGAAGTAAGCATACTGATTAAAAGCATACCCCGCATCATCTTTAAAGAGTTGCAAGTTACCAATCAGGTGAACCACAAGGAACGTACATAGAAAAATTCCCGTTAAGCTCATGATTAGTTTTCGTCCCAACGAAGAACTTAAAACTGGCTTTGAATTGCTCATTATTCGTGATATTTTATTTGATCAGCAAATCTATTTATTTGTTAACAGAATTATGACAATTAACCTAGAAAAACAAATAATTTAGAACAATTCTAATCTTTTTAACGAAAAGAAGCACGAAAATGAGGAAGGAGAGTAAAGTGCGGTGTCTAACGCGTCTTGGAATTTGTAAGACTTTTTTGACACCGCCCCTTAATTTTTAAAACAAGCTGTACCCGACAGATAGTGACCAGATATTCAAGGTCTGCTTGCCTTTGTCTTTTTGAATGTTGCCTAAGCCATGCTCATAGCGTAAGTCAACCGTGAAATTGCTGATATCCACACCTAAACCGCCAACGACAGCTTCAAAATGGTTTTTGTAATTGTTGACAGCTTCCTTATAGGTGGCACCGATGCTTTCAGCAAAGGAGTTGTCTTGGTTAACAACAAAGGAAAACAGCGGTCCTGCCTGCAGGCGCGCGGCGATAGGACCTATTCCAAAGCGCGTACCCAACAGGATAGGCACATCAATGTTGCTGAATTTGACTTCGCCTGATTCGTCTGTGCCATTTTCGTTGAACGTAACCTTTGCGTTTTTTCCAGAGTAGTATACCTCAGGTTGTACATGGAGTCCTGCGCCGCCTATTCTGGACCATACACCCAGCTGATAGCCAGCCCTGTTTTTCGAATCAAAAAGATCGTCCTCAGAATTCAACTGCGAAAAATTCAGTCCTCCTTTAACACCGAGCTTAAAAGACTGTGCCTGCGCTACCGTAGCAATGGAAACGAGACAAATTAAAATGAGTAAATATTTTCTCATAAGTAAAGATTTGTTTATTTTTATAACCATGCAATAATGAATGCACAATAATAACGCATATTTTTCAATATTCTTGTATATGAGCTCGTTAAAAATATCTAATTCGGATTGGGAAGTTTTAAAAATAAAGTTACAAAGAAAGTACAACCATCTTACACAGGAAGATTTGGCATATATGGAGGGCGAAGAAGATAGTTTGTTGGCCAGATTGGCCAAAAGGCTTCGTCGCGATAAGAACTACGTGCTGTTCACATTATCCAAGGAATTGGCTGACTTGGAATCCAACCGACTTTAACCCATGGATCATTTCATATCTTGGAGCGACTTTGAAAAGGTAGAGCTTCGTGTAGGGACCATTTTAGAAGTACAGGATTTTCCCAAGGCAAGGAAACCGGCCTATCAGTTGAAAATTGATTTTGGTTCGGACATTGGCATTTTAAAGTCGAGTGCACAGATTACCCATCATTATACTATAGATGATCTAATAGGTAGACAAATCGTTGCAGTTGTTAATTTTCCAAAGAAACAGATTGCCGACTTTATGTCGGAATGTTTGATCACCGGTTTTCCAGATGAAGAAGGCCATATTGTACTGACAGCCGTGGAGCGGAAATTGCCCAATGGAGCCAAATTGATGTAAACACTCTTCGGTACTCGTCCTCGTTTGTAACGCTATCGTGTGTACGCATCTCTAAACAGGGCGCACGCGCAATGGTATTAAGTTAAGCGTTTTTTGTCATTCCGACGAGGTACGAGGAGGAATCTGCAAACTATATAGTTTTTAATGTTGTATAGATGCCTCCTGTCGTCAGCATGACAAATTAAGGGCAGGATTTTTCCCGCGTGTGTTTGAATAGGCTATAAGGTCTAAATATTTGTGTACACACGATAGGTTTGTAACGAGGGCCGGAGAGGAGCGTTTTTTTTAATATTTCAATAATAAATGCTCCGCAGGAGCAAAAAGTTTGTGATGAAAGTATACCGTTTTGATGGGGATGCGTTCAAGGACATGCCTACCGATGAAATCTACATGCGAGAGGCATTGAAGTTGGCGCAAAAAGCTTATGACGAAGATGAAGTCCCCATTGGCGCCATCATCGTCAGTCAAGGAAAAATCATTGGCAAAGGGTATAACCTAACCGAGCGGCTACATGATGTAACGGCACATGCAGAGATGCAGGCTTTTACTGCGGCATCCAATTTTATGGGAGGCAAATATCTGCAAGATTGCACGCTTTATGTTACGGTGGAACCCTGCGTGATGTGTGCAGGGGCATCGTATTGGACACAGATTTCAAAGATTGTTTATGGAGCCAAAGACGAGAAGCGGGGTTCTTCCAAATTTGGTCACCTTTACCATCCCAAAACCGAAATTGTTTCCGGTATTCTCGGAGAAGAGTGCGCTGCACTGATAACATCATTTTTTCGTAATAAAAGATAGGTTTATTGACATTTTACGGCCCTTTTAAAACCAAAACTGGCTTTAAAGTGTTATATTCGTATCATTAATAGTACTATAAAATAAATTAAAATAATTATGGCATTTGAATTAGAAGCATTACCCTATGCAAGTGATGCATTAGAACCGCACATCGATAAGGAGACCATGGAAATCCACCATGACCGTCACCATCAAGCTTATGTGGACAACTTGAATAAAGCAATCGCCGGGACGGATGCAGAAGGCTTATCCTTGGAAGAAATCAACAAAAACATTTCAAAATACCCGGCAGCCGTTCGCAATAACGGAGGCGGACATTTCAATCACCGCTTATTCTGGACGATTTTAAGTGCAGATGGTGGTGGAGAACCCACAGGAGAATTAGCTAATGCCATCAACAGCACATTCGGATCTTTTGCCGAGTTAAAAACACAGTTGCAAAATGCCGGTGCTACTCGTTTCGGATCGGGTTGGGCTTGGTTAGTTGTGAAAGCTGATGGACAGTTGGCTGTAACCTCTACGCCGAATCAAGACAACCCACTGATGGATGTTGCCGAGGTGCAAGGTACCCCGATTCTGGGTATCGATGTATGGGAACACGCATACTATTTGAAGTACCAAAACAAGCGTCCAGCCTATTTGGAAGCTATCTTCAACGTGATTGATTGGAATGCAGTAGCAACGCGCTATCAAGAAGCAAAATAATTGTTAAAGGCATTGTTGCCCATAAACGGTTGTAAAGAAGGCTGTTTAAAAAGTAGGAAAACCGTCTTATTTGTCTAACATTGGAATGACAAAAAGAGAACCAGCTTTTTAGACAGCCTCTTTTTTATAGGAAAGAACACCATGAACAGATTAAAAATCATCAATGGAATCGGGATAACGATGGTTATGTTAACGCTATGCTGTACCACACCTAAATCGAAAGGTACAAACACGCTTCCTCTCCCTGTTTCTTCATCAAATGATCAGGATACAGCAACTTTTGGCGCAGGATGCTTTTGGTGCATTGAGACCCAGTTCGCGATGTTGAAAGGCGTAGAATCTGTGGAGTCCGGGTATAGCGGAGGACATATTGCCCATCCTACGTACAGCCAGGTTTCCCGCGGAAACACTGGCCATGCAGAAGTTGTCAATATCGTGTTCAATCCGCAAGTTATTTCCTTTGATGAATTGCTTCAGGTGTTTTTTCTGTTGCATGACCCTACCCAATTGAACCGCCAGGGCAACGATGTGGGAACACAGTACCGCTCGGCTATTTTTGTGCACACGCAAGAACAGTTAACCAAGAGCACACATTATATCCAAAAACTGCGCGATGCCAACGTATACGACAAGGAAATCGTCACAGAAGTCACGCCGTTTACGGCTTTTTATAAGGCAGAAGATTATCATCAGCAATATTACCTCAACAACGGTGAAGAACCATATTGCCGAATCGTCATCACCCCTAAGATGGAAAAGTTCAAAAAAGTCTTTGCCGATAAGCTGAAGAAATAATCGTTAGCAAGACAGTCTATTTTTTCATGACACCATTTTAGGTGAAGCACTTAGAATTTCCGCACTCGCTTTCTCCCGATATTGCACAAAATTGTTGTTGAACAATGCTGTTAGTGTATTCGCCTGCCTCATATACGCACGCTTATCATGCCACGTGTTTTGCGGATTCAGGATTTCTGACGGCACATGCGGGCAAGATTGCGGTACCCACACGCCAAAATTTTCGTGTGGAACATATTCGACAGTATCTAAGTTGCCTTCTAAAGCAGCATGAACCATTGCACGAGTGTAGTTCAAGCTTATCCTTTTTCCTTCTCCATACGCGCCTCCCGTCCAACCGGTATTCACCAACCAAACATTCACTTCGGAGTGCTCATCAAGTTTTCCCCCTAATAGTTCGGCGTACTTTGTAGGATGCAACGGTAAGAATACCCTTCCAAAGCAAGCCGAAAAAGTAGTCTGCGGTTCAATAACACCGATTTCCGTTCCGGCAACCTTTGCCGTATATCCGGACAGAAAGTGATACATTGCTTGTGCCTTTGTCAGTTTGGATATAGGTGGCAACACCCCAAAGGCATCACAGGTTAGAAAGAAGATATTTCGGGGAACTTGTCCTACAGATATGTCTTTGGCATTTTCAATATGGTAGATCGGATACGCTGCCCGCGTATTTTCGGTAATCGACGCATCGCTGTAGTCGACAGTATTGGTTCCTTCAAAAAAGCAAACATTCTCCAAAAGCGTCGTTTCTTTAATCGCCCCATAGATTTCCGGCTCTTTTTCTTTACTCAGGTCAATGCATTTGGCATAGCACCCTCCTTCAAAATTAAAAATGCGGTCTTTTGCCCAGCCATGTTCATCATCACCAATCAATCGACGCTTGGGGTCCGCAGATAAGGTGGTCTTACCGGTGCCGCTAAGGCCGAAGAACAAAGCCGTATCTCCGCTCTCCCCTTCATTGGCAGAACAATGCATGGACAGCACATTTTCATCGTGAGGCAAAATACAATTCAACACGGAGAAAATACCTTTTTTCATTTCACCTGTATATGCCGTGCCTCCAATCAAAATCGTCTTTCTACGAAAATGGATAACGGCAAAATTTTCTTGGCGTGTGCCGTCTATGGAGGGATCTGCAAAAAATTCAGGGATTTGGAGGATGGTCCATCCTTGTGCATATGTGGAAAGCTCCTCTTCGGTAGGCCTTATAAACAGATGATGGCAGAATAGATTTGCCCAAGGCGTGGTATTGATGACTGTTATGGGCAGGCGATAACCCGGGTGCGCCCCGGCAAAGCAATGACGGGCCCACACTTCCTTTCCGGAAAGATAAGCTGTCATCTTTTCGTAGAGTCGATCAAAAACGTCTGCAGAAATGGGAATATTGACATCTCCCCAATCGATCATTTCGCGGGTCAGTTCGTCCCGTACAATAAACCGGTCTTTGGGAGATCGGCCCGTGAATTTTCCAGTTTGAATACAAAGTGCCCGTTGGTCATTTAGCACCCCTTGACCACGTGCTAAAGTTTGTTGAACTAATGTAGGGGCATCTAAATTCCAATAAACTGTTTCGGTTTCCTTCAAACAATCAGAAACGACTGAAGGATTGGATAGCTTGGTTTCCATCATCTTATCATAATTTGTTTTGATAAGACTAAGTTAGACAGAAATTGAAAACAAAAGAACCGTTGGATATTTTTCGTAAATAATTAAACAAAAACGATTAATATTTGCAAATATTCACAATTTTCCGAATATATGTTTGATGCAATATGCTCGTTTATACCAAATTTCTACCGTTTTGCTAAAGGCATTTTGCTGTTAAAAAAGCAACACCTGTTGCGTATGCCCTCAATTTCTTCCCAATTACTGCCAAATACATCTAGAAGATCAAAAAAATGGGAATTATCTTCCCATTTTTTTCATAGCACGATCAGCTCGTTTCCTAGCCGTCCTTATTTTATAATTTAGCCATTTCTCCTTGAATATTTTACGCATGGTATCGTCAAAGTGGCGTGTGATAAACAAATTGCGCGCTCCTTTTAACTTTTCACCAAACGAATTGGCCAATGCCCGAACCGATATAGAATAACCTTCTGTATCATATTGGATATAATGCCACCACCCTGCAGGCATGTACAACGTCTCACCTGGACCGATAACAGCTTCATAACCGTCCAAGTATTTCAGTGCCGGATATTCTTCTACACTACTTGTTTTCAGATTAGCGATACTGTGGAAGTTGTAAGGCAATTTATACATCAAATCGGATTGATTGTTAGGAAATAGCCAAATACGTTTCTTCCCTTGAAATTGCGTGATAAAAACATGTGACATATCGATGTCAAAGTGATTGCGTGTAGCCGAGCCCTCTCCGCCGAAAAACATGAAGGGCAAGCCCTGCAATACCTTGCCACCTGTCACATCGTTGTAAATAACATCCTTTTTTAATTCAGGACGTATCTTCAGGAGGTTAAATAAAAATAACCTCAACTCTGTCGGTTCAGTACTAATTTTATCCAAATATTCTCCAAAGCTCATGCGACCTATGGGAGGGCTTGCAGCGTGGTTTTGGGCCTCCTCTTCCCGTCCATAGACGTCGATTTGCTCATCCCCTGCTATTTCCTTGAAATAGCCGTAGCTCCATTTTTGCCAACAAGGACTATCCTGTCGAATAAAGTCTTTAATGATGACGGGCTGACTTTTGTTCAAATAGTCTTTGACAAACTCACTTGAAGACACACCTGAAATACTATCTACTGGTTTTAATTTCACAAGTACTACGTTTTAAACAACCACTTACAAACTTAAAAAAAAATATTTCTATTAAACCAATCCGTCACCTATTTTGCGTGAAAGACGTATACAAGTTTAATAGAAATATTTCATGTTTAATATGACTTTCGTCATAATCATGTAATTAGTACGACCACAAATCCTGCTCCCAATCCATCAGGCTCTTTTTAATGCGTTCCGATTCATATAGACGCTCAACTCCGTCCGATATATAGTCTTTGATGCGCAGGTCATCTGGGTTATCTTCTTTGATGATATAGCTCGCAAACATGCGCTTGATGAACACGTCATCATAGCTTAGACCTGTTGCACTATTGTTCCTGTTCATGACTTCCTTATTCACCAAGATATGGCGAGCTTCGGGAAAATAAATCCAAAAAGCGGGAATTGGGTCTATCTGGGGGACAAAGGCATTCTCCGTAACCGGAAGAGGCACATCAGTATCCGTCTCGGTTGCTCCAGTATTCCCTGTAGGTACCGCAAATGGATCAAAAGGATCGTAGCCCGCGCCAGCATCTGTCACTGGCACCACTCCCACATTGCTATCCATACCTGGTATGTCTGGCGTAATAAGTGGTGCGATGCCAACAATACGGGGTTCAAACACCGAACGTTGTTTGTCAAATATCCAATCTTCCTTGATTCGGAACTTTACGATATTTTCACCGCTAAAAGCACGCGCTTCATAGTGGGACGATATTACCTCGTTGTTTTCATTAAACTGTTCCACCAAGACACTGTCACCGCCGAAACGCCCCATAACCTCTCCCGGAGCTAAAACAGCCATCTTGGAGAAATCATCTCCCGTTGGATTATCTTCTGTTGGGGTAGGATCATAGGCCGTCAATTCACCGGCCATAATGGCTTTGATGAGAATGTCAATCAATCGCGACTTAGGTGAGGCAAAAACACGATTCATCTTTTCACGAAGATCGATCTCGCGCCATACCCGTTTCTGATAAGCCACATCTGTTTGCCTAATATTGGCATAAGGTATCACCTTCCTGTTTTCCATATCTACCTTGGCGACATAGCCGTCCAATGGTGGCTCAAGAGCCGTCAAAGGCTTTGTGCTGTTAGACAGGTTCGCCTCTTCCTGGGCAAACGCTCCAAAGCAATATATCAAAGCACAAACCGTAAATAAAATCTTTTTCATCTCACCTAAATCTTTATTGCTAATTCGTCACCTGAAACGTAATCGGATCCAGATTTTGCGCCACTCCATCCGGGCCGACGCCCACAATATCATAAATCATAACCACTGAACCTGATGTCAGACCACTTAGCCCTGACTTCATTTGTGGTGTGAACGATGCTCCGGATGTTTGGTACATTAGCGGGTCGACCCGGGGTTTCGCGATGTACATGTTAAATTTGGAGATCGTAAATTTCGCATCAAACTCAAAATTATCCAACGCGGCGGAAAGCACATTCTGCCCTTTTAACTGTTGAGCCGAAATGCGTCCTCCGGTTTTGCCGGCAACACGTGCGGCGGGCTTGGGAATTCGTTTCACACGGAACTTCGAACTTCCTATATGCTGTGTTTTCCCATCGATATTCGCAGAAACATTAATAGTTGCCTCTCCTGTACTGCTTACCCGAGCGATATATCTACTGCCCGATTTATTAATGGAAACACCAGAGCCACTGACTTGTAGATTTTCACTTGCAATACCGGGGGCCGAAACCGAAATCGGGTTGTCCACACCAATATATAGCACATTCATCGCATCTGGAGAAACCACAGCCGAAGGCTTGGCCACTTGATACGTCATTGGCTCCGTTTGATATGTTTTCACGGTCCCGTCGGTTTGTTGCACCTGAATAGTTCCCTGCCAAGTAAAGATTCCTGGTGTAGAAGTATTCACTTGATAAACCCCTTGACCATCGGTAACAGGCAACGTACTTCCACCTACCGAAATCTGAGGGGTAGCCTTGGAATCGTAAGCCGTTAAGAATACTTTAGCCGTGTAAGGCTGTCCTTGGATTAGATAGGAAGTAGGCGCTACCGCCACAGCAGCAAACTTATCCAAGTTAACCACTGCTTGATCCATTTTTCCAAAAATATGCTTCACCACTGCTGATTCGGCGTTTTTAGCATCAGCATGTATTTTTTCCAATGCTGTAATGGCTGCTGTTAATGGTATGCCATCTCCAAAATTAGCCTGCTCCCATGAGGTTTTGACACCTCCACGAGGCTTTGGATCGGTGGCATCTAAGGCGATATTAATCTCGTTGTTCGTTAGTTTTAACAACTCCGCTTTAGTGGCGTTGATCAGATCTCGAAGCTCCTTAGCCCTTTTGCCGTTTATCATTAAACGGGGAGAAATGTCTGTCGAACCTCTGAATTTTACGTCGCCGGTCGTCTCATCCAATCCGCCTCCTTCGCTTTCCAGCAACGTATTCAGCTCCTTTACTTTGTTTGTTAATTTTTGCACCAAAGCCTGTGCTTGCTCGGCCTTTTGCAAGATGGGTTTCGCCCGTTCGGGGTTTTCTTTCATCTTGGTTTCCCTGAACGCCAAAAACATGTTATCGATACCGGCCTGCGTATTTTGGGTTGAGGTATTCAAACTGTTCCCTAAATTCTTGAAAGCATCCAAAATAGAATCACTTACATTTAATGCCACTAAACCCAATAGCACTAAATAAAGGATGCCTATCATTCGCTGCCTTGGTGTCTCTTTCTTTCCTGCCATAATGTAATTTTCTCAATTAAAACACGTAGATGATTAGAAATACATTAAGAGCGTTGCGGGTTCATGGCGGATAACATATTGCCATAAATTGCGTTCAATGAAGATAAGTTTTTATTGAAAGTGCTGACTTGTTCTTTGAATTGCTGCATATCGGCCGATGACTCGTTGAATGTCTGCAAATCTGCCGCCGCTCTCTCAAAAGCATGGCTTAATTGCGCCGCACCGGTTGACGCTGCGTTCAATTTATCCGCAAATTGATTGGTCGCCGCCGCAGTGTCTGCCACTTTGGAAATGGAGGCCACTTTATCACTGAATGTTCGTAATCCATCACCTAAATTACCGATCAGGTTTTCATCTATTTTGGCATCTTGCAAGAGTTTGTCTAATGCGGCAGTATTGCCTGTCGTTACTGGTTGTGCAACCGCACGGGCGGTTCTATTTGGCAATTCACCACTATAGTCTTCATCCAATTCGGGATATACCCTTGTCCAATCGGGTTCCGGTTCTGACTGTACAAATCCCATGATAAAGAAAAGCAATGCTTCCACGGCCAAGCCGACTCCAATCATCCACTCCCCCCCTTTGAAATGAAGAATCTTGAACATCAGGCCAATGATAACGACCGTTGCCCCCCAATTGATGAGTGTATTAATCCCAAATTTGAATTTTCTTTTCGCTGCCATTGTTGTATCGAATTGTAAATAATGTTGAATGTTTCTTTAACGTGTTGAAACTCCCGTGTATCTTGTCACCGATCGGAAGCCTATATATGATTTTGCAGTGTCCTGATATTCGTATTGACGCGTGCCATTTTGCAAAAAATAGCCTACATCTTTCCATGATCCGCCTCTTACCACTTTCCGTTTCAAGGTTTCATGATCAGATGACTTGGCGTTGTAGGTATACGTCGGATTCATATCGTGAACAAAAGAGTTAGCCGATTCGTTGAAACTCGATTGTGTCCATTCGGCGACATTTCCAGCCATATTATACAAACCAAAGTCGTTTGGCCAATAGGAATACACCGGAGCCGTATAAGCGGCACCATCATCGATATAATTACCTCGCCCGGGTTTAAAGTTTGCCATGAGGCATCCGCGTGCATTGCGTGCCGAAGGTCCGCCCCATGGATATTGCATGCCAACTTTACCTCCACGAGCCGCGTATTCCCACTCCGCTTCCGAAGGCAACTGATAGGGCATGCGCTCTACTTGTCCATTGCTGGCCGCGGCATTATTATAAAAGCGCGTGCGCCAAGTGTTAAAAGCTTGTGCCTGTCGCCATGTAACCCCAACCACGGGATAATCGTCAAAAGACGGATGGGAAAAATACCCCTCCACCATCGGCTCGTTCTGGGCGTAGCTGAAATCGCTTAGCCATACCGTCGTATCGGGATAAATCAACATGGTGTCGCGCATGATAAAGTCCGAACGTGTTTTGGTTGGATCGTTTTTAGCGGCTGTTGCCGAACGAAGGTCATACCACTCGAAATGATATTTCAGTAGGCGTACATCCAACTCGTTCTTACCGAAGATACGGTCTTCACCTTGATAAAACATGGTGGAAAGACGTTCACGCGTGGTCTGGTCTTTGGTCTTCCAGGGCGAATTTTTCTTTACCCTGTTCCAATCGATATAACGTTCACCATTTGCTGTGTTGATGAAATAGCTGTCATCTCCAAGGAAATTATAAATCAAAATGGAATCGCGAACCCAATTGACAAACTGTCGGTACTCACTATTGGAAATTTCCGTATCATCCATATAGAAAGGCGCAATGGTTACCTGTCGGTTTTGAGCAATTTGCGAATAGGTAATGTCTTCATCCGACTGCCCCATGATAAAGGTGCCACCAGGAATCAAAACCATACCATATGGGGTCTTATTCGCTTTCAATTTATTCAATCGGACACCCACCAACTCACCAGAATTTGAAGGCCCCTTGCATCCGAAAAAAGTCGTCAGACACAAGGACAATAAGACCAAAAAGTGGTAGTGATTAATTTTCATATAGCATTTTTATGTCTATTCTCAACGTCAAAAATCTCGTAAATATATAAATAAAGAATCGATTCGCACAACTTTTCATTGTTTATCCATAGCAGGTAAAATTAGCTGCATTACACTAATATAACTAAGATTAAACCAAAAAAAAGGGGTAATTTGTCGGACACCCTCTACAATTTAACAAGATTTAACGTTTTTAACATTTTCTTATTCACAGAAAAAGCGACCTTTCGGTCGCTTTCATATCTTTATAAGTTATCCCAGAATTATCTATTTACTTGCTTAATATACTGTTCAACAGCCATTGTCATGCTCGGTGCCTCAGGTGTTGGGGCCGGAATATCCAATATCAGTCCATGTTTCAACAGCTCTTGTTGGGTGCTGGCCCCAAACGCGGCGATGCGTGTATTGTTCTGCTTAAAATCCGGGAAGTTCTCGTACAGCGATTGTACGCTTGACGGACTAAAGAACACAATAATATCGTAGAAAACGTCCTCCAAGTCTTTTATATCCGAGATGACCGTCCGGAAAAGTACAGCAGGCGTAAAGTCATACCCATTCTCCTGCAACCATTTCTGCGTTTCTTCGTTTGCCACGTCCGAACAAGGGAATAAAAACTTTTCTTTGCTATGCTTCTTCAGCACTTCCTCTAAATCTTTAGCCGTCTGCTTTCCAAAAAATATTTTACGCTTGCGGTATTGAATATACTTTTGAAGATAAAGCGCAATCGTCTCGGAAATACAAAAATATTTCATTTCCGGCGATACTTCGTGGCGCATCTCCTCACAGACCCTGAAGAAATGGTCTACCGCATTCTTACTCGTGAAAATAATAGAAGAATAATCTGCAAAATTGATTTTTTCCTTGCGCACTTCTTTAGCCGAAACGCCTTCTACGTGGATAAATCCTCTGAAATCTAACTTGAGGTTATATTTTTCTGCCAAATTGAAATAAGGTGATTTGTCGTTTTCTGGTCTTGGCAAGGTCACTAAAATACTCTTTACTTTCTTGGCTCTTTCTACGTCTACTTGCATATTAAACTTTTTAACGGCCCAAAACTTTAATTAAAATTAAAATCGGAGCGACTTCGAGTGCACAAAGATAAAGAATTAAATAAATAAGTGAAAATTTAAGATTCCCGAAAAGTCTAACAGCGGTCCTCAGAAGCCTGTATACAAACAATATGGAGATGACAATACTGAACACAACCAATATCCATTTAAAATATGTGGCAGGCACAAATACAGTTATTAGTAAGAATGGCATAAGAAAAAGCATGCTGTTAAAATACACCAAATACAGCACGGCAATGTACTCTCGGACAAGCCGATGAAGTTCAAAAACAAATGAAATAAATCGAATGACAAGGATTTTTAGCACGAACAGCAACCCCACAACAAAAGAAGTTTCCAGATAGTTGTCTACACGCAGTAATTCTTGACGTACAAAAGCCGATTCCATGAGGACGACAAACAGGCCAAAGGCCAAGCTAAATATCACATAAAGAAACACATATGGCCAAGAAGTCAGCATATTATCTTCCTTGCTAACTTGTTGTAGCGTTCGCTCTTGATAAAAAGCCTGGATAATCAACATAAAGTCTGCCGGGAAAACCAATCGTATAATGGCGACGGCTAAAAACAATAAGAAAACAGTCAGCAATATCCATAATGGCCTTTCACTTTTCATTCTTCCCTGCACGCTTTCGTTTGCCAAATGGCTTTGTTCCTGTAAGGATCTTAATAGTGAAGGCGTGTTGGAAGAACGTTCCCGAATATTGTCCAGCAGGAGCTCTAGCAGTTTATGAGGACGATCTTTTGGAGGAAAAACATAATTAAACGTATCTAACGGAGCCTTCATGACGGTATCGGTAGAGATGGGTCCACGAGACAGGGAATCAATCTGTCCATAACTGAAGCTCACGCACAACATGAGCACCCAACCTACAATAATCTGCTTGATAAGAAACATGAAATCTAAAAAAATCCGTACTTTGGCGTAAAGTTAGAATAATTTACAACGCTAAAAAAGAAAACATGAAGCATACATCGATTATGCGATGCCCTTGGTGCGGGAGCGACGAATTATACACCAAATATCATGACGAAGAATGGGGGAAGATCGTTACAGATGACAAAATCCTCTTTGAATTTTTAATATTGGAATCTGCACAGGCTGGCCTCAGTTGGATAACCATATTGCGCAGAAGAGAAGGCTATCGCAAAGCTTTTGCCAACTTTGACTATAAAAAAGTGGCCGTATTTACGGCAGAAAAAGTCGAAGAACTTCTCCAGACCCCTGATATCATACGACACCGGGGCAAAATAGAAGCGGCTATTTCCAATGCACGGATTTTCATGGACATTCAACGGGAATTCGGATCGTTCTACACCTACCTGTACAGTTTTATGCCCAACAAGCAACCCGTAATCAATCAAGTGGCTAACTTATCATTGGTGCCTGCCCACAATGCCCTGTCCGATGCCATCTCGAAAGATCTTAAAAAAAGAGGTGTGAAGTTTTTCGGCACCACAATTTGCTATGCTTTCATGCAGGCGGTGGGAATGATAAACGACCACCTAGATGCTTGCCATTTCAAATTCCCAAAAGCGGGATAGTCATTTTGGTCTAGAGAATACCTAAAAAAGGCGCGCACGTACAGCTTGAATAGTCAGTCAGAAGGATACAGCTCCATCAACCAGCCATACGCTTACCCCCCTTGCCCCGGTCTGTGTCTCCATGACCAGAATAGTGAAGTTGTTCCGTAAAGACATGAAGGCGGTATCTTAGGTCTAGGGAAATAAAAAACATACCAAAAATACAGGAGCCTAAGAATTTTCACCGAAAAAATACTGGTGTTTACCGAAAAAGTGCATTGAATTACCTATTTTGGCTAACGGATTCTAAGGTATTGCGCTACTTTTGAGTCAAACATTTAGATAAAGCGTAATGGAAAAAGATTTTAATACACCACCCCCCATACCTCCGAAAAACAATAAAAGTGCGAATATCGTAGGAGCGGTCATCGTATTCTTGGGGCTGGCTCTTCTGATGAGGAATATTAACGTAAATTTCCCTTTTCCGAGATGGCTTTTTGGGTGGGAAATGATCCTAATAATTATTGGATTGGTCATTGGTGTCAATTCCAAATTTGAGAAAAAATCTTCCGTTATCCTGATTACAATAGGCGGCTTATTTTTATTGAAAGATTTGTTTAATCTCTCTTTCGGGAAAGAAGTCATTCCGCTAATGGCTATTATCATTGGGATTTATCTCATTATGCGAAACAGGAAATATGCCGCGCCACCCAAGCCTCCACATATTCCGACACCAGATAAAGACGAGTTTGACTGGGATAGGCGCGTAGATGTACTGGATAGCGAAACCCCAAACCCAGCGTCTCCATTCCAGCAACACGAACAGCCTTTTTCCCATCAACATACGGATGGGCAAAAGGCTCATAAAGGATATACCTACGAAGGCGAAAATTACATTAAGGTAGATACTATATTTGGGGATGCCAAGAAAATCATTTTTTCCAAAAACTTCCTAGGTGGCAATATGACCAATGTTTTTGGCAGTACGCAAATCAATCTTTTGCAAGCCGATATCCAGCAGCCCGTTGCATTGGATGTCTTTCAACTGTTTGGAAGCACCAAAATCATCGTGCCTCCACATTGGGTCGTTGCCACTACTGTATCGTCTATACTAAGCGAAAACGATGATCGCCGTGTCATCCTCACCCATGCCATGGACCATAATAAATACCTTTATATAACGGGAACTTCCATTTTTGGCAGCATCACGATAAAGAATAGTTAGTGTTTGGAATTTGAGAATGAGAGAATTTGGAAATGTGGGGATTGGGGAATGAATCATCGCGCATAACTTCATATGACGTTTAAATTGACATCCAAAAACCGGTTGATCCATGGAAGTACATGGACTATTGGCATTTTGTACTTTTTGGTCTCGTATTTTCTGCTGTGGTGGGATAGCCGACCTAATGCTATAACACCCTATGAACCAATCATTGGAGCGCTTTCTGTGACTATTTGCTGTTATTTGATTTACAGCACACTCCAATATTACCTTCCTCGTAAGAACCAGTATATTAAAATTACAACAATATGCCTCCTACTCACTGCTACAAGTTTAGGACTTTCCATATTTTTCCTCAACCAGTTTTTTGACGATATTTCGCTGAATCATTTCTACGAAATCCTGCCTTATCGTTTCATTATCAACTTCCTGCTATTGCTCTGTGTTATTATCATCAATATTTTTTGGAATATCCAAGAGGAATACGAAGAGAACAAAAAGCGCAAGGAAGAATCCGAACGTATTCTGCGGGATGCTGAACTCTACAATTTAAGGCAACAGCTCCAACCCCATTTTCTGTTTAACAGTTTAAACTCGATCATTGCCTTGATCGGCTTCAAGCCGGAAGAAGCCAAAAACATGACCTTCCAGCTTTCGGACTTTCTTCGTGGCACTATGCGCAAAGATGACAGACAACTCATTTCCTTGACCGACGAAATCGCCCATTTAAAGTTGTATCTGGATATTGAAAAAGTACGTTTTGGCCACCGGTTGAGTATCAACTTCCATTTACAAGAAGAAGCAAACACGGCCAAAGTGCCCTGCATGATTATACAACCCCTTTTGGAAAATGCCATTAAATTTGGGCTATACAACGTTATTGGAAATGTGGAAATCACCATAGACATCAAACTGGAAAACTATATGCTATGGATCACCATTACCAATCCGTTCGACTCCGATCAGTTTGAGACCAAAAAAGGTACAGGTTTCGGGTTATCCAGTATCCAACGGCGACTGTTTTTATTGTACAGCCGGACAGATTTGTTGGAGACTTCCGTGAAAGACCATATCTTTACATCTACCTTAAAAATTCCGCAATATGATTAAAGCTATTGTTATCGACGACGAACCCTTGGCACGCATGATTATTCTTGAATACCTGAAACAACACGCAGATATTGACATATTGGCCGAATGTGGGGACGGGTTCGAGGGGGCAAAAGCCATCCAACAGCATAAACCGGATGTGGTATTTTTGGACATACAAATGCCCAAATTAACGGGATTTGAAATGTTGGAAATTCTGGATGAAATGCCAAACGTCATCTTCACCACTGCTTTTGACGAGTTTGCCATCAAAGCTTTTGAGAAAAACGCTGTAGACTATCTGTTGAAACCCATCAGCAAAGACCGTTTTGAGCAAGCACTTTCTAAATACAGGCTTTCTCATGCGAATCATGCACCGCAAAATACTATTGAAAAGATCAGTGCCATTACCGAAGAGGAATCATTGGAACGCATCGTGGTGAAAAATGGTTTGCAGATAAAAATCATTCCTGTGCAACAGGTCACGTTTTTAGAAGCTTACGATGATTATGTAAAAATACACACTGCCGATGGTCTATTTCTAAAAAACAAAACCATGAGCTCTTTCGAAAAACAGCTCGATCCGAAGCAGTTTGTCCGGGTGCATCGCTCGTTTATCGTCAAGGTAGACCAGTTGGCAAAAATAGAACCCATGGAAAAAGAGAGCTATATCGCAACCTTGCTGTCAGGTGAAAAAATCAATATCAGCAAATCGGGTTATGCTCGGTTGAAGCAGACGATTGGGCTGTAAGGAAATATTTAGGCATACTTCAAAGCGGAGCAGATTTATCAGGCTACTAAACATCTCTTATACACACCCTTAAAATACCGTTAAGTAATCCACGCAAAGAGTACAGGGTCGGAGTAACTAGCAGTGCTTGGCTAATTCAATGCGTTTTTTTCTTTTTGATTTTTACTTTCTACCTTTGCACCATGTCGGTAAAGATTGGTGAACATATTGATTTAGGGGAATTTCCGCTCTTACTTGCGCCTATGGAGGACGTCAGTGATCCACCGTTTCGTTACGTTTGCAAACAAAACGGTGCGGATATGATGTACACGGAGTTTATTTCTTCAGAGGGGCTGATTCGGGACGCTGCCAAATCGCGCCAAAAATTGGACATCTTTGAATACGAACGGCCGATCGGTATCCAAATTTTCGGTTCGGATATCGAGCACATGCGCCAATCAGCAGAAATCTGTTCGCAAGTAGATCCCGATTTAATCGATATCAATTACGGCTGTCCGGTAAAAAATGTGGCTTGTCGCGGAGCGGGCGCCTCCCTTTTGCAAGACATTGATAAGATGGTAGCCATGACCAAAGCCGTAGTGGATGCCACACATCTGCCCGTGACGGTAAAAACCCGATTGGGATGGGATGACAGCACCAAAAACGTATATGACGTAGCCGAAAGGTTGCAGGACATCGGGATAAAAGCTTTATCTATTCACGGACGCACACGGGCACAGATGTATAAGGGCCAAGCCGATTGGACCATGATTCGAGAGGTGAAAAGAAATCCACGCATACAGATTCCCATTTTTGGCAATGGCGATGTCGACTCGGTAGAAAAGGCTGCGGCTTGGCGTCAGGAGTTTGAAGTGGATGGAATTATGATCGGTCGGGCATCGATTGGTTACCCTTGGATCTTTAGAGAGATCAAACATTTTTTTCATACCGGCGAGCGCTTACCGGGGCCGACCATTGCTGAACGTGTAGAAGTTTGCAAGACCCACCTTGTAAAATCCATTGAGTGGAAAGGAGACAAGACGGGCGTGTTTGAAATGAGAAGACACTACGCCAACTATTTCAAAGGAATACCAAATTTCAAGGAATACCGTACACAATTAGTGGCGCTTCAAAACCATGCGGAGATTTTGGACGTATTGGAAGAAATAAAGGAAAAGTTTGCAGAAGAGTTGGTTTAACAAAAAACTCCTTATTATTTTCGATGGAGAAGCGCGATGATAGCGTTTCGTTCTAGAAGAAACACGATTAGTGTAAATACGAACAACATCAGATTTCCAATCCAAAAGTTGCTGTCAAACACAAAAAAGCTTATCAATGATAGGGCCAAGCCCGTGAGCAGGTAACCGCTTATCTTCAGGAATCGATAAGGGATAGGATAGTACTTTTGTCCCCAGAATACAGACAGGCTTATCATTAGGAGATACACCACCGTGGTAGAGGCCACCGCACCTACATAGGAATAGTGCGGAATCAAAATCAGGTTGAGCAGGATGGTCACCAACGCTCCGGTACCGGAAATATAGATCGCAAAACGGGTTTGGTCGGTTAGTTTGTACCAAACCGACAGATTCATGTATATGCCCAAAAGCACATAGTTAAACAGGAGGAACGGCACAATCTTCAATCCCGTCCAATAGATATCGGGTTCCAGGTCTGTGCCTCGGATATAATTTTTCACCCAGCTCAAATTGGCCGTTAATGCTACCATGACCAATACCATGAGCAACACAAAATATTCCATGATGATGGCATAGGTCTTGGGAGCGTTCTTGTTTTTTGCGTGCGAGAAGAAAAAGGGTTCTGCTCCCAATCGAAAGGCAGTGACGAATAAGTTGAGAAAAATGGCGATTTTCACGACAGCATTGTATATGCCCAATTCGGTCAGGGCACGGTCTTCCGGGAGTAGTTTTTGGAAGAACATTTTATCCAGATTCTCATTGATAATAAAGGAAATATTGGCGATCAGTATCGGGAAACTGTACGAGAACATGCTTTTCAGCAATTTGACATCTACTTGCAACCGCAAAGTCAGCAGTTCTGGTAAAAGCAACAAGAGCGTAACGGTACTGGCCAACAAATTGGAAAGAAACACATAACCCAGCCAACCCTCGACAAACCAACCTTGTGCAAAATTTGCCCAGAACACCGATGTTTTCACCCAATCGGGCAGATACACAATAAAAAAGAGGTTGGCGAATACCGTAATGAAAATATTGATGAATTTAAGGTAGCTAAAGCGAATAGGACGTCCTTGGGCACGCAGTTTGGCAAAAGGCACAACGGCCAACGCATCCGTCACGAGTATAAACACAAAATATTTAATGTATTGCTCATAGGATTGTGCGTCCGCACCGTTGGCAAACCAGGTGGCAATGGGCTTTGTCCAGATAAACACCGTAATCAGCAGCAACGCAGAGGTGGCCAGTGTAACAAAAAAACTATTGTTGAAAACTTTGTCTTTATCCTTTTCGTCGACCTTCTGCAGATACCGGAAGTAGGTGGTTTCCATTCCGAAAGCCAACAAAGCATTCAGCATGGATGCCCAAGCATAAAAGGTGGAGTATACACCATAAACCGTAGCACCTTCAAATTTCCGGAGATAAATTGGCGTCATCAAAAAACCGATCATACGCGATACAATGGTAGTCATACCATATATCATCGTATCGCTCACAAATTTTTTGACAGAAGACACCTATAGATTATTTTATTTTTTTAAGGACTACAAAGTTTTCAAACCCTTTTATCGGGCCTTCTTCTACCACCACCTGTTCCACCTCGGCTCTTTCTGGACCTTGTTCGCAAAATTCCAATAATGATTCCAACTCAAAGTCATCACCCTCAGCCTCTAGATAGACCGATCCATCAGGCTTATTGATGATAAATCCTTTTACACCTAAATGGTCTGCAACTGCTTTAGTCGTTGCACGGTAATAGACGCCTTGTACTTTTCCCGTCACGCGAATGTTGAGATGTTTCATGCAAGACAAAGGTAAGGAAGAAAACCGAAGATACTAAGCGATTCTTTTCAAAGTCACTTCTGGCGTTAAACGAAAGTTTTTCATTCCTTCCAAAAGCACTAGGCCCGGTCGTTTGCCCACTTCTATGGAGCCTACGATATGGTCAAGCCCCAATGCTTTGGCCCCATTCAGGGTGGCCCATGGCAACATCTGTAGAAAATTGAGCTGTTCATTGGCACTGGCCAATACTTTCAATTCCTCTAAAATATCGAGCGTGTCATTGGAGGCTAGGCTATCCGTCCCTACAACCATTCGGCTTTGGTCAGGAATAAAGTGCAAGATCTTGGGCAACGTGTCCTCAATATAGAGGTTTGCTTTAGGGCACATACAATAATACACATATCTGCCCTGACGACTGACAAAATCCAGATCTTTCAATGAGGTAAACGTGTTGTGTACCAAAATGAGTTGATTGTGGAGAGGTGTAAAGGGCAGGTAGGATTGTATAGAGTTTCGGGCCTGGGCTTTGAATCCTGCAACATCTAGTCCCATTTCTTCAAAAAAAGTCAAAAAGTCACCTTTTTTGTAACGAAAAAGCTTGTTTTCCTCCTCGCTTTCTTGATTGTGTATGCTGAGAATGTTGTCTGTATTAACAGATTTTCTGAGCGCTTTGAACATTTCTTTTGAACAGGAGTAAGGTGCATGTGGTGTGATGGAAGTGGGATGAGGCGCAAAATAAAACTCTGTATCCCTGGCCTTATCGATACGGTCTTGCACATGATCTTTCATCAATCCCATAACTTCCACAAAGGTGTGATAAATGATGGGACTATTGGCTTTCACTTGAGCCGAGTATGTAGTATTCGCATGATCGCCCACTGCTTGAATGCCATTAGCATACATGCGCTTGTCTGCTTCAACAATACATGAAATGATCTCTTGCTCATCCTGCCATCTTGTTTTCATGACTTCACTTAGGAAACGTGGCAGGCCCTTTCCTCTTTGTATTTTGCCCAGCATATGTGAAAGTTCAATATGGCAGTGGGCATTAACAAATCCTGGAACCAAAACGCCATCGTAGAATTCTTTCTCAACCCCAGCTATCGCTTTATCGTTTTCTTTGTACACGCCCGTAATCGTGCCGTCTTCCGCTAACGCCACTACACCATTCTTTATAGGAGCATCTTTTACGGGTAAAACAATACGTGCTGATATATACCTCATTCCTAACGATCTTATTTAAGAAAAATTAACAAACAGCCTGTGGTGCCACAAGCTCCCACTAATTTAATAAATTTTACCCAAAGAATAAAAATTTTTAAGTCATACTAAATTATTTTAAACATATGGTGCTGTTTTGTTGGTTGTTATTTTTAATATATCTGATTTGCCTTTTTAATTCGAAGTAGTTATCTTTGCCTCCGTCGAAAGGGGTGCCTTGTTTTCAAACACGAATAAAGGCTGAGATTATACCCATCCCGATATATCGGGAGCACCTGATCCAGATAATGCTGGCGTAGGGAGTGGTTAGTTAAATTAGGAGCTATTGCAAACCCCTTGCAATAGTATGTTTAACTCAAAAAAATCAACAGTAAAACGATGATTAAATTATTCATCAGCACAATTCTCATGTCATTGTCATTCATGGCTATGGGACAACACCGGTTAACCATAGAAGTGGTTAACGACGAGAATGAACCATTGGAGAAAGCTTCTGTTTCCATTAACAGGAATCGGGGTTTTAGTTTACAAACTGACAACCGTGGACAAGCCCTCTTTGAGGATCTGTCGGATGGCAGGTATCGTGTTCACGTTTCGTTCGTAGGATACGGCACACAGGATACGTTGATCCGCATCGACCATAATCGGGACATTACGATTCGATTGCGACCAACACATATCCGCACGGAAGAAGTTTTGGTGAATGCCACGCGAGCCAAAAGCAATGCCTCTACAACCTTCAAGAATCTGGATAAACAGACTATTGAGCGGTCAAATTTAGGACGAGACATTCCCTACCTCCTCGACCAAACACCTTCGGTCATTGTCGGTTCGGACGCCGGCAACGGAATTGGATATACCAGCATGACCATCCGAGGGTCGGATAATGCACGGATCAATGTGACATTGGACGGTGTACCTTTAAATGATGCAGAAAGTATGGGTTCATTCTTTATAAATCTTCCTGATTTTGCTTCCAGCGTAGACAATATCCAAATACAACGGGGCATCGGAACATCCACCAATGGTGCCGGCGCATTCGGCGCTTCACTCAATATCCAAACGGATGCCCTAAACGAAAAGGCTTATGCCGAGCTTAACAATTCCTACGGTTCTTACCATTCTTGGAAAAACACCCTCAAGGCTGGTACCGGGTTGATCAATGGGTTATATGCGTTCAATGCCCGTTTGTCACGTATCGCTTCCAATGGTTATATCGACAGAGCCACTTCTGATTTGAAATCGTTTTATGTGGATGGAGGCATCTACGGCCAAAAACAAACCTTGAAAGCAACCCTGTTTTCGGGAAAAGAAAAAACCTACCAGGCATGGTATGGAACGCCCGAACCGCTTCTTAAAGGTGATCGGAGTGTATTGACGGATTATGCAACTGCAATGGAAATTTATGACGGGCCGGAATTAGACAGGTTGCTAAAGGCCGATCGAACCTATAATTATTATACGTACGACAATCAAACTGACAACTATACCCAAACACATGCCCGTTTGCACTACAATAATTATGTGACGGATATATTCAACTTCAGCGTAGCTTTGCATTATACCCGTGGTGCGGGTTATTATGAAGAGTATCGGCCAGAAGATGGGTTTTCAAAATACGGCATGGAACCGGTTCAAATTGGTGATGAAACTATTGATCATTCGGATTTGATTCGTAGACGTTGGCTGGACAATCATTTTTACGGCGCGACATACGCTTTTAATTATACTCCTACATCACGCTTGAAAATGACGTTTGGCGGTGCATATAACCAATATCGGGGAGACCACTATGGCGAGGTGATATGGGCCCGTTTTGCATCCGACACGGAACTTGGGGATAAATATTATTTCAACGATGCTCAAAAAAATGATTTCAACATCTATGGTAAGCTGGATTACACAATAGACAAATGGCTCTTGAATGCTGATTTGCAGTACCGCAATCTGCACTATATGATAAATGGCGATGACGATAAGATTAAAAATCTGGACGTCCGCGACGATCTCCATTTTTTCAATCCCAAAGTAGGCGTAACCTACTTGATCAACGCCAACAGCAACGCCTATCTTTCCTATGCATTTGCCAATAAAGAACCGGTGCGAAAGGATTATGTGGAGAATCCGTTGAATGAATTCCCCCGACCAGAGAAAATGCAGGATATCGAAGCAGGATATCGCTACAAGGCTTCGACCGTTAACATAGGTGCAAATCTGTACGCCATGCTTTACAAGGACCAACTTATTCCTACGGGAGCCATAAACGATGTAGGAGGTACTATTCGCCAAAATGTTCCAGATAGTTATCGGGCTGGATTGGAGTTGGATTTTGGCTGGCAGATCGCCTCTCAATTGACATGGAACGTTGCCGCGTCATTTAGTCAAAATAAAATCAACGATTTTAAGGAATATGTAACGGTTTACGATGAGGATTGGAACGTGGTGGAATTAAAAGAAATCGTTTATCCAAAGACAACCATTGCTATGTCGGCCTCCACCATTTTGTCCAATCAATTTGCATATCGCCCAATAGACAATCTAGAGTTGAGTCTGCGCACGAAATATGTATCCCGCATGTTTTTGGATAATACGCAAAGCCGTCAAAGAAGCATAGATCCTTTCACTGTGACCGATTTCGGCACACGCTATAGCATTGCGGCATTTGGGTTGAAAAATGTGGATCTGCTGTTGCATATCAACAATATCTTCAATGCCAAATATGAAACAAGCGGGTATACATGGGGATCGATGGATGTAGCCGGAAATCGGAGTTTTTATAACTTTTATGCACCACAGGCGACAACAAATTATATGTTGGGTTTGAACATTAGGTTTTAGAAGAGTAAAGAAGAAAGAACAAAGAAGAAAGAAGCAAGAACAAAGACAACTGTTTAGACTTCCGATTTTTTGCACTAACTCTCCAAGTGGTTTTAAAACCTTTGGAGAGTTTTTAATTTTTAATTTTCACTTTTTATTTCTTACTTTTTAATTTAGTAAAATGCGTGCAGTTATACAACGAGTAACCCGTGCCTCCTGTACCGTGGATAATGACGTGACAGGTGCCATCGAAAACGGTTTGTTGATCCTGCTGGGTGTCGAAGATGCCGATACGGAGGATGACATGAAGTGGATGGCCCAAAAATTTGTCAATCTCCGCATTTTTTCGGACGAACAAGGGTTGATGAATAAATCTGTTCAGGACATCGGAGGCAATATTTTGCTAATTTCACAGTTTACATTGCTAGCCCAAACGAAAAAAGGCAATAGGCCTTCCTTTATCAGGGCAGCTAAACCTGACAGGGCAAAACCCATGTATGAACAAATGGGAGTTTATTTGTCAGATCTTTTGGAAAGAAAAGTACAAATGGGCGTATTCGGTGGCGACATGAAGATCGACCTGCTGAACGATGGTCCTGTTACCATTATTATGAACACGCAGGATAAGGAGAATTTTTGATAAATAGTGAACAGTCGTCAGTGAACAGTAGTCAGTGATGAGTAACCAGTTACTGACTACTTATCACTGACCACTGAAGACTTTATACTAAAGACATGACTATAAAAGAAGCGCAAGAAACCATTGACAAATGGATTAACACAACTGGGATTCGCTATTTCAACGAATTGACCAATACCGCGATCTTAATGGAGGAGGTGGGAGAAGTGGCCCGGATTATGGCTAGGCAGTATGGCGAGCAATCCTTTAAGAAATCGGATAAGGAAATTGATTTGGCTGATGAAATGGCTGATGTTTTATTTGTGCTGCTCTGTTTGGCCAATCAAACCGGAATAGATTTGACAGATGCCTTGGAAAAGAATTTAATCAAAAAATCTATCCGTGATGCCGATCGCCACCGGAATAATGAAAAACTTGTGTAGATACGCAAAATTTTGCGTATCTACACAAGTTTTTCATTATTTAATCTCAATCTCAGCAAATAACGGCAAATGGTCGGAGGCCTCTTGCTCAGGGAGCACCTTATATGATTTCCATAAGAAATTAGTATGCTTACCTACCATGATATAATCAATTTCATTTCGAGGGTTCACATTGGGTGATGTCGGTCCGTTGGTTTCGGTGTTCCGTTTGAAATAGTTCTCCAATAACTTGATCGGTTCACTATTTGGGCGTGAATTTAAATCTCCTACAAGGATAAAGGGGCGATTATACCAGTCACCGAGTTCAGTAATGTACCGTGCCTGTTCGATTCTGTTTTGTGCTTTCAAATCCAAGTGGGTGTTAGCAAAAGAAACGACTTTTCCGTCCGGCAATTCCACATCTACAATAGCCAACGATCTGTTTTCGCTTTTCTCCGGCATTGGTAAATCGTATCTCCGGCTCCCCACAATCTTATGCTTGGTTAGTATAACCGTCCCATATTCGCCGTTTTCCAGGTCTATGCCTTTTGAAAAATAGTAATGCATCCCTGTCAATTCAGCCAATTTTGCGGCCTGATTCACGTGGTTGGAACGCGAAACATTGATATCGACTTCCTGCACACCCACTAGATCAGCATCCGATTCTTTGATCACCCTTGCAAGGGCCTCCAAATCAATTTTTCCCGGATGTGCCGGCGGATTGCCATGATGGATATTGTAAGACAAGATTTTGATCCGTTGCGCATGGACAAGCATTATGCCCAAACACAACAGCATTATTAAAAATAATTTTTTCATATGCATAAAAGTAAAAAAATAGAGAGGGACTCGCAACCTCCTTTTAAGCTGTATCTCCACGGGTCATGAACGTTCCTGCTCACCATGCCACCTGTTGAACGACTATCGGACGAACACGCCTTCTTGATTGACCGCTTTGACGTAGGGGGAAGCATAACGATCCAAAATAGTGGCAAACTGGTAGCGGTTTACAAAAGCTTCTTGATCAAATTGTCCCTCGAATTTCAACTTTGTGGCCCATTCCCGTTCGATTTGTTTTTCTATTTCATCACCTTTTAGACCTACAAACTTAATCAGGCTCAAGAAACTCTTCCATGTGAAAAAATCCCCTTTATTATCCGCAAACCATAGTTGGCTACGGGAATATAACTGATTAAAAATCGGTTCTACTTCTTCAAACGTCACCTGTCGTTCTTTCTCCAAATAAAACAGGTTGCCTTCCACATGTCCTTTCAGGACACCTGAAAGTCCAATCCGTTGCATAGCATTTAAATGAGGATCATCTATAAGAACATCTTGATAAGGAACGATCCTTGCACCATACGTCAACAATTCGGTTTGCAATTTTCGTACATCAATTTTATCCGTAGAGGTCTTAAAAAAGGTCACATATCCTGCTGTTGCACCCAACGCTTGTCCGATATTGGCTTTAAGGGGCATCGTATTAACGTCCTCTCCTAAGAGCTGTTGAACGCCTAAGAGATGAAAGAAGTTGTCTTTTTCTAAAAAAAGAAGTGGAGACAAAGAAACGCCATACACCGCATCACCCGATTGACCCGATGCCAATAATGTTCGACTTTGCTCCAATGACCATTCGCCAATGGGCAATATTTTACCCGGTTTGGCCACAAGGTTTTCGTTTCCCGCAAAAGCCATCAAACTTTGATCCTTGCTGGCGTCCACTATGCTTCTTACCTGAAACCGCTGTTTATTGCCCAAGACAACCTGCCAATCCTTTTTGTTTCGTTTTATGGATTGGACAGTCTGTGCTTTGATGATCGTCAGATTGTTGTATCTGGACAATATCCTGTCCAATGCATTTTTTGCCAGCTGAGGATTGATGTCTTGCTTAATGACCGTGGCCAAGGAATCATTCCTAATCTTCGAAAGGCCGATCTCCATAACCAATTCCATCCAAATGCCTCCATCCAGATGAAGGAGATTTTCTATGCTTACCCGATCGGTCGTCAGTTCCGGAAGCAACTGCTCACTTTCGGTCACCCAAACGGTCGGCACACTGGATTTTGCTCCCTGAAGTGCAGTTGCGAAAGCAACCATCTCCGATCCATATACCAATAGTTGTGGCTTCTTTGTTTTTTGGCCCAGCGCAGGTTGCATTGTAAAGACTATGAAAAACAAAAAACCCAGTATGCATTTACTCATAATTATTGCTTCTTGAACATCTAAAATTACGCAATTTAAACGGAAGTATTTCTGTTAAGCGACAATCCTATTTTTGAGGCGGCGCTATGATAAACGTTATTTCGGTGTATAAACCGCATAGGGAATTATCATTTCCTCCATAGAAATACCACCATGCTGGAACGTGCCATTATAGTAGTTGACAAAGTGATTGTAATTATTGGGGTATACAAAATAATAATCATCCTTGGAGAACACAAAAGCCGAGCTCACATGAAGCTTCGGCAACTGCGCATCATGTGGATTTTTGACAACGAAAACTTCCTTACCGTTGTAATTGAGATTTTTGCCTTGCTTATAACGGAGGTTCGTGTTGGTGTTTCGATCGCCGATGATTTTGCTAGGCCTCTTCACCCGAATTGTGCCGTGGTCGGTCGTGATGATTACACGCACGCGACGTTGTGCCATCCATTTTAAAACTTCTAACAGCGGAGAGTGCTCAAACCATGACAACGTGAGCGATCGGTAAGCTCGTTCATCGTTGGCTAATTCACGAATCATCACCATATCCGTTCGCGCATGCGAAAGCATATCGACAAAATTGTACACCAAAACATTTAAGTCGTTCTTCATCAAATTATTGACGTTATCCAGTACATCTTTCCCCTGTTCAAGGGTTAGTATCTTTTGGTACGAATGCCGAATTTCTCGACGATATAGTCTTTTGATCTGATCAGCCAGAAACTTGTCTTCATAAAGGTTTTTCCCGCCTTCGTCATCGTCATTTTGCCAAAGCTCCGGAAATCTTTTTTCCATTTCTAAAGGTGTCAATCCGCTAAAAACAGCATTTCTAGCATATTGAGTAGCTGTCGGCAAGATACTGTAATAGGCATCCTCCTCCTCCAACCGATAATAATCGGTCAACACTTCATTAATGGTCTTCCACTGATCGTACCGCAAATTATCTATCAGGAAAAAGAACGTTGGCGTACCGGCTTCCAAAAGGGGAAAAACCTTCTTTTTGAAAAGCTGATGAGATTGAATGGGGCCGTCTTCCCTATTCTGTATCCATTTCAGGTAATTCTTCTCCACAAATTTTGAAAACAGCGCATTCGCATCGGATTTTTGCATGGTCAAAATCTCGTGCATGCCAACATCCTCCAGTTTTTGGAGGGAAAGCTCCCAGTAAATCAACTTCTTATAGGCTTCTACCCATTGACGATAATCCAAATCGTCATTGATGGTCATGCCCAGATTTCTAAATTCTTGTTGGTAGGCCATAGAAGTCCGCTCACTCACCAGACGCTTGTTCTCTGTAAACTTCTTAATGGTGAGCAGAATCTGCTTGGGATTGACGGGTTTAATAAGATAGTCGTCTATTTTGGAACCGATGGCATCTTCCATCAAATGCTCTTCCTCGTTTTTGGTCACCAGCACGGTTGGAATCGTCGGATTAATAGTTTTTAGGATAGCCAAGGTTTCCAATCCCGTTTTGCCGGGCATATTTTCGTCCAAAAATACCAAGTCAAACGGTTCGCTTTGAAAGGCCTCCACCGCATCATTACCATTGTTAACCGTCTTTACCCGATAGCCCTTCTCTTCCAACAACATAATATGCGGTTTAAGGAACGTAATTTCATCGTCTGCCCAAAGTATATGTGTTTTCTGCATTATTTATAATTAGTTTTTAAGCCAAAGCAATCCGTTTTTACCTATGAAAATCCGACATAATGGAGCTTTGGATTGAACTAAATACTAAAATAGTCAAAAAGGAAAATTTTACCTTTATTTTTAACATTAATTAACTTCATTCTACGTATCTTTGCGCCTAATTTAGATTGGCGGAAAAACACCTTAACCGAACACAGAATTTTGTAATCAAAGTTATACATTATAGAACAAAATACTTATTTAAAATTGAACAAGAGAAAAATTATTAATGACCCTGTTTATGGTTTTGTGGCGATTCCATCCGCATTTATATTTGATCTTGTTCAGCATCCTTTCCTACAGCGGCTACGTTACATCAAACAAGTCAGCATGACTCATTTGGTGTACCCCGGCGCATTGCATACGCGCTTTCAGCACGTTCTAGGAGCCATGCACTTAATGAGTTTGGCCATCGATACACTACGGAGCAAAGAGGTTGACATCAGCGAAGAGGAAGAGGAGGCTGTATTGGCAGCCATCCTTTTGCACGACATCGGACATGGACCTTTTTCCCATTCTTTGGAACACACCTTGATTGAGGGCGTTTCCCATGAGATGATTTCTTCGTTGTTGATGGACCGTTTGAATGAAGAGTTTGAGGGTAAATTGACATTAGCTATCACTATTTTCAACGATCAATATCCGCGAAAGTTTTTTCATCAGCTGGTGTCCGGACAATTGGATACCGATCGCATGGACTACCTCAACCGCGACAGTTTCTATACCGGTGTTTCCGAGGGGGTGATTTCTTTTGACCGCATCATCAAGATGTTGCATGTCCAAAACGACCGACTGGTGGTGGAAGCGAAAGGTATCTATTCTGTAGAAAAATTTTTAATTGCCCGGAGGTTAATGTACTGGCAGGTTTACCTGCACAAAACCGTCATCGGTGCAGAACAAATGCTTATTCGGATATTATATCGGGCAAAAGAACTTGGCACTCAGGGCCATAAACTTTTTGCAACGGAGGCGCTGAAGCACTTTTTGACCAACAAGATAAATGCATCTAATTTCATGGAGGATCCGAAGCATCTGCTTTGGTTCACCCAATTAGACGATACGGACATCATGTCGGCCGTGAAAGAGTGGACATATGTCGAAGACAGGGTTTTGAGGACACTGTGTCAGCGGTTACTGAAACGGTCGCTTCTACGCACAGAATTGAGAAACGAACCCTACACCGAGCCTGAAATAGCACAGGTAAAAGAAAAGGTTAAAACACATTTTGACCTACAAGATGACGAAATCGATTATTTTGTGTACACGTACCGTATCCAAAACAGTGCCTACGACGCGCAACACAACAGCATCGGTATCTTGAACAAATTTGGTGAAGTGCAAGATATCACCGAGGCATCTGATCTGTCCAATTTGGAAGCATTGGCCAAAACAGTGGAAAAATTTGCCATCTCCTATCCGAAAGAAATAGGGTTTTACTTTGGTCGTGTAAATAAATAGATATTAAGAATAATCAAGAAAAAGCATACATTTGTAAGATGCAATTTACTGCAAATCAAATAGCAACAATATTAGGAGGAGGTATCGAAGGAGATCCGAACCTTGTTGTCAGTCAGTTGACAAAAATAGAAGAAGGGTGCGAAGGCAGTCTGACATTCCTTGCCAATCCGAAATACGAGAGCTTTCTTTATGACACAAAAGCGTCGGTGGTCATTGTCAATGAAGACTTGATTTTGTCTAAACCGGTTCGTGCAACACTCATTCGCGTAAAAAATGCATATACGGCATTTTCGGAACTTTTAAATGTCTACCATCAATTACGCAACGAACGAAGCGGCAGAGAGGAGCCTTCATTCGTACATGAATCAGCTATTTTAGGAAACAACCTATATATTGGTGCTTTTGCATATATCGGCAAGGACGTCAAAATCGGAAATCAAGTAAAGATCTATCCCCAAGTATATATTGGCGATAATGTGGTTATTGGCGACAACAGTGTTTTATACCCCGGCGTGAAAGTATATTTTGACTGTATTGTGGGTAAAAATGTGGTATTGCACGGTGGCGTAGTCATTGGTAGCGACGGATTCGGATTTGCACCACAAGCTGATGGCACCTATGCTAAAGTGCCACAAATCGGCAATGTGGTTGTTGAAGATGATGTAGAAATCGGTGCAAATACAGTCGTGGACCGCGCAACATTAGGTTCTACCATTATTCGCAAAGGTGTGAAGCTCGACAACCTCATTCAGGTTGCCCACAATGTCGAAATCGGGGCGAATACCGTTGCTGCCGCACAAACGGGCATTTCGGGTAGCACAAAGATCGGCGAGCATGTGGTATTGGGCGGGCAAGTGGGTGTTGTCGGTCATATCCAAATTGCTTCAGGTTCCCAGATACAGGCACAATCCGGGATCAATAAATCTATCGTGGAAGAAAACAAGAAATGGGGCGGTTCCCCTGCTACATCTTACAGCAGCCAGTTGAGGTCGCAGGTTTTATATGGAAAACTACCTGCACTAGAGCAACGCATTGCAGCGTTGGAAGCGATCATCAAAGAACAAAATAAGGAATCTATATAAATATTGTTAAATAGATGTTAGATATGAATGTAAAACAGAGGACTGTCCAAACGGAAATTTCAATTTCGGGAATTGGTTTGCACACGGGCAAAGCTGTTAATATGACCATTAAACCTGCTCCTGAATTTCACTGGTACAAGTTTAAGCGAGTGGACCTGGAAGGGCAACCGCTCGTTGCCGTGGATGCAGATAATGTATCTGATACGTCACGGGGTACAACCATCAGTCAGAATGGAGCTTCGGTAAGCACCATTGAGCACCTGATGGCAGCCTTGGTCGGGCTCCAAGTAGACAATGTATTGATCGAGATAGATGGTCCTGAAGTTCCTATTTTGGACGGAAGTTCCCGGATTTTTGTCGAAAAACTATTGGAAGTCGGTTTCGTAGACCAAGAGGCCGATCGGGATTATTACGAGATCAAGGACAACATCAGTTACATTGAGAAAGAGCGAAAAGTCGAGATCATCGCCATGCCATTGGACGGTTACCGCTTAACCTGCATGATCGACTTCAACTCGCCTGTTTTGGGAAGCCAGCATGCTTCTATCAGCAACATTTCGGAGTTTGAGAACGATATCGCGGGTTCCAGAACATTCTGTTTCTTGCACGAACTCGAAAGCTTACTAAACAACAACCTGATAAAAGGGGGTGATTTATCCAATGCCATTGTTATTGTAGATAAGGATGTGAGTCGCGAAGAGCTGGACAAATTGTCAACACTCTTTAACAAAACGGTTGATGTAGCCAATGAGGGCATTTTGAACAACATTCAATTGCGTTATCAAAATGAACCCGCGCGACACAAGCTGTTGGATATGATAGGCGACTTGGCTTTGGTGGGTCGACCACTGAAGGGGCATATCATGGCCGCGCGACCAGGCCATGCGGCTAATGCTGCATTTGCCAAGCGAATAAAAGCACAGATCAAAAAAGATAAAAACCGTAAAAACATCAAAGTGTACGATCCAAATATGCCTCCGGTGTACGACACCGTTCAAATCATGAACATTTTGCCTCACCGCCAACCGTTCTTGATGGTCGATAAAATATTGGAACTGTCCGAAACACATGTCGTAGGGCTGAAAAACGTCACCATGAACGAAGATCTGTTTATGGGACATTTCCCAGGATCACCGGTTTTCCCCGGGGTTCTTCAAATCGAGGCTATGGCGCAAACAGGAGGTATTTTGGTACTTAATACTGTTCCCGATCCAGAAAATTGGCTGACACTGTTCCTAAAAATCGAAAATGCTCGTTTTAAGAATCAGGTAACGCCGGGCGACACCATTATCTTCAGCTGCGAACTGCTAGAACCTATTCGTCGGGGTATAGCTCGCATGAAAGGTGTAGGAATGGTTGGGGACAAAATCGTCAGCGAAGCGGAACTGATGGCTCAAATTGTAAAAGTAAAAGGTAATTAAACATGATACAACCGTTATCATACATACATCCGGAAGCGAAAATCGCTCAAAATGTTGTTGTAGAGCCGTTTTCCACGATTTATAAGGATGTGGAAATCGGTGAGGGCACTTGGATAGGTTCCAACGTAACCATCATGAATGGCGCACGGATTGGAAAAAATTGTCGTATTTTCCCCGGATCGGTTATTTCCGGCGAACCTCAGGATCTTAAATTTGAGGGAGAAGTCACAACCGCCGAAATCGGCGATAACACAACTATACGGGAATGTGTCACCATTAATAGAGGTACGAAGGATCGCTATAAAACCAGCATTGGTAAAAACTGTCTCATTCAGGCCTATAGCCATATTGCGCACGATTGCTTTGTGGGAGACAATTGTATATTTTCCAATTCCAGTACCTTGGCCGGACACATTACTGTAGGCGATTACGTCGTACTGGCCGGAATGGTAGCTGTGCATCAATTTTGTCAAATCGGATCCCATGCCTTTGTCACCGGAGGTTCGTTGGTACGAAAAGATGTCCCTCCTTTTATCAAGGCTGCGCGGGAACCCATTTCATATGCTGGCATCAATTCGGTAGGGTTGCGCCGTAGAGGTTTTAGCACCGAACAGATCACCGAAATACAAGATATCTACCGTGTACTGTTTGTACAACACCGCAACCTATCCAAAGCATTGGATTTGATTGAAGCGGAGTTTGCTCCTACTGAATTGCGAGACGAGATATTGTCATTTATCCGGAATTCTAACAGGGGCGTTATCAAAGGGTTTAACCAAGGTCGAGTGTCTACACTATAATAATCCAACTGTTATTTGAGTATAATTTTACAAAATATCGGGAGAAGGTACAATCAGGAATGGGTATTCAGAAAATTGGATTATACCTTCGATTATGGGAAAAAATATGCTATCCTCGGACCAAATGGCTCAGGAAAGTCTACCTTGTTGAAAACACTATCAGGAAGCTTGGCACCAAGCGAAGGGAAACTGCACTACAAAAATAGCTCGGGGAAAGACATATCCCATGAATCCATTTATGAATATTTGACAATCGCCGCTCCCTATGCAGAACTGGTGGAAGAATTTACCTTAAAGGAAATGTTGGATTTCCACTTTCAGTTCAAGAGCTATTTGGAAGGCTTTGATACCCCTCGCATCATAGATCTTTTGGGACTGGGGAAGTCTGCCAACAAGCAAGTACAGCACTTCTCTTCGGGCATGAAGCAACGGCTGAAACTAGCCCTTGCCTGCTGTTCGGACAGCCGGGTGGTGCTTTTAGACGAACCGACCAGCAACCTGGATACTGAAGGAGATCGTTGGTATCTTTCGCTGATTTCGGAAACTATGCATCCCGACCGATTGCTCATCATCGGTTCTAATCAAGAAAAGGAATATATCTTTTGTGATGAAACCCTGAATATCTTGGAATATAAATAACACCTTCATATTTTTTTTGTAAAAGCAGTATATTTTGTAGTTTTGTAACTCCAAAATCAAAATTTTGTTATGGCTAAAGCATCGGACGTAAAATCAGGAAATATACTCCGTTTCAACGGGGAGTTGGTATCGGTAGAAGAATACATTCATCGCACACCGGGCAATTTACGTGCTTTTTACCAGGCGCGCATGCGCAATGTTAAAACCGGAAAATTGGTTGAATACCGTTTTCGGACAGACGAAGAAGTGGAGATTGCGCGTGTAGAAACCAATGATTATCAATATCTGTATGACGATGGTGAATTTTTCGTGGTGATGGACAACGATAGCTACGAACAATTTAACATTCCTAAGATACTTTTTGGAGATTCGGCACGCTTCTTGAAAGAAGGTATGAACGTTATTGTTGCTTTTGAAAGCGAAGAAGCTATCATGGCACAAGCACCAACAACGGTGGAATTGGAGATTACGTATACCGAACCTGCTGTGAAAGGCGATACGTCGACCAATGCGTTGAAAAGTGCCACGGTGGAAACAGGGGTAGAAATCCGCGTTCCCTTGTTCATCAATCAGGGTGATAAAGTAAAAGTAGACACACGCACGGGTGATTATATCGAGCGTGTTAAATAAAAACATTAGGTTTAGGTTGATTATTCGGTCTTGTTAGCTTACAGCGCAAGGCCGTTTTTTGTTTTACAACGATGACAAAAGCAGCATTAAGAACATATTACAGGCAGACTAGGCTTCTTCTCTCAGATGAGGGTATATTCGAAAGGAATAAAGCCATAAATGACTTTTTGATGCTTCGTGATTGGGAAAACATTCGTTTTTTGCATACTTTTTTGCCAATAGAAAACACAAAAGAACCAAATATTCTCCCCTTTATAGATACTATCCAACAATCCCATCCCTTCATACAACTAGTCGTCAGCAAATCCGACTTACAACATTTCTCCATGAAGCATATTCTATACAACGCAACCACGGACTTACAAAAAAACAAATGGGGAATATGGGAACCTGTTGCTGGAGACCCCATAGAGGAATGGAAACTGGATGCTGTGCTAGTCCCTTTATTAGTATGCGATAATATGGGCAACCGAGTCGGCTATGGCAAAGGATTTTACGATCGTTTTCTCTCCAACTGCCGAAAAGACTGCCGGAAAATAGGTGTTTCGTTTTTCGAACCTCTTGATGTGCCTATCGAAGATGTGGCTTCACACGACGTCCCGTTGGATGAGGTTGTTTTCCCTGGGGGGATTATCGTATTTAGAAAGTAGAAGTTATACAGCCTCGCTTTGTGAAAACACAAGCCAATTATCGATAAAATATTGGAGGTGTCATAACAGGCACGCGACAGGAGTCGCGCGCCAGCGATAGAGCAGTAAGCCTATTTATACAAAATCCTAAATTTGATGGTCTTATCGATTTGCTTTAGCTGTTTTAGCATGGTTTTATCGTAAGCAGCATGTATGTCTGTTACAGCATATCCGATATCTCCTTTAGTCATCAAAAACTGCGAAAAGATATTGGTATTATTTTCCGCATAGACTGTATTTATCTGTGCCATAATGCCTGGCACATTTTGGTGGATATGCAATAAACGATGCGCTTGCGTCAATTTTGGCAAAATCAAATTTGGAAAATTGCGGCTCATATAGGTGTCGCCATTGTTGATAAAATCCGCCATCCTTCTCGGAATAAATTCGGCATTGCGTTTTTTGTGCTTCTTGTCATCAAACACTACAATTCCCTTTTCATTGCAGATTTTCCGACTCACTTTGCCTTTGATATCACCTAAGTAGCCGATTGTTTTTAATTTATCCGCCCGAAGCAGTTGCTCGTCTTCCACAACAACACCATTGGCCAAAAGGAGTAATCCTACGTCTTTTGTGTACTTCTCTTCAAAAGTTTCCTTCACACGTACAGAGAACCCATCACGTTTCAAGATATGTACCGCTATCTCTGGCACATCCCCAACAATCAGGCAAAGAATCCGGTTCTTAGGATACGATATAGCCCGAGGGAGATCGTTGACATACAGAAATTCATCAAAACTTGGCGTGATATGATCAGCTTTGTCCGTCACACTTTGTCTTGAAATATTCTCGGTGAATGCAAAAAACTTCTCAATCAGGCCCGATTCCTTTAGTTGAAAGTCTGAATAGCCATCCCCGATACCGAATATACGCCCGTCAATATTTAATTCTTTGAGCAACTTTACTTTGCCACCCTCATGCGACAAAGGATTATCTTCATCATAGCCGACGATGTTTCCGTCAGCATCAAATTTAAAGGTATTGGCATAAATATTTTCTTTTTTGATATGATAGGGTGTAACCACCGGCGTAATAAACTCCTTGAACCCTCCTGAAACAATCCACGCCGCGTCAGCATGCTCCTTGAAGAACTCCTTGTTCCGATCGAACGAGCGCGACACCTTCTTCTTGAGATGTGTTACCAGTTTCTTTAAGTGCTCTCTGTTGGCATGGAGCAATTTTACGCGTCCTGAAAGGCTTTCCCGAAAAGAAATCTTGCCTTCCATGGCCAAATTGGTGAAATCTTCTATTTGCTGGTAAATCTTTTCCCTGTCCGGATGATTTTCCAAGGAAATTCTTGCTAATTCATCCAATGCTTCGACTTGTGTAAATGTACTATCGAAATCAATGATGTAATAATTTCTCACGACGGTTTAGTTTGTTGTTGATGGTTTAAATTCTTTACTCATTTCTGCCAAAGTTACATCAACAGGTTTAAAAACGTATCCTGTTGTGTTGGCGATTTTCTCGTTGGAATAGGCCAATTTAGCCATGGAAGCTTTAGCAGATTCCCTTGTCAGGGCCGGACGTTCGTTTTTCAACAGCGCGATAAGTTTAGCCACGCGCCAGGCCACGCTCAACATAAAGGGCTTGGCTTGGATGGTTGGTGCAGGTTTTTCCAAAAGTACAGCAACCCGCTCCAACAGGTCTTTATTAGTCAGGTTTTCACTGTTTAAAATAAATCGCTCTCCTGAAATGGAAGGTGTATCCATCAATTGCACCATGATATTGGCCACATCTCCTACATCTACAATACCAACAGTACCCGGTGGATAAATTTTCAGCCCTTTCTGCACCATATGGAAGATAACACCCGAACCTTTTTTACCCACTCCGATTCCCATAATTACGGAAGGATTAATAATGACGGCGTCCAAACCTTCGGCAATGCCTCGCCAAACCTCCATTTCGCTCTCATACTTGGAAAGCGAATATTTGGAATAATCAAGGTTCTCGTCCCATTTACTCTCTTCGGTAACCAGCTCTCCTGATTTGCTCACACCAAGAGAAGCAATGGAGCTGACATGCAACAAACGGGCACCATGCTCCAAACATAGATTTACCAAATGTCTTGTACCCTCAATGTTGGTATGGAGCATAGACGGCCAATCTTCTTTTTGATAGGAAATTTTGGCGGCACAATGATACACGTTCGTTACCCCGGGAAACAGATCTGCCAAGGCAAAATAATCCGTAATATCAGCCTCCAGCCATTGGATTAAAGAAGATGATTTTAGGTTTTCTGGAATGAGCGAATGTTGCCGTTTAATAGCTAAAACGGCGATGCCCTTATCGATCAATAATTTGATTAATGTTGATCCTAAGAAACCTGTGCCTCCTGTTACTAATATCACTTTCCGATGCGTATTGAAAAATTGCTGTCTTCAAAGATAGCCTATTGCCCCTTCGTATGCAAATTATAGAAAGGGTATTTTGAAAGATAACAGTATGGAGGGGCCTAAAAAGTACCGTTTTCCGTGATTTCGAACGACGTTAGGGAAGAACCACGAAATGCTCACCGAAGGTATTCTATAGACATGGATACTTTAAAGGGCAATTATACCGTAAGCCCCATCGGGGTGACATATCTCGTCAAACGAATGCTTATCCCGAGTTCACATTAGTTTATTCAATTACCTGCAAATCTCTGGTCTGATAGTGTGTTTTGCCAAACATATCAGTTGCCCTAACACGAATGCTGTAGTTGCCTGCATCCAGTTTTGCCGGTAATTTGGCCTTCCATAAATGGGAAGAAAGCACAGCATTAGAAGGGCGTCGACCTTCCACTAACTTGTCTGTATTATCAAACTTCAGCACTTCATATACATAGCTCGGATCCGCTTCTGTGCTATGTTGCATTTTCATCCATTTCTCGCCGTCAAGGCTATATTCCACCACATCCCCCGCTTTCCCCACAAAAAAGTTAGTATAAAGCGTATAACGCTTCACTTCCTTTTCTTTCAATATAGCAGGATAAATGATCTTTAGCTGATAGTCATTAGGTTCACCCGCTACTTTGTAATCAAATGCATAAGTATTGTCTTTTATGTGCAATATGGCATATCCTTTGGGTGTACCGTCACGCATGGTGGATGCCGGTACATTCTGCTTGTTCTTAAGTCCGGAATACCAGTCTCCTGACGTTGTTCCTACATTATATTCGTGATGGGGCTTATCCTGTTTCCAACCGTCGTCTTTGGTATAAAAGTTCTGTTGCTGAAAGTGCGTGTGCGCAGATAGGGAAAGTGTATGTGGGTATTCCGCCAATAAGTCAAACAAACGTTGTCTATCTTCTGCTCGAAAAACATCCCCATTCTTGTGCAATAAAGGAATATGAAAGGCCAGAACAATAAGTTTATCCTTCGGTACAAATTTCAAATCATTTTCAACAAAATCCAATTGATCCTTCCTAAAACCACCCAAATAACCTTTTCCGGTACGTGGATTTGGATAGATAATATTGTCTAATATGATAAAATGGGCATTTCCATAATTGAAGGAAAACGTATTAGGGCCAAAGTTCTTTTCATACGTTTCGTCCGAAAAAACATCTTCCTGGACGTCGTAATTCATATCATGATTTCCCATGACATTGAACCAAGGCAAACCAATTTTGCCTACTGTCTCTTTATAGGAAGGATGCAACGTTAGGTTATCTCCTACCAAATCACCAAGGCTAATGCCAAAAGAAAATTTTTCAGTATCTGCTATATCTTGAACAATTCCTCGATAAAAATAATCTATCTCATCCATGTTATAGGCTTGAGGGTCGCCTAATACCAAAGCACTGAAATTCTCTTGTTCGTTGTTATTCTTAAGCAATGGAAAATCTACTGACTTAGGGAGTTTACCCGTAGGTTTGCTTCCTTCATATTTCAATTCCGGTGATCCCTCGGGTTTATGGATATAATAAAACTGCGGCATATTATTTTTATCCAACGGGAACTGATATCCATTCGGCTTGATAACGAAAAAAACACTATTTTTCCGTAATGGAAGGGTGTACCGTCCGGATTCGTCGGTAAGCACAACTTCCACACCATTGCTTACCGCAACTTGGGCCAGCCCTTTTTCTTTTGCATCCCTTTTACCATTAAGATTGATATCTTCATAAACGATTCCTTTCGCTATGTCTTGACCATAGACTGTACCGGAAAGTAACAGGCCGACAAACACTAAAAATTTCAAATTCATATGCTTAGCTATTCTTTTCGCACAAATATCGCACCCTAAGATGAACAAACAGTGCTGTCAACTTTAAGAATACGTTAACTCTTGTTCCTTCAGATAAAATCTGGAGCCATATACAGTATGGTTTTGCCTACTCTATTGGGACAACTTTAAAAACTCGCTCAGTGCTTGTGGTTTGTCCGTGTTAATATAGTCTATACCCATTTTTAGCCATTCCTCCCACGTCGTTTGGGTGTCTGGAGCGCCCCAAAAACGAATCTTTTTACGCAAAAGATGGACAGAGTCCACTTTTGATTGTATACGTTTCAAATCATCGTTGTCCAGTTTTCCCAAGCCATTCCACTTTGAAATCGAATGAAACGGAGCGCTGATCAATCCGATGCGCTCCAATTCCTCGGCATTGTATTGCTCAGAAAGACGCCCATCAAAATAGAATATCTCATCGTATTGTGCAAATTCTGAAGCTTGCGGTCTGCTACCGCTAATCACCAATTTGACCGCCTTCGGATTATTCTTGCTGTCGAACAGCTCCCGATAGGGTTTTAATAGAATCGTTAAATGCTCCAAGATAGGAGAGCCAGCTGTTTTTGGATCAATTAACAATTGCAACTGGCCTTGATTTGGAAACAGATATCCATCCGTTGCCCGCTTATACGCTTCTAGAATGGGTTCGAGATAGAGCTTGCTAAAGGTACGTTCCGCTCTAATTTCAGTCGGATCGTGTGCTACATACAGTTCACCCTCTTTGAGAAAAATATCCACCTCGATGGAACCAAACCCCAAACCATAAGCTTGTGTAAAAGGATTTTCACGGGTATAATCATTATGGGAATGGGCATTCGGGAGAAATACTATTGGCCTGACTTGAGCCCGCACCAACAGACTTATACATATTCCCAATACCAAAAGAAAGCATACTCTTTTCATTTTACTGGTTATTGAAGAATTTACCTTCTTCTTTTTCTGTATCAAATATAGGAAATCGTAACTTATTCGAAACAATGTTCTGATAAAATCATTTTTTTTATAACTTTATGTGTTGATAAGGATCTGTCTAAATACAGGCATCGTCGAACCGGAGAAATAAGGGTGAAGCTTGCCTACCGGCCCATTATCAAACAAAAGACCAGCAAATAGAGCAAGTTATGAGCAATAACAAAACACTTCCGGACGGTTCCTATCTTCCGGTTGCCTGGGAATATCAGGAAGCCATACAAGAGGAAATCAAAAAATCCTCCAAGGGAAAGATATTCTTTTTCAATCAGAATAAAGAACTTGACGAAGCGACGGGAACAGTGGTAAGCATGGAGGAAGAAAAAGGCAAAGGCCTATTTGTTCATCTAGACACCAACGCCAAAATAAGAGTAGACAGAATTATTACTTTTTTTGGCAAGATAGGTGCCGCTTATGATGAATATGATGCCTATGCGAATGCTTGCATGGATTGTCTGGGCGGTTATGAAAAGGAAGACCTTTAACAAAACCTACAAACAGCAAATGGTTCGCCAAAGAACATTTGTATAATTGTTTTTAACTTTTACTTGATATCCAATGTATTCTAAACCTATCCAATTTATCCTAGCCTTTTGCTGTACCTTATGCAGCTTCGCTACACTGGCCCAACAATATACATTGAAGGACCTTTTTGCAACTCCATATTTGTCGCAACTACACGTTGCCGGAAACACCGGCAATCTCGTATTTACCGTCAACGACCAAGGACATCGAAATGTCTATATCGCGCGATATCCCGACTATGAGCCCCAAAACCTAACCAAATGGAATGAGGACGTAGGGTTGGAGATCACCAGTTTGTCGGTCAGCACGGACGGACAATGGGCTGTCTTGGTACGGGGAGGGGAGCATGGTGGCAACAGCGCAACGCAATCCATCAATCCGGCATCTCTCCTCAAACGTCAACAAATTTTACTTTATACCTTACATTTGCCATCGGGCGAGGTTAGACTTATCGGCGAAGGTGACGATCCGGTAATCCATCCAGATTCCAAACGTGTTTATTTTCTAAAAAACAATCAGGTGTGGGTCTCCCCGTTAGATGGTAGCCGTGAATCCGAACAACTTTTTAATGTCGCAGGCAACGTCAGGTCTATACAATGGTCTCCCGACGGCAATCAACTGCTGTTTGAGTCCAATCGCAGTACCCATTCATTTATCGGAATTTTTCAGCAAGGGAGAGACCGCATTCGCTGGATAGCACCATCATTTCATCGCGATAGCTCTCCAAGGTGGTCTCCCGATGGGCAATCTATTACTTTTATCAGAAATTTAGCCAGCGGTGGCGTGGTCAGTACACGCGTGCCTTGGACCATCATGGTGACTGACCTAAAAACGGATGAAGTGAAAGAAGTATGGCAAGCTCCAAAGACCTCAAGAGGAGGTACACCAAGTTGGCCGGGTAGTTACAACCTACAATGGCCTATGGCTGATGCCATCACCTTCCTGTCCTATCAAGATGGGTGGCCACACTTATACAAAGTAGACCCCCGTACCGGCAACGTAAAACAACTTACACACGGTGATTTTACCATAGAGCAAATAAGCTATAGTAATGATGGACATAAGATTTTAATGGCTGCCAACACGGGAGAATTGCCTGAAGATATCGACCGCAAACACATTGCCATGGTGGATGTCGCCACTGGAAAATTCGATTTGCTCACCAAAGGCGAAGGGATCGAAACATATCCCGTTTTTGTTCGCCAAACAACTGAAATTGCATTTTTTAGCAATACCGTGCACCGACCTACTTTGCCAACACTCATGAAAGTGAATGAACCTGGTTCTCAAAAAGTAGTTGCATCGTCTTTGCTCCCTGCATTTGATTATCAACAATTGGTCAAACCCGAGCATGTTTCTTTCCTATCAGAGGATGGCCACAAGGTCTATGGTCAGCTCTTTAAACCCAAAGGTCAAATCAAAAATGCTCCAGCCATCGTCTATGTCCATGGAGGCCCAAGACGACAGATGCTGTTGGGTTGGCATTTTGGGGATTATTATTTCTACGATTATATGCTTAATCAATATTTAGCTAGCCAGGGCTATGTTGTTCTTGCTGTAAATTATCGATTGGGCATCGGATATGGTTACGATTTTCAGCATGCTGAAAAGGCAGGAGCAAACGGTGCATCTGAATATCTGGACATTCTTGCATCGGGGAAATGGCTGGCCACGCAGTCTTTCGTTGACGAGAACCGAATAGGGATATATGGCGGTTCTTATGGTGGTTTCCTGACAGCGATGGCTTTGGCCAAAAACTCCGATATCTTTAAAGTCGGTGTAGATATCCATGGTGTCCACAACCGGACACGCGGGTCGAGTTCAACAGCAAGTAGCGCCGATAGCGTGGCATGGGAATCCTCTCCGTCGAAATGGGTGGATACTTGGACATCTCCGGTATTGATCATCCATGGAGACGACGATTATAATGTAGCTTTCTCCCAAAGCATAGATCTGGTCAATAGACTTATCGGAAAAAATGTGGAAGTGGAATATCTAGTGCTTCCAGATGAAACCCATCATTGGATGCTGTATGAAAACCTATTAAAAGTCAAAGAAGCAACATCTTCTTTCATAAAAAGGAAATTGCCGGTCAGCCCTTAATATAGTAGAAAACTGATCATAAATATACATGAAGTTTTTGGAGCTTCATGCAGACACGTAAAATAGTGCAGAAAAAAATGCCTTGGTTCGTGTCTTCGCGAACCAAGGCAACTGGAGAAAGTATTTATAGAAACTACAAAATCAGAAACTGAAAACATGAACATCAAACTACCATTATTTGCCTTAGCTGTTTTTACATTCCTAACCACAGGATGTGCCGTGAAACAAGGTGTTCTACAACGGGAGTTAAACACCGTTTTATCTTCCGATCTGGATAGATCTATAGTAGGACTCAGTATCTATCATGAAGAACAGCAGCGATTTCTGTATGAACAGAATGCGTATGTACAGTTGGTCCCGGCCAGCAATACCAAATTGTTGACCGCGTATGCCTCTTTGAAATATTTGCCAGACAGTCTTCCCGGATGGTATGTTTACGAAACACCCGACACCTTGTATATCAAACCCAATGCAGATGGTACTTTTTTAAATCGGGATTTCAAAGAACAACGGCTCTTTGAAAAGTTAACGGCAACAAACAAACCCATTGTACTCAATATCCCCCCTATTGCCAGATTCGGCAGATTAGGCTCCGGATGGCCATGGAACAGTTATCAGGCTTCTTACGTACGGGAACGCTCCTTGATGCCCATGTACGGAAACGCTGTGCGCTTCCGGAACGATGGAGGTAGGCTTCGCACAGAACCTGCCTATTTCGAACGTTATCTACCAAAAGATCTTCAAACCACATCCGGTGAAAATTACTCGGTCAGCAGAAATTTTCACAACAACGATTTTACGGTAACGCTTGCACGTGATCGCACAACACAACGTCCCTTTACCAATTGGGAAGACGAGTACATTGCCTATCGTTTATTGCAGGACACGTTAAAAGGAAAGACCATTGTACTCAATACGGAATCTTTATCGTTGCCTTATCAGCCCTTTTATACCCACAAGACCGACTCTGTGCTGACTGTAATGATGCATAACAGCGACAATTTCTTGGCAGAACAATTCCTTCTAATGGTCAGCAATGCGATATTGGACAAACAGATTAGCGATTATGCCGCCATCCGCAAGATTGTGAAGGATAACTTTCAGGGGTTCGATGATGAACCCAATTGGGTTGACGGCAGTGGCTTAAGTGGATACAACCGCATGTCGCCACGTTTCTTCATTAGTTTACTGCGCCAAATGAAACAGGAATTCTCACAAGATCGCCTGCGTAACATTCTTCCTCAAGGCAATGAGGGTACACTAAAGGGATATTATATCGGTAACGAAAAATACATTTATGCCAAAACAGGCACACTGAGTGGTGTGATAGCACTCAGTGGTTATGTGAACACCAAAAAAGGCAACTCGGTATTGTTTTCGTTCATTGTCAATAGTAATCGAGGAGAAGCGGCCGGTGTACGCAAATCAATCGAACGGGTTATCAGCAGTATCATAGACCATTATTAATAAACTTTGGACAATATATGAACGTGTTCGTTTCAAAATTGTGCTAATGCACACGTTCATCCAATTGTTCCAGCAGAAAAAGATAGGGGGCATGCAGGTGATGGATGAATATTTCTGATACCTCATCTGGATACCGCTGGTAATAATCACCTTTAGGCAAAAGCACAATGGTTCTTCCGGCACGCACGTAGTGATTACTATGATAATATTGGGGTGGGACGTAACCTTTAATATGTTCCTGCACCATCTTGGATGTCATTTTCCCCAAGTATTTTTCATAGTTCCCCTGCGCCTGTTGCGTTGGTTTGCTCAGCTTTTTATAGATATGTCGCAATGCCAGTCTTTTGAGGAACTTCTGCTTTTTGATCATTGCTTGCGCATTGACAAAAGGATTGACCGTGTTGAAATCTTTTAAGGTCTGGATCGACATAGGCACTTCCGGAACCCAATCGGCAGTATTGACTACATTGAAGGCCCACCCTCCTTGTGTCTTCGCTTCATAGTCGTACGCATAATATAGGTTTCCGGGCTTGGGTGCTGCGCCACAATAGGTTTTAAAGCGAATGTCTTTAGGAAGAGTATTTGCTTGTTGCAACTCGTAAAGATGGGATGTCAATAGGAAGGAAATAGCGCCCCCTTGGCTATGTCCCACGATCAAGATATCTTTATAGCCTTGTTCATATAGTTCGTGAATTTTGGGTACGATTTCCTTAGATAAATAGGCCATGCCCAGCAACCAGCCTACATGTACTGCCGCATCTGGATCTGATGCCAGATGATAGGAAAAAGTGTCGGTATCATTCAGTTGCAACATGCCTTTTGCCGGAACCATGGCCGCATATAAATTCGCCAACCAACTTTCTGAATTCTGGGTGGTACCCCGTATGCTGACAGCAGCTACTTTATCGTCCGATACCCACAAATCCCAAAGATTGTCCAAACCAAGCGGTTGCGATTGGTATATCATCTTAAACCGAGTCGGTTCTGGAAATTTATGATAATAGGCACTATCGGCTGTTGTCCTCGCTGATATGAGCATCAATTCTTTAAATTCGCTTTTTTGAAAGCCCGGCTTTAATTGCTGGGATAGCGCAACATTGGCCACGCCTATAAGCAATAAAGTAAAAAGGACTTGTTTCCATCCTTGTTTCATACATTGTGGTTTTTCTGTCAAAATATGATATAATAAGTATATGAACCTTTCTGAACAGCTAGATATAGTTGTTAGGGCAGTTCTGCATAACAATAAGTGCGTGCTTCAGCATTATTGTGCTTTTTTTGCTTTTTCTTTTGCCAATAGGGTCGCTAGTTCAATTACTTTTTCAGGATATGTCTTCGCCACATTATTCTTCTCCCCAATATCCTTACTCAAGTCATACAGTTGCGGTTTCGGGCTATTGCCAAGTTCGGTATCTGTTAATTTAGCGTAAGCAGGGCCATTACTTGGCTCAATATATTTCCATTGCCCCTTAACAACAGCTAAGGTACCCGCATGCTCTACCAGATGCGGACGTCCCTGTTTGTCCCGCCCCAATAATGTTTGGGATAAAGCCTCGCTATCCATAGCTTCTGTAGGTACTTTTAATCCCAGCAATTGTGCCACAGACGCCAATACATCTATCTGACATAATAACGCATCAGACACGTCATTTTTAGCAACACCGGGACCTTTAACCAAAAATGGCACACGTGTTCCCGCTTCAAAGATGCTATACTTTCCACCACGTAAAGGTCCTGCCGGCGTGTGGCCATTCAGCTCTGTAACCGCACCATCCACATAGCCATCATCTAATACAGGACCATTATCACTACTGAAAATCACCAATGTATTTTCTGCTATGCCTAATAACTCTAATTGGTCTAAAATCTGACCTACTGTCCAATCTAATTGTAAAATGGCATCGCCCCGATAACCCAAACCACTTTTCCCTCTGAAGAATGTGGAAGGCATACGTGGAACATGGGGTTCGTTCAGTGAAAAGAAAAGAAAGAAAGGATTATCCTTATTTTCTTTAATAAAATTTTGCGCGACAGCTAAGAAGGTGCCTGTGACTTCTTCATCCACCCATCTGGCTTTATGCCCACCAGCCATATAACCAATTCTCCCAATACCATTGACAATCGTATTATTATGACCTTGACCGGGAGAAGAATGCATTTTTAGCAATTCGGGATGCTCTTTCCCCGTGGGATCATTACCGACTTTTTGTTTATAATCAACCTGTATAGGATCATCTTCTTCCAAACCTAAAACAGTGTGATTTTCTAAAAATACGGTCGGTACACGATCTGCCGTAGCCGGAAAAATGAAGGAATAATCAAATCCAACTTCATTTGGGCCCGGTTTAATATCTGCATTCCAATTTTTCTCCACCTGCGCACCTAGTCCCAAGTGCCATTTACCTATAACAGCAGTTTTATATCCAGCTTGCTTAAAGACTTTGGGTAAAGTCGTTTTATCTGTTGGCACAATGAGTTTAGCATCTCCTGGTAAAATACCAGTTCCCTGTTGTCTCCAAGGATATACACCTGTCATGAGGGCAAAACGGGAAGGAGTACACGTGGCTGATGTGCTATGTGCATTGGTAAAGCGAGTCCCTTGTTGTGCTAATCGATCCACGTTTGGGGTCTGAATCTTTGTCGCCCCATAACTACTCAGGTCGCCGTACCCTAAATCATCTACGTAAATAAATAGGACATTAGGTCTTTGCTGCTGTGCATAAGTAAAGCATAGGCAAATCGAACTGAGCATGAGTCCTACACCTGTTGCATACCATAATAATTTTCTTTTAAGCAATTCCATATATTTTAAGTTTTATCGTAAATATATGATAAATACACGATGTTTACCGGTAGCACATAACCAAATTTAAGTTATGATTTATTTATATTTTGAATGATAAATTCTGCTCTTTCTTCTACGTTTATTTTTGGAACCTCAATGGTACTATAGCCAAATTCAAGATATGTTTCTTTCATTTTCTTAAACGTAAATGTAGCCTCTTCCCAACTTTGTTTTCTTTCATTATCTGTTTTATATATTTCTTTCCAAGGTGGAAGAATAAAAACATTCCTATTGTACGAATATTGTTGTGCTATTTCCGTCACTTCATTTGATATGGGAATATGCTCCATTTTCATATAACAAATAGTATCTAAAATTCCTCTGTCAAAAAAAATAAAATCTGGAATTGTCTTGGAATTTACTTCATGATAACTTTTTAAAGAAGCTTCTAATAGCAACGTGGCGTAAAGCTCTTTGTTCTTCCAAGGCAACCCTTCACTATTAGTTTCAATTTGTTCCTGTATTATCTTTCGCGCACACTCTTGTACTGTTTGAAAACCGTAGCTATTTAACCCAAGTTGCTAGTTAAAAGAAGTTTTTTAAGAGTGAGCATCAATGAATAAATTTGAGTTACGAAGCTTAAATAAATTCAGTTGAGATGCTCACAGGAGATAAAGTTACGTCAATTTACTG